>Ga0209648_10005224_pt1 | contig 11089 bp, 12 predicted proteins | sample GraSoi2013_115cm_FD_185830 | JGI IMG/M metagenome (GOLD analysis project Ga0209648, IMG submission 185830) | Grasslands soil microbial communities from the Angelo Coastal Reserve, California, USA - Sample 9_17_2013_115cm (SPAdes) (version 2) | ecosystem: Environmental > Terrestrial > Soil >...
CGTCGGCCGCATAATGATCGGCGACCCCGGAATGCCGGGCATGCACGTCGGCGCCGCCGAGATCCTCCGCCGACACGACCTCACCGGTGGCGGCCTTCACCAGCGGGGGACCGCCGAGGAAAATCGTGCCCTGCTTGCGCACGATGATGGTCTCGTCCGACATCGCCGGCACGTAGGCCCCCCCCGCCGTGCACGAGCCCAACACCGCCGCGATCTGCGGAATCCCGAGCGCCGAGAGCGTGGCCTGGTTGTAGAAAATGCGGCCGAAATGCTCGCGGTCGGGAAACACTTCGGTCCAGTGCGGCAGGTTGGCGCCGCCGGAATCCACCAGATAGATGCAGGGCAGCCGGTTCTCCCGGGCGATCTCCTGGGCGCGGAGGTGTTTTTTCACCGTCACGGGGTAGTAGGTGCCGCCCTTGATGGTGGAATCGTTGCACACGATGACGCATTCGCGGCCCTCGACGCGGCCGATCCCGGTGATGACGCCCGCGGCGTGGATCGCATCCTCGTACATGCCGGCGGCGGCGAGCGGCGAGAGCTCCAGGAACGGCGAGCCCGGGTCGATCAGGTGCATGACGCGGTCGCGCGGCAACAGCTTGCCGCGCTCGAGATGGCGCTCGCGGGCCGGCTTGGGACCGCCCTCGGCCGCTTCCGCGCGGCGCGCTTCGAGCTCCTCGACGAGCGCGCGCATCTGCGCGGCGTTGGCGCGGAAATCCTCGGCCGCCGTGTCGATCAACGAAGCCATCCGGGCCAAGCAGCCCTCCCATCGTGTTTAGTTCGGCACTATGGCGCGAGGAAGCGCGGAAGGAAATCACGGTGTGTCACCGCCCGCAGCCGTCGTTCCGGGCTCAAGCTCAAGCAGCAGCGACCGGCATTCGGAGGGCGCGGGCGCTTCCGATCATGCTGTCGTCGAACGTAAAGAGGACGGCTCCGATGCGTTGCGCGATCGCAATATTGATGGCATCGGGCGTACGCAGCCTGAGGTCGAGGCGACGCAGGAATGCCGTGGCAGCGGCTACGTCCGCTGCCGTGCTTTCCATGCGTTGAGTCACCCGCGCCGTCCAGGCATCGAACGTAGAGAACGCAATCCGCGCATCCTCCAAACCGATATCGCTGGTCCGCACATGGCGCGCAACCGCAGAGGCGAATTCGGCGGCCGCGAAATCACTGACGATCAAAACCGATGCATTGGTGCGCAAAAAGCCGTCGGCCCGGTGGGTGAACGGATCGTCTGTGAAGAGAGCCACAAGAACACTGGCGTCAAGATAGACGCTCACCTCTCTTCCTCATCCCGCATCCTGCTGACGAGGGTACCGGCATTGCCGGCCGATAACCTGCCGATCCGGTGCGCGGCGAGCCAATCCAGATCCGATGCCGACACGGCCCGCGCCGGCTCCGGGATGGGCTTGAGCTCAACGACGGGCCTGCCGTGCCGCGTGATCACCACGCCCTCGCCCTTGAGGGCGCGGTCGATCAGCTCCGGCAACCGGTTTTTGGCCTCGGCGACACTATGGGTACTCATGCCCCAAATATAGCCATTCAATGGCCATTTTGTCTACACGCCTTGCTCGCGCCCCGGCGGATGGACGGCTACGCCCGCACTTCCTGGCGCTGGAACACCACGTAGCCGGCCACGAACAGCAGGATGGTCGCGGCCACGAGGCTGACGATCTGGGCCCACACCACCAGCACGCTTTGCAACAGCGGCAGCGGCGCGCCCGGAATGGCGCCGCGTTCGAGCAGGGTGAGCCCCATCGACGCCAGCAACGGCTGCTGGGTCGAGCGCACCGAGGGATCGAGCACCACCGCGACGATCTCGCCGTAGAGCGCGCCCGGAGAGACGCGGGCGAACGCCTGCTGCGTGCTCAATTGGCCGAGCAGCTCGCCGGCCGAGGTGATCGGGCCGGGCGCAAACGCCGCGGCCACGGCCGGGGAGAGCAGCGGCCACAGGATCGTGAGAAAAAGCCAGATCCCGAGCGTCACCAGGGCGGCGGTCGCCGGCGAGCGGAACACGATCGAGAACAGCATCGCGAGCGCGAGCCACACCCCCGCATAGATGATTGTCACGCCCAGCATGATGAACGCGCGCGCCATCTCCTCGACGCCGGGCGGCAAGCCCAGCAGCAACAGGCCGAGCCCGATCACCAGCAGCCATAGCGCCACCATGCCGATGCCGATGGTCGCGAGCCCGGCCAAGAATTTGCCGAACAGCAGCGCGTCGCGGTAGATCGGCTGCGCCAGGATGCGGCTCAGCGTGCGCTGGTTGTGCTCGCTGTTGACGAGATCGAAGCCGAGCCCGATTGCGACCAGCGGCACCAGAAACGACAGCAGCGAGACGAACGACAGCGGCAGCTGGCCGCCCGCCCGCGTGAACAGACGCAGGAACAGGAATGGATCCTCGGCGGTCACCTCGCGGATCTGGGTGATGGCCGAGTAGATGGCGGCGAGCCCCGTGAGCACCACCAGCCATTCGAGCACCCGCATGCGCACGCTGGTGAGGTGATCGGACAGCTCCTTGAGGAACACGACGCTCATGCCGCGCCAAGGCGAGCCTTCACGTCGCATGCTGGGCTCCGTGCTCTTGGAAATACCGGGTGTAGATCATCTCCAGGCTCGGCTCCTCGACCGAGAGCCGGAACAGCTTCCCGCCGGCGGCGACGACCGCGGCTGCCGCGTCCGGCCGCACGTCGCGGTCCGCGAGCAGCCGCACCCGGTCGGGCCCCGTTTGCTCGACCGCGGTCACCCCGGGCACCTCTCTGAGCCGCTCGGCAAGCCCGGAGCCCTGCGCCTCGACTTCGACCGCGAAGCCGCCGCCCAGCACCTGGCGGCCGAGCTCGGCAACGGTGCCGATCAGCACGATCTTTCCGGCCTGGAACAGCGCCACGCGATCGCACACGCTCTGCACGCGGTCGAGCAGGTGCGAGGACAGCAGCACCGAGACGCCCTCGCGCTTGAGCGCCCGGATCATGTCGAGCAGCTCCAAGGTCGCTTGCGGGTCGAGGCCGGACGTCGGCTCGTCCAGGATCGCGACCGCGGCTTCCTTCATCAGGATCTCGGCGAGCCCGAGGCGCTGGCGCATGCCGCGCGAGAAGGTTCCGACGCGGTTGTCGGCGACTTCCGTGAGCTCGACCCGCCGCAGCGCCGCCGCCATCCGGTCTTCGCGCTCGGCCTCGCGCATGCCCATCAGCCGCGCGGTGTAGCGAAGGTTCGCGGCCGCCGTCATGTGGTCGTAGAAGCCGACCGAGTCCGGCAGATATCCGACCCGGCGCTTGACCGCGAGCGGTTCGCGCTCGGGATCGTGGCCCAGCACCCGAGCCTCGCCTTCGGAGAGGTCGGTCAGCCCGAGCAGCATCAGGATGGTGGTGGTCTTGCCGGCGCCGTTGGGACCGAGCAGCCCGAAAATCTCGCCGCGCGAAACCTGAAAGCTCACGTGGTCGACGGCGGCGACGCCGTTGTAGCGCTTCGTGAGCCCCTCGGCTTCGATGACGAAATCGCTCATCGCCGGCCGAACCTTGCCACCGCGCCGACCAGGACCAGGAGCGCGATCGCGATGATGCCGACGCCCGCGGCGCCCCAAACGGTCGAAGTCGCGACCGTGATCCGGAACTGGCCCGAGGTGTTCTCGCCGCGCGCGGCGGCGCGCAGGCTGGCGACATAATCGCCGGCGATCGCCTTCTCGGTCGGGGTCACCAGCGCTTGGACCTCGCGGTTCTGGTCCGGAGCCAGGCGATCGATCGTCTTCGGCTCGAACGTGATCTTCCACCCGCTCGGTCCCGAGCCGGAAAGCTCGACCTCCTCGGCCGGCGCGGTGCCGGTGTTGGTGACCACGACCGGGATCGAAGTCTCCTTGCCGGCGGTCGCCTCCGCACTCATCCGGCCTTCGCGACCCGAGAGCGAGAGCCGCGGCTGGCCGGTGACGTCGAGCTCGACCTGGGTCTGGGCCGTGGCGTCCTCGGCCGAGACGCGCATCGTGACCGGATAGCGCCCGGCCCCGACCGTGCTCGGCGGCCGCACCTTCAGTTTCACGTCCTTGGATTGGCCGGCTTCGACCGGGATTGAGCTGAGCTCCTGGGACCCATAGGCTTCCGTGAAGGAAGTGTCGAAATTCGGCGGCGCCTGCGCGGCCAAGCTCACAAGCAGGTTCTTGCCGCTGTCGTTCTTGATCGTGACCTGGTACTCGAAGCTGGTTTTTGCGCTGCCCCGTAGCGACGGTAGCTTCGGATCGAGCGAGAGCTTCGCCGGCAAGTCTTTGGCGAGCGTCACGGCGACCGGCAGGCTGATCTTCGTCCCCTGCCCTTCCGCATTGACGGTGAGCGTCTGGGTGCCGATCGGGGCGCTCGCCGGCACGTCGAGCCGAAGCTGCAGCGACACGCTGGCGTTGGTCGCCGGCATCGCCGCCGCGACCGGCTGGCCGCCGCCGAGCAGCGTCGCGGTCCACCCCGACGGCACGCCATTGACCGACAGCGCAAGCCGCTCCGGCGCCTGCCCGTAGTTCTGCAGCCGCAAGCTCACCGTCGACGTGGTTCCGGGCCGGACGGTCACCGCCGGATAGTCGGTGAGCAGGTACACGCCCTTGACGTCTTTGGGCGCCTCTTCCGCCCGGGCCGAGGGCGCAAGAACAGCGGTGGCGACGGCCAGGATGGCGAGAGATAAGGCTCGCATGGAAGATCTCCGCGCAGCTGATTGGTATTTCGGCAGAAGTCGCCCCCGTCCCTGGGCGCGCCCCGCGCGGGCGTCAAGGGGCGGCGGCTATATTTTCCCCGAAGGCGACGAAATCGGTGGGGATTTGTGGAAACTTTTTGACCCGGGCGCAACGGTTCTTTTTGCCGCGCCTCGGCCTCAGGCCCTGGACGAGCGGCCGGTCGGGCTCATCCTCGGGAAGCCCCGAATGTGCCGAACAGAAGCCGACCGTTCCCGCGGTTCGCCGATCGAGGCTGAATTGGGACGGGAGCTAGGTTCGAAGCGCGTGATGCACCCAGACGCCGGGCTCAACATAAACCGCGTAGTCCTGTTCGAGAGAGACGTAGATGGGTGACAGCGCGCCGGCGACGGCGACCGGGCCCGAGCGGTCGAGTGACATCCCCGTCCATTGCGACCATTCGGCGACAGTGCCGACGATCGTCATGGCATAAGGCGCGATCTTTACGATTCGCCCGCCGGCCCGCACATGAACGCGCAGCCAGGCGTCCTCGGGTAAGCCATCCGCGCGCACCTCGCCGACATAGTCGGCCATCGACATGAACGGCCGGTGGTGCTTTTGACTGGGCCGCACCGGCGCGAACAAGTCGAGAAATCCGCGCTTCCGGGCATTGGCCTTCATCGCGTCGAGCATCCGTCGTGAATTGCCGAGGCCGCGCGCTTGAGGCAGCAGGCTGATTTCAAGGGCGCTGACTGCAGTGGGTTCGCGCCCGACAGCCTGGTCCTCATGTGCCCATCGGATCACCTCGTCCCAGCCGCCGTCCGGCAACTCGGCACGATCGGAGACCTTGAAGGCGAACGGTACGCTGAATGCGCGAGCGACCACTCGATCGTCTTCGACGCCCGCGAAAGCGAAGTCGAGATAATGATCGAGAAACGGCGACGGAAAGTAAAGACGAGCAGCCGCGTCATGGAGCATGTACTCCGGCCAGAACGGCGGCCGAAAATCCGGAGAAAAGACCAGGGGTATCAGGCCGGGCCGCTCCCGAAGCGTGAAGACCTCGAGCGTCATCGACTGCCGTCGTCAGCCATGGTCACGAGCCCTTCATGCGCGATCCCATGGCCAAACTCAACCCGGATCGGCCTTGCACAAACCCGCATGCGGACGGCACCGGCGGAAGTCTGCCGGAAGCTCTTTACCGCGCCTGCGGCGTCCGGCGTCACACCTTGAGCACGACCGGCCAGTCGGGCTCGTCCTCCGGAAGCACCCAGGGCTCCTTCACCGCCGCGGCCTTCCATTCCTGCCAGGCGGCGAGCCCCGTCACCGCTTCCATATAGGCTCGCGAGCCCGACCCGACGTCGACCGCATAGGTCGCAAACCGCGACACCACCGGCGCGTACATGGCGTCCGCGGCCCCGAATGCGCCGAACAGGAACTCCCCGCCTGCTCCGAACCGGGCGCGGCAGTCCGTCCACATCGCGTCGATGCGCCTGACGTTCGCGGCGGCCTCCGGGCCGAGCTCGCGTTGCTTCACCGGCCGCCAGAAATTCATCGGGCATTCGCCGCGCAGCGCCACAAACCCGGCGTGCATCTCGGCCGCGATCGCGCGGGCATGGGCGCGCGCGCCGGCATCGTCCGGCCAAAGCTTCGCGTCCGGAAATTTCTCGGCGAGATATTCGAGGATCGCGAGCGATTCCCAGACATGGGCGTCGCCGTCGGCGAGCGCCGGCACCTTCCCGGCCGGAGAAACTTCTGCGACCGTCCGCTTGAATTGCGGGTCGTTCAACGAGATCACCCGTTCCTCGAACGGAATGCCGGCGACCTTCATGGCGATCCAGGGCCGCAACGACCACGACGAATAGTTCTTGTTGCCGATGATGAGTTTCAGGGCCATGCCCGGATTCGCCACAGCGTTCCGTTGGTGATCGTGTCTAGCAAACTAGCAACGTGAGCATGTTTCTCAGCCCGAATTGGGACATGGATCGGCCGAGGCAGTCTCCACCTCTCCCCGCTGGGGAGAGGTCGGCTCGCGTAGCGAGCCGGGTGAGGGGGCCACGATCGTTCAGCAAAAATTCCGATCGTACTCCCCTCACCCTGTCCCTCTCCCCGACGGGGAGAGGGAACCTGCAATCTCGACGACCGCACACCTCACGATTTGAGCTTTAAATTGCGATGCATGCAGCCAATGACGAAGCAAGACGCGCGGCAAGCAAATAATTGCGATCGAATGCATTAACGCGCGGAATATTTGCGGCAGCTCAAGTTCTCGGCGCTTCCGGCGCTTCGACCGGGCCGCCCGCTTTCTTCCAGGCGCCGAACCCGCCGGCGATATGCGCCACCGGCTTGAGGCCCATGTGCTGCGCGGTCTGCGCCGCCAGCGCCGAGCGCCAGCCGCCGTTGCAGAAGAACAGGAAGCGCTTGTCCGCGGCGAACACCGGCTTGTGGTAGGGGCTCTGCGGATCGACCCAGAATTCCAGCATGCCGCGCGGGCAATGGAAGGCGCCGGGAATGCGGCCGTCGCGGTTGAGCTCGCGGATGTCGCGCAGGTCGACGAATACGACGTCGTCGCGGCCGTGCAGCTTGATCGCGTCCTCGATGCCGAGCGTCTCGATCTCGCGTTGCGCCGCATCGACCAGCGCCCGATATCCTTTGGTGATATTCTGTGCCATGGCAACCTCGCTTCTCACGTCCGTGCATACCGCAGCGAGGACGGCCGCCCAAGCGTTTTCCGCCGAGACGCCGGGCACAATTCCGGCTATGTAGGCGCGGCTGGCTTCCTGTCGGGCGGGAGATGACCATGACCGATGCGATCGGGCGACGCGATTTCCTCAAGGCCTCCGCGGCATTCGCGGGCGCGGCGGCCGCCGGCGGCTTCGGCTGCGTCGAAATTGCGAGCGCGGCGCCGATCCAGGCGCCGGTGGTGGACAAGCTGACGATCCGCGTGCTCGTCGACAGCAGCCACGACCTGTTCTTCCGGCCGAACCAGGCGCACGGCGTGAGCATCCAGCCGGCGCCGCGGCCCGCGGATTTCCGCCGGACCCTGCACAACCAATGGGGACTGTCGCTTTATCTCCAGTCGCAGCGCGGCGACGAGCAGCGCACCATCATGCTCGACTACGGCTACAGCCCCGAGGCGCTGCTCAACAATATCGAGCTCGTCAAAGCCGACCCCGGCAAGGTGAGCGCGCTGATCGTCAGCCACGGCCATTTCGATCATTGGGGCGGCCTCATGGGCTTCCTCGACAAGTACCGCGACCAGCTGCCGGCGGACCTCAGGCTCTACGCCGGCGGCGAGGATAATTTCTGCCATCGCGTTGCGCCGATCGGCAACGGCCAGTTCACCGATTTCGGCACGCTCGACCGCCGGGAGCTGGCGGCTCGGCGGGTCACGACCGTGCTGTGCGAGACACCGACCGTCGTCGAGGGCCACGCCTTCACCACCGGCAAGATCCAGCGTGCCAGCATCGAAAAGGTGCTTCCCAACACGTTCGTCGAATTCAAGAAAGGGGACGGGCTCGGCTGCGACGCGAGCCATTACACCTCCGCCGAGCTGCTGGGCAAGATCGTCCCCGACGAGCACGTCCACGAGCACGCGACCTGCTTCCACGTGAAGGACAAGGGGCTCGTGGTGATCAGCTCCTGCGGGCACGTCGGCATCGTCAATTCGGTGCGCCAGGCCCGGGAGGTCTCCGGGGTGCAGAAGGTGCACGCGGTCGTCGGCGGTTTCCATCTCGGACCCGCGCCGAAGGATTATCTCGACCGGGTGGTCGCCGAGCTCAAGAACGTCGAGCCCGACGTGGTCATCCCGATGCATTGCAGCGGCGCCAATTTCATCCAGGCGACGCGCGAGCAGATGCCGGATCAGCTCATCGTCACCACGACGGGAAGCCTGATCACGTTCGGCGCTTGAGCCGGGTAGCTAAGGCAGGGTACGCGGCATTGGGTCGATGGCCAAGCGTCGCGGGGATTGCCGCGGCGCTGTTCGTGGCGGCGACAATGCCGCTGCCGGCGCAAGACAATGCGCCTTCCGCCGCCGAGCTGATGGACGATCTGATGTGGGGCCGCACGCCGATCGGCGGCCCGTTCGATCTGATCGATCAGACCGGCCGCCGGCGCACCGACGCCGATTTCCGCGGCAAGCTGTTGCTGCTGTATTTCGGCTATACCTATTGCCCGGATGTCTGCCCGACCGACCTGATGGCGATCGCAGCGGCGGTCGACCAGCTCGGCCCGGCCGGCGAAGAGATTCAGCCGCTGTTCATCACGATCGATCCGGAACGTGACAACGTCGAGCAGCTCGCCGGCTACGTCGGCGCCTTCCATCCCCGCCTGATCGGCCTCACCGGCACGGCCGAACAAATTCGCAAGGCCGCACTCGGCTACAAAGTCTTTTACGCAAGAGTGCCGGCCCCGGACGGGACCGATTACGCGATCGACCATACGAGCTTCATCTATCTGGTCGGCCGCGACGGGAAATACCTGGGCTTCTTTCCGCCCGATACGCCGGCGGAGCGGCTGGTCGAGATCGTGCGCCAGCACCTGTAGTGGAAGCCTAGCGCGGCCCCGGAAACAGCTCCGAGCTCCGGTCGGTGAGCCAGTACACCAGCAGGCCCACCCACTCGTGCACGGCGGTGTCGGTGCGCTTGAGGCCGTCGCTCGCGATCCGGAACGGGCGCGCGAGATCTTCCGGCCCGCGCGTGCGCCAGTCGACCGGATAGGCCTCGACCGGAAACCCGGCCCGCCGGAACGCCCCGGCGGCGCGCGGCATGTGGTGAGCGGAAGTCACCAGCAGCCAGCGCTCGCCGGGCTTGGGATCGGCGATGGCTTTGCTGAATTTCGCGTTCTCGTCGGTGTCGCGGGAGCGATCCTCGGTGATCAGCCGGCCCGCCGCAACGCCGAGGTTTTCGAATAGCCGCACCGCGAGCGCGGCTTCCGTGCTGCCGCCGTAGACGATCTGCCCACTGCCGCCGGAAAACACGATGCGCGCGTCGGGATATTTGCGCGCGAGCTCGACCGCGCTGGTCATGCGCTCCGCCGCCTCGTTGAGCGAGATCTCCCCGCGCGCCGGCGCCACCGTCGTTTCGAACGCGCCGCCGAGCACGACGATGCCGTCGGGCGGGCCGCGCGCCGGATTCCACGGCGGAAACCGCTGCTCGAGCGGCAGCATCAGCGCATTGCCGAGCGGCGAAAGTCCGCAGATCGCCAGCAGCAGCAGGCTCGCCAACAGACATTGCATCCCGGCGCGCGCGAAGCGGGTCGCGAGCAGTAGCGCGCCGGCAAAGCCGAGCACGATCATGAGATTGGACGGCCACGTGAGGAAGCCGAGGATTTTCGAGGCGACGAAGAACATCGGCGGGTCCCCTCCCCGTAGCCCGCATGGAGCGTAGCGGAATGCGGGAACAGCTCCCGAGGTCCCGGATTTCGCTGCGCTCCATCCGGGCTACAGGCGTTTACTTCCGCTCCTTCTCGTATCGCGCCCTGGTGGCTTCGTTGGGCGGATAGAGCCCGGGAAGTTTTGCGCCGTTCTCGACCTCGTTGACGATCCAGGCTTCGAAGCGCTCCTGCTCCGGGCCTTCCTTGGCCACCTGCTCGACGAGGGCCGCCGGGATCACCACGGCGCCGTCGTCGTCGGCCACGATCACGTCGTTGGGAAATACCGCCACGCCGCCGCAGCCGATCGGCTCCTGCCAGCCGACGAAGGTAAGCCCGCTGACCGAGGCCGGCGCCGCGACGCCGGCGCTCCATACCGGCAGCTTGGTGCCGAGCACGCCGGCCGCGTCGCGTACCACCCCGTCGGTGACGAGCGCCGTGACCCCGCGCTTGCGCATGCGCGCGGTCAAGATGTCGCCGAAGATCCCGGCGCCGGTGACGCCCATCGCATCGGCGACCGCGATGACGCCTTCCGGCATGTCCTCGATGGCGCCGCGGGTCGAGCGCGGGCTCGCCCAGCTCTCCGGCGTGGCAAGGTCTTCCCGCGCGGGCACGAAGCGCAACGTGAACGCGGGCCCGACCGCGCGCGCGTATCCGGTCTCGAGCGGCTTGGGTCCGTGCATCCAGGTCCGGCGCACGCCCTTCTTGAGCAGGATGGTGGTGATCGTTGCGGTGGAAACCGAACGCAGGATGGCGACGAGATCGGAGGCGAGCATGGCAGTTCCGCTTTTGCTGAGGATGGCCAACCATACCGGGGCGGACGCGCAAGTCGAGGGCAAGCCGCGCGCTCACGCCGGCCGCAGCCCGAGCCTTTCGTCGCGGCGACGCAGCCAGGCGATGAGCGGAATCGAGGCCAGCACCATCCAGGCCTTACCGATGATTTGGCCGGGCAGGAATTCCAATGAGCCGAAGGCGAGCCAGAGGAACACCATGGAATCGACGACGAGGCCGACGAGGCTGGAAGCCACGACGGCGGCGACGAGCCGCCGCCGCGCCAGCGGCGTGTAGACCGCAAGATCG
>Ga0209648_10005227_pt1 | contig 11085 bp, 9 predicted proteins | sample GraSoi2013_115cm_FD_185830 | JGI IMG/M metagenome (GOLD analysis project Ga0209648, IMG submission 185830) | Grasslands soil microbial communities from the Angelo Coastal Reserve, California, USA - Sample 9_17_2013_115cm (SPAdes) (version 2) | ecosystem: Environmental > Terrestrial > Soil >...
AGTCCGTCGAAGAAGCCACGGCCATCCGTCACAAAATTCTATACGCATTCGAACGCGCCGAGCGCGCCGCAACAAAAGAAGAGGCGCAACAGTGGCTTACCTTCATCATTGTTGGAGCCGGCGCCACGGGTCTCGAACTCTCGGGAGCGCTCGCGGAGATCGCTCGCGAGACACTGCGGCACGATTTTCGAAAGATCGATCCGCAGAAGGCGAGAATCATATTGATGGAAGGAGCACCGCGAGTCCTGGGACCCTTTCCCGAAAATCTATCGGCCAAAGCAGAAAACTTAGTCGCCGGCCTCGGCGTGGAAGTGATCAAAAGCGTGATGGTGACGAACATCGACGGGGAAGGCGTTACTTTCAGACGCGGAGATTCCAGCGAGATGCTGGCGGCGAAAACCGTGCTCTGGGCGGGCGGCGTTACGGCCACTGCGTTCGGACGGAAACTTGCCGAGCGCACGAATTCGGAATCGGATCGCAGCGGCCGAATTAAGGTGCATCGCGATCTGACCGTCCCCAATTTTTCGGATATTTTCATCATTGGCGATCTTGCTCATGCTGTCGATGAGAAAGGAATACCGCTGCCCGGTGTCGCGCAAGTCGCGATGCAAGGCGGAGCGTACGCGGCAAAAGTCATCCGTGCGCGTTTGGATGGGAAGAAAGAATCGCCGCCATTTCATTATTTCAATAAGGGCGAGATGGCCGTAATCGGCCGCGCCGCCGCGGTGGCCAATATTTTTGGCATCCACGTTTCCGGCCTGCTGGCCTGGCTGATGTGGCTGTTCATCCATTTGATTTACATTGTAGAGTTTCAGAGCCGAGTGCTCGTTTTCATTCAATGGGGATTCGAATACCTGACCTTCAGCAGAGGCGCGCGCCTGATCACGGGAATCGCTGCTACAGATTCAGTTGGAAAGCCGGGAGCGATGGGGGGTACCGGCGACGGCAGCTAAGATAAGAAACGTTATCGCCAAGCGTTCCGGAAAATCTAGAAGCTCGGCTTTATTCCCATTTGGATCTGGCGTGCGCCAGTGGTGAAATCGGGGCGGAGGTATTCCGAAGTGGAATGCCCCAAGACCGAACCATCCGAAATGAGGGTATCGGGCGAGACGGCAAAGCCACGTATCTTGCTCACGGCAAAGTAGATTCTTCGGGGACGAAGCGATGGCGCGAACGGGTGGTGCCGGGGGCCAGAATCGAACTGGCTACGCCCGCCTTTTCAGGGCGGCGCTCTACCAATGAGCTACCCCGGCACAGGTGATTTAGAAATTGTAGGGGGTGATGCGGAGTTGTGTCAATTCGGTGAAAAACATTCCGCAAATCAGTGCGCGGAGTCGTCAAATTCTTTCATCCAGCTGCGGTTCTTGAGCACCTCGCGCGGCTTTGTCCCATCGGGGGGACCGACGATGCCGTCTTTTTCCATGAGGTCAATCAAGCGTGCGGCGCGGCCATAGCCAATTCGCAAGCGGCGCTGCAATGTGGAAGTGGAAGCGCGGCCGGCGTCGCAGACCACGCGGATCGCGTCCTGGTAAAGATCATCGTCAACATCTTCACCGCCTTCGGCATCACCGTCGGCCGCGCCTTCGGCCTTGCTGTCGTCATCCTTCGGCGCGGCGAGAAGCTCTTCCTGATATTTCGCCTGGGCTTGCTCACGCCAGAAGTTGCACACGGATGTGATCTCGTCTTCCGTCACCAGCGGACCGTGAATGCGATGGAGCCTTGCCGACCCTGCTGGCAGATACAGCATGTCGCCCCTTCCAAGCAGCGACTCCGAGCCGTTCGAATCGAGAATGGTGCGCGAGTCCACTTTGCTGGCTACCCGGAACGAAATGCGGGCAGGGAAGTTCGCTTTGATCAAGCCGGTGATCACGTCCACGGAGGGCCGCTGCGTGGCGAGGATCAAGTGGATTCCCACCGCGCGCGCCATTTGCGCAAGCCTGGTGATCGATTCTTCCACGTTGTTGGTGTCCACCATCATCAGATCGGCCAACTCGTCGATGACGATAATCAAGTAGGGAAGCGGCTTGTGCTCGGTCTCTTCAAGATTGTCGAACAGCGAGAGCGAGTGTTCTCTCTTGAACGTGCGGTTGTACTGGTCGATGTTTCGAACGCCGCGCTGCGCCAGCAGCTTTAAGCGGTTCTCCATCTCGCGCGTCGCATTTCGCAGCACGTTTGACGCAATCTTCGGATCGGTCACCACCGGCGCGATCAAATGGGGAATGTTATCGTAAAGGTTTAGTTCCAGCCGCTTCGGGTCCACCAGCACCAACTTTACTTCGTCGGGGCTTGCCTTGTAGAGAATCGACATCATCAGCGAGTTGATGAACACGCTCTTTCCGGTGCCGGTGGAACCGGCAATAAGCAAGTGCGGCATGGCTGCGAGGTCCGTCACGCGAGTGCGGCCGTGCAAATCGCGTCCCATCGCCAGCGTCAGCTTGCTCGGGGAATTAACGAACTCCGGCGCCTCGATAATCTCTCGCAGCGCAATCGTCTGTCGCTTGTCGTTCGGAACCTCGATGCCAATGGTTGATTTGCCGGGAATGCGCTCAATCAGGATCGATTCCGCCTGCAGCGCCAGGCACAAGTCTTCGGTAAGCCCGATAATCCTGCTGTACTTGATGCCCGCATCCGGTTTGAATTCGAATGTCGTAACAACCGGCCCAGGATTGATTTGCGTCACGCGACCTTGCACGTCAAATTCAAGGCATTTTGCTTCAATCGCCCGCGCCCGCAGTTTCAACTCGTCTTCATCAAGCTTCTGGCCGCGTTCGCCCTCTCGGAGCAGAGAAGAAGAAGGTAGTTTGTAATTCGGATTGCCCTTCGCAATTTTGGGTTCGCCGGCTTTTTTGGCCGCGGCCTTCTCTGTGTCGCGATGGAGGACGAAGATCGGCGTCTTGTGCGACGAGTCCTTTGTCTCTTTCTCATCCTCCTCCTCGATTTCGGCCCTGCCCCTAAAAATGTTGCTCTCTTCGGCCAGGCGAATCGTCTTGGAAGGCTCATTCAGGAGTTCGGCCTTCCCAAATAATTGCGGCGGAACGGACCTCCTTCCCGATAAGCGGGACTCTTCGACGCGGCGGCGCAGGCGCTGCTGCTCGCGGTCTTCGCGCCAGGCGTGCCAGCGCGCCTGGGCCTTCTGCAAAATTCCCAGCTTTTCCACTTTTCCAATTGGTCCATTCGGACCGCTGGCCCACGCATGCGCGCCGGAGAAAGAAAACCGCGTGGTCATAAACAGGGCCGTCACCAGCAGCGCCACGGCTACAAGATTCGCGCCCCACAGGTTGAACCCAGTGCGCAGTCCGCTGGATAGGAGCTCACCCAGCAATCCTCCGGGCAGCACGGCGCCGCGCACATCCCAGACATGCCACAGGGAAAGCAGCGTGGGCAGTGAAAGCAGCAGCAACCCAAAGCCGGCAACCGTGGCAACTTGCGAATCAATCCCCCTGCTGCGGAACCAGCGCCAGCCCAACACCAGAATTGCCGCCGGCAGCAGGAACGCCGCAAACCCAAAAGTTTGGAAAAGGAGGTCCGCGCCATACGCGCCGGCCGGTCCGATCCAATTTCGCGCAGGATTGCCGTCGGACCCAGCAGCGCTCACATTAAACGCCGCATCCTTCGGGGAATACGAAAGCAAAGCCAGCGCGATGAGCACCGCCAGCGTGATGCACAAAAACCCGATCAGCTCGTTGAACCGTTTATTGCCAGTCGGAGTCAGTAAGCGCAAGAAGATCTCCTCAGCATTGTGGGGAAGGCTGAGTGTCGTGGCGGGATGCTGGCGCTATCGCACTCCCGCTTGGAGGAACTTCCAAACACACTGAATATAGCAAACTTCTGCGCGCCGGCGCTAAAAACTTTCTGCGCCCATGTTTCCAGAATCTTCAACGCAGAATTCCTGTGGCCCACGCCAATATCAACGCGCCCACAATGATTCGGTACACCGCAAACGGCGCGAACCCGTGCTTCCTCACCCAGGCCAAAAACCACGCCACCGCTCCATACGCCACGATGAACGACACCACGAATCCGATCGCCAGCACCACCCAACCGTGCGGATCTATATGCGTTACTCCAATCGCATTTTCGCCTTTGCCTCGCAGGGATTTCAGCAGGTCGTATCCGGTCGCCGCCACCATCGTGGGGATCGAAAGGAAAAATGAAAACTCCAGTGCCGACGCGCGCGACATCCCCGCGATCTGCCCTGCCGCGATCGTGGACATGGATCTCGACGTGCCCGGGAATACTGCCGAGAAAATTTGGCAAGCCCCGATCCAAATCGCCTGGCCCAAACTCATGTCCTCCATATGCCACGTGTGAATGCGAGTTCCAGTGGCGCCCAGGCCCGCCGATTCCGACCCTGCATTCAGCTCATCGACAATCCACATCACGATCCCGCCAATCAGCAGCGAGCTCCCCATGATGTAAAGGCTTTCGAGGTGCTTCCCGATCACTTTCGTCAGCAAAAACGCCGGCAGCGCCGTCACCACAAACGCCACGCTCACCAGCCCCAGCGGATGCGTCAAAATTGTCCGGTCGCCGCGCTCGCCCTGCGGAAACGTGGACAAAAACTTCGCGATGCGCTCGCGAAAATACACCGGCAAGCAAAGAATCGCCCCCAGCTGAATCACGATCGTGTACATCTTCCAATAGCCATTCGCCAGGTCGATGTGAAACAGCGCCTCGCTGATGCGCAAATGCGCCGTGGAGCTCACCGGCAAGAATTCCGTTAATCCCTCCACGATCCCCAACAGCACGGACAACAAGTAGTCGCTCAAACTTTTTCTCCTGTATGCCTTGCTGTTTTTCCCGCGCCCGGCAGGATTTTCCGCATCTCGTACGCGTCGATGCGTCGCAAATAATATCGCTTCAGCGTCGCTTCGATACGATAGCCATGCCGCTGCCAGAACGCAACGCCCGCTTCATTGTCAGTTGCTGTTTCCAGCAAAATCGTTCGCACGCCGCGCAGCGCCAGGTTCTTCTCGCTTTCCGTCAGCAGCGCCGAGCCCACCCCCTGCCGCCGGTGCGAATCCGCCACGTCCAGCGTGATCACGTGCGCCAGCGGCGGATTTTCCTCTGTCAAAATAAATCCTACGATCTTCCCGGCGTCTTCCGCCACCATTCCATCCGCGGACGGCAACTTCAGGAAATACCGCAGCATGGTTTTTGAATACGCAATCCCAGGAGGAAAGCATGCCTGGTCGAGCCGCAGCAGGGCAGCAAAGTCCCGCGGTTCCTGGGCGCGCAGCGTGACCGGCATGGCGCGATTGTAGGCCGAACGCTCCCTGCTGAACAGCGCGGGCCAGTCACTGCGCGGTCGGCGGCATTTTCATTCCCAGCGCCTTCACAGTCACCGCATCGGGAACGGCTGGATGGCCTTCTTGCTTCGTCACGACGCCAAAGCCCCCACTGTAATCCCACATCGTCCATCCAATTCCATATTTCTCCAGCGTCGTTCGAACGTCGGAAATCCACGCCGCGCGGTCCTGCGGATTTGCCGCCTTGCGATAGACGCCAAACTCGTTGCAGGTCACCGGCACTCCCCATCGCCTCGCCCATGCCGCGACCTGGCCAATCTCTCCGTCAATGCGCGCCGCATTCCAGCGGTCCAGTCCGTAATGAATCGCCTGCAAGCGGTTCACGGCGTCTGGAATCAGCGCGGCGGCTTGCTGCACGTTTTCCGGCGTCGATGGATACGGCAGCTCTTTCAAATAGTGCACGTAGTTCGTGCTCCAAGTCGCTCCCTGATGCGTGAAGATGTGCGGATCATAGAAGTGAAAATTGTAAATGATGTTCGGATCGCGCAGCGGATCGAAGAACAGCAGTTCATTCTCCGACGACCAGTACGCCCCCGCGGCAATAATCGTATGCTGCGGCGCCCCTTCGCGAATCGCCACGGCCAGCTTCGCCTGTACGCCTTGCCAGCGATAGCGGTCATGAAATTCCGGCTCGTTCAGGATTTCGAACGAAACCAGTTCGGGATTCGTCGAGGAGTAGTGCCGCGCCAGTTGCCGCCAATAATCTTCGAACTGTTCCACGAACTCATTGTCCGCGACAAGTTTTTCCTTGAAGTCGGAATCGGGATGAATATCAATGATCACCGCCAGCCCCTGATCCAGAATCATCTTGACCGCGGCATCCAGGTATCCCAGATAATCCGCCGGGATGCGATCGGCCTGCTTGCGCCGGAACATGGGCTGCGGATTCACGCTCAACCGCACGTGATCAAATCCCATCGCCTTGATTAGCGCGATGTCCTGCGCCGTCGTCCACGCTTCAAAATGTTCTTTGGTGTAACCCTTCTGGTCGTACACCTGTGCAAACCACTCGCTCAAATTTATTCCGTGGCGCAAATGTTCCGCGTGACGCCGCACGATGCCCGATTCTGAATTGGATTGTCCTTGCACTGCTTGCGCCGCGAGAAAGAGCGGCGCTACCAACGTCACGGCCGCCACAAAAAAACGCAAGGGCACGATCGATCGTGCCCCTGCGCGTGCTACGAGTCCTGTTGGTTTGTTCATAGTTTGATGGTGACGGTCTTTACCTCGGTGTAATTCGCCAACGCATATTCGCCGCATTCACGCCCGATCCCCGACTGCTTGTAGCCACCGAATGGCGCCCCCGCGTCGAATACATCGTAGCAATTCACCCACACGGTTCCCGCGCGCACGCCGTCCGCGATGGCATGCGCCTTGGTGATGTCTTTCGTCCACACCGCGGCTGCCAATCCGTACAGCGACTTGTTCGCGCGCTCCACCACTTCGTTCAGGTCCTTGAACTTCAGGATGGACATGACCGGCCCGAAGATTTCCTCCTGCGCGATCTTCATGTTGTCCTGCACGTCGGCGAACACCGTCGGCTCGATGAAGTAGCCCTTATCGCCCACGCGGTTTCCGCCCGTAACAAGCTTGGCCTTCTCCTTCTTTCCGGCGTCAATGTAGCTCATCACTTTGTTGAACTGGTCTTGATCAACCTGCGGCCCCTGCTCCGTCTTCGCATCGAACGGATTTCCGACCGTGCGCTTCTTCGCGCGCGCCACGCTCTTGTCCACGAACTCGTCGTAGCACTTTTCCTCGACGTATAGCCGCGAACCCGCGCAGCAGCACTGCCCCTGGTTGAAGAACAGCGCAAAGTGCGCGCCCTCGATGGCTTCATCCATGTCCGCGTCGGCGAACACGATGTTCGGGCTCTTGCCGCCCAACTCCAGCGTCACGCGCTTCAAGTTCGTTTCCGCGGCGTTCTTCATGATCAAGTGGCCCACTTCCGTTGATCCCGTGAACGCCACTTTGTCCACGTCCATGTGCCGCGCAATCGCTGCTCCGGCCGTCGGCCCGTATCCAGGCAGCAGGTTCACCACGCCTTCTGGGAAACCCGCTTCCAGCATCAGTTCGCCAACGCGCAGCGCCGTCAGCGGCGTCTGTTCCGCGGGCTTCATCACCACCGTGCAACCCGTTGCCAGCGCCGGCCCCAGCTTCCATGCCTGCATCAGCAGCGGGAAATTCCATGGAATAATCTGCCCGACCACACCCACGGGCTCGTGTTTGGTGTAGGTGAAGTAATTGCCGCTAACAGGAATCGTCTTCCCATGATTCTTGTCCGCCCATCCCGCGTAGTAGCGGTAGCATGCGATCGTCAGCGGGAGATCAGCCGCCCGCGCCACGTGGTACGGTTTTCCGTTGTCCAGCGCTTCGAGCTGCGCCAGCTCATCGGCGTGCTTCTCGATCAGGTCCGCCAGCTTGTTCATCAAGTTCCCGCGCTCGGAAGCGCTCATCTTCCGCCACCGGCCCTTGTCAAACGCCGCGCGCGCCGCCGCCACCGCCTTGTCCACGTCCGGGGCCTCGGCTTCCGCCACTTGCGTGATCACTTCGCCAGTCGATGGATTTACGGTCGGGAAAGTTTTTCCAGAAACGCTGTCCACCCATTTTCCGTTGATCAGTAATTTTGTCGGTCCAATCTTGACGTTCCGTTCCATCACCGCAGTTGCCGTAGCCATTTTGAATACCTCCTATTTTCGGCAGTCCGTCGCGCCGTGATTTCGAGCGCAGCGAGACCTCTTCCTCTCCGAGCGCCTTTTGCGAGGAGAAATCTCTCTTCGCTGTCTATGACGAATGGTGGGCGCGGAGCAAGACCCCTCGAGCCCCGCAGACGCAAACGTGCTGCGACGAAGAAGCCTATACCCACGGACGGACGGAGACAAGGAGGTAACCAAGTGGGAGGACCATCCGCAGAAAGCGGGGTAAGCTAAAGTCCAGAAGGCTAACAAGAGTTGTCAACGGACCAACCGCTGTCAATGCGCGGGGGCGGCCAGAACCTGAACGAGCTTGAATTGCTTGATTCTCGGAGAGGCCACGAATTCCGCACCGAAGCGCGCTCTCCCATGGGCTTCCAGATTCGAGACGCTGTCCTGCGTGCTGCCCACTTGAACGCCGGATTCATCGTAGAGGTTGTAAACCAGCAAGACGGAGAAGAACCGCCGGTCGCAATTATTGCGGATGGTCCCGGTAACGCACGGGTAGAGCGTGCAGGCCCCATTCGGATCGGGTTCGTCTAGCTTGGCATCAAGTACCTCAATACACGGCGCTGTACTGTCGGAAGTGGCCGTTGTTGGCGCAACGGGCTTGCCATGCCTGTGCGCCCATAAATAACCGAGTCCGAAACCGGCCCCCAGCACCACAACCCCGGCGACAAAGTAAGCGACGTGTCTCATCCGAACCTCAAAACAGCCGTGCGCATTGTATATACCAGATTTCTAGGAGAAGAGTTTCGTTAAGGCGGGTTTCAGCAGCCCGCTAGGGGAAATACCTGACGCGAAATCAAGGTGAACACTAGATTGCAGCAGCCTCTTCCTTGATTAAGGATGCTTTCACATTCGGGACAGCGGGTCGCCTCCGTGTCCAGGGCTCCTACCCCAAGTACCCCACATCCTTTCGTCCTGGTGCGGAGGCGGCCCGGCCTTAGTCTTCCGGTCTTCTGCCCACCAGCGCTGCGATTCCATCTGCGGACCGCAGTACGCAGGGACATAAGCTTTTGTAGCGCCGGGCTTCAGCCCGGCATTTTTCGTTTTTTGTGGCACAGCCGCTCCTGGCTGTGCTCCCCGCTCGACACTCGGCCCCTACCTCGACTCCGTCCTAGCCGCACCAAGCCCTACCCGTCATTTCGAACGCAGCAGGCCGACTTTTTCTTCCGCTTTCGCTCCTGCGAAAGCGTCGGCCTGCGCAGAGAGAAATCTCTCTTCGCTTCGGGCCCCGCCCGTCTGCATCGCCCTCTAGCCATCTCTCTTGTATCTAGATATTATCTAGACACGCGGACCTCCGCTTCCAGGATTCGCATTATTTCTGCACGGAAAGCAACCAGGAAGGAGGTTGGATTTTATGAAGAAGGCATATGACTTTCCCAAATTGAAAGAACTAAAGAACCCGTACGCCGGCAAGAAAAAGGCCGTGGGAATCAACTTGAGCCCGCAGGTTGTGGACTATTTCAAAGGACTGGCGGATGAGACCGGCCTTCCTTACCAGAAGTTGATCGATCTTTATCTTCTCGACTGCGCCAAGAAGCGCAAGAAACTCACCATGAAGTGGGTCGCCTAGCAGCGGCGCAGTATTAAATCAGCAGTGAATGTCTGCGTCGCCCAACATTCGGGAATGGAGCGCGGCCAGTTAGAATCTATTTTTCCAGTAGCCTGGCCGGCGATAGCCGTGGGCCACGGCCAAGATCAGGACGGATCCTTCCAATTCTCGATAAATCACCAAGAACGGAAAACAGGGGAGCTTGAGTTTGCGGGTGCCACGCGCTGACCGCGGCCAGCGATGCGGTGCTTCGAGGATTCTGTCGATCACCTCATTGAGTTCAGCGACAAATCTTGTTGCGGCCAAAGGGCTGCGCTCATGGTACCAGCGCGCAGCCGAGAGGGCTTCTTCGATGGCGGCCGGATGAAAGGAGAATGAGGGAGCGCTCATTCGAGAGCGGACAAGAGGCGGCGACGAGCCTCTTCGAGTGAAACCGGCTTCACGGCGCCGGAGTCGATGTCGGCCATGCGGCGCGCGACTTCTTCGTCCCAGGCCGCTTCCACGGATTCGTCTTGCGTGTCGTCCAGACTCTCGATGAGAGAGCCAGCAAGGTCGGCGCGCTCTGATACGGGAAGAGAGAGCGCTTTTTTCAAAAGCTCGGCGGCTTCCTGGGTCATGGGTTCATTTTACGCCGAAAGAGTGCCATTGAGGCAAGAGCGGAACAAGCCGTACACCGGCAAGAAAAAAGCCGTGGGCATCAACTTGAGCCCGTGCCCCCATCCGTCATTTCGAACGGAGCAGGCCGACTTTCTCAGGCCGCCCATGCCTCACCGTCATTTCGAACGGAGCAGGCCGACTTTTTCTTCCGTTTTCGCTCCTGCGAATGCGTCGGCCTGCGCAGAGAGAAATCTCTCTTCCTCTTCCCCCCTGCCCGTCATTTCGAACGAATGTGAGAAATCTCTCTTCTCTTCCGGCACCCTGGCGGATGAGACCGGCCTTCCTTACCAGAAGTTGATCGATCTTTATCTTCTCGACTGCGCCAAAAAGCGCAAGAAACTCACCATGAAGGTGAGGCGATTTGTGTGCCTGAACTTCATCTCAGGTTAACTTCTGCCTTACCCCTGTAGCCACGAATTCCCTGCGCGATTTGCTATGATCTGGAAAGCACAAGGACGAACACAAGCGCCTAGAAGGGCAGTATTCCCATGGCGAGTCCAGCCTTCACTACCGCAAGCGACAACGCGGGGGCTCTGTTTGCAGTGGTCAAGAGCATTCGTGCGTTCGATAAGCTGGAACTGGCCGGCATTCTCTCTAGCGTCGTTGCCTTGAACCCGACGCCTCGTGAGAGTTGCTTTCTCGCAACGTACTACCGAACTGCGGGAATCGTTGATTCGCTTTTGCGCTTGGATAACAGCACGCATTTTCAGGCCGCTGCGATGCTCGCGCGGTCACTTTTTGAGTTGGCGGTAGACATAAAGCTCATCGACAAGATTCCGAACGGTTGGATGAAAATGGTTTTCTTTGCAGACGTGGAGAAGCTCCGGTGCGCCCGGCAAATGATCCAATTCGCGAAGACCAACCCCAACCG
>Ga0209648_10005228_pt1 | contig 11084 bp, 7 predicted proteins | sample GraSoi2013_115cm_FD_185830 | JGI IMG/M metagenome (GOLD analysis project Ga0209648, IMG submission 185830) | Grasslands soil microbial communities from the Angelo Coastal Reserve, California, USA - Sample 9_17_2013_115cm (SPAdes) (version 2) | ecosystem: Environmental > Terrestrial > Soil >...
AAGACCCGTAATCGACATCAACCCGCCCATGCCCTGGGCGATTTGGTCAAAACCAGGACGCTCGCGATAGGGTCCGTCCTCACCGAAGCCGGAAATAGAACCATAGACGATGCGCTTGTTGATCGAACGAACACTCTCGTAATCGATCCCGAGGCGAAATTTTACGTCCGGCCGGTAGTTTTCGATAACAACATCGGCGGTTTCGACCATCCGTTTGAAGATTGCGATGCCGTCGGCTTCCTTCAAATTGAGCGTGAGGCTTCGCTTGTTGCGATGTAGGTTCTGGAAATCTGGCCCGTGTCGCGGGCCGCCCATATCGCTTTCGTCGAGCCCTCGCGGAAGCTCGATCTTGATGACGTCGGCGCCCCAGTCGGCAAATTGCCGTGCTGCTGTCGGTCCCGCCCGCACCCGCGTGAGATCGAGCACTTTGAAACGGGCGAGCGCCTTCGAGGCGGGGGTGAAAGACATATGGTTGGCTCCAATTCACTTTTTTCAGGTTGCCGAGGATAGGGCGATCGACGCCATCTGACGCGGTTCAAACTCCAGCCAGGCCGCGGCTCCGATCGGGAAATCGTCCAGCGGCGAGGTCGTAACCTTGAGCGTCAGCGCGCCCTTGCGCGGCTTTACAACATAATCCCAGTGTTCGCCAAGAAACGCACGCTCGAGAACGATGACTCCGACCGAGGTGCAGCCGTCCCGGGTTGTCGGCGGCACGTCTGAAAGCCGCATGCTATGCGGCCGTACCGAAAACACCGCCTTTCCCTGTGACGGCACATCTCGCCCAAACGCGGAGCGCGGCAGCGCAAAGCCGTCGAACGAAATCTGGTGGCCATCGCTGGTGCCCTCGATGAAATTGGTGCGTCCGATGAAGCCTGCGACAAAACGCGTCTTCGGCTTGTTATAGAGCGCGCGCGGATGATCGACCTGTTCTATGCGGCCATGGTTCATGACGGCAATTCGATCTGACGTCACCATGGCCTCGGCCTGGTCATGGGTCACATAAACGGTAGTCACGCGAAATTCGTCATGCAGGCGACGAATTTCAAAACGCATTTCCTCCCGCAAGGTCGCGTCCAGGTTGGACAAGGGCTCGTCCAGCAGCAGCACGGAGGGCCGGATAACAATCGCACGCGCCAGCGCCACCCGCTGTTGCTGACCGCCGCTGAGCTCGGCAGGATAGCGGTCGGCAAGGTGGTTCATGTGCACGACTTCCAGCATTTCTCCGACGCGACGTTTGACCTCGGCGTTCGGCATCCGCCGCAGCTCCAGTCCGAACGCGACGTTTTGTTGAACCGTCATGTTCGGCCAGATGGCGTAACTCTGAAAGATCATGGACATCTGACGCCGGTCCGGCGGCACCGAGCCGGCAGGCGAGGAGAGCACCTGACCGTCCATCTCGATGATACCGGCGGTCGGGTCGACGAAGCCGGCGATTATCCGCAAGGTCGTGGTCTTGCCGCAACCGGAAGGCCCGAGCAGCGAGACGAATTCCCCGGATTGCAGTTCGAGATTGATGCTATCGACTGCGAAAAAATCGCCGTAGCGTTTGCTGACACCGCTTAGTTTGAGCCTGCTCAACTATCTCTCCGCAGCATGAAATCGCGTCCGATCACTTTGGATCCGATGCCGGCGATCGCCACCGTCGCAATCAGCAAGATAACGCCAAGGGCGGACAGCACCTCGAAATTGCCTTCCTCCGACAGGTCGAACAGCATCACCGAAATAACCCGCGTGTTTGGCCCAACCAGGAAGATCGCCGAAGACAGCTCTCGTGTCGCCGGAATGAAGACCAGGATCCAGGCGCCGGCGAGACTTTTCTTCAAAAGCGGGATCAGCACCTTTCGAATTGCCAAAAGGCGGCCGCCGCCGAGAATTCTGACGGCCTCTTCCATTTCCGGATTGATGCTGCGGAGCCCTGCCGCGCTTGATGTGTAGGCTATGGGGAGAAAGCGGGTGGTGAAACCCAGGATCAGGATTGTCGCGGTCCCATAGAGCGCAAGAGGAGGCGGGGCGTATGCGGCATAGAAACCAATCGCAAGCACAATGCCGGGAACCACGAACGGGGCCACACAGAGAAAAGCCAGGACATTGCTCCAGGGCACCAGTTTCCGGCTGACCACATAAGCGATTGCCAGTGACAGGCTGATCGCGGCGAAAGCCGTCACCGCTGAATAGACGAAGGTGTTGAGGATCGCCTGTTTCGCCTGGGTCTGCTCGACGAGAAGATAGTAAAAATTGTGGAACGTCAGGTTGTCGATGCTGAACCCGCGGCCCCAGGCTTTGGCAAAGGCGGCCTGAAGCAGCACCAGCATGGGAAGAAAAACCGAAAGCGCGCAGACGAAAAGCGCATAGCCGAGCATGACCCAGCGCCAGGGCCCCAGCGCAATCATCCGTCGTTCGCCACCCTTGCCGGTGACCGAGGTGTAGCCTTTGCGACCGAGCAACGAGCGTTGCAGCCAGAACATCAGCACGGTGATGGCGAGCAACGGCATCGCGTAGGCTGCCGCCTCCTCGACGCGGACCGGATATTCGAAAAATTGCCAAAGCTGGGTGGAGACCACATTGAACCGGGCCGGCAATGCGATCAGCGCGGGGGCGCCGAACAGCGCGATGGCTTCCAGAAAGCTGATAATGATGCCGCCGATGATCGCGGGGGTCACCAATGGCAAGGTGATGCGCAGCGTGGTCCGAAGCGTGCGGGCGCCGAGTATGTTTGCGGCGTCTTCCATTTCCGACGACACCAGATCGAGCGCCGAACTCGTGAACACAAACGTGTAGGGAAACGAGGTCACCGCCACGACCAGAATCAGGCCCGTCATCGAATAGATATTGAAAATACCGTGCCCGGCGCCCGTCAGCGCCATCCAGACCTTGTTGAGCCATCCGGAATTTGGACCCGCCAGCAGAATCCACCCGATCGCGCCAAGATAGGGCGGGGTGACGAAGGCCGCGAACACCATCAGCCGAACGAACGCCTTGCCCGGCATATCGGTCCGGGAAATCGCCCACGCGATCGGGACGGCAAACAGGGTGGCAAGCAGGGCGACGCCGATGCCGAGCTCCAGTGAGTTCACCAGCGCCTGGAGATGGCGAACGTTGCCATAGGCAACCCGGTAGTTGGCGAAGGTAAAGTTTCCGGTATCCGTCTCTTGCAGGCTCGAGATGACCAGCCGCAAAACCGGATTCAATACCAGAAAGGCCAGCACGGCGATCAGCGCCAGCCACAACAGGATACTGGCGTCCAGACGCCTCAATCTGGAAGCTACGCCTGAAAAATGTAAGGCACGGTCGTCGAGAGATTTGTCAGTCACGATTTTTACCTTGTCGTGACCTGGACCATGATCCGATTAGATTGAATCGGATCATGGTCTCATCTCTTTGTTTGAGCATGATCTCTTCGCAAAACCGGTTCCCACTTTTCCGGATCATGCTCTAAACGCCGAACGTTTCGCGCCACTGCTTGATGACTTCCGGCACGCCTTTGGTGATTTCGGCGACCGTTGGCCGAATGATCTTCAGATCCTTGGCCGGTTTGGCGATCTTGGAAGCCGGGATTTCGGGTCTGATCGATTCAGTGAAGTGATCCACCCAGATCTGGGAGGCCTGCGGGCTCATCAGGAATTCCATGAACAAACGTCCGGCATTGGGATGCTTGCAGCCTTTCATGATGCTGGACGGCGCGATGATCAATACACTTCCGTCGGTCGGGTAAACCATGGCGAGCGGGTTGCCCTTGCGCACGCTCTCCAGCAGCGTCGCGGCCGGCCCGGAGCCTGCTATGGCGCTTTCACCTGCGTTCAGCATCGTGACCGTATCGTTAATCGAACGCCCGACCCGCGGGTTGTTTTTCGCCAGCTTTTCAAAGAAGTCCCAGCCGTATTGATTGCGCAGTGTCAGCGCCCAGGTTCCGACGTAACCGCTGAAGCCGGGGTGACCCAGTGCAATGTTGTCTTTCCATCTGGGATCGAGCAGGTCGGTCCAGTTCCTGGGGGCGTCAGCTTCCTTGACCTTGGCGGTGTTGTATCCGATGCCGATCAGGCCCGCGGAAGTGACGAAATAATAGCCGTCCGGATCATAGCCCTTGTAGATGTCGAGCACCTTGCTTGAGTTTTCCGGAATATATTTCTCGAAAGCACCCTTCGCTTTCAACTCGACCGAGTGACCGAGGTCCGTCGAGCTCAAGACGTCGCATTGGATGGCGCTGGCCTTGATTTCCTGCGTGATGCGTTGATAGGCGACCTGGGCGGTCGTACGCAGCACGTTGACCTTGATGCCGGGATAGAGCGATTCGAAGCTGCGGCCGAGCGCTTGTGAGGTGATATCGTCCGAATGGGCGGTGTACCATGTCAGCTCGCCCTCTTTCTTGGCGGCGTCGTAAAGTTCCTTTTCGTGAGGCGTCATCGATGGCGCGGGTTGCGCCAAAACTTTGCCGCCGGTACCGAGCGTGACAAGCGCTGAACTGCCGAGAATGAAGTTGCGCCGCCGAATTGTGACCATTGCCGATCCTCGCCTCGATCTCGTTTCTTGTTCAGGCGACTATGCGGGCATTTCGAGCAGGCTTCAATTCATTCCGCCGCGAAAATATCTCATACTTAGGAAGCGCTTGGCGTTGCGGTGCACCATGGGATTCGAGTAACTCTCTTAAGTTCCAGCGCTTCGTCGGCATGCTGAATCGCGCTACCAACGGGGACGAGGAGAGGGCATGACGAAGGCGGTGCTTGGCATTATCGGCGGCTCTGGCATTTACGACCTGCCGGGATTGGATGACGCGCGCGAGGAGGCGATCAAGAGCCCATGGGGCGAGCCCTCCGCGCCGGTACGCCGCGGCAGCATTGCCGGCCTGCCGGTCGTATTTCTGCCTCGCCACGATAGGGGTCACCGGCTGTCGCCATCCGACATCAATTACCGCGCCAACATCGACGTGCTCAAGCGCGCTGGCGTCACCGACCTGATCTCATTGTCGGCCTGCCCGGCACCTTCGTGCTGGTCGACCAGTTTATCGACCGCACCCACAGGCGCGAGAGTTCGTTCTTCGGCCAAGGCTGCGTTGCGCATGTGTCGATGGCGCATCCGGTGTCGCCGCGGCTGCGCATCCACCTCGCCGCGGCCGCCGAGGCTGAGGGCATCGCAATCGCGCGCGGCGGCACCTATGTCTGCATGGAAGGTCCGCAATTTTCGACCTATGCCGAAAGCATGACTTACAAGACGCTCGGCTATTCGGTGATCGGCATGACCAATATGCCGGAGGCCAAGCTCGCCCGCGAGGCGGAGATCTGTTACGCGACGGTTGCCATGGTGACCGATTTCGATTGCTGGCATCCCGACCATGATGCCGTGACGGTACAGGACATCATCCGGGTGCTGGCCTCGAACGCCGACAAGGCGAAGGGTCTGGTGGCGCGCTTCGCCAGGGACTTCCCGCGCGAACACGAGCCGTGTCCTGTTGGATCCGACCGCGCGCTCGACACGGCCTTGATTACCGCGCCGGAAGCCCGCGATCCCGCACTATTGAAGAAGCTCGATGCGGTGGCGGGAAGGATTCTACGCGCATGAGGCTTATACTATCGATGGGTGCGTCATGAAGGTCGAAGGCAAGCACTTCCGCGCTATCTGGCTCGAGCCGGACGGCCGGTCGGTCGGCGCGATCGACCAAAGGCGGCTGCCGCACGATTTCGTCGTGGCACGGCTGACGACCTGTGAGTCCGCGGCTGACGCGATCCGGTCCATGCTGGTGCGTGGCGCGCCGTTGATCGGCGCGACCGCGGCTTACGGGATGGCGCTGGCGATGCATGCCGACGGCTCGGATGCCGCGCTCGATCAGGCTTATAAGACGCTGATGGCGACGCGGCCGACGGCGATCAACCTGCAATGGGCGCTCGACGAGATGCGGCTGGCGTTGCGGCCGTTGCGGTCGTCGCAACGAGCCGCGGCCGCCTACGTCCGCGCCGCCGAGATTGCCGAACAGGACATTGCCATCAACAAGGGTATCGGCCAGCACGGCCTCGCGTTGATCGAGGCGATCGGTGCAACGAAAAAGCCGGGCGAGCGCGTCAACGTGTTGACCCATTGCAACGCCGGCTGGTTGGCAACCGTCGATTGGGGCACTGCCACGGCGCCGATCTATCTGGCGCATGACAGCGGTCACCCCATTCATGTGTGGGTCGACGAGACCCGCCCGCGCAATCAGGGCGCCTCGCTCACGGCATGGGAACTCGGCCATCACGGCGTGCCGCACACCGTGATCCCCGATAACACCGGCGGTCATCTGATGCAGCACGGGATGGTCGATCTCGTGATTGTCGGCACCGACCGGGTGACCGCCAACGGCGACGTCTGCAACAAGATCGGCACTTATCTCAAGGCGCTCGCCGCGCATGATAATGGGGTGCCGTTTTATGTGGCGCTGCCATCGCCGACCATCGATTTCAGCGTCGATGACGGGATCAGGCAGATTCCGATCGAGCAGCGTGCGGCCGACGAAGTTACGCACATGACAGGGCGGACCGCCGACGGGCGGATTGAGACCGTGCGGATCGTGCCCGAGGGCTCGCCGGTTGCGAATTATGGGTTTGACGTCACGCCGGCGCGGCTGGTCACGGGGTTGATCACCGAGCGCGGCGTTCTGAAGGCCGATCGCGCCGTTCTGTCAGCCGCATTTCCAGAACGAACCGTGGCGGCGGCCGAGTAGCGAAGGAAGCAAGCGGATGCAGAGTGCCTGGATCGATCGCGATGCCGACGCGGCGGTGGCCCGCTACGAAAACCTCGGCCGCGATCTGGCGCTTCGCGTTTATACCACGCGTCTGCTGGGGCAGGATCCGCGTCTGGTGCTGCACGGTGGCGGCAACACCTCGGTGAAGACGCGGCTGGCCGATCTCAACGGCGAAGACGTCGACGTGCTCTGCGTCAAAGGCTCCGGCTGGGACATGGGCGCGATCGAGCCCGCAGGCCTGCCGGCGGTGCGGCTTGCACCGCTGTTAAAGCTTCGCGCGCGCGAAATTCTTTCCGACGAGGAAATGGTGCGGTTGCAGCGCGCCAACCTGATCGAGCCGGCCGCTCCTAACCCCTCGGTCGAGGCCTTGCTGCACGCGTTCATTCCGCAGAAATTCATCGACCACACCCATTCGACGGCGGTGCTTGCGCTCACCGACCAGTCCGATGGCGAAGCGTTGTGCCGCGAGGTGTTTGGCGCACGCGTTGGTTACGTGCCATACCTGATGCCGGGCTTTGGGCTGGCGAAGGCCGCGGTCGAGGTGTTCGATGCCGATCCGTCCGTCGAAGGCCTCATCCTCGTCAAGCACGGCATTTTCAGCTTCGGCGTCGATGCGCGCCAATCCTACGAGCGCATGATCGCGCTGGTGACTTTGGCGGAGCAGCGGCTTGCGAAAAATCGCAAATCCGCCTTCGTCAGGGCAAAACTGCCGGCCCGTCCGGCGCGGGTAGCGGACGTCGCGCCGATCGTCCATGGCGCCTGCAGCCAGCCGGACAGCAAGATCGACGGGGCCTGGAAGCGCTTCGTGCTCGACTTCCGCGGCAACGATGCGGTGATGAATTTCGTCAACGGCACTGAAGTGGCGCGCTACGGTCAGGCTGGCGTGGTGACGCCGGATCACAATATCCGCATCAAGAACAAGCCGCTCGTCGTTGCAGCACCCGGGGACGGCGACCTCACCGGTTTCAAGAAAGCGGTCCGCGAGGCCGTTGTGGCCTACGGCGAAGCTTACAAAAGCTATTTCGCTCGCAATAACGCGCGTGTCGGCGGGATCAAGACCATGCTCGATCCGATGCCGCGCGTGGTGTTGGTGCCCGGCGTCGGCCTGTTCGGGCTCGGCCGCAGCAAGAAGGACGCGAAAATCGCCGCTGATCTCGCCGAGGCTGCGGTTGCCACCATCACCGATGCGGAAGCCGTCGGCCGCTTTGAGCCTTTGCCGGAGGCCGATCTGTTCGATGTCGAATACTGGTCGTTGGAGCAGGCAAAACTGGGCAACGCCCGCGAGTTGCCACTTGCGGGACAAATCGCCGTCATCACCGGCGCCGCGGGTTCGATCGGTTTCGCAACGGCGAAAGCGTTCGCCGCGGCCGGCGCCGAAGTGGCGCTATTGGATGTCGACGAGGCTGCCGCGCAGGCGAAGGCCAAATCGATCGGCGGCACCGCGCTTGGGCTTCGCTGCGACGTCACCGATGCCGCGTCGGTGCGGGACGGGTTCGCGGCAGTCGCGTCGGCCTTCGGCGGGGTCGACATCGCAATCTCGAATGCCGGGGCTGCCTGGCAGGGCCGGATCGGCGAGGTTGACGAGGCGGTATTACGAAAGAGTTTTGAGCTGAATTTCTACGGCCACCAGCGCGTGGCGCAGGCCGCCGTTGCGATCATGCGGGTGCAGGGCACCGGCGGCTGCCTGCTGTTCAATGTTTCCAAGCAGGCGGTCAATCCCGGACCCGACTTCGGCCCCTACGGGCTGCCGAAGGCGGCGACCCTGTTTCTGGTGCGGCAATACGCGCTCGAATACGGCAGCGAAGGCATTCGCGCCAACGCCGTCAATGCCGACCGGATCCGTTCCGGTCTCCTGACCCCGGAGATGATCGCGTCACGCTCAAAAGTCCGCGGCGTCAGCGAACACGATTACATGCGGGGCAACCTGCTCGGCCGGGAAGTCGCGGCGGAGGATGTTGCGCAGGCGTTTCTGGCCCAGGCGCTGGCGCTGAAAACCACCGCCGATGTCACCACCGTCGATGGCGGCAACATCGCCGCCGCGCTGCGGTGATGAATCGCATGGATTCCACGCCGACCTCGTCGCGCGCACCCCTCCTAGGCGCCGCCGCCGCGGGCACCGACATTGTCGCCGGTCTGGTGTCGTCGACGGTGGCCATCCCGCTGGCGATGGCCTTCGGCATGTTTGCCTTCGTGACATTGGGCGACGAATATTTTGCTTATGGCGCGATGGCCGGCCTGGTCTCGGCTGTGATCGCGGGTCTTGTTTGCGTGCTGCTCGGCGACCGCTCGACGCGCGTCTACGCGCCGCGTATCACCACGACCTTCTTTCTTGGTTTGCTGCTCTATTCCTTACTGCATCGCGCCACCACGGTGGATGGCGAACCCGACGTTGCCGCCACGCTGCTGGTATTCTTCGCCATTATCCTGCTCGGCGGCCTGTTGCAGACGCTGTTCGGACTGCTGCGGCTGGGCTCCTTGATAAAATTCGCGCCGCACCCGGTGATGGCCGGTTTCCAGAACATGGCCGCGGTGCTGCTGTTCCTGGTGCAGCTCGGCAACGTGCTGGGCTTTGAGCATAACATTCGCTTCACCCGCGTCTTCGCGGCCATAGGCGAAGCGCGGCCGTTGAGCGTGCTGGTTGCCGCAGTGACCTTTGTCGCGATGTGGAACGCGCGCCGGATCGCGACAAAAGTGCCGCCGGTCCTGATCGGCCTCGGCTGCGGCATTATCTCCTACTACGGACTCGTTGTTTTGGGCCTCAGTGACCTGCTGGGCCCGATTATCGGTCCGAAGACGGCAAGTGCCGCGATGCGCACCGTATTGGTCGACTTTTCCGGGCTGCCAATAGCCGCGCCGCTGGAGAGTTCAGCGTCGGTGATCCTGCCGAGCGCGCTCGCGTTGGCCATCATTGCTGCGATCGATACGCTTTTGTGCGCCAAGCTGACCAGCCAGCCGGGCGATCTCCGCGCCGGCGACGATCGTCTGCTGATCCGACTCGGGATTGCGAACGCGGTTTCGGCGGGTTTTGGCGGTATTACCAACGGCATCAACATCGGGCCCAGCCTCACCAACCGCGCTTTTGGCGGGCGCAGCTGGCTTTCGGTGGTCGTCAATGCCGCCGCGGTACTGGCGGCCGCAACAGTGTTGTTTCCGCTTCTCGGCTATCTGCCGCGGGCAGTGCTGTCGGCTACCATCATGGTGATCGCCATCCAGCATATCGATCCCTGGACCAAACAGCTCGCCGTGCGCCTGATCAAGCCCGGCACGCCGCAGCGCAGCGCCATCGCGCTCGATCTCGGCGTTTCCGTGTTCGTCTCAGTGCTGTCGATTGCAATCAACGTCGTGCTCGCGGTGTTCATCGGTATCGTGCTGGCGGTGCTGCTGTTCGCGGTCCGCATGAGCCGTTCCAATATTCGCAGGCTTTACCGATGCGACGCGGTGCGTTCGCGGCGCTACCGCGATCCGGCCGAGATGGAGTTGCTCCATGTCCAGGGCGCGTCCGTGCTGGTCATCGAGTTGCAGGGCGCGCTGTTCTTCGGCAGCGCCGAGCGGCTCGCCCAGATCGTCGATAGCGAGACCGCCATGGGAACAGTCGCCGTGTTGCTGGAACTTCGGCGTATCACCGAAATCGATTCGACGGGCGCCCGGATCCTCGGTGATATCGACACGGCGCTTGCCGCGCGAGGCATCAAGCTCGCGCTGGTTTTGTCCGGCCGAACCGAGACCGCGGCGCGCCTCGCCGATATTTTCCATCGCGACCGGTTTTTCCTTGACATCGATCGGGCGATCGAATGGGCCGAGGACGACCTGCTCCGGAAGGCTGCAACGGGGCCATCTCTGGAATTGTCGCTCGACCAGGTCCCGCTGCTGCGCGACTTCACGGCCGATCAAATCGAACGGCTCCGCGGCTGGCTAGAGCCGGTGGCCTGGCCGGCCGCGCACGTCATCTTTCGGCACGGCGATCCCGGCTCATCGCTTTATCTTGTCACCAAAGGCTGCGCGAGCGTTCATCTTCAGCACGATGACGGGGATATCAGGCTCGTCACCTTTGCGGCCGGCGCGGTCTTTGGCGAGCTTGCGATTCTGGACCGCGGGCCGCGGTCGGCCACCATTACGGTTGACGAAGACCTCGCAGGTTTCGGCCTCAGCGAGGCGTCGTTTGCCATGCTTTGTCAAAAGCAACCCGATATTGCGATCAAACTCCTGTCGGCGCTGGGGCGCGAATTGAGCGTGCGGGTTCGCTACGCCAACATGACGATTCTACAGTTGGAGACCTGAGGTCAGTCTTTCTCTTGTCCGAAACTTGAAACGGCCCGCAGCGCAAAGGCGCCGCTGCCGACAAGGACGAGTGCGGCCTGGGCAACCAGCCAGAACA
>Ga0209648_10005229_pt1 | contig 11083 bp, 16 predicted proteins | sample GraSoi2013_115cm_FD_185830 | JGI IMG/M metagenome (GOLD analysis project Ga0209648, IMG submission 185830) | Grasslands soil microbial communities from the Angelo Coastal Reserve, California, USA - Sample 9_17_2013_115cm (SPAdes) (version 2) | ecosystem: Environmental > Terrestrial > Soil >...
CCTCGAAACGCGAAAAGACATTGACTCACATCGTCTCGCGTATTACGGTCTCAGCCTGGGAGCGATTTGGGGCCCTGTTCTGACCGCCGTCGAGCCACGCTTCAAGGTGAGTGTGCTGGTTGGCGGGGGTCTTCCTTTTGAGAAACTGCCGTCCGAGATCGAACCACTCAATTTCGCATCGCGAGTAAATATACCGACACTGATGTTAAATGGCCGGGAAGATTTTATGTTCCCGGTGCAGTCATCGCAAATTCCGCTTTTCCATCTTTTGGGTGTCTCCAGCGCCGACAAACGCCATGTCATATTGGAGTCGGGGCACGTCCCACCGTGGCAACCCGTCGCTAAAGAAAGTCTTGATTGGCTTGACCGCTACCTGGGGCCGGTGCGTTAAATTAGCGTACGTTTCAGGATTTCTGGACATTTTCAAGGTCCCTCGGCCGTTGTCGCCGATAACGAGGCGCGATGCCCACTTGGAAGTTATCGAGCAGCCAACGTCAGCTTCCGAATTGTCGGCCAACCGGAAGTTATCGAACTTTGCCGCCGCAAAGCAATTCACTCGCGAGCCGGACTTTTCCAACTCCGCGTTGATGGATTTGACACTTTCTGTGACATACATCTCCAGGGCTCTCAACAACAGCGCCCGCTTGTCACCGAAGGTGTCATACATGCTCTGTCGACCAACATTCATGACACCCATCAGCTCGTCAGTGGATGTGGCGGCAAAGCCTTGCTGAGAAAACAGGCGCACCGCATTCCGAAGTGCTTTCTCCTGATCGAACTCCTTTTGCCGGGCCATTTCTCCCCGCGCCTGGCTCTCACGGGCGGGGACGCGGAACTCGCGTGGAAGGTTTGCGGCGAAACCACCAGGCGCGGAGATGTTGGCCCGCAATGAACGCCCTTTCGAAGTACCACGACTGGCTGCCGGCTTCATGGTGTAGGCTGGCATCGCACCCCGAGACGAATTCGAGTTCTTCGGAGATGGCCTCCACATGTAATGTTGCTCCCAGTGTGGCCTCGTCAAGATCGGTTACGTCGCAATACTCGTCGGGCACAGTTAAGCCATACCTCCAAGTGACCTGGCATGCGGCCTTCTCTCCGGCCCTGACCGGTTTGAGACTCAGAGTTGGCAAAGCGCCCCTAGGCACTCGTGTCACGCCAAGCGTGTCTTCGATCTCCACCTTGGAGGCGAGGTTCTCGTCAGAAAACGTGTAGATTTTTCTTCCGGCAATTCCGTACTCCAGGAAGCGAACCTCCGGCTGAAAAAAGGTCTCGGCGGTCAACTCCGGCGCATAATCGCGCACCGCTTCCGAGTAATTTCTTATCTCGTAACGAATCTCGACATTCACCTGGACCCGCCCGTTCTCGGGAGTCGAAAACGCGTAGCTTTTCACATAGTGATCCCGCACCAGGTCCGTGGAAACAACATCGCGAACCAGTCCTTGCATTTCGGCAGGCAGACCCCGTCCGACCAACGTTTGCGCCAACCCGTCAGAAACCCTTTCCACCAGGAGCTTGGCGGAGAAAAGATCGAAAGCTACCCCCAAAATCATGGCCACGATCAAGGCGTCGGACAGAAAATAGACAAGCTCGTTGGCAGGCCACCAGTAGGGATACTTCGCACGGGCGAGCACACCCACGGCGCCGGCCAGCAGGAACGGCAAGAGCAGTCGGACGTGATCTTTGACTGACAGTGCGTAAAACCGCCGCCGCGCCGGCGTGCGATCCTTCGCCGGAATCGTCGTGGGAGCTGCGCTTTCGCTGGCTTCGTCGACGCTTAGAATCTCGATCGGGGGCATAGCATTACCTCAATGTCCGGTATGGCTGATCAAAACTGGCTTGCAATTCGCCTTCCGGTTCTCGGTCGACGGAGACACACAAGTGCTTCTTTCGTCTCCCGTAGGCAGCCTGAACGGAAAACTCAGTGGAATCGCGAAACGTGGCCGCTAGCAACCCTCTGACGAAAACTCCGTGCATCCGGGCGTACCCAATTCGCCGTTGGCCAGAGTTTTTGGTAAGCCGGCGCTCTGTTGGTTTGAAGGTGTTGGGAATTGAGTATACAACCGAGGCAGTCGAGCTACAAACGCCTGCCGAGGCTTAAACAACAGTTAGCGGATTGTGTGGCGGTAAGCGGCCTGATATGTTCAGATCACGGACAAGCTTCGCGCATGAGCGACGTAATTCAACTGGCAGCAAAGGCTTCGTCGTCTGATTCGGCTAGGTCTTCAAGAATATCGCGCGCCTCCGCGGGACGGATGGTCGAGTATGCTTTCAAGGACATCCAGAAGCCGATAGGCATTTCGACCTACCGCGTAACGCGCGAGCTCCCCGAACCCCTGCAGGCGGAGGTGCCTTCGATCGAAGATTTGGAAGGCATCGTGGAGCAGCTGCGCATGGGCTTCGACGATGCGTGAAACGCAGGATGGGAGCGAGGGAGAGCGATGAGCGGGCAGCCTCCGACTATTCTTCTTCGGCGACAGCATTCTCCTCGCCCTGCTGCTGCGGCTTCTCCTGTCCGGCTTTAAGGATCGCGGCGGCGGTGGCGAAAATCTTCTGTGCCGATTTCTCTGGGATACTGGCTCCACCTAACCAGTTCTGAATGTAGCCGCGTGCAAATTCTTCGCCTTCCAATCCAAGCGATGCACAGCAGAGCAGAGCAACAGATTCCGCCTCGACTTCGCGCAAGCTGCGCGGGGTCTGTTCGTCGTCGGACAGCTGGCCTTCTTCTGTGTGGCCTAAAACCACGTGCGCCAGTTCATGGAACATTGTTTTGTGAGGCAGGGCAGCAACGGGATTGATGGCAATTTGCTTTCCGGGTGCTGCATATCCCTGGGCGTTGCCGTTCGTCGTCGCAAACTCCACGCAAGTAATTCCAAGCGCGGAAAGCGCCCGTTCAGCATTCCAGTTCGGCGCGGTGGCGGCGGCAACGTCGTTGCCTTCGGTCTGAGACAATACAAACCAGTTCGGACGGAACACGAAACGTGTAAAGCATTCGCTCTTGCGCGAGTCGTGCCTGTCGGCCGCATCGGTTCCCTGTTGGTTCTCTTCGTCGCGCTTCTTGCAGGTGATAGGCATTACAAGGCTGATCGCCTTCTGTCCCTTGATGACATGGCGGCCTAGTGCTTTCCAGCCGGGAAACGTGTTGATTGGGCCGGGTTGGATGCCGTGCATTTCGCATTGAATGAGGGCGAGCATTGCATTTGCCAGCGAGTAGTTGTGGAACAAGCTGTAGGCGGCGAGGATTTTACCGGGTTTGGTCACGGCTTCGGTGAGAAGGTTTTCCCAGGTGAGTTCAAGCTTCGTCTTGGTGGTTGTCATCGGTTCGGCTCCTGTGCCTTTGGTGGCATTGAAATATCAACCATTTTTTGTTCTTTCGACAGGCCGGGTGTTTGCGCGCAGAGAGGCGCTGTCAATCCCCGGAGCCTCGGAGGGGTGCCCGAAGCGAAGCGCGGAGCCGCGTTGTATGCGGCGAGCACTAGAGCTGCAGGGCAGGGATTGACAGGAGAAGCCGAACGGAGCGCGATTCTGGCTGGTCGAAAGGACAGAGAGGATCGATTGATCGCGGAGCGGCCAAGCGGAGCATTGAGCAAAATGACTGGTGTCTACGGTCATCACCAAACGCTCGGCTATACAAATCGGGAAGGACGGCTCCCAAGGCAGTGCTGAACGACCCGTGTCCCTGTGGCCCCGGCAAGAAGAACAAGCGGTGCTGCGGCGGGGCGACGGTGAACTGAGCATCATTCTATTCTTCCCGCACAGCGCATCAATTTTCTTCATTATCAGCACGGCCCATTGAATTGACGCTGCTATCAATTTGTCCGTCCGTGGGCTACCCTGAGGAGTTCCGAAGAGATCATCTGCCGTTTGCATGTGAAGGCTGGCGAGAATCGCCGCCATGATTCCGAGCACCCGCTTGCGTCCCTCGTCCATCCTGGGACAGTACCACTTTCGCCGTGTGTTCGCCAAGCGTTATACTATCCGCATCGGAGTGATCTCCCGTTTATTTTCGCTAAAAGCGAGAATATTCGGAGATCGATGCGGAGGTGTACGCCATGTCTGAGCAACTGGGAAATAAGCCGATTGACCGCTGGCTTGGTCTCCTCGCTACGGCGGTAGGAATATTCCTTTATCTCTTGCCAAAAACGGAGACAGTGATCATTGTCTGTTTGGCGCTGATGTGGATGTTCCTTGCGCATCCTGTCATCAACTTCTGGTGGATAGAGAAACGGTTGTGGCGTCGGATTGCAGCGACTCTTGTTCTAACTGGAGCACTGATTGTGTTGGGTATTCACATTAAGCCCGAAGCAACAACGACAGAGCAGAGAGCCAAACCACAACCCGCTAGTGATGAGGCCAGTGTGACGCGAGATGTCATCCGGGGATGGGATAGTAGTCGGAAAGGTTGCCGGACCCAAGTTGACAGTACAGAACTACAAAACTGCTTCAGACTACTATTTGTATGTGGCGTGCGGTATTGACGATCCCACGGTAGATAAGTTGCAAGAAACTCGCATCGCAATAAGCAATCCCTTCTCGATTCAGGGAACACAAGAGATAGACATTTCTTGGAGCGATGGCATGAGAGCACGCTTCCACGCCAACAGCACGCGCGTTTTTCACATGACTTTTCTTCTCCCCAAAGAGGTAAACGTGGCGGAAATTAAGAAACTTCAAGATATAGAATCGCACCACGGCAAACTCATCGCCATAGGGAAAAGAGATGTCTCGGTAAGAATTCAGGAACAGCCTAAAGCTAAACTAATACCGCGAGCCAAACCACCAAAGGTTTCGGTAGAATCGCGCGGTTCAGTAGGAGTGGAGTTCAGCGGACAGGCGGACAACAATTTTATTGAGCAAGCCTATATTCACGGATTTGAGAAAGGGGTAGTGGTCAAAGATCGGGCGTGAGCGATACGCGAACCACAGGTTAATTAGCCGCGGGCGAGCTGCTATTGAAGCTCGCCATTCGAGCGAGGTGACGGATCTTCCATTGGTCGGGCAACCAATCGGATAACTCGCTCATTTTCGCCTGGGGTAGATTCATCAACAACTGCGTGAGATACAACTGGGGATCCACCTCGTGCCGGCGACAGGTGCTGGTTAAGCTGGCCAGAATCGCCGCCGTTCGCCCTCCGCGAGAATTGCCGACGAATAAAGAGTTCTTGCGGTTCAGTACGACGCGCTTCATCTCGCGTTCGGAAACATTGTTGTCTATCGGTACCGCGCCGTCGCTACAAAAGACGTTCAGCTCAGCCCATTGATTCAGGGCGTAGTTGATCGCTTCCGCCATGGGATGCTTGGGCAATAGCTGTTCTTTCCACTCCAGAAGCTTCTCCCGCAGCTTGGCTAATACCGGGGCGGATTCCGCTCGCCGCATGGCAAGGCGCTTCTCGACAGAAAGATCCTTAGCTCGTCTCTCCACTCGAAACAGAGCGCCGATCAACTCCACGGCCTCCCCAGCAATCTCGGGCGCCACCTTCTCGGCATCAATAAACTTCCTCCGGGTATGAGCCCAGCATCCGGCACGCGTGATCGCATTGCCGGCCACTACGCCGTCGTATCCACCATAGCCATCGGCTAACAACACTTGCTGGTAATCTCGCAAGAAATATTTCGGCCCGTCGCGGCCTCGGTTCAAGGTGAGACGAACGAGATACTGCCGCGGAAGGCCGATGGCCTCGATATCGCGGGGCCTAACAATCCCGTGTTCGCCGATGTACCGCATAATCTTCTGAAGAGGCGCTGCCGGGGCTTGTTTCAATATGTCATTACTTAATACTAGACGCGGTGTAGTTCGCGTTTGGGCGCAAATCGATATATTAGCGTTGCCCTTAGAGGTTCTTCAGCAACGATGAAATCATAGAGTAGCGATTTCGCATCAGGATCTTCGTCGAAACCACTGATCTCTAGAGAGACCTCGATCACTTCCCCTATCGCTTCTTCCAGGCCTTCATGGAAATCCTCAAGCCGTAGCATTCGAGACGAGTCCGGAAGTGAGGGATCCAGCACCAACCTGATTGCATGAAGCATGTTGGACTTGCCAATCTTGTTCTCTCCAACAAGTGGGCGATGCGTCGAAACGCACCAGCATTCGACGCACAATCAGCGTAGCATACTTGCGCTTGCGTCGATTATCCCCCATAATCTACGCAAGAGATGCGTCGAATGGCTGCGTATATCCATACTCAAGAAGACTGGCCCCGCTTCCGCTGGAACCGAGAAGGCTTGTCAGGGCGATTGGCAAGCGTTCGCCACGAGCAAGGCCGCTTGCTTGGGCGCATGGAGGCCCTGGGTTTCAAGCTGCGTCAAGAAGCTGTGCTACGCACCCTCACGGAGGACGTGCTCAAAAGCAGCGAAATCGAGGGCGAAAAGTTGGACGCAAAGCAGGTCCGTTCCTCGATCGCGCGCCGTCTCGGTATGGACATCGGAGGCCTTAAGGCCGTCGATCGGAACGTTGAGGGAGTTGTTGAAATGATGCTGGACGCCACGCGTCACTATGATCAGCCGCTTACTTCAGAACGGTTGTTCGCGTGGCATGCATCCTTGTTCCCGACCGGACGCAGCGGCATGAGGCGGATTAGGGTCGGTGCCTGGCGAGATGACAGCGGAGATCCAATGCAGGTGGTCTCCGGGCCGATGGGCAAAGAACGTGTTCACTTCGAGCCACCAGCCGCGAAACAATTAGACCCCGAGATGGGGACTTTCCTCGATTGGTTCAATGGAAACACGGAGGGCGACTGGGTATTGAAGGCAGGGCTCGCGCATCTATGGTTTGTCACTATCCATCCCTTCGAGGACGGCAACGGCCGTATCGCGCGAGCTATCGCCGATCTGGCGCTCGCGCGATCTGAACAAAGTTCTCAGCGGTTCTACAGCATGTCGGCCCAGATCCGGCAAGAGCGTGCGGACTACTACGACATTCTGGAGCGGACGCAGAAGGCGACGCTGGATATAACGCCGTGGATGGATTGGTTCTTGCAATGTCTGGGACGTGCCATCGACGGAGCTGAAGCTACCCTCGGAACCGTGCTCTCCAAAGCACGCTTTTGGGAGACCTTTGGGGACTCTCTGCTGAATGAACGGCAGCGTCTTGTTGTTAACCGCTTGCTCGATGGCTTCGAGGGGAAGCTCACTACAGTGAAATATGGGAAGGTCGCGAAATGTTCACACGACACGGCATTGCGTGACATCGCCGCGCTTGTTGAACGCGGTATCCTAGTGCGAAATCCTGAAGGTGGGCGCAGCACAAGCTATTCGCTTGCCAAGGTCACGTGAGAGTCTTAAGGGGCGAAGCAATATGGCAGACACTCGCATACAGCTTGAGGTCGAAGACTGGGTCAGGCGAAATTGGATGCCCACCCATTTCGGGGCGAAGTTTTCCCGGGAACGGCTGCGACTTCGGTCAGGCGGTGTCTTCGATTTCGACGCCGTGAGGGAGGATCACACGATCGTGACAACGATCTCAACCAGCGGCTCGAAGACATCTGGCGGAAAAAACGTAGTCGGCAAAATTCTTAAGCTGCGTTCGGACATGCTGTTTCTCACAATGGTCGAAGCTCAGCGACGGGTCATCGTCCTTACCGAACAGGATATGTGCGATCAGTGCGAAAAGGAATCCGCAGGTGGCCGGGTTCCTCCGGAGATGTTACCGTTCGATTACCGAACGCAAATGTACCATGCCGTTTTTGGTTGTAGATAACGCGTTTGTCGTAGAGCTGTGTCGTCCCAAGCCCCAACTGGTTGTAGATGTTCGGCGAAGTTACGACAAAATGATCTGTTCTCAAGAAGGCTTTCACGAGCTCGTGTTCGCCCGCGGGAGCCTCTCCAAATTCATATTTCCGAGGGCAGTAGTACAAGCCGGTACGGAGCTTCTGTAGGTTCCCGTGGAGGGTAAGTTCTTTGAGATGTCGATCGAGGCTACGGGACCAGGGCAAAAGGTCTTCTCTGCGGTACACACGTCCAGGGCGAAGATGTCGCTTCAACCGTTCTAATGTGCTTGTCCGCATTCCCGTGATCCCCCACAGTTACGCTATCCCTCGCGATTTGTAGATTCCTCAGACAGCGTCTGGAAAATCCTTGCCTTCGGCCGTTTCTCGCAAATGGGGCGCACTCTTGACATCGCGATACAGTAGGCGTTTGCCAGATCCCTATCAGAGCGCCTCCATATAGGGGCGAATGACGTTGCTAACCCGGCAGATTTTTGCATAGCGGTAGATTTCATTGACGCTGGCCTTTTTCTGACGAAGACAATCTTTTAGAGCCTCGATTGCAACATCAAATCCGATTTTGTTTCTGAATTTAGAACAGTCGGCAACGGTTTTTGCAGCCGAATAGACGCGGACGGGAACGCCCTCTGTTCGGTGGCTTTTAATTCCTTCGGCGAGGGACGGCCCGGACAGTCGCACAATCCTGAGTGAAGGCGAAGCGAGCACAGGCGTTCTTGCCCCCGTTGGCGAGAGCGATCCAAACCGAAGCAGGATTCTGAGTTGTGATCTCGTGAAAGGCAAGGGCCGAAAGCAGGCAAATAGTCGCTTTGGGCACACGCTTCGCAACTTCGGCGTAAGAGTGGCGTTCCGTCACATTGGCGTCCGCAAGTGTGTAGATTCCACGTCCCGGCCGTTTGAGTTTGCCTTGATGGTGGAGACGAACGAGATACTCTCGCGGAAGGCCGATGGCTTCGATATCACGGGGCCTAACAATCCCGTGTTCGCCGATGTACTGCATAATCTTCTGAAGGGGCGCTGCCGGGGCCTGTTTCAATATGTCATTACTTAACCATAACTAATGACGTATTGCAACATCCTCATGGAACATTGCCACCCCTCCTAGAGGCGGTTTTTTCGTCCCAGAAGACCTTGATGTGCACTATGCGCAGTTAGTTTGGGATCGCGCCAATGATGAGGCGGACCAATGATGTATCGCCTCAAGACAACATTTTGCAGACACCGTCTGCAAGATTCGTCGCGTCGTGCGGGTGGTTATACTGCCCGAGCAAAACGTGGTGCGGGCGGAGGGACTTGAACCCTCATGGGCCGTTTAAGCCCTGCGGATTTTCATACCGTCTACGGCTTTCGCCGCCCGGACGTGGCGCTTTTTGAGGGCTCACGTCAGGTTTGCGGTCTGGACTATCCCTTCACCCTCCCCCGGAAGTCCGGAGCTTAGGTGCTGCCCGTCTAGTCTCTACACCTTCCCGGCTGGAGTGTCTCTCCGGGCTTGGCTCGGGATTGCCATTTGAGGTTTCCCCGAATTTGAGCAGTTCTGCATCGCCGGTTTCCCAGGCGAGCACTCAAGTTTTCCTTAAGTCCGCTGCGTATGCCATTCCGCCACGCCCGCGCGCGGCCGTCTTAGTCATGATAGGGCACGTTGCCCGATTTTACACATCCGTTTCCTCATCTGCACGTTGCGGTGAGGCTTGAGTGTTCTGGATTGCTTTCTTGCCTTTCTTGTTTTTCTTGGGCCGCATAAGGTTAATTGCAGCGGCGTCGAGCGAGGTCTTGATGTGCGCCGCGTAGTATTTCTCAATCATCTCGACGCTAGTGCGGCAGTTCTTAGCAATTTGGTAGATGTCGGCACCTTCCATAAGGCGCAGGCAGATGTAAGTATGCCGCAGGCTGTACGCCGTACGCGGTCCGCCTTCGCGATCAAAGCGAAGATTTTCCTCATCGAGGATGGTCTTAAAAAGTTCGCGCTGCCATTTCGGAAAAATCAGGTCGGTAGGTCCAGGCGTGCGCCATTGTTCCCCAAGGACAGCAGAGGTATCCGACGTTTTTTTGGGCGTGTGCACGCCATAAACGCGCGCCGGGCGGAGCCGGCTTCCAAGTCGCTCAAAGGGCCTCACCGCACCGGGCATACTCTTGCAATATCCGACGCCGCGCTTTCCCCGCACTTCAATTTCTAGGATCGCCTTGCCCAAATCTTCGTCATCAACGATCGTGACATCCCGGAATTGAAGGCGCCAGGCCTCATCGGGCCGCAGTCCGGTATTGACTGCGAAGAGTACATAGTCGTGAAGCTGTTCCGATTCCCATTTGAAGCCCCTTTTCTTCGGCTCCTGCGCGCGCTTTCGTGTGCCTTCGTAGAGCTTCTTATATTCCTCGGGAGAGAACCACGCCCGGTGTGAGATTTTCGGGGATGATCTGTACGGCTCGGACAGATCGGGAAGACGGTCGAGCCATCCGTGGCGGATGGCCGTTTTCAGGGTTTGTCGAAGAGCGACTATCTCCTGATGCATGGTGTTGCGGGCCGGCGGCTTGCCGCGCTTCGCTACCGCTTCTTCGTGGCGATGAATCCGGTAGTCCTGGATCTTGCCGGCAGTAATTTCCGACAGGCCCAGCTGACCGAAGAACGGCACGAGGTGTCCCTGCGAGCGCCGCTGTTGGCCTTCGACGTAGACTTTGCTGCGCTGGCCCTGCGTGATGATGTCGTATTCACGAAGGAATAGTTCCGATGCTTGCCGGAAGGTTTTTTCTGTCTTGATTTCTCCGCTGTGGAGCGTGACTGTATGAGATGTATTATACGATTTTAAGTCCCGTGCGTCTGCCAGTTTCTCCATCCGGGCGGGCACTAAGCCATTGAAGAGAATATATCAGTTGATCCCTTATCCCTCCGCTCTCCCACTCCCCAATTACAGGTGCGACCGACTCGACGGGTTCTGTGGCCTACCGAATTGCATCGCCAGGTGCAATGCACACGAATGGTCGCACCTCCGCACAAATGGGACGTTTCCAGTCATCATTGCCGGCCAGCGTGCTAGCTGCACTGCCGCAGCCGCGCACCGGCTGACCTTCAGTATCCTTGGAGACGCAAAATGAAGATGAAGTTGTTACTCCCCTTCTGTTTGTTGTTATCGATGACTATGTTCGGACAATCGCTTACGCTGGGAGCGGTTGTATACGATATGCCGTTGAACGGAGCCTTTGACTTCACGCTGATGGCTGGAGGCTATCAGCGTCAGCCGCAGGGGCAGACGCAACTCAACGGCTTCCACTATGGGAATGGAACCTTTCATATCTGGAAAAACGGCGGGTCCGGCCAGTGCCTCACCGGGTCAGACCCCAACGTGCCGGGTTGCCGCTTCGACGGAACA
>Ga0209648_10005232_pt1 | contig 11082 bp, 10 predicted proteins | sample GraSoi2013_115cm_FD_185830 | JGI IMG/M metagenome (GOLD analysis project Ga0209648, IMG submission 185830) | Grasslands soil microbial communities from the Angelo Coastal Reserve, California, USA - Sample 9_17_2013_115cm (SPAdes) (version 2) | ecosystem: Environmental > Terrestrial > Soil >...
CGAGTCCGGGAACATCGCCCTAATTTGCTGCATCGCGTTATGACGCACATCGCTGCAATTCGCGGCGACGCAGCAATTCAGTCGCTTGCGGAGCGAAGCGGACACTCAGCGAGCCGCGCTTACAGAGCCGGATTTATGAGTACGCGCGCCCTAGTTCACGGCAGAGACGATTTCCGGCCGGTATTCGAAATGCATCGTATCGTAGTGGTACCACTTGCCGCCCCACACGAAGCCGTGCTTTTCGAAAATGCGCACGATCTCCCAGGGGATCTCGTTCCTGTAGGCATAGCGGCCGTCGGCGTCTGGCTTCGACCACATCCAATAATGGGAGTGCGCGCCGGCAATATCGATCGCGATACCCAGACCATGCGTGCTTTCGCGATTCGTCCCGGCGACCAGACGACAGTTATAGGTGCCCTGGGTCGGCCTTAGGTAGGTCAAGAACCGCCGCGGCAGGCTGTCGAGCTCATCCGATACGCGTTGCAACGCGGTCGCCGCGCCGTTGATTTTCGAGAACTTGAGGCTTTTGCCGTATTTGCTGGGCAGCCACACGACGTCGGTCATGTTCGTCACGAAGCCGGCGCTGTGGCAGTCGCCATACATCTTCTTGAATAGTGGCGCGTATCTCACGCGTCCCGGATCAAAATTCACCTCTGGCGCGAGGCCCTGCTCGCCAAGTGGATATTTCATCGAGAACATATCCTTGATGTCCGGATCATCAAGCAACGCCTCGAAGGACTTGGCGCCCTTGCCATCGTCGATGCGCATGCGCGTGCCGTCCTTCAAAACGAGATCATTTTGCTCGATCCGATCGAGGAAATCCGGATATGCTTTGATGAGCGCCGTTACAGCATCGGTCGGCGAACTGGTCCCAGATTGAGCGATGCCGCCCGCAGGCGCTGTCGCGACGAGCACGAAGGCTAGGAGATTGCAGTACAGTATCGATGGATATACTCGCAATGGTTTAGCCTGATGCTCTTGCACGCGTCTCCGTCAGAACAGATCGATTTGAATATTGCCCCGCTGGAATGCGACGTCATCAGGAAACACCGACACGGATGAGGCCTTGACCGGTATTGCAAGCCTGACCACTTTGGACACTTCGCTGGCGATCGGGCGTGCGAGAGCTGTCGGCCTGACGAGCGTCAGGCCTGGATGCCTGTCCGGCACAAGGACTTCGTCGAGACTGGATTCGCCGGCATCACTCCGGTAGCCGGCCGATCGCAGCGCGCCGACGATGCGTTCAGCGTCTTGTTTGCGGTCCGGTCGATAGAAGACCAAAACAAGATATCTGTCGTTGTCGGCGTTGTGAGTGATGCCTGTCCCCGTATATTCGACAGGCGTGAACGGTTTTTCGATGGTGGCCTGTTCGATGCTGGCTAAGCAGTTGGGCAGGTTGAGGAGTTGCGCATATGGCTGCGGCCAACAGATGACGGCCGCGGGGACGAGAAGCACTGTGAAGACTAAGAAGACCGTTACGATTACGGCAGAAGAAGCAAAACAAACCAGTCTGACGAAGGTGCTATCGGCGTATTTCATGAGTGCCCGCAGAACGACGAGCACCACTCCAAACAAGAGGGATAGTGCGATCGTAATGACCGCCTTCGTGCCGCTGCCCAGTGTCAAAATAGCAATGCTCGCGGCAGTAGCGATGGCGACCACGCCGGCGATCCCCCGTATGAAGGGATCCTGCAACCCGACTTTGATCAGTCGGTCGTAAGTCGCATCCCTTTTCTTTGCCATGGCCCCTCCTTGACGAGGGACAAAAGACCGATACTTGCGAGCGCAGAATTGACGGCGGCGAGCAACACCGGCTGACGTATCCTACACCGAGTTGGCAATTGGTGAAAGTTTTTTGCGGCTGGTTGCAGGCGCAAACGGCATTTTCCGCAAATCGAGCGGCCGCAGTAAGACAGCGGCAGATGCCGCGGCACTATAAGCGTCAGGTGCGTTTCTTCTGTTGCTGCATCATCTCGACGAAGCGCTGGAACAGATAATGACTGTCGCGCGGGCCGGGGGACGCTTCCGGGTGGTACTGCACCGAAAACACCGGCTTGTCCTTGAGCGCGATGCCGCAGTTCGAGCCGTCGAACAGCGACACATGGGTCTCGGTCGCGCTCGCCGGCAGCGTGGCGCTATCGACGGCGAAGCCGTGGTTCATGGAGGTGATCTCGACCTTGCCGGTACGCAGGTCTTTCACCGGATGATTGGCGCCGTGATGGCCCTGGTGCATTTTCACCGTCTTGGCACCCACCGCGATGCCGAGCATCTGATGGCCGAGGCAGATGCCGAAGGTCGGGATGCCCTTGTCGATGATGTCGCGGATCACCGGCACGGCATACGCGCCGGTCGCGGCCGGATCGCCCGGCCCGTTCGAGAGAAAAACGCCATCCGGCGCGAGCGCAAAAATGTCCGCGCTCGAAGTCTTCGCCGGCACCACGGTCACCCGGCAGCCTTTGCCCGCGAGCTGGCGCAGGATGTTGCGCTTGATGCCGTAGTCGATGGCGACGACGTGGAAACGCGGTCGCTCCTGCCGGCCATAGCCCTTGCCCCACTCCCACGGCGTCTCGTCCCAGGTGAAACGTTGGCCCGAGGTCACCATCGGCACGAGATCCATGCCGACGAGACCCGGCCATTCGCGCGCTTCTCGCTTGAGCGCATCGAGATCGAATCGGCCTGAGGGCTCGTGCGCGATCACCGCGTTCGGCATGCCCTTGACGCGAATGCGGCTGGTGAGCGCGCGCGTGTCGATGCCGGAAAGGCCGATGACGCCGCGCGTTTTGAGCCATTGGTCGAGATGGCGCCGCGCGCGGTAATTCGACGGCGGTGTGATGGCGGTGTGCAGCACGACCCCGCGCGCCCCGGGCGTCGCCGCCATGTTCACCGTTTCGATATCGTCGTCGTTCGTGCCTACATTACCGATATGCGGGAACGTGAAGGTGATGATCTGCCCCGCATAGGAGGGATCGGTAAGAATCTCCTGGTAGCCGGTCATGGCGGTGTTGAAACAGACCTCGCCTACCGCGTGGCCGGTTGCGCCGAAGCCAATACCTTCGAAAACGGTGCCGTCGGCGAGGACGAGCACCGCGCTCGCCTTCGCCTCCGCCCAAGACGCTTTGGCGTGATCCTCCGCAAGAGGCGCCGCTGCAGGTTGTTTCTCGCGCATCGAAGGCCTAAGTCTTGAACGCGCCGCCGGCTCCTTCGGCTCGACTCGGGCGCGACTTTGCGAGAGGCCATAGCCGTGCTGCGCGATGAGATCAACACCGCCTTGAAAGACGCAATGAAAGCCCGCGACGAGCGGCGCGTCTCGACGCTGCGCCTGATCAATGCCGCGCTCCAGAACGCCGACCTCGAGGCGCAGGGCCGCGGCAAGAGCGTGCTCTCGGACGAAGAGATCCGTGGCCTGTTGCAGAAGCTGATCAAGCAGCGCCAGGAAGCGGTCGAGCTCTACGACAAAGGCGGCCGCGCGGAGCTTGCCGCGCGCGAGCGCGGCGAGATCGAGATCATCAGCGCGTACCTTCCCAAGCAGATGCCGGAAGCGGAGGCGAAGACGGCCGTGGCCGAGGTCGTCAAGGCGACGGGGGCCACGAGCATGAAGGACATGGGCAAGGTCATGGCCGCGCTCAAGCAGGGCTATGCCGGCAAGATCGATTTCGGCAAAGCAAGCGGATGGGTGAAAGAACTGCTGGCGGGGTGAGATGATGAGAGTGGGTGCTCTCCCTCTTCGGTCAAAGGTGAGCCGCTCGAGGGCGTTCGTGTAGAGTGGAATCAGCGCAAGCGGCAAACTCGGTCTGCTCCCTCCCCCCTTGTGGGGGAGGGTTGGGGAGGGGGGTGATGCGGCGAGACAATGATGGCGCCACCTGTGAAGGAATCGCACTGCCCCCACCCCCAACCCCTCCCCCACAAGGGGGAGGGGAGCAGACCGAGTACGCGGCGGTAGCGTGCTTAGCGAGCGAGCGATGATGAAATTCTGGTTCATCCTCGCGCTCGGCGCGCTCGCAGGTCCGGCGCTGGCGCAGGGTTACCCCGCGCGCCCAATCAGGGCCTTGACGACCACCAGCGCCGGCGGGATCAGCGACATTTTCATGCGCGCGCTCGGAGACGAGTTGCTCAAGCGCTGGCGACAGCCCATCGTCGTCGAGAATCGCCCCGGCGGCATGCAGAACGTCGGGGCGCGGGCCTGCACCGAAGCACCGCCTGATGGGTATACGATCTGCATCCTCAACGCGGAGCCGATTGCATACAATCAGTTCCTGCTCAAGACGATGCCGTTCGATCCCGAAAAGGGATTGCAGCCGGTCACGAATCTCTACCACCTCATCCAGACGCTGGTGGCGAATTCGCAGCTCAACGTCAAAACGATCGACGAGTTGATCGCGTTATCGAAGGCGAAGCCCGGCACGTTGAGCTATCTCACCGCCTCGGTGCCGCTCGCGCTCTATATGGAGACACTCAAGACGGAGAAGGGCGCGGACTGGGTGCGCGTGCCGTTCAAGGGCGGCGGCGAGGCGGTCAACGCGGTGCTCAGCGGCTCCACGCCGATCGCGCTGATCGGGGAAGGCAACGTCATCGGGCAGATTCGCGCGGGCGCGATGACGCCGCTCGTCATGCTCAACAATATCAAGTCGCCAAACTTTCCGGCCGTGCCGACGCTCGCCGAGACCGGCTATGCCGGGGCGCCCTCGCGCAGCTGGTACGGGCTGTTCACGCCCGCCGGCACGCCCAAGCCGATCGTCGACAAGCTCGCGGGCGAGGTCGCCGCTATCTTCGCTGATCCGGCATTCCGCGAGCGTCATCTCACCGCCCGCAGTTTGGTCTCGGCGATCAACACGCCGGACGAATTCGCCGCCGAGATCCGACGCGATCGCGCGCTTGCGCAACAGGTCGTCAAGGCCGCCGGCCTCGAGCCGCAGTGAGAACGCGGCGCGGCAAGCGCGCTTTCAGCTGACCAGGGACAAGCGCGGCTCCTCAGCGGGCCTTGCTTCCGCGTCCCCGACCGGTCGCGGTGCGGTTGCGAAGAAGCCGAACTCAGGCGCGACAGCCTCCAGTTCCTGGCGATAGGACTCGTAGTCTGGCGCGCCGGGCCGGATGAAGCCGAGTTGGGGTATCCTGTCCGTCACACGCCTGAGCACGATCGGCGCGCACGCCGGCGTGAAGTGCATCCCGCTCGGATTCGACAGCGTCATAATTAGGCCGCGGGCGGATTGCGGTTCGCCCGGACGCGACACCGTGATCAGCCGAATGCCTCCTCCTCCAACGGTAACGAGATTCATGAATGGCCGTCCGTCGGGTAGATAGATCCGTCCGCGTTGGGTGTGGCCGGCATCCTCGCGGTCCTTTTCCTCGAACGTGAGGCAGGACGCGGCGTCGTCCCAGCGCAGGTCCATGAGGTAGGCGCTAATGACGCCAGCCGAGGTGAAGGCCGGCCGGAAGCACACATATCGGCCCTCCAAATCCTTCACGTTCGCATATGAATACCCACCATAGCTTGGCGCGACGACGCCGGGTCTCGGCGGGGCGACCGGGTCGAGCCCTTCCGGTGGCTCGAGAGCGGGGAGCCGAGGAATGCCCGCGCGCGCGCGTTCGGCCGCGTGCTCCGCCTCATCCTGACGGGCGCGCTCCGATCGCTTGAAAGCCAGGAGCACCATCGCGCCGATCGCAAGACCCGTGAGGCCGGTTGTGAGCGCTACGCGAAGGCGCGCGTGCTCCGGCTGCGCATAGAACTGGCCCAGCACCTCGTCGTCGAGCATCCAACCGACAAGCAGCCCCGCGGCCACGAAGGCGAGTCCGTTGCCGAGCGCTCCCAATGCTACGACGCGGATGTGACTCCATGGTCGTGCGCCCAGATAGATGCAGAGGAGCCCGAGCGAGATCGTGGAGGTGAACGGGATGATGATTCCGGGCAGGCGCTCTCGGAATTGCGTCAACACGCTGGGCAGGTCGGAACTATCCCCCAGGAGCAGGGGAGGGATGATTGGGATCCCGATCCGCAGCGCCACCGACAGCCCCGCGACGATCAATGCGGCGGCAGTCAGCTCGGCTATTGGCGGATAGGGAGACATCTCGCCTTCGTGGTGTTCCATAAAGCGCTGTGCCACCACGACACCGCCCATGACCGCGCAGCCGATCGACAAACCGAAGGTAATCGAGATTGTCAGAATCTTGCCGGCGGACTGCGGTAGCGTCCCCGGCATGAAAGCCATGATACCGGCGCTGAGCACGATCACGGCGAGGATTGTCGCCACCCATTGATCGAGACCGAACCGGATCGTCATCGTGCCGCTCGCATCGAATCCCATTCTGGCTAGCCGCTGGCGCCGCTTGCCCTTCGTTGCGTTGCAGTAGAGGACGTACCGCGCAATCAAGCTGCAGGTAAGAATGGACACCTCGACGATGCTGCGGTTCAGCGCTTCTTTAAGCTCTTTGCTCGGACGTGCGGTCGCGAAATAAGCGGAGCCCGCCTGCATCAGTTCTTCGTAGCGTGCAGCCACGCGCGCCACCGTCACGTCGCCGAGTTGCATGATGCGGGTGTAGGCGGATCGGCCGTTGGCGTTTGCAAATTCGATTTGCGTGCCATTGTTGTTTGGCCCAATGAAAAGCCAGTAAAGGCCGACTGCCCGCGTGAACCGGGCGGCGAGCGAACCGTCCGTTTCGAAGCTCAGCGCCTGCGGGCCAATATCCTCGGTGATGGTCCTGATGACCTGGCTGCGCAACCGCGCGGAGGTCGGCTGGAAATCGGCGGTTTGCGCCAGCTCGAGCGCCAGGCGGTCGGCCTCGCGCGGGATTGCCGCGAGCTTGATGCAGACTGCCCGCGCTGCGTTGTCGAGCCGCCGGACCCACGGAAAATGCGCGGCCACAACGATGATGAGGGCGGCGACCAGCGGCGCGTATGGCTTGAATTCTTCTTGCGCTCTCGGGTCGGCTGTTCCCAGCCAAATGGAGGCCTTGTCGAAGCTGATGCTACCTTGCCTGACGGCGACGATCACCACGAGCCACAGCGCCCCGATCAGCGCGGCGTAAAATATCAGTCCGAAGAAGAACAGCGCGAACGTCGTGCCCGAGCGGTTGGTCGGCGGCGAGTTGAAGCGCACCCAGGCGTAGACGAAGAGCATCCCCGCCGACACGATCCATTCGCCGGACTGAACGAAGTATGAGATGGAATCGCTGAAGCTTTGCATGCCAACCTCCCATCGAGCCGGAGGTGCATTGACGATTGTTGTGCCTCCGGCGAGGCGCAGAATGGAGGAAGGAAGCGGGGCGAAACCGAAATGGCGGTGGCGTTGTCTCGCAGACTGCCCGCGACCTCCGGCATCCTGGCGGTAGAATATGCCGAACTGTCGAAGGGGGGTGTGAGCCAACTCACACTCGAAACGCATTACGAGAGGCGGCGCGCCGACGGCGGCTCGTCCCAGTGATGAAGGCGGCGGATTAAACCAGTGCGTAGGGTGGGCAAAGCGAAGCGTGCCCACCGCCTTCTCCGTGCCGTGATCTTTCGTCGCGATATCGTGGATGTTCGCATGGGCAACGGCGAAGCCCCCGTTGCCCGCCCTACGCCTGGAATATGGGTCCATGCTTTCGCAGGGACGACGGCGGAGAAGCTGCGTAGGGTGGGCAAAGCGAAGCGTGCCCACCGCCTTTGTGCGTGCTGCGATCTTTCGGTGCGGTATCGCGGATTCGCGTGGGCAACGGCGAAGCCGCCGTTGCCCACCCTACGCGTATTACTCCGCGGCCGCGACCTTCGTGGCCGCGGTCTGCTCCTCCTGGTAGAGCCGATCGAGGATGCGACGCGCCTGGATCACGCCGGCGTCGGCGTTGATGTCAGTCTGCGGCGGATTGGGAATTATCAGCAGATTGCGCTGTTGCGCTTCGAAGACGGCGACGTCCTCGAGAAAGGCGGTCTTGATCTGCTCGACCAACATGTCCGTCGTCTTTGGATTATGGATGTCGAAGTTGTGTGCCTGACCCCAGAAATAATGGCTGGTGGTCTCGGTCTCCGGCGTGATGGCGTTGAGATTCCACATGCCGATGCCGCCGACGCGCCGCCCCTGCGGCGCGCCGGTGCCGGTCGGCGTGGCGCCGACGTCGAGACGCAGGAACGCGGGCGGGGTGAAATTGATAATCTGCCAGCGATCGACGTTGCCGGTGAAGCCGCCCGCTTTCACGAAAGTCGGAGGCGGCGGCGCGTCGATGATCCAGCGGGTGATCGTGATGTCGTCGCCTGCGCGTTGCACCCTGACTTGCGCCTGCTCCACCAGCGCCGGATTGCCGATCGTGGTCCCATGCACGAAGGCGAGGTGGGTGAGGTCGAGAAGGTTGTCGACGACGAGCTGCCAATTGCCTTTGACGTGGAGGTATTCGCCCTTGGCGCCCCAGTTGGGATCGTCGAACCAGTGGAAGTCGGTGATTTTGTCGGGATCGGCGCGCGCGGGATCGCCCATCCAGATCCACAGCCAGTGATAGCGCTCGACCACGGGGTAGCTCTTGACGCGCGCGGAGCGCGGAATCGTGTCCTGCCCCGGCACCCGCACGCAGGTGCCGGTCCTGTCGTAGCGAAGCCCGTGGTAGAGGCACTGCAGCGTGTCGCCGACCAGCGTCCCCATCGAGAGCGGCAGATGGCGATGCGCGCAGCGATCCTCGAGCGCGACCGGCGTGCCGTCCTCCAAGCGGTAGAAAACGATCGGCTCGCCCAGAATGATGCGGCCGAGCGGACCCCGGGTAATCTCTCGGTCATAGGCGGCGACATACCAATAGTTTCTGAGGAACATGGGAATTTCCTCCGTTCAATCACCTTCAATAGACGTCCTTGATCGGAAGGCTCGTCCCTGAGCGGATCGAAGGTGCCACCACGCTAGCACCGTCCCGCCTTGCGCTGAAGGGCGGCTCGCGTGCGGAGGGGTTGTGGTCAAGCGCCAGTTACCTCATGAGCCTTGCGTCTGTTTCGATACAATTTTAAGTTACAAAACTGGCGCAGCGGTGCGAGCACCGCGAGTTTCAGTTCGGATTGGGGAGGGACCTATGCGGACTGGATGCAACGCGTTTCCACTGATTTTCTGCCTCGCGATTGCAGGCATCGTCGACGGCGCGGGAGCGCAGGCACAGACCATTACAGGATCCGCCTCTATCGCGTTGAAAAGTGGTGAGAGCGTCGATGTGGGCGAAGTCTTCTACGTCATAAATTGCAAGTCTCTTTTGAGAAGCACCCCTGAAGTTGAAATCCTTGATGGCCCGCCCGGGGTCACCGCCACCGTCAAGGAGAAGATGGTCCTTCCTCGCGGCGGGCACTGCGCGAATCGCGTCCCAGGCGGTCTGCTGGTGCTCACTGCAAGGGAAATAGAGGACGCGAGTTACACCCCAATTACACTTCGAGTCATCTACAGGACCAAAGATGGCGAGCGGAAATTCAGTCGAGTCTTTAACCTTTCGCTTCTTCCATAACGGCAGTGGGATTGGGGCGTGCCGTTCGCGTTTACGTCTAAGGATTCGGGTTCGACTCTCGAGAAAAGCGCATGCGGGCGAAATCATTTCCAGCGATTTTCGGCCTTGGAGTCGCAGGCGTCTTGGCCACTACCGGAGTCTACGCCCAGACCAACGTACAACGCATCGCATTGAAAAGCGGCGAGAGCGTCGAGCTGCAGCCCGTTTATTGGGTGGTGAATTGCAGATCGACCATGGTGGGTATTCCCGAGATTGAAATTCTCGAAGGTCCCACAGAGGTGACGCTTGGGATCAAGGAGGAGATGGTTCTTCCCCGCCGCTTTAATTGTGCAAATCGAGTGCCGGGAGGCACCATTGTGGCGACAACAAAAGACGTCAAGGAACCGGTGGAAGCCAAGCTCACGCGCGTCACGCGCCTCTCACTTCCGTGTGGATGAGCCACCGGACCCATCGCGCGCAGTCGCAACCGTGACAGGGATGACATGCGCGCACTGCGATTCACTTTATCCCTGCTCGCCTGCGTGGTTGCGACCGGCGCGGCGGCGCAGTACCCGGATCGGCCGATCCGGCTCATCGTCCCGCAGGCTGCCGGCAGCGCGACCGATACTGTCGCGCGCATTCTTGGCGCGGAGCTCGGCAAAGAGCTCGGCCAGCAGATCATCGTCGACAACCGCCCGGGCGGCGCATTGACGATCGGCCTTGACCTCACAGCGAAGGCCGAGCCCGACGGCTACACGATCTGCATGGGGCCGATCGGCGCGCTCGCCATCACGCGCCACATGGTGGCGAAGCTTCCTTACGACATCGAGCGCGACCTGCAGCCGATTGCGCTCGCAACACGCGGGCACCTGCTGCTCGCGGTCTCGCCCACGGTGCCGTTCAAATCGGTGGCGGAGCTCATCGCCTACGCCAAGGACAATCCGGGCAAGCTTCTCAATGCCTCGTCCAGCAACGGATCGCCGGGCCACGTGGGCGGCGAGCTGTTCAAGTCTATGAGCGGCACCGATATCGTCCATGTGCCCTATCGCGGCGGCGCCGCGGCGATCAACGACCTGATCGCAGGGCGCGTGCACTTGATGTTCGAGAGCCTCAACTCGATTGCGTCGCACGCGCGCTCCGGCAGCATACGCGCGCTCGCCGTCAGCGGGACGCGCCGCTCGCCGGGATTTCCGGACTTGCCCACGATCGCCGAAGCCGGCGTTCCCGGCTACGCGGCGCCGACCTGGAGCGGCGTCATCGCGCCGGCCGGCGTGCCGCGGCCGATCGTCGACAAGCTCAACGCAGCGATCAACAAGGCGATCCAGTCGCCGACCTTCCGCGAGCGCTTCGCCGCGATCGGCGACGAGCCGGCGGGCGGCACGCCGGAAGAATTCGCCGAATTGATCCGCACGGATTCCGAAAAATGGGGCGAGGTCGTGCGCCGCTCGGGCGCGCGGCTGGATTAGCGAAGCTTTGCAATGATGAAGAACGTGCCGATCTATGAAGCGCTCGCCCAAGCCTTCGCGGCGGAAGGGGTCGACGCCCACTTCACGCTGATGGGCGACGGCAACATGCATTGGGCGACGGCGATGAAGAACCTCGACGGCATGGCAAGCTTTAGCGCCCGGCACGAGCATTGCGCCTGCGCCATGGCGATGGGGTATCACC
>Ga0209648_10005233_pt1 | contig 11081 bp, 13 predicted proteins | sample GraSoi2013_115cm_FD_185830 | JGI IMG/M metagenome (GOLD analysis project Ga0209648, IMG submission 185830) | Grasslands soil microbial communities from the Angelo Coastal Reserve, California, USA - Sample 9_17_2013_115cm (SPAdes) (version 2) | ecosystem: Environmental > Terrestrial > Soil >...
ACATTGGAAAGCAGCCACTCGCCATTCCTGTCGCAACCGGCCGCCCTGTCGAAGATTCTCATCGACATTTGTGTCCAATCTTTGGCGGAACAGACCGCGGAGGCGCAGTAGGTCTAGAACCATGAACACGCACGAATTCGAGGATCGTCTGGAAGCGATGCGAACCAATCCCGATATGGTCGCTCACTTCCCGAAGATCGCAGCGCTCGCCGCGTTCGACAGCTTCGCCGACGACGTCGTCTACAACCACCACGCCTGATGCCCGGGTAAGGAGAATGAACATGCCGAACCTGAACGGAAAGCGGGTAGTCATCACCGGCGGCAGCCAGGGGCTGGGGCTCGCAATGGTCGAGTCGCTCGCCGCCTGCGGCGCGAACGTGACCGCAATTGGCCGCGATCGAGCGAAGCTCTCTGCGGCTGAACAGGCCGGTGCTGCGGTGGTTGCGGGTGACGCAACCGACGCCACGGTTATGAACTCGGTCGTCCGCGAAGAGATGCCCGACGTGCTCATCCTCAACGCGGGCGCGCGGCTGCCAATGAAGCCGATCGACCAGCAGACCTGGGACGAGTTATCGACCACCTGGAACACCGACGTGAAGGCAGGGCTAGTCGGCATTCAGGCCGCACTCAACACTCCGATGAAGCCAGGTGGCCGCGTTCTGCTCATGTCGAGTGGGGCAGCGATGGTGCTTGCAGTGCCGTACATCGCCCCCGAAAGCCTGAGGCTCTCTGGAGGCTATATAGGCGCCAAACGGATGCTGTGGTTCATGGCCCACAGTGCAAACGCGGTATCGCGCGAGCGCGACCTCGGGATCCACTTCCAGGTGCTCGTGCCATGCCAGCTGATTCCCGGTACAGCGCTCGGCCATCAGGCTGCGGCCGCCTACGCGGCGATCGAGGGTGTCAGCGTCGACGAGCTTGTCGTGCAACGTTATGGCTCGATCCTGCGCCCGGCGCAGGTTGGAGAACAGGTCGCCGAGCTCCTCGGCGATCCACGTTATGTGAACGGCGTCGCCTACGGCTTTCGCAACGATAGCGACATCCTGCCGCTCGACGTATGATTCATATCAGGCTGCCATCCTGAGGACACGACATCCAATGACTGATCCTGTGCGCGATCAGTTCGAACAGTTGGCGGGTGAGCTTCGACCAAAGCTCCATCGATATTGCGCGCGCATGACCGGCTCCGCCGTCGATGGCGAGGACATTGTCCAGGACGCGCTGATTAAGGCCCTTGCCGCGATGCCGAATGTCGGTGTCCTCGACAACCCTGAAGGCTGGCTGTTCCGTATCGCCCACAACACGGCGCTCGATTTCCTGCGCCGCCGCGCGCGCGGTCCGATGATGCAGAACGACGAGGCCCTTGACATGATTGCCGCTCCGGATTCCCCCGATCAGCACCATGAGGTCGCCGCGATGAGTCTACGCACCTTCATGCGGCTTCCGGCGCTCCAGCGGAGCGCGGTCATCTTAAAGGACGTGCTTGGCCACTCGCTGGAGGAGGTCGCGTCGATTACTGGAGCGAGTGAGGCCGCCGCGAAATCCGCGCTCCAGCGGGGGCGTGTCCGTTTGCGTGAGTTTGCCAGGGAACCCGCGGACATCTCGCTGCCGATGCTGTCGGATGTAATGCGCGCCCGACTCATCAAGTATGTCGAGGGGTTCAAGACCGGAGACTTCGACACGGTCCGCGCGATGCTGGCCGACGATGTCAAACTCGACCTCGTCGCGAAGCTACGCAAGCGAGGAAAGAGCGAGGTCGGGGAATACTACGCTGCCTATGCAGCTGCCCAACAGTGGGCTTACGCGGCGGGCGTTGTCGATGGCCGGGCCGCGATGCTCGTATACGATCGCGAGATCTCACTCGAGATGCCTGCTTATTTCGTTGCCCTGGATTTCGATGGCGATCGCGTGGTCTCGATCCATGACTTCCTGTTTGCGCGTTATGCGATGGACGGCGTCGACTTGTCCCCACTCAATCCCAAAGCGCTATCACAGTAAAGATGGAGGGACGGTCTTGTTAGCCGACGAAGTTCATCTGTGACACGAGTTTGGCGAGGTCGGCGCGGATGGGGCCGTAGCGGAGGATGAGGTTGGCCATTCGCGCGAAGTCTTCGGCCACTCATCCAAGTTGGACCACTCCAAATTAGTACCGAGAAACGCGCTAGCAGTGACCGAGCAATCGCTGGAGAGAAGCCGACTTATCGGTACTAATCGTGGGTGGTTGCTTCCGTCATTGCGCCACTCACAGGTGTCTCGCTGGAAATCCGAACCCCAATATTAAGCGGGAAGACCAAGAGCAACCGTCGCGCGGTTGAGCCCAGATGCCCCTGGTCATCAATTGATGAAAGGACTCACAAGGAGACCCCTGCGGTTTTCGATTCCGAGTTTCCTGAGAACGTTGGAAACATGGAATTTTGCCGTGCGTTCGCAAATGTTCAATTCGTGCGCAATCTCCTTGTTTGTGAGGTGCCTGAAAAGCAGTTGGAGCACTTGACTTTCCCGCGCTGTCAGTGATTGCCCCGCCACAAGCTGAGTGTCGAGCAACGTCTTCATCTGCCTTACAAATGCCAGCAGTACTTCCGAAGGCACCCAAAGCCTGCCTCGAAGTATAGCGAGGGCGGCTTTTGGAAGTTCCCTCTTCCACTTCTTGTGCAAAGTCACGAAACCGTCGATCCCCCAATGAAATAAGAGCATCATCTCGCTCTCCCCGCTTATTTCGGGGGGAAGAAGGGCTAGGAATTTGCTGCCTGGCGAATTGGCACGCAATCGGCTACTCAAAGGCCCCAAAGGGAATTTCAGAGAACAGCCGTCCAGCAGGAAAAGGCGTGGGCAATTAGGTCGTTTAAGTATCTCGGCCTCGCTTGCGGCGTGTGGCAGGAGGAGCTTGACAAAAACTTCTTGAACAGAGAGTGCCTGCTCAATGTCCTGGGCGCCCAGGAGGTGAGAGCTAACTACTTGAAGGGCGAGAGCCATCTTGGCCTCCGCCGCCTCGTTCGCAAACACTCTTTCCACTAATCACAAGCTGCATTGGCCGCCGCCTTATGCAAAGTACGAGGGGGGGACTCTGCAGCATGGCCAAGCGAACCAACTGAAGGAGTAGAATACTTTTTTCTCAGGCATTTGCAAGCAGGATTAGCCTGGATCAAAGCTTGACTGCGCTTTCTGCGAACCATTCGCGTGCGTCTCGTATGCATTGTCCTTTCTGTTCTCCTTCTCTTTGCTGACCTCGGATCGACCAGTGAGGACCAGGGGAAACTGCACCAATAAATTGAATCCGGGACGTGGTAATTGCCAGAAAACGAGATGACCATGTGGCGTGAGGAATGCCAGGCGAGGTTTTCCATCAATTTACTTACGCGCCCGGATCATTTCAGTGCTCCAGTTGCGCTCAGAAAGATAGTAAACGCCACGAGGTGGTTTTGATCTCTGTAGGGGATTGGTTGCGGGCGAGTCCCATCCGCTAACCCAATTCAGGGCGACAGAGGTCGGGATCTGTACAGGCAATTACAGTCCTTGCCTGCCAGGTCGGTTTGAGATTTTCTGCGGACCTCGAGATTCTCTACAGGCCATTCGAATCCGTCGGTCCCTCATGATTAAGTCAACGGGTGACGTCGCGGATGAAGTTTGTGCCGTGTCATTCGGCGCGCCATCCTTCGTATCCCTTCCGAACCATAAATCACGAAAGGATAGGCTCATGAAGCGAAGAAAACTAATAGCGTTATCGGCGGTTTTCGTCACGGCCATCGCCACTTTGCTCATCTCCTCTCAAACCGTGCTCGTATCGGCGAAAAATGGAGCCGCACGAGCACAGAAAAGTGATCGCGAGGAGCCGCCACCCCCGTTTTACAACCCGTACCCGCCAGGGATTCTCCCCTTCGATATTGATTCAGAGATAGCCCGCGTAATACGTGAAGTTGACTTCATCGAAGAGGAAGCGCTGGCGCAGTTGCATGCCTTGCCGCCTCCAACCCTCACAGGTCAACCGCCAACCCTGGCGCACACCGGACAAAGAGCAAACGTCTTATTAGGCAAGGTCCTGAATTTCGACAAGAATATGTCCCCCTTCAAGAATAGGGCCTGTGGTTTCTGCCACATGCCATACGTCGGCTTTAGCGGACCGATCCCGTCCGTCAATCTAACGATGATCGCTTATCCCGGGTCATTTCAGTTTCGGGCCGGCAAGCGGACCGCGCAGAGATACACCTATTCACCGAATTTCCCAGTACTCAATTTCAACGAAACCCAAGAGGCCTTTTTTGGTGGAAACTTCTGGGATTCGAGAGCGACCGGCTATTTGCTAGGGAGTCCTGACGAAGAGCAGGCGCAGCATCCTCCCGTCGATACACAAGAACATATGTTACCGGACACGGCTTGCATCGCCTTCCGGCTGCAGACCGCCGCGTATAGATCTTTCTTTGAGAGAATATGGGGCGATGAATTAGACATCAAGTTCCCACACAACACTGAGGAAATCTGCGAAACCCCTGGAGGGGCCAACGTCTTCGGAACGGACACGATGCCAATTAAGCTATCTCCTGAGAACCGCGCCAGAGCAAACGATGTCTATGATCACTGGGGCCAGTCCCTCGATCAATACGAAGCCTCACCAGATGTCAGCGCTTTTTCGTCGAAATTCGACGCCTTCCTGCATGGTGAGACCATGTTGAGTGCAGACGAGATGGCCGGTTACAACCTCTTCCGTGGCAAAGCGAACTGCAACTCCTGCCATCTGGATGGCAGATCCACTGCGCCAACGCCTCCGCCTCCCGAAGGCACTGCTCCGAACAGCGCAGACAATGGGGCCGCGGCATCCACGACGCCACTGTTCACCTGCTTCGGCTCGGCCAATCTGGGTCTGCCCCTGAATCCCAGGGATGCCATCTATTATCAGAACACACCGGATTTCTTCGGCTTCACCGCGAATCCCTTTGGCTTTGGCTTCAGAGATTTGGGATTGGGAACTTTCCTCCGAAGCGGTCCTGGCTCCGCGCCGAGCCCGAACGATACCTGGACACAATTTGCGCCACTCAATGATGGACGGATGCAGACGTCGACGGCACGAAATGTAGCGATGACACCTCCGCAGTGCCCAACTACCGAGGCCCCCGGCCCGTACTTCCAGAAGGAGTTCTTTCACAACGGCTACATCAAGAGCCTGAAGCAACTCGTGCATTTCTATAACACGAGAGATGCTTTTCCTTTTGATGTAACTTCCGGACACTGCCCGGCGGGCACGACGGAAAAGGTGGACTGCTGGCCGAGGCCCGAGGTGAAGAACAATGAGGACATGACGGTCGGGATGCTCTTCTTGACGGATACGGAGGAGAACCAGCTTGTGGTGTTCCTTCAGGCGCTGACCGATGGCTTCACGACCCCGTACCCGGATATCGGGACCTTTACTGGCATGTGCATGACGTGCAACCCCGCCACGGATCCGAATTGTTCGCCGTCGAGGCAGGGTAACAACTTCCTTATCCCGACTCCGCCTCTGCCGCCCTGCGCATCGGCCATCTGCGGCGTGGCGCCTTTGCCAGGACCTAAACCTATTCCTTGAGAAATGTCGGTGGGCTCACGCCCATCTGAACATCTCTTTGCTCTGCTCGTCCGTCTCGCAAACGCCCGGATGCGAGCGGACGAGCTGGAGCAGGAGATGGCCGATGGAAGCCAGCTGTGGACGCGTGCCTTTTGATCATCTTGCTTTGAGTGATTTTCTTTGAGGTGTGAACATGATTAGACTGCTTCTGACGCTGGCGGTCGCGGGTGCGGCCGGCAGCTTGCTCCTCTCAAATCCAACCTCGGCTCAGTTCGTTCCTTCTGCCAAGAAAACCGCGCACGTCCGCATCATCAAAGGACCGGAGCTCGAATCAGCCAGAGAAAATCTGACTATTATCAGGTGGACCTCCGACAACCCTGGCGGCTCGCCGGAGCACTTTGGAGTTGTGCACTACGGCACGGATCCCAAGAACCTGAGCCAGACCGCGAAATCGCACATCCGGCTGAACCCGACCCATTCCTATACGGTGTTCCGCGTGCGCATCGAAGACCTCCGGCCGAAGACAACCTACTACTACACGGTGGACTCGATGGAGCCCAACGGCAGGAGCGATGGAGTCACCAGCCCGGTAAACAAGTTCACGACACCGTAGCGGCACATTTTCGCCGCTTATCAGATTAAGTTGACTCACCATGAGGTATTTCACTCGGTTCGCGCGGTCTCACAAGAATTCCGCCGATTGTAGTCGCGGTCTTCCGCGAGGCGACATCCAGGAAAGAAAGCGCAGCAACGAAGGTCGCAACCTGACATGACGAATACCGAATGACGTCACGTGACTCTCATTGATGAAGCGTCCGATTCCCACATTTAAGGAGGTGGCTTATGGCGAACCCAACGTTTTGACTAAAAGGATTTGGCTCCTTTTTGTAATTTCGGGCTTGTTCGTGTTCATGAACCTCGCCTATGCCCAGCAAAAACAACGCGGGCAGACGAGCTATATGAAAGTGGACATAACCGAATCATTCCCGTCGATCATGGCGCGAATGACAGCGGCTGCGCCGCAGAAAAAGCAGGATCTGGTGACATTCCTGTGCACCCTGTAGCCGGGGCATGAAGTCGCGTCGACGGTGGGCCAAGGGAAGACAGACTCATCCAGATTGTCGATGTCCAGCAACGCGAGGCAAGAATCGGCCGAATTAGCTTGCGGCTTTGCTGCTAACAGAGGTCCGCCGCTTGCTTACCATCCTCATCGTTGATGACCATGCAGCCATACGCGCCGCTGTCCGCGCTCGGCTGGAAAGTTGTTCAAGGTTCGCTGTGTGCGGTGAAGCCATCAACGGCTTGGACGCCATCGAGAAAGCCAGAGAACTCAAGCCCGATTTAATTCTGTTGGACATTTCCACTAAGCCTGAGGAAATAGATAGAGTTGTGGAATGCGCACGGATTCTCCTGCAACTCGCCTCGTTGACTCCAATCAGATGATTCATGAAGCCCATGCGTTTTTCGATGTCACCTTGGGACAGATTCTTTTTCTCGCACAGGACTCGCAAACGTTCACCGACAATCACCGTTGTTCAGCCCCTGAACGAATTTAGGTGCTTAGTTCTTCGGTTTTGCGGCCTGATGCGATAATGGAAAACCGCTCCCCTGCTTCCTCATTGTGAATGACGTACTCTCCGGGCCATACCTCACCCAATTCTTGGACACGTGCTTTTGGATCGTCGAGGGTTTGCACTGCTGCCACGAAGTGAAGGTGTGTCTTGTACGACTTCCGGGTAGTTTGGCAGTCCCCGCGGTCTTGTAACTTGTTGTAAAACCAAATCACGCTAAACTGTCACGGCAGCGGTCTAACAGGTTGTGTGAATTAGTACCGCTAAACGCGCTTGTATTGACTGGTCTAGCCACCTTCCGGGTAGTCGCTACTCGGAAACTGGCCCTATGAGGACAAGCGAAACCTTCCCTTCGACAACGCGTCATGGTTGAATGTGAGCCTTGAATGGAGTTGGCCTGAGGGAAAAGAGCATGGTAATCTGCGACCGCTTGCGAGCGTTGCGTGTGCGTGCCCTGGCTGAGATGCCACCTCCGAGACAGGCGGCTTCTGGAAATTGAATCGGCCTCCAGCGAACGAAAATCTTTCTGAGCGACGGTTGGCCAATTGGCCAATTCAAACGCAATCCGAAATTCGTAAATGACGCCAAAGCAACGACTTAGTGATTTTTACCTGCGGCTGTTAACCGAAGGGTTGCTAGTTCGAATCTAGCCCGGGGAGCCAAATTCCAGGATTATTCACTTGATACAGGAAAAGCGTAAGCCTATCATTCCTTCCAGACGGGAGGATAAAACCGTGACGGTCGGCATTGGCTTCCAGTGTCCAGGTGCGGTAGTGCTCTGCGCAGACCGCCAGATGACGAAAGAAGGCGGATTGAAGTACGAAGAGCCAAAAGTTCTTATCGCTCACCTGAACCGTGTAGAGATCGAATGCGGAGCCGTCTACGCTCACCATCGGGATGAGGCAGTCAGTCTTTTCCAAGAGGTCGTTGAAGCAGTCCCTGTCACAGTCCAATTAGGAAAAGAGGAAGAACTGCTCCTGCCACAACTAGCCAAAGAAATGCTTGAAGAAATCTTCGCGAAGAAGAAGGCTAAAGGAATGGAAATGCTCATCGCCTTCGCTCATGCTCGAAACATATTCTCTCCATTTTTTATGCGTGCCGCCGGGCCAGTAATCGTGTCAGGTATTCGGGAATATATCGGAGTTGGCGATTCTTCGGTTATCCGCTACATGAGCGAACTACTGGGCCGCTTTCCTTTAACGGTGGAAGAGGCTCCAATGGCCGGACTCTACATGGTGTCTCTCGCGAATCGCTTCATAGACGGATGTGGCGGCGGGCCGGACGTGCTGATTATGTTTAATGGAAAAGCAGAAATAATGTCCGCAGATGTGATCGAAAAGGCCAAGAGAAAACTGTCCGAATTTGATACCGCTCTGGCATCGTCTCTCTGGAAGATGCTTGAGTTCGGAGGTATCTCCTAGTCACTATTACTGCCCCTCAATGCATTCGATAGAATCTGGATTCTGCTTGCAAATAGCTTGAATTTCCCTGCGATGTCGCGCTCGCGCGGGCGCATAATAAATCCAAAGCACTGCAACGGCCAAGAGAGTCAAAATGGCCAGAGCGATGAACAATTCTTTGACCTTCTCACGCCCTAGAAGCAAAATTAAGCAGATTACGACAAGCAGGAAAATAATCATTGGGTGTCAATGATTTGTTTAATGAGTTGTTGGGATATTTCAGTAAGCGATAGCCGTATAGCAGTTCCGCTCTCGGGATATAGGCATCCCGTCTTTTCATCCAGTCTAATGCCAAAAGACCCATCATTTATGTAAGCGGTCTGAGAAATAGGGTTGGTTTTAAACCCTTCGTAGCGAACCAATATGGCATTCGCGTCAAAAAACACCTTGAGTTTTGCGGCAGGAAAGGAATCCTTACAAATCTCAAAATAGCCAAACTGTTTCGACGATTTCTCTACTTGGATTTGCTGCGCTGGGTCGCTTGGAAAAAGCTCATTCCATTCTTTTATAGTTACTCGCATCTCCGCTTCGATGGCCGCCAGAAAATCCCGTCCACGAGCGCGGACAACTTCAGCTTCGTGCAACTTCCATTCCTGCGCTTTCCGAACCTCGCTTTGTTTCCCTTTGATTTGAGCGGCTTGTTCTTGTATCCAACTTGACATGCACGGGATTCTAGCACTGCCGAAATCATGCTGCCTCAGTTTCTTTCGTCAGGTTTTTGAATGTGAGCACCGGGGCCGTAATCATGTGCCGTAGTGTGTCCACAAACAAATCAGAATTATGGCGGCGGTCAAAGCGGAATACCATTTCATCCAAGTAGGATTGAAGATGCTTCGCGCTGATGTTGTGCCACGTGCCCATGATTCCACGCTTGAGCAGAGAGAATGCGGATTCAGCCGTGTTTGTATGGACTAAACCGGAGACATATTCTTTCTTGTGTTGAATGGTCTTGTGCTTTCCTAGTTGGTCTTTGTTGAGCGCGAAGGGATAGACCGCCGATTCGTCCGTAATGATGACTTCCACATCTTCGCTTAGGTGGTCTCCAAGAATCTCCCGCACAGTCTTGGCTTTCACATCGGCGGCATGGATTAGCCGAAGTTGGCCGCCGCGTTGACGGATGCCGATCACTACTTGCTTTTCGGTGTGCGGCATTCCCTTGCGGAATTTCCCGCCAACATAGGTTTCATCTATTTCCACTGTGCCGTCCAACATCGCGCTTGCTTCTTTCATCGCGGCGCGTATCCTGTGGCACAGATACCATGCCGTCTTGTAACTGCCGATGCCGAGCGTGCGCTGAACCTGGCAAGCGGACATGCCTTTCTTCGCTTCGCAGAGTAGATAGGTGGCCGCGAACCATGTTTCTAGCGGCAAGTGAGTATCATTGAAAATCGTGCCAGTCGTAACGGAGAATTGATAACCGCATGAACCGCACTCGAATTGGTTGCGAGCCTTCAGCCAAGAGGCGCGCCGCTCCTTGCAGCGCGGGCATTCGACACCTTCCGGCCAGCGGAGTTTCGTCAGCACCTCGCGGCACTTCTCATCGGTCGAAAAGGTTTTGAGCATGTCTAGGAGCGCCATGACAGCACCTCGCAAAGAGAAGAAACGGAGCACGGGGAGACCGCTGGAGAACGTACCGCTTCGCAACTTAGTGAGCGGATTGAAGAAAGAACTGAGAGAGAAGCTACGTCCAGCTTTGGCGGCATCCCGTAAGTCAAAGAAGCGTTGAGGCTTGCATCCATGCAAGAGAATTATGCCAAAACTCACTTCCGGTGTCAAGTGAATAATCGTGGTTTAAGCTGCGGAGGCGCGGGCAGTGAACCCCTAATTGAGACGAATTCGCCACCGTGACACTCTGTGGAGAGGGAGGCTCCACAAATGAGTGTCGGACGAGTCAAGCGGCATCCGGAAGAGCTGCGCGAAGTGGCGATTAAGCGTTTTCGGTCTTGCGAAAATGTTGCGCAGCTCGCGAGGGAGATCGGCATTCCACGGCAGACGCTATATCGCTGGATCGACGAAAGCGAACGAGTAGAAACCGACGAAGATGGCCAATCAGTGCGTGCTACGAAGGGCCGCGAATCGAGGCTTCGAAAGCGAATCATCCAGTTGAAGCATGTTCTCGCAAACAAGACTTTGGAAGTGGATTTTTTCAAAGGCGCCTTGCAGAAAGTCAAGGCTCGAAGCCGCAGGATCAGCGCGGGTGGCGAGATGGCATCTACGACTACGTCCGGGTCGTGATGTCACTGCAAGGCGGTTTCAGCATCGAGCGGATGTGTCAACTTGCTGGTGTGAGCAAAGCTGGGTTCTATCGGCATTTGCGTTCGCGTGACACTCATGACGAAGAGATGCGGCCACAACTGTGGAGAAATCAAGAGTGGCCGCAGTGCACGCTCTCTCTTGGACCGAAATCCGAAAACTTCAAATGGCTTCATCCGAGTTTGTTTGTTACCAGCGAACCGGAGGTCCCAAATTAGAAGATGACCTTAAGGGCAAATTGTATCTGTCGTTCATTAACAGTCG
>Ga0209648_10005236_pt1 | contig 11077 bp, 8 predicted proteins | sample GraSoi2013_115cm_FD_185830 | JGI IMG/M metagenome (GOLD analysis project Ga0209648, IMG submission 185830) | Grasslands soil microbial communities from the Angelo Coastal Reserve, California, USA - Sample 9_17_2013_115cm (SPAdes) (version 2) | ecosystem: Environmental > Terrestrial > Soil >...
TTCGCGACTACATCCATGTCAACGATCTCGCCGATGCGCACGTGCGAGCATTGCAATACCTCGAAAAACAAGGCGACGAAAAAAATGGGGACTCGCTGGCCATCAATCTCGGGACAGGCCGCGGACACTCCGTTCTTGAAGTCATCCGTGCGGCGGAAAGCGCCACTGGACGCCCGGTTCGGCGAAAGATCGGATCGCGGCGGCCTGGCGATCCTCCGGTTCTGGTGGCCGATCCGGCGAAGGCTCAAAGAGTGCTGGGGTGGACCGCCAAGCGCAATCTCGCCGACATCGTATCGAGTGCTTGGATATGGATGCAGAAAAACTCGAAGGGAGAAAAAGCGGTTACTGCGGCAGGCCCATGCGCTTGAGCAGGTCGATGTAGCGCGGATCGGAGTGGAAGGGCTCAAGATATTCTTCGACCTTCAGGTATTCCATGCGTCCTGACCGCTCGGCGTAGCCCTTTTTCAGCCATTCGAAAGCATGGTCGCGGTCTCCCATCAGCCCGTAGTAACGCGCGAACTCGTTGGGTGAGATGTACTCCTTTTGCGACTCGTTCTTCAGCAGCTCAATCAATGCCGCGCAAGCCCCCTTCAGCTTCGCTTTCCGATACCCGCCGGCGAATGCCTCGGCCCATTCCGGCCGCCCGCGCTTCGTCATATCCATCGCCCAATCCGCCACGGCTGCGTCCTGATTTCCCAACTGCCAATACACGCTGCCGCGGATCCCATAGTTGCCTGGAAATTCCGGATTCGCGGCGATGAGTTTGTTCAACTCAGCCAGGGCATCATCATAGCGGTGCGTGTCACCCAGTATCCCCGCGTGATTAGAATTAATCTGGGGAGAAGCCGGATCGAGCGCCAGAGCCTTTTCGATCTCAGCCAATGACTCCTTGAATCGGCCCAGGTTCTCGAGCATAAGCGAGTACCAGTGGTGGGATGTAACATCGTTCGGGTTCAACTCGATGGCCTTGCGATACTCGGCTTCGGCTCCCGCCCAGTCCCAATCTGCCTCCTCCTTCAGGGCCGCCAGGGCCGCGTGCGGCTCGGCCAACGTGGGATCGAGTTCGATCGCCCGCTGCGCCGCGCTGCGAATCTTGGGTGAGGCTTCAGCGTTGGAGATCCATCCGCGATCGAAAAGAAGGAAATATGCATCTGCCGCCCCGGTATAGGCCAGGGCGTAATTGGGATCCTTGGCGACCGCCTGGTTGAATTGATCCAAGGCCTTGTAGAGGCTGTCGCGGGTGCGCTGGGCCATGTAAAAGCGCCCTTTTACATAGAGCTGGTAAGCCTCGGCATTCTCGGTGGCATGCTTCTTCTCTTCGCCAGTGCCACTTACCTTCAACTTCAACTGGCCGGAAATGTCGGAGGCAATGTCGTCTTGCAGGGTAGCGATATCGGAAGCTTTGCGCTGGTACTGCTCACCCCAGATCTGCGAGCCGTTGCTCACATCGACCATCTCGGTTTCCACGTTGAGCGTGTCCCCATGTTGCGTAAGACGGCCTACAATTACAGCTCCGACCTTCAGGTCGCGCCCGATCTGCAGAGGATCCTGCTGTGCTTGCCGGTAGCGGAAAACCGTGCTGCGGGCCATCACCCGCAGCCGCGGCAGCCGCGAGAGATGGTTGATCACTCCTTCCGTGATGCCGTCCGCGAGATAGTCCATTTCTGAGTTTGACGTAGCGTTGGCCAGCGGCAAGACCGCCACCGAATCGATCGCACTCGGCGTTCGATGCAGGAAGTAATATCCGCCCGCCGCCATGGCCGCGAGCACGAGTGCAGCCACGACCCCAACCACAGCCCATGGCTTCCGCCGGGCTGGCGCGGCAGCCGCCACACTGGAACTGGAGGGTCCGGCAGCAACCGTTCCACTCGTCGATGTCGCTGCGACAGTTGCCGCCGCGCTTGACGCTGCCGGGATGGTCCCCGGAATCGCCGAAGTTCCTGCCACCGGCCTGCCACCGCTGCTCACGGGAATGCCCGGTTCGGCAGCCACCGCGACAGGGCTGCGGCTGGAATCCGTGTCGCGCTTAAGGCGCTGCAGTTCAGCCCGCATTTCTGAAGCGTGCTGGTAGCGCAATTCGCGGTCTTTCTCCAGTGCACGGTTAATGATCCGTTCCAGTTCCGGCGGCAAGTCCGGATTCAGCCGAACCGGAGCAGCAGGGGCACGATTAAGGATTGCGTCGAAAATCATCGCTGTACTTTCCCCGCGAAATGGCAACGCCCCTGTAGCCATCTCATAGAGGACTGCGCCAAACGAAAACAAATCGGTGCGCGCGTCCAACTCCTTCGCCCGTGCCTGTTCCGGTGACATGTAAGCGACCGTTCCCAAAGCTGCTCCCGGACTGGTGAGAAGCTCCTCGCTTATCACCGTCGGTTGCGCCGATGCCCCCGTTGCTTGCATCGTGCGGCTTGAGAGGTTCGTAACCTTTGCCAGTCCGAAGTCCAGAACCTTCGCGTGCCCGCGCTTATTGACGAAGATATTGGCGGGCTTGATATCCCGGTGAACGATCCCTCCGGAGTGTGCTGCATCGAGCGCGTCTGCAATCTCGATGCCGAGTGCCAACACCGTCTCCAATTCCATCGGGCGATTGCCGATCAAGTGTTTCAGAGTCGCGCCATCGAGAAACTCCATCACGATGAACGCATACCCATCTTGTTCACCGATGTCGTAAATCATGCAGATGTTGGGATGATTGAGCGCGGAAGCAGCCTCTGCTTCCCGCTGGAAACGCGCTAGCGCTTGTGAGTCTTTCGCTACGTCATCCGGCAGGAACTTGAGCGCCACGAAACGGTGGAGTCGGCTGTCCTCAGCCTTATAGACCACACCCATACCGCCACCGCCGAGCCTCTCGACAATGCGGTAATGCGAGATCGTTTGTCCGATCATGAAGCCGCCATGTTAGGCGGGATGCGATGGTAAGTCAATGAATACGGACAGTTGGGTGGTGTCTGAAATGTGCGTTGAGGGTTTTGAACTGCGCCCCGGTCAGCACGCTTTGCGTGCGGGAATCGTTCTTCAGGAAGCGGGCTCTCCGAATCTGCGCCAGTTCGCGCTCGTGCTCTAGTTCGGCGGCTCGCCTTCGTTTGGCAACACCCTCTTGCCGTACATCTGCTCTTCGAGGGCGTCTTTGATACTGAAAATGTGCGGATGATCTTCGCTCATCGCGCCTCTTGCATCCGGGACGATGAAGGGCTTACGATGAGGGTGTCTAGTCGCTCGTCGAAATGCCCCGGCCATCGCGCCGGGCTTTTCGTTTTAGAGCACCATTGTACCTATTTGGGGGATCGAGTTATAGTAGCTGGCTTACTGGATGCAATGGCCCTTTCACCTACGCGGGGTAATGAAGGCGCATCTGCCATCATTGCGCAAAGATGACATGGGCCAGGGGCTGGTCGAATATGCGCTAATAGTCGCGTTAGTTGCGCTTGCCTCTATTGCCGCATTGCAGGCCTTTGCCTGCCGGGTAAATTGCGCCTTCGAGGCCGTGGCCGACCGGGCAGAGCAAATCTTTACGCACGGCAAGAAGCCTCCACCAGGGCAGCAAAAGCAATGCAGCAAGAAGTGTGATTGAGGGAGGCGCGACTATTCCGATTCCTTGGGCGGTCTTCCACCGCCGTGCGTCTTGCGCCGTGCGGCCAGCTTGCGGAAGGAGCCGCTGCCACGTTTCGCAATCACGGAGCCGCCTTTGCGCCCCAAGGTGACGGCTGCTACGGACGGCTTGGACTGCGAGAGAAGATCGTCGGTGAGGGCTAGGGCCGAGCGGTTGTCTGGGAGTTTCGTGGTGGACAGGATGGGATCGGCTTCGGAAAGCAGGTTTTTCAGGGCTGTGAGTTCTTTCCGGTTCGCCATGCCAACACGATACGGCGGGTATTAGCGAAAAGCAACCGCTCGCTGTTTTCCTTCAACGCACATTTCAGACACCACCGACAGTTGGCCGTCACGTAACGGATGTCAAGAAAACTGTCGCGCCGGACCCTCTCTCAGGTTGTCAATCTCCCCTTGTTTCACGTACTCTGCCGCGCATGGGAATTCGAACTCTGTCCGTGATGTTGTGCGTCTGCGTTTTGTTGCTCTGTTCCTCTCCGCCTCCTTGCTCCGCGCAGAAGACGGCTCGCGCCTTCTCGCTGGAACAGGTTATGAGTTCGCCATTTCCCACGAATCTTGTGGCCGCCGAACATGCGAACGTAAATAATGGACGAATCGCATGGGTGTTTGCCGCCCGTGGCGAGCGCAACGTGTGGGTTGCGGACGCTCCGAATTTTGAGGCCCGGCAGGTCACGCACTACGTGGGCGACGACGGCATGCCGATTGCCGCGCTGAAGCTTACGCCCGACGGACGGACCGTCGTCTACGCGCGGGGCAGTGAGGCCAACAGCGCGGGAGAAATCGCCGACCCGACCAGTAACGTCGAAAAGCGCGCGCAGCAGGTGTGGGCCGCGGATGTGGACAAGGGCGACCCGCGTTTGCTTGGGGACATGGGCTGCGATGAGGAGGGATGCGAGGACATTCAGATATCGCCGAGCGGCGAGTTCGCGGTGTGGTCGGCGAAAAAGCAGATCTGGATTGCGCCGATTTCCGCCAAGGACGATAAGGACAAAGCGAAAGCCAAAGCCAAAGCGCTGACCTTCGTGCGCGGCCGCAGCGCGCAGCCCAAGTGGTCGCCCGATGGGAAGAAGATTGCCTTCGTCAGCGATCGCGGGGATCACAGCTTTGTCGTCATTTACGAATTTGGCCGCAACACGCTGCGCTATGTCTCGCCCAGTGCCGACCGCGATCTGTATCCGCGCTGGTCCCCGGATGGAAGCCAACTCGCTTTCGTGCGGCTGGTGGGCAAGCAGATGAAGCAGCCCGTGATTCCGCAGTCGCCGCTACCCTGGTCGGTCTGGGTGTATGACGTCGCCAAAGATTCGGGGCGTGAGATATGGAAGGGCGGCTCGGGCCTGGATGATTCTCTGCCGCTGCTGACCGAAGATGGATCGTTTCATTTTGCCGCAAAGAATCGCATCGTTTTTTCTTCCGAACAGGACGGATGGAATCATCTCTATTCGGTCGCAACGTCCGGTGGACCCGCCATGCTGCTGACTCCGGGAAAATTTGAGACCGAAGATGTCGCGCTGAGTTCGGATAAGACCGCCGTCATCTACTCCTCCAACCAGCGTGACGTGGATCCTCTGGACATTGACCGCCGCCATCTGTGGCGCGTCGGTGTTGAAGGCTTGACACCGCAGGCGCTTACCCGCGGCGAGACCATGGAGTGGACGCCGCTGGAAATCGCGGGGAAGGTGGTGTGTCTGGGTTCGACGGCCACGACTCCGGCGATGCCCTACCTAGTCAGTTCGCAGGGACGCGAGATGATCGCAAAGAGTGCGCTGCCCGCCGACTTCCCCTCGGCGCAACTGGTCATGCCGAAACAGGTAATCTTTAAAGCCGCGGACGGGTGGGAGATCCACGGACAGTTGTTCGAGCCAAAGTTCGAGCCGAAGATGGAGGGACGAGCGCCTCGCGAGCCTGCCCTGAGCAAAGCCGAAGGGTCCGAGCCGCGCCCGGCGCTGATCTTTATTCACGGTGGATCGATGCGCCAAATGATGCTCGGCTTCCACTACATGGACTACTACCACAACGCTTACGCGATGAATCAGTATCTGGCGAACCGCGGGTATGTGGTGCTATCGGTCAACTATCGGACGGGCATCATGTACGGCCGGCACTTTCGCGAACCGAAAGATGGAGGGCCACGTGGCGGCGCCGAGTACAAAGATATTGTTGCGGCGGGAAAATATTTGCAGAGCTTGCCGAATGTGGATGCGAAGAGAATCGGGCTGTGGGGCGGATCCTACGGCGGCTATCTCACCGCGATGGGGCTGGCGCATGACTCCGATCTGTTCGCCGCTGGAGTCGATTTGCACGGAGTGCATGACTGGTCGGCGTTCAAGGAGGAATTCCCGGCGGATGCGTCCGATCACGACGCCGCCGTCAAGCTGGCGTTCCAGTCGTCACCGAATGCGGCGATTGCAACTTGGAGGTCGCCGGTGCTGCTCATCCAGGGAGACGACGATCGCAATGTCGAGTTCTCGCAAACGGTCGATCTGTTGCAGCGCTTGCGCGCTCAAAAAGTGCACGTCGAAGAGCTGGTCTTCCCCGATGAGATTCACGGGTTTCTGATGTGGAAGAGCTGGATACGAGCGTACGGCGCGGCGGAGGAGTTTTTTGGAAGAGAGTTGAAGTGAAGAGTTGGGGCAGTAATTTACGTGATTCGTTCTCCCGCTTTAACAACGTCTTCCGATTGCGGACGTAACCATTGGGCTCGTATCGCTTGACCCGTTACGAAAGGCCCCTTGAAATGCCATGACATACCCGACGGTGCATTGTCACCGGAAGATTCAAATTTCAGTTCTGCAGGCATGTCTTCCGCCAGACGCAACGTGGCGTCAAGTTGTGGCATTGCGAAATTATGCATCACTTCCGTCGGACTCAAGGTACGAACTAAAGGCTACCCAAACTGCAGATTCTCTCCTAGCGCCTTACGAATCCTCTCCCACGTCACTTCCAGCGCCTCCGGCAGCACCCTGGTTTCGCCGATGACGCTGACGAAATTGGCGTCCGCTACCCAGCGCGGCAGAATGTGCATGTGGATGTGCCCAGCCACGCCGGCTCCCGCCGCTTTTCCGATATTCATGCCGAGATTGATGCCGTCGGGTCGATAGAGAGAGAGCAGAACCGACTCCATCTTCTGACTCAGAAGCATCATTTCGTGGGCGGCATCGGCGGGGAGCTTGTGCAACTCGTCCAGGTGCGCGTAAGGCACGACCATGACATGGCCATTTGTGTACGGAAATGTATTGAGAATGACGTAGCAATGAGCGCCCCGGTGGACGATGCGGGCTTGTTGGTCGCTTTCTTTTGGGGCATCGCAGAAGATGCAGCCCGATTCCTGGTTGACGCCAGTGACATAGGCGTAGCGCCACGGAGTCCAGAGATGGTCCATTGGGGGAGGGTAGCAGAAGCGGCCGACGCGCAGCCAATGCTGGGTTCTGCCCTGACCGAGTAAACGCGCTTGACAGACCGATTGGTCGGTTGTAGTATCCAATTCCAAGTTTGCTCTTTATTTGAGCAAACGGGAATTTCATGCAGAGTGGCTGAGGGACGAGCCCTAGGACGCCACGGCAACCGGATCGGGATCATATATCACGACCGTCAGGTGCCAACTCTCGCCCGGTAACGGGGACCATGAGATTCGGGTAAGCGAAAATTGATTCGCATTTCCCGAGCCTCTTTTCCCATTCGGAAAAGGGGTTTTGTATTAACTGGGTAATTTTTCCCGGCTCGTCCCGCAGTCACAGAAAGAAGTTGTAAAATGGGGACGAGCACGTACGAGCTCCGCTGCCGCGAATGCGGCAAGACCTGGGGCAACCAGCCGCGCAGCCTCTGCGAAGACTGTTTCTCGCCGCTCGAAATTACCTACGATTACGATTCTCTCCGACCGCGCATTTCGCGCGACCTGTTAGCCTCGCGCGCGCCGAACATGTGGCGCTATCGCGAACTGCTGCCGCTACCGGCGGGGTACCAGCCCTCCCTCCCAGTTGGGTTTACCCCGCTGGTTTGCGCGCCGCGATTGGGCGAGAGGATCGGATCGCGCCGGCTTTTCGTTAAGAATGATGCGGTTTGCCTGCCCACCTTGAGCTTCAAAGACCGCGTGGTGGCGGTCGCACTTGCGAATGCGCGTAGCTTCGGGTTCGATACCGTGGCTTGCTCGTCGACGGGGAATCTCGCGAACTCGGTCGCAGCACAAGCGGCGCGCGAAGGCTTGAAGGCGTGGATTTTTATTCCTTCTGATCTGGAGCCCGCGAAGATCCTGGGCACGCAAGTGTTTGGCGCGGAACTGGTGCGCATCAACGGCAGCTACGACCATGTGAATCGTCTGTGCTCGCAGATCGCCGACGAACATCGTTGGGGATTTGTGAACGTCAATCTTCGTCCGTATTATGCGGAAGGCTCGAAGACGGTGGGCTATGAAATCGCCGAGCAACTGGGCTGGCAATTGCCCGATAACGTTGTAGTGCCGATGGCGGGCGGATCGCTGATCACGAAAATCAAGAAGGCGTTTGATGAACTGATTCTGCTGGGACTGGTCGATCCGAAACCGGTAAAGTTTTTTGGCGCGCAAGCGACTGGCTGCTCGCCGATTTCGACCGCGATCAAGCAGTACAGCAGCGAGATCGAACCGCAGCGTCCAAAGACGATTGCGCGCTCGCTGGCGATCGGCAATCCGGCCGACGGTCATTACGCTCTGAAGGCCATCACCAAAAGCGGGGGATGGTCTGAAGACATTTCCGATCCCGAAGTTGTCAGTGGCATCCAGTTGCTGGCGGAGAGCGAAGGCATCTTCACGGAGACAGCGGGCGGCGTGACGGTTGGAACAGCGCGCAAGCTGATGCAGCAGGACCGCATTCTGCCTGATGAAACGACCGTGCTCTGCATTACGGGCAACGGACTCAAGACCACCGACGTACTGGCGGACAGGTATCAAGCGGAAACTCCGATCGCTCCGAAGCTTGCCGAGTTTGAGGCGTATCTGGCTTCGAAAGCGGCGGCGTTGCCGGCGGCGGTGGCAGAGACGGTGGCAGTCGCTGGTCGTTAGTCGTCAGTCGTTTGCAAGCAAAACCAACGACTGACTCATTTTCATTCGGGCTTTTATGCCCGGGAGGTTTTCAATGAGCATCACAGTTCAAATTCCTACGGCTTTGCGGCGGCTTACTTCCGGGACGCCGCGCGTCGTGTGTTCGGCGGCGAATCTCAGTGAGTTGTTCGCCGAGCTCGACCAGCAGTTCCCCGACTTGAAGCCACATTTGCGGGATGAAGCAGGGGAGACGCGGCGGTTCCTGAATATTTATGTGAATGAAGAAGATATTCGCTTCCTGGGGGGCGCTTCGTATTCGTTCCAGGACGGCGACGAGGTACTGCTGGTCCCTTCGATCGCGGGCGGTTTGCATTAGAAGTTTCGGCGGCTTTGAGGTTTACTGAATCGCGGGAGTCGCTGGCGTGGACTGTCTTTGTTCGTCTCTGCTTTCTGTCGGCTTCGTTGCTTCGTTGTTGTCGTCGTTATCTTCTTCGTCATCCTCCTCGGCTTCTTCTGCGTCCGGTTCTTCCCGGAATGTGCTAAAATCTAACTAACTGGTTAATTATATGAAGGGGACTCAGCGTTTGGGGACTCGGGGGCGGCCGGAGGAGAGCCGGGCGGCGATCCTGAAGGCGGCGGTGGCGGAATTTGCCGAGCATGGGATTGCCGGGGCTCGGATGGATGCGATCGCGCGGGCGGCGCACGTCAACAAGGCGCTGCTTTATTACTACTTCCAGGACAAGGATGCATTGTACGAAGCGGTGCTGGACCATGTGTTTAGCGGGTTGCGAGCGCGGGTGATGCCGGTGCTCGAAAGTAGACTGCCGCCGCGGCAGAAGATGCTGGAATATCTGGGGGCGTATTTCGATTACATTGCCGCGAATCCGCGGTTTCCGCGGGTGGTGCAGGCGGAGTGGATGCGATTGGGCGTGAAGGGCAGCGCACCTATGCAGCGGGTTGCGAAGAAATATTTCCGCCCGATCTTCCAGAAGATTGCCGAGGTGCTGCGGGAGGGGATTGGGGCGGGGGAATTTCGGCCGGTAAATCCGATGGATTTTCTGCCCTCGGTGGTGGGGATAATTATTTTTTACTTCAGCGCGGCGCCGGTGATGAAGACGCTGATGAAGGTGGATCCGTTGTCGGTAGAGCGGATTCGGGAGCGGCGGGCGTTTGTGCTGGATTTCATTTCGGCGGCGCTGTTCAGTGGATCGCCGCCTCGACGCATAGGACACGGAGAAAGACCAGAACCTTCAGCACAGAGGGCACAGAGGGACACTGGGCAACACAGGGGAAACCGTGGGCCGTGATGGTGGGGACGAAAATCCCCGCGCTAGCTGGTCCAGAACGGAGCGACTAGAACGGGGCAATGTTAGAGCTGATATGAACGGAGCTTTGCCATGAGTGCGCGGAATAAATTTTTGATTGTGCTGGGGATCATTCTGACGATTGCCGCGGGGTACTACTTTTTTTCTACTCCCGGCGGGCACGATTTGGTTTTGGTGGGGACGGTGGACGCGAACCAGATCGTGGTGAGTCCGCAGATTCAGGGGCGGATTCTTAAGCTGCTGGTGGAGGAAGGGACGCAGGTAAAGCAGGGGGATTTGATTGCGTTGCTGGACCCTTCTGAGTTGGAGGCGGAGGAGCGTGCTGCGGCGGCGACGATTGCGGGTTTGAGGTCGAAGGTGAGCGAGAGCGAATACACGCGGCAATCGACGAAAGGCTCCACCTCGGGGGATGTGGCGAATTCGCAAGCGAGGCTGCAGGCGGCGCGGGCGCAACTGGCGCAGGCGGAAGCGACTTTAGCGCGGGTCGAGAGCGACAGCCGGCGGACCATTGGATTAGCACAGGCGGGTGTCGCGTCGGAGCAGGAGAAAGTGCAGGCGGAAATGAACCTGAAGGCGCAAGAGGCCAGCGTGCAGGCGCTGAGGGATCAGGTGACGGCGGGGCAGGCGGATTTGAAGTCGGCGATGGCGCGCACGAATCAGGCGACAGCGGCGCAGAGTACGGTGGCATCGCAGCGGGCGCAGGTGGATAACGCGGTGGCGCAGTTGAAGGAAGCGGAAGTGCGGCTGGGATACACGAAGATTTATGCGCCGGTGACGGGGACGGTGCTGGTGCGGGCGGCGCGCGAAGGTGAAGTGGTCAATGCGGGACAGGCGATCGTGACGGTGGTGGATTTCAGCGACACGTGGGTGCTGGCGGCGATTCCGGAGACGGACGCCGATCATATTGGACTTGGGGACACGTTGCGGGTGCGGCTGCCGGGAGGCACGGTGATTCCGGGAAAAGTTTTCTATAAGGCGGTGGCGGCGGATTTCGCTACGCAGCGGGACGTGGGGCGGCGTAAGCGGGATATACGGACGATTGGGTTGAAGGTGCGACTGGAGAATCCGAAGGGCGCGTATGTGCCGGGGACGACAGCGGAGGTGTTGGTGTCGCCCGAACAGTTGAAGGGGGCGG
>Ga0209648_10005238_pt1 | contig 11075 bp, 9 predicted proteins | sample GraSoi2013_115cm_FD_185830 | JGI IMG/M metagenome (GOLD analysis project Ga0209648, IMG submission 185830) | Grasslands soil microbial communities from the Angelo Coastal Reserve, California, USA - Sample 9_17_2013_115cm (SPAdes) (version 2) | ecosystem: Environmental > Terrestrial > Soil >...
CCCTATTACTTGCTGCACAAGGACGTAGACCGGTTCCTCGCGGCGTACGACGAATACCGCCGCGAAAAGAAGCTGGCCTAAAGACGCAATCGCCGAAAGTGCAGGCGGCTTTGATCGATCCGCGTTTTCTTGACCCTGCGCGCGAGGGTCGCATACACTACTAAATTCGAAACGAGCCGTTGAAGAGGTTAGTGAGCTGATCCGCCATCGCGGGTGAAACAGACCGCTCCGCGATCGCGTATACCAAAGGGGGATTGTTTTGCCAAAGCGCACATTTCAACCGCGCCGCCGCCGCCGCGCAAAGACGCACGGCTTCCGCGCACGCATGAAGTCGAAGGGCGGCCGTAGGGTGCTGGCGGCGCGCCGCAAGAAGGGACGCCATCGGCTCACCCCCGAATAGTGCAGGGAACCCGTTGACCCCGACTGATTCCGGGGCAAGGGGGAGAACGTTTCCGCGCGAAGCGCGGCTAGTGCGGCGCGGAGAATTTGATGCCGTTTACCGCGCCGGGAAGCGCCGCTCGAGTTCCCACTTCACTGTTTTCTTCCGCGCCAACGAACTGCCGCAGAGCCGTTTTGGATTCAGCATCAAGAAGGCGCTGGGCGGCGCGGTGGCGCGCAATCGTATCCGGCGGCGCCTGCGCGAGATGGTGCGCTGCCACCGGCAGGAGATACCCGCAGGATGGGACATCGTCATACACCCAAAGAGTTCGGCAGCGAAAGCGCCGTTTGTAGCGTTGACGGCGGATTTGTTGCGGCTGCTGCAGGGCATATAGGAGCACACTCCCTCGCGCGCGCTGCCGCCGTCGAAAAGGCAGGCGATAAGGGCGAGTCGCGGCTCTGCCCTACAAAGATGGAGAACCTTTCCGTCCCCGCGCGGATGGCGCTGTTCGCACTGCGCTTTTACAAAGCTTATTTATCCATGCTGTTCGCGGGAAGTTGCCGCTTTGAGCCGACGTGTTCGCGTTACGCCTACGAAGCGATTGAGCGATTCGGCCTGGCGCGCGGGGTGTGGCTGGGCCTGAAGCGGCTCCTGCACTGCCACCCGCTCTCGCGCAGATTCGGTTATGACCCGGTTCCGGAGAATTGGAAAGAGATGCCATCCGAAACGAAAGCGGCGAATCCTAATGCGGTGATTTTGTGAGCGCGCCGCTGCAAAAAGACAAGTTCACGCCGGAGCTGCGAATCCTGGTGGCATCGCTGCTGTCCATGGGCTTGATCGTGCTTTGGGCGAAATACTTTGGACCCAAGCCGCCCATCCAGCCGCCTCAAACTAGCCGGCCCGCGCGGACCGCTCCGGCCACACCTGGGCAAGCGACATCTCCCGTTGGCAACGCATCGCCGACCTCCGCTTCGCCTGCAGCGCTGGAGCCGGCTGCGCCCGTGAGCGTAACGCCGAAGAGCGATTCGCAGGAGCGCACGATCGTCGTCGAAAATGATCTTTACCGCGTGGAAATCTCGAACCGGGGCGCGGTGGTGAAGAGCTGGCAGCTCAAGAAATACAAGGATGACGCAAAGCCGCCGCGCGTGCTCGACGTGGTGCACACGGATGCATCGCAGCAAACGGGCGGCTGGCCTTTCTCCGTAGTGCTTGATGATGAGCAGTTGCAGAATGCGGCGAACGGCGGGCTTTATCAGCTTTCTTCGCCGGCGAATACCTTGCATGCTCCTGCCGAATTGGAGTTCGCCTGGAGCGACGGCCACGTCGAAATCACAAAGCATTTCCGCTTCGATCACACCTACGTAGTTCACGTAGATACTTCCGCAAAGCTAAACGGCAGGCCCATCACCGCTGGGCTCGGCTGGCTTGGCGGCTTCGGCGACTTGACGGTCACCAATCCCGTTCCGATTGAGACGGTCAACACGTATTACAGCGAGGGCGGCAAGATCACCAATTACCAGTACAAAAAACTGGAAGGGTTGGACAAGTGGAACCCGGGATCTTGGCAGGGTGGAAAAGATTTCGTTGGGATCGAGGACCGGTATTTTACAGCGGCGTTCCTGCCCGCGAATGGCGCCACCCCGGGCGCGCTGGAGACGCGCTACTGGAAAACCTCGCGGACCTTTCAGGTGAATGGCCAAGACACGCAGGAGCCAGTGCCGCAAGTTGCCGCGGCCAAACCGGCGCAGCCGCTGGCTCTGCGCGTGTACGTCGGTCCCAAAGATTATGACGACCTGAAAAAAATGAACCCGCCGCTGAACGGGCTGGTGAATTTCGGCTGGCTGGAGTTCATCGCCGAGCCGCTCTTCCACGGCCTCAAGTGGCTGCACAAATACATTCCCAATTGGGGATGGGCCATCGTCGCGTTGACGCTGATCATCAACATGCTGCTGTTTCCGCTGCGCATCTCAAGCTATAAGACGACGCTGAAAATGCAGCGCGTGGCTCCGGAGATCAAAGCAATCCAGGAACGCTACAAGAAGTACAAGATGAACGACCCCAAGAAAGCGGAAATGAACAAGGAGGTGATGGCCGTCTACAGCCGCGAAGGCATCAATCCGGTGGGCGGGTGCATTCCGCAGCTTCTGCAAATGCCGATCTGGTTTGGGCTGTACCGGGCGTTGCAGGGCACCATCGAATTGCGGCACGCGCCATGGTTCGGCTGGATCACGGACTTGTCCGCAAAGGACCCTTACTACATTCTGCCGATCCTGATGGGTGCGTCGATGTACCTGGCTTCGAAAATGACCCCGATGACGGCAACGGATCCGCAGCAGCAAGCAATGATGAAGATCATGCCCATCGGCATGGCCGGCATGTTCATGGTTATTCCGTATCCGAGCGGGCTTGCGGTGTATATTCTGACCAGCGGCGTGGTTGGCGTCGTGCAGCAGTGGTATTTGAACCGCAAGCATCCTTTGCAGGCGGCGCCCGCAAAACCGGTGCGCGGAAAAAAGTCTTAAGAGAGAATCCTTGCAGCGAAGTGGAGGCGGCTTTTTCGCTCGAACACCCTATGGCTCCGGAACTCATTCGCGATGGCAAGCTGGACCGGCAAGCAACGGCCGAGGCGCTGCGGCATTTTCTGGAGAGCCTGGTGCGCGCCTCGGGGCTCGAATTAAAGGTCAGCGTGCGTCCAGTTTCCGCTGAAGGATCAGCAACGAACGGCGAGGCGGAAGTGCTCGCCGATCTCGACGGCAGAGACAAAGAGATCTTGCTGGAGCGCGGCGGGGAAGTCTTGAAGGCTTTCGAACACTTGGCCTTCAAGGCGCTGCGGCTCGAACCTGTCTACCACGAAAAAATCCACATTGATAGCGGCGGCTACCGCGCACTGCGTTTCGAGGAATTGCGCATGACGGCGCGCGTTGCCGCTGAACGCGTGCAAGCTTCACGCCAGCCCTTCCGGTTGAATCCCATGTCCTCGCGCGAGCGCCGCATCGTGCATATGGCGCTCAAGGACGTTGCCGGCGTGCGCACGGAAAGCGTCGGCGTCGGTGAAGAACGCCAGGTGGTCATCCATCCCGCGGACACAAAACCAGCAAAATAGAACGTGAAGACACAAGAGATCGCCTCCGCGTGGCCGTGACACTTCACGGGCCCTATCGGGTGACCCAGCCTTTCGAGAGAACGTTGCCGTCAGAACCAAAACGCACGCGATAGGTGAACCCCGCAGGCCGGTCGCGCCGCGTTTGGGGAAAACGCAAATCGGCGATTTCGACGACCGCCTCGCCGCCTTCTTTATGGAAGCGCATCACCGGAAACCGCGCGAACCACAGGACCTTCTGCACTTCGGGCAAGCGTTTGGCAGCTTCGATATAGGAATTCGGGAATGCATCGGGGTAGTAGCGATGCTCGAGAGCAAGCAATTCTTCATCGCTAGCAGGCCGCTCGGTGAGGTCCATGCGCAGCTCGTAGACGCCGCGCTCCGTCCGTACCAGCCCATCCCAATGCCAGAGAGATGGCGGAAACGGCAAAGCGCCAATCGATTCAACGTGCAGTTGTTCCAGTTCGGCGAACTTTTGCACGCGCGCGAGGGCGACATGATGGGCGTAGACCGTAAACGCCACATAAATCAGGGCCGCAACGAAACCGGCACGATTCCACCTGTCGTGAGAAATCTTCACTCCCCAGCCCAGGAGTGCGGGCAGGAGGAAGAGCGCGGCGAACATGGCGATGACGCCCAAAACGACGCGATCCGAAATCGGCGCGCCTACAACTTGGCCAATTCTGGCGATGAGAAATGGGGCCGGCATGAACACGAGCCACATCCCGACGGCGCGCCGCTTCACTTTCTCGGGGTGAGAATAAACCCAGGCGAGCAACTGCGGCACAAGGAGAATCGCCGTCAGCGTGAAATCGATGATGAAGATGAGGTCCCACGCCGGGCGCGACCACCGCAGCGGCGACCAGATCATCGTGCCGAACGATGTGACCAGATCAAGCAGAATGTGACTGAGAATGCCGATCGCGTAGATTCCTGTCAGCGCCGTGAAAGATGGCGCTTCCCACTTTCGCGAGCTCGCGATGGCGCGCGTGATTCCCGCGAGAAGCACCGCCCAAAGTGGAAGCAAGACCAGCGAATGCGTGATGCTTCGGTGCCAGGTGATAACCAACAGCCGATCGTGCGAGAAAATGTCCCGTAGCACATCGAAATCCGGAAAAATGGCGCCGAACATCAGCGACCAGGTGATGATGCGCCCGCGGTTCATGGGATGCGAGGCGAACATGTCCTCGCCACGGAAGACGGCTTTCCCGATTAACGCGCCCGCGATACCGTGGGTGATGGTGTCCATGGTAAAAGTCTACCGGAACTCGATGAGATCTCTGATTCTATTGGACGAAGAGAAGCGGATTTTTCTTTGCCACCACGTGGCCGAAGCGGCGCGCAGAGACGCCGTGCCGGTCCAGCGTGGCGATGGCGGCCTCCGCGAACTCTGGTGAGATGGATATCAGCAGGCCGCCGGAGGTTTGGGGATCGAAGAGCAGGTCGCGAAATTCTTGCGGAACGGCCTCGGCAAAATTCACGCAATCGCCAACAAAGTCGCGGTTATTCTTCAACCCGCCGGGGAGAAACCCTTCGCGCGCGGCTTCGAAGGCGCCGGGAAGGTAGCGGATCGCCGAATGGTCGATCTCGAGTGACACGGATTCGATTCCCCGCTCCGGGTCACCGAGCGCCATCTCTCGCGCGTGGCCCAACAAACCGAATCCCGTAACGTCCGTCACCGCGTGCACAGGGCTTGCCGAGCCTGCCCTTTCCTGGATTTCCTGCAGCGCTTCCGATGCCGCGCGGTTTAGCTCCGTCATCGAAGCAACAGCCGCTTGCAGTGCTGCGGGTGCGGCGCGGTCTTTCTTCAGCGCCGTCGAGAGCACGCCTGTTCCAATCGCTTTGGTCAGCAGCAGATCATCGCCCGCGCGCGCGCCGACATTCCGCCAGACTTTTTGCGGGTTGATCATCCCTGTCACTGCGTAGCCGAACTGAATATCGTCATTTCGAATCGAATGACCGCCAATGACGCTGCATTTCGCTTCCGTCATCTTCGATAGCCCGCCGCGAATGATCTGCTCGAGAATCTCCGCGTCACCCTTGTCGGGAAAGCCCACAATCGAAAGCGCGGAAACCGGCTTGCCTCCCATGGCGTAAACATCGCTCAACGCATTCGCCGCGGCGATTTGCCCGAACGTGAATGGATCATCGACAATCGGCGTGAAGAAATCGACCGTCTGCACCAGGGCCAATCCGTCGCTCAGCAGATACACCCCCGCGTCGTCGTTGGTGTCAAAACCAACGAGCACGTTGGGATCAGTCGGCCGCGGCAAACGGCGCAAAACGGAGTCCAGCAACCCGGGACTCAGCTTCGCCGCTCAACCCGCTGCCTTGACCATGGCCGTGAGTTTCACGGATGGGGTCAAGCCGCACCTCACTGTAAAGCGCTTTGATTATAGCGAGGCGCCGTGATTCGTGCTTGCGCTCAATAGAACTCGGCAGTGGGCCTATCAATCGCGGAGGACGCGGGCGGCGTCGGTGCGGGTGGCGCGCCAGGCGGGCAGGAAACAGGCTGCAAGAGAGGCGATCATCATCACCACGAATGCCGACCCGAACGCCAGCGGGTCGCGCGGGCTCACGTTGTACAGCAGGTTCCCAAGTAATCGCGTTAATGCGAGCGCCGCCGCGGCGCCAAGTAGCACGCCGCCTGCCGTCAAAGCCAAGCCACGCGACATCACCAGCCGCAACAGATTGGATGTGCCGGCCCCAAGCGCCATGCGGAGCCCCAACTCGCGTGTGCTCTGCGACACGGCATACGACATCACCCCATAGAGTCCAATGGCAGCCAGTAGCAGCGCCAATCCACCTAAAATCCCGACTAATGTTACGGCCACCATTTGCGGCGATGTCGAGCGATCCAACTGCTCCTGCAGCGTAATCACCTCGTAGAGGGCCAGATTCCCGTCGAGCGCGTGCACCTCGCGGGCCAGGGACATCCCTATCGTCTCCGGGCGCAGCGGCGTTCGGATGTACAAGCCTCCGCCAACCGAGAAATTCTGGCGCCGAGACACATAGAAAAAGGGCTTCGGTGCCTCGCGAACGCTCTGGTACTTGGAATCTCTTGCCACACCGACTACCTGCATCCAACGTCCCTTGACCTGAACACGCTCGCCAATCGGATTCCTGCCGCGCCAATACTTCGCGGCCATCGTTTCATTCACGACAGCAACCGGAACAGTCTTTTCGTCGTCCGTGCGGGCGAATTCGCGGCCGGACACCAAGGGGATGCCCATAACCGCCAAATAGTCCGGCCCTACTTCGTTGTACTGCACGGTGGGCTGCTCCTCGGGCGGGGGTTGATAGCCATCAACGGCAATCGGCGTGGTAGAAAAACTTCCATAGCCCAGGGGCGTGGCTCGCGCAAAAGTTGCCGACTCGACGCCCGGCAGGGCCTTCACGCGATTGATCAACTCGTCTTGGAAATTCTGGGCGCGCTGCGCGTCATATCCCGCCGATACCAAATCGACAGCAGTGAACAGCACTCCGTGCGTCGAAAAACCCGGGCTGGCGGTGCGAATTCTCTGCAGGCTCTGCAGCAGCAACGCTGCTCCCACCAGCAAAACGAAACTCAGCGATACCTGAACCAGAACCAGGCCCGAGCGGACCCACGCTCTTCCACGGCTACCAACGACACCGGCCGATTCGGCTTTCAAGGTGCCGGCAAGATCGAGTTTGCCGATCTGCATCGCGGGAACGAGGCCGAGCAGGAGCGTCGCGACTAGGCAAACTCCGGCGCTAAGCGCCAGCACGCGCCAATCGATTTCTCCCGGCAAATGCATCCTTACTCCTGCCCGCGCGGGAAAGAGCAACACGAGCGCGTGACGGCACCAGTGCGCCACCAGGAGTCCGCCGGCTGCGCCAAAAGCCGAAAGGATCAGTCCTTCCGTGAGAAGTTGCTTCAATAAGCGGCCGCGACCGGCACCGATGGCGAGCCGAACGGTCATTTCATGGCGTCGCGCTAAGGACCTGACGAGCAGCAGATTGCCGACGTTCGCGCACGCGATGAGCAGCACAAAAACGACCACGGCGAGCATGATTTCGAGTGTGGGGAGCAGCGTGCCCGCATTATTGAATGGCGTTTGCCATAATGGCCACAGCTTGATGCCGCGGCCGCGGTTCGTGTCCGGATAATCGGCTTCCAATCGTTTCGCGACAGCACTAATTTCTTGCTGCCCCTGCTCGCGAGTCACGCCAGGCTTAAGACGGACGTAAGCTTCAATCCACCGCGCGCCGCGATCCTCCAGTTTGTAACCGCCCGCTTCAAATATTTCTTCCATCGATGCGGGGACCCAGAACTGCATTCCCCAGCCCACGAAGGTTCCGTAAAACCCCTCCGGCGTGACGCCCACAATCGTGTGGAGCACACCGTTGAGCCGCTGCGTTTTCCCGATGACTTGCGGATCACCCTTGAATCGTCCTTGCCATAGCTGGTAACTGATCACCGTCACGGGATGGGCGTTTCGCCCCGTGTCTTCGCCCGGCTCGAATCCGCGGCCAAGAATCGGATGGACTCCGATGGCATCGAAATAATTCGCCGATACGATGCTGCCAACGGTGCGCTCGGCGCGGTCACCGATGCTGAGGGTGGTTCCCATGATTTTGTTCACAATAAATGAGTCAAACAGCGTGCAGCTCCTCTGCAAATCGAGCAAATCCGGCCAAGAAAGAGCAGTAGCGCCAGCTTCGCCACGCGCCGTTCCGGTCAGAGCGAGCAGCTGCTCCTGGTGGATTACGGCCGGGTAAGGGCGGAATAAGATCCCTTCGATCCAACTGAAGACAGCGGCATTGGCGCCGATTCCTAAGGTGAGGCAAAGGATCGCCAAGCTGGAAAAGCCCGGACTGCGGCGGAGCATCCGGAAGCCGAAGCGGAGGTCTTGCAGCGCGGTCTCGATCATGGGTAGCCCTCTCTGTTCGCGGTAGATTTCCTTGGTTTGCTCGACGCCTCCGAGGTCGAGGAGCGCTTCGCGACGCGCTTGCTCTGGGCCCATCCCCCGTCGGAGGTTGCGTTCGATGGCAATTTCCAGGTGCGACCGCAATTCCGCGTCCAGGTCGTCTTCGAGATGACGGCGGCGGAAGAGTGCGGCGAGACGGTGGACGAGCGTGCGGCAAAGTTCGCGCATAGACTAGCTCGCCCGCAGCACCCGGTTGATCATGGCCGACATGCGATCCCAGCTTTCGGCTTCTTCCACGAGCTGCTTGCGTCCGGCGCGGGTCAAGGAGTAATACTTGGCCTTGCGGTTGTTCTCCGAAACACCCCACTTGGACACGATCCAGCCGCGCTGCTCCAGGCGCAGCAAGGCGGGATAGAGAGTGCCCTGGTTCAATTGCAGCAGGTCTTTGGAGACCTGCTGGATGCGAACGGCGATCCCGAAGCCGTGCATGGGCCCCATGGAATCGAGGGTCTTCAGCACCAACAAATCGAGTGTGCCCTGCAGGACTTCGCTTTTGGAAGGTGGCATACGCTCCTTTAGATGATCAACAGGAGTCTACCATAGACCTGTTGACCGTCAACGCGCTATTCGAAATCTGAATCCCGCGAAGCGGGCCAGAAGTCCTCTTCTAGGAAGCGACCACTTCGGGTCAGATTCATCCACGACTTAGAACTCTGGAGACTTGCGCGATGGATGTAGATAGTGTTCTCATCGGCGAATGCCCTGGGACATCTGGCTAATTTTTTTTCTGCTTGCAGTGATTCTGCCGTGGCGCGGAACAGTGCGCATGAAGAAATTACTGGCCAGGCCAACCGTCAGCACCATGGAGCGGCTTGTGCTTTACGCTTCGACCATTGCCTTTCAATGGCTCAGCGTTGCCGTGGTGGCCTGGCGCGCCTGGGCGCACGGCTACACGGCGTCTCAATTGGGTTTGACGATCCAAGACCCAACCAAGGTCATTGCGGCTTCCATCGTCGGCGCAGTTACGATTGCCGCTCTTCAGTGGCTGAACCTGCGCCGCGTCGGCCGCCTTCCTATCGAATCCCGGGGCACTCTCCAGCCCATTGCGGAGCGGATCCTCCCACAATCCACGGTGGAGTTGCTTCCCTATCTCGCGCTCGCGATCACCGCTGGTCTCTGCGAGGAGTTTCTTTACCGGGGATTCGCCATGGCTGTCCTCGCGAACCTGGGTCTACGAACCTGGCTCGTTGTTGTGCTTTCCTCGGTTCTTTTTGGACTCGCGCACAGCTACCAGGGACGCGGCGGAGTCGTCATGACAATGGTGGTCGGCCTCGTTCTGGGAACAAGCCGTACCGCATTTGGCAGCCTGGTACCTGCTGTTTTCTGGCATAGTGCTGTGGACGTCGTGGCCGGAACAGCAGGGCCCCGATACCTGATGCCAAAAGCGACTCGTGCCTCCGAAAGGGGAGATTTGATACACCAGATATAACTTGTAACTATTATGATAACAACCACACCAGCCCCTCCCTCAGTGGCCGTGATTCGCCGTGCTCTCGGAGAATTCGAGCTCCCTGCCTACGATGATCAAGTGGTGCAAATTCAGCAATATATAAAGATTCTGCTGGCTTGGAATGAAAAGGTCAATCTCACGGCGATTCGCGACCCCTTGGAGATCCTGTATCGCCATTTTTGCGAGAGTATGTATGCCGCGATGGCCGTACCTGTGGAAAATGGTCGGCTCGCCGACGTTGGCTCGGGAGGTGGATTTCCCGGGTTACCGCTCAAAATCATCCGGCCGAGTTTGCGCGTCTTTTTGGTCGAATCCAATCTGAAGAAGGCCACATTCTTAGCAGAAGTTATTCGTGACCTTGGACTTACGGACGCTCAAGTCCTTGTCCGCCGCTATGAAGAGCTTGGAGAAGAGATCGCTCCGCTCGATTTTGTATGCTCGCGAGCCCTCGGGGAATATGCCGGGTTCTTAGAGTGGGCCCACTCGGAACGGATAGCAGCGAAACAAGTTATTCTTTGGATCGGCGCTCGGGACCTTGAAGAGATTCAGAAAATTGCGGGCTGGGACTGGCGTGAGCCGATACAAGTGCCCCACTCTCTGCGACGCCTCCTCTTGGTGGGAACAAAGAAGCTCAAGAGCGAGGTCGTCTTGGCTTGAAGACGAGAGGCTTCCGCGCTTCCCGGTGGCACTCTTCGGGTCGGATTGCCCTTCAATTGCCTCATTCGATCGACCGGTGCGACTCCAGCAGTCATGTACCTTGTTTGTGATAAACATCGGAATGTTCCACGTGGAACCCATAGAGTGTTGAGCGAGTCCTGTTTCACGTGGAACAGTCTTCTCCCGAAACTCCCTCTTTAGAACCTGCGTTCATCAAGTGTCTCCTGCCCACCTTCGCCCTTCCGCTCCTAGTTTCTTCGGTCACATGCAAGCTAGTCTGCACCACAAGCTTGATATTTCACATGGAACGTAAATGCGAGAATTTCGAGCCAGAAGGCATTGTTTCACGTGAAACAACTTGCAAGCAGATTCCGGCTTTGCTAGATTCTCGCTGGCAGGGAATCATTGGCTCGAATCATCGCGATCGCAAATCAAAAGGGTGGCGTTGGTAAAACCACGACAGCGGTGAATCTGGCGGCCTGCCTCGCTGCGGCTGACCAACCTACTCTCCTTATTGATTGTGATTCCCAAGCCAAC
>Ga0209648_10005239_pt1 | contig 11074 bp, 8 predicted proteins | sample GraSoi2013_115cm_FD_185830 | JGI IMG/M metagenome (GOLD analysis project Ga0209648, IMG submission 185830) | Grasslands soil microbial communities from the Angelo Coastal Reserve, California, USA - Sample 9_17_2013_115cm (SPAdes) (version 2) | ecosystem: Environmental > Terrestrial > Soil >...
CCGCCTGCTCGGCACGCTCGAACGCCACGCGCTCGTCGAGCGGGACCCCAGGACCGCCAAGTACCGGCTCGGCCGCCGGCTGCCGCAGCTGGCGCGGGTCGTCACCGGCGAGCTCGACCTCCGTTCTGTCGCGCGCCCTGTGTGCGAGAGCCTGGCCGCCTCCACCGGCGAGACCGTGACGCTGGACGTGCTCGACGGCGACGAGATCGTCCCTATCGAGCAGTGCACGGCGTCCACCGCCTTTGTCAGCGTGAACTGGCTCGGGCGCCGGACGCCCGTCCACTGCACCGCCAGCGGCAAGGTCGTGCTGGCTTTCGCCGCCGAACCGATCCGTCAGCGGCTGCTGGCGCGCCCGCTCGAAGCACGGACGCCGAGAACGATCGTCGACGTGGCCGACCTCGAGAAGCAGCTCGTAGCGACGCGCGAAAGCGGCTATGCGCGGACGTTCGAGGAGCTCGAGGTGGGCCTGGACGCGATCGCCGCGCCGGTCTACTCGGCGGAAGGCGAGGTCCTCGCTGCAATCGACGTCTCGGGGCCTGCCCACAGGCTGCAGGCCGGCGGAGGCCCGGACTTCGTGGCCCTCACCCGCGACGCGGCGGCGGACCTCTCGCGGCGCCTCGGCTTTCGCGGCCGCGCCTCCCACTGAGGACCCGGCGTTTAACCAACGCTTAACGCAAAAGCACCCATCCGGCGCCGATTCACTCCTTGCAATGTCTCCGTGGCAGGTGCATCCTTGACGGCGATATATCGGTTGTCGCCGCGCCGGGAACAGGCGCATGTCATCCGTCATTTGGGGAGAGTGGAATGAACTGGCGATATCAAATCCGTGGTCTAGGCGTGGCCGTGGCGACGCTGTTGGTAGTGGTCGCTTGCGGCTCTTCGGGCGGCGGCGGCGCGGGGGCGTGCACGACCGCCAAGACGGCGACCTCGGCGACCGCTTGTGGCGGCATGGACAGTCTGGTCGCCGCGGCGAAGGCGGAAGGCAAGCTCAACATCATCGCGGTGCCGCGCGACTGGGCCAACTATGGAGCCATCATTGACGGCTTCACGGCCAAGTACGGCATTCCAATCACCTCGGACAACCCCACCGGCAGCAGCCAGGACGAGGTGAACGCGGTGCAGCAGCTCGGCACCAGCAGCCGCGCCCCGGATGTGCTCGACATCGGTACGTCGGTAACGCTCGCCAACCTCACCCTCTACGCTCCTTACAAGGTCGCGACGTGGAGCGACATCCCTGATAACCAGAAGGAAGCGACCGGTCTCTGGTACCAGGACTACGGCGGCTACATGTCGATCGGCTACGACTCGACCAAGGTGCCGGCGGTCACGTCGATGCAAGACCTGCTCGGTTCGGGCTTTAGGGGCAAGGTGGCGCTGAACGGTGACCCGACCAAGGCCAATGCCGCACTGAACGGCGTGATGATGGCGTCGCTCGCGAACGGCGGCACGGTCGATGACATCAGCAAGGGCGTCGACTTCTTCCACCAGCTCAAGCTCAAGGGCAACTTCGTCCCGGTCCAGGCGACCACCGCCACAGTCAAGAACGGGACGACGCCGGTGGTATTCGACTGGGACTACCTCTCCGCGACGCACGGCACCGACGTCCCGACCTGGAAGGTGTTCGTCCCGTCGAGCGCAATCCTCCTCGACTTCTATGCGCAGGCGATCAGCAAGACTGCGCCTCACCCGGCCGCGGCGCGCTTGTGGGAAGAGTTCCTGTACTCCGACGCTGGCCAGAACCTGTGGCTCAAGGGTCTCGCGCGACCCGTCCGCCAGGCGGCGATGACGAAGTCTGGAACGGTCGACACGGCTGCTGCGGCGGCGCTTCCGTCCGCGAACGGCACGCCGATCCGCCTCACCCCCGACCAGGCCACGGCGGCGAAGGCATACCTGGCCAGCCACTGGGCAGCGGCGATTTCTTGACAGCTGCCGGCAATCCGGCTGTAACCGGCGTCGGCCGCCCGATGGTGGGCGGCCGGCGCCTCTCGCTTACGTGGGTCGGCGCGGTTCCGTTCCTTGGCTACGTCGCGATCTTCCTGTTTCTGCCCGCGGCGATCATCGTCGCGGGTGCCTTTGCAAGCGAAGGCGGCCTGACCCTCTCCAACTTCGCGAACCTGTCCCGGCCCTACATCGTCAGCGCCATCGTCGGCAGCGTCATCCTGTCTGCGGTCACAGCAGTCGCGGGTGCGGTGCTGGGAGCGCTCCTCACGTACGCGATCGCCACGGGCAACCCGCGGAGCACCTTCCGCCGTGTGGTGACGTCTGCGTGCGGCGTGCTTGCCCAGTTCGGTGGCGTGACCCTTGCCTTCGCTTTCATCGCATTCATTGGTCCCGCTAGCGCCATCTACGTTTATTTGTCCCAGCATCACCTCGATTACTACGCGAGCGGCGTCTGGCTCTTCGACTTGCGCGGCCTGGAGGTGGTGTACCTGTACTTCCAGATTCCGCTGATGGTTCTCATCTTTCTGCCCGCCGTCGACGGCATCAAGCCGCAATGGCGCGAGGCCACCGACAGTCTCGGGGGCAGTACCTGGACGTACTGGCGCTACGTCGCCGGCCCGTTGCTGGCGCCCGCCTTTCTCGGCTCGACGCTGCTGCTGTTCGCCAACTCCCTATCCGCCTACGCAACTGCAGCCGCGTTGATCAATCAGGGCGGGCCGATCCTGCCGCTGCAGATCAGCAACGCGATCACGAGCGAGGTCGGCCTGCACGAGCCGGGATTCGCGAAGGCTCAGGCCGTTGTGCTGATCCTGATCGTCGCTATCGTCAGCGTGCTGTACGCGGTGCTCCAGCGGCGCACCGCCAGGTGGCTGCAGTGAGCCGGTCGCGCAGAGCCAAGCTCCGGGTTTTTCGGGTTGTGACCTTCGTCCTTTTTGGTGTCTTTTTTGCCGGGCCGATCTGGTTCATGTTCGAGTTCTCCACGCGCGGCATCGGCGAGAACTCTCCGCGAACGCTCGATGCCTGGAAGGCAGTAGCCACGTACCCGGACCTCGTCGCGGGAATCGTCGCCTCGCTCGAGCTCGCAGTGATCACGTCGATCGGCGTTCTGGTCGTGCTCGTTCCAACCATGGTCTGGGTTCGGTTGCGGCTTCCGAGGCTTCGCCGCGTCATCGAGAGCATCTCGCTACTGCCACTGACGATTCCGGCCATCGTCCTCGTGGTGGGCTTCGCGCCCATGTATCAGTGGCTGGGCACCAACTTCAGCGACTCGATCCTCACCCTATCGCTTGCTTATGCAATCCTGGTGCTTCCGTACGCTTACCGCGCGCTCGACGCGGGCCTTGCGGCCATCGACGTAAAGACGCTCTCGGAGGCGGCGCGGAGCTTGGGAGCTAGCTGGCCTGTCGTGATGTGGCGCGTCATTGTGCCCAATATCTCGTCCGCCTTGCTGAATGCCGGCCTGCTGTCAGTGGCTCTGGTGCTCGGCGAGTACACCATCGCCAACAACCTCCTGTATCCGAACCTCCAGGTGGAGATCGTTTCGCTCGGTCGCACCAACGCAGGCACCTCGATCGCCGTCGCGGTCGCGTCTCTGCTCTTCGCATTCGTTCTGCTCGTGGCGCTGTCATTCGTGGGGGGGCAACGGGGTGCACGCCGGCGAACCCGAGAGCGGCTCGTGCAGACATTCGGCCGCGATTTCTCGGGAGGCACGAGATGACCGCTAGCGTCGAGACCACACCGCGCGCGGGGGTCGAGGTTCGACTCGAGAACCTCACACGTCGATACGCGGGCGTGACCGCGCTTGATGGACTCAGCCTCACGATGGCTCGCGGCGAGCTCGTCGCCCTCCTCGGACCTTCCGGCTGCGGCAAGACCACAGCGCTTCGTTTGCTGGCCGGACTCGAGGAGGCCGACGGAGGCCGCGTTGTCATCGCGGGCAAGGACGTCACCGACGTCCCCGCCAACAAGCGCCAGATCGGCATGGTGTTCCAGGCGTACTCGCTCTTCCCGCATATGACAGCGATGCAGAACGTGGAGTTCGGGATGCAGCTGCACGACGTCGACGCCCCCGAGCGCCGAAAGAGGGCCGGCGATATGCTCGACCTGGTTGGTCTTACGGGTCACACCCACAAATACGCAATCCAACTTTCGGGCGGGCAGCAGCAGCGAGTGGCCCTCGCGCGCGCGCTCGCGATCGAGCCCAAGGTGCTTCTTCTCGACGAGCCACTTTCCGCCCTCGACGCCAAGGTCCGCTCTCGATTGCGGGACGAGATCCGCCGCGTACAGCTCGAGGTCGGGACCACCACCCTCTTCGTTACCCACGACCAGGAGGAGGCCCTGGCGATCGCGGATCGTGTCGGTGTGATGAACGCGGGACATATCGAGCAGCTGGGTCCACCGACCGCCATCTACTCGCGGCCGGCGACGGCATTCGTGGCCGAGTTCGTCGGCCTGACCAACCGCCTCGCGGGTGTCGTCAAGGGCGGCGAGGTCGAGGTGCGCGGCACCCGCTTGCCCTTAGTGAAACCGGACTCGTCCGAAGGCCCGGCCATCGCGCTGGTCCGGCCCGAGGCCGTGTCCGTGGTCTCCGACGGGGACATGAGCCCCGGCCCGTTGACCGGCAGCGTCATATCGACGGTATTTCTCGGCGCTACCAGCCGGGTCAGTGTCGACCTCGGCGACGTCACGGTGCTGGCGCAGCTGCCGACATCCGCCGTCGGCGCGATTACGGCCGGCACGAAGGTGCGGCTGTCGCTGCGCACGGATCCGGTCCTGATCGCGAGAGACGAAAAAGCCGCGACCGAGGCTTGACGGACCCTTCGGTCCTGAGCCACCAGCGCCGGCTGGTGGCGGGTCGTGTTTTGCGCTCTGGTTCGCGAGCTCCTTATCGTGCGGTGGAGGCAGCAGAAGGCGAGACGCACCAGGTCCGCCACGATCTCGAGGGCTCATCGGTCGAGCAGGGTGTGGAGGTGGGCGAAGTCCTGGCGTGCATCGCCCACATCACCGACTTTCATGTGACCGACGTCCAGTCGCCGGCGCGATTCGAGTTCATCAACCGCGAATACGCCGACCCGCGCTTCCGCGAGCTCCTCCCGATGCACCGGCCCCAGGAGGCGTTGAACGCGCACGCCGTCGCCGCGATGGTCCGAGCACTGAACTCGATCGGCAGTGCGCCGATCACCGGCGCGCCGCTCGAGCTCGCCATCATGTCGGGCGACGCCGTCGACAACGCGCAGTCGAACGAGCTCGGGGCGTTCGCGGCGCTGCTCGACGGAGGCCACGTCCGGGCGGATTCCGGCGGCGAGCGCTACGAGGGCGTGCAGTCGCCGGGCTGGCCGGACGATTTCTTCTGGAAACCAGACGGCGCGGTCAAGGGCGACGACCTGATGCGCGCGGCGTACGGATTCCCTCACCTCCCGGGCTTGCTGGAACGGGCCCTGGGCCCGTTTCGGTCAGCCGGGCTGCGCATGCCGTGGCTGGGCTGCCACGGCAACCATGAAGAGGTGGCCCAGGGCGTGGGCATCGTGACGCCGGCGCTGGCGGCGGCGATGGTCGGGTTCCACAAAGCGATCGGCCTTCCGGACGGCCTGGATCGCAACGCCGTGGTCGAGATGTTCGTCCGCCGGCCGGAGGCGTTCATGGCGGGGCCTGACCTTCCGGTCACGCCGGACGCGGATAGAAGACCCTTCACCCGTCGGGAATTCGACGCCGCCATCCGCCAGGACGGCACGGCTTATTACGTCCACGACACGCCAGCTGTTCGATTCGTTGTGCTGGACACTGTCTGCACGGCCGGCGGCGCGAATGGATGCATCGACGAAGACCAGGTGGGGTGGCTCGAGCGGCGATTGCGGGAGGCGCGCGATCGGCCGGTGGTGATCACCTCGCATCACACACTCGACACCATGGGCAACAAGCGGAGGGCCGGCGGGTCTCGATACATCGACGCTGGCGAAGTTATCGAGCGGGTGCACGCAGCGGGCAATGTGGTGCTGTGGCTCAACGGCCACATCCACGCCAACGCGATCAGGCCCCATCCGGACCCGCGCGGGAATGGCCACGGATTCTGGGAGGTGACGACCTCATCGCTCGTCGACTGGCCGTGCCAGGCGCGCGTGGTCGAGCTGTTCGACGCCGGAGACGGCCTCCTTGCCATCGCCTGCACGATGGTCGACCACGATGGCCCCGCCGACCCCGCCGGCGCGGTCGCACCGGAGCAGATGGCGGCGCTGCATCGCGAGCTGGCGGGCAATGCGCCCATCGCCGGCTTCGATTCGGGCCGGGACGGCTTGCCGCTCGACCGGAACGTGATCCTGCCGGTCCGTTGGCCGCTGGGCGGCTGATCTGGTGCACGCCCCTCTCCCTGACCTCTCCCCTAAGGGGAGAGGGGAGCTGCGTTGCGCGTGACGCGACAGTACCGTATAGTGCGACATCGAGGGCAAATGTGGTGAGCGGGCGCGTGCGTTCGAGTTCGGGGGCGCCGGCCCGGCTGCTGGGTCGCATCGGATTCACCGACGAGACCAGCCGCCAGGGCCTCATCGCCTTTCTGCAGAAACCTCGCTACGAGGTGCTTCCGACCGAAAGCGTCGAGGAGCTCGTCATGGCCCACGTGCCGAAAGAGGTGACCCTCACGATCACCGCCTCACCGCGCCGAGGCATCGACGCCACCGTCACCCTGGCGGAGAGGCTCGCGAAGCACGGCTACCAGGTCGTCCCGCACATCTCGGCGCGCCTGATCCGAGACCAGGCGCACCTGAACGAGGTGCTGGCCAGGGTCGCCGCCATCGGCCGGCGCGAGGTGTTCATCGTGGCGGGCGACGCCAAGGAGCCGGCCGGGGATTTCCCCGATTCGGTGTCGCTGCTGGAGGCGATCAGCGCTGAGCCGCACGGCCTTCGCGACATCGGCATCACCGGTTATCCGGAACGGCACAGCTTCATCGAGGACGACCTGACCATCCAGGCGATGTGGGACAAGCGGCGCCTCGCCACCTACATCGTCAGCAATCTCTGCTTCGATCCGAGGACCGTGAAGAGATGGGTCACCCGCGTCCGGCGTCGTGGCGTGCAGCTGCCCATCCACGTCGGCCTCGCCGGAGTGGCCGACCCCGCCAAGCTCCTGCGCGTCTCCACGCGCATCGGCCTCGCCGATTCGGCCCGGTTCCTGCGGGGCCACTCCAACTGGTTCATGCGCATGGTCCAGCCCGGCGGTTATGACCCCGAGCGCTTCGCGAGCGGATTGCTTCCGGACCTGGCCGCGTCGGAGCGCAAGATCGCGGGTCTGCATTTCTTCACCTTCAACGAGATCGAGGCCACCGAGCGCTGGCGCCAGGAGACCCTGGCGCGGCTGCTCATGTCATGAGGAGAGCCGGCAGATGGCGGTGACCTTCCCACCAGATCTCGAGATCGCTCGCCGGGCCCGGCTGCTGCCAATGCCCGAGATCGCCGCGCGCATGGGCATCGGACCGCACCTCCTCGAGCCCTACGGCAGGGATGTGGCAAAGATCAAGCTCGAGGCGATCGAAGAGCTCGCCGACCGGCCGAAGGCGAAGTACGTCGTGGTGTCGGCGATCACGCCGACGCCGCTCGGCGAAGGCAAGACGACGACCACGGTCGGACTCGGCCAGGCCCTCACCCACATCGGGCGGCCCGCGACGGTGGCCATTCGCCAGCCGTCGATGGGCCCGACCTTTGGCATCAAGGGCGGCGCCGCGGGGGGAGGCTACAGCCAGGTGGTGCCAATGGAGCTTCTCAACCTGCACCTGACGGGTGACACGCACGCGGTGACCGCTGCCCACAACCTGCTCGCCGCGATGATCGACAACCACGTGCACCAGAACGACGACTTCTTCCACGTCGACCGGCACTCGATCACGTGGCGCCGCGTGCTGGACGTCAGCGATCGCGTGTTGCGCAATATCATCGTCGGGCTCGGCCAGCGAGAGGACGGAGTCATCCGGCAAACCGGGTTTGACATCACCGCGGCATCCGAGGTGATGGCCGTCCTCGCGCTGTCCACCTCGCTGCAAGACATGCGCCGGCGCTTGGGCCGCATCGTCATCGGCAACACCACCGAAGGCAAGCCGATCACCGCCGAAGAGCTCCACGCCGCGGGCGCGATGACCGTGATCATGCGCGAGGCGATCAAGCCGAACCTGCTTCAGACGCTGGAGAACACGCCGGTGCTCGTGCACGCGGGGCCCTTCGGAAACATCGCTCACGGCAATTCGTCGGTGATCGCGGACTTCATCGGCATCCGCGCCGGCGACTTCCTCGTCACCGAGGCCGGCTTTGGCGCCGACATGGGGGCTGAGCGGTTCTTCAACATCAAGTGCCGCGCGTCGGGCCTCGTCCCCGACGCCGCGGTGATCGTGACCACGGTCCGCGCCCTGAAGGTGCATTCCGGTCGCTTCAAGGTGGTCGCCGGCCGGCCGCTCCCGCCGGAGATGATCAAAGAGAACCCCGACGACGTCTGCGCCGGCGCCGACAACCTGCGCAAGCAGGTCGAGAACATCCAGATGCATGGCGTGACGCCGGTGATCGCGATCAACACATTTCCCACCGACCACGCGTCCGAGCACGCGGCGATCCGCGAGCTGGCGGACGAGATTGGAGTTCGGTCGGCCGTCTGCCACCACTTCACAGAGGGGGGAAAGGGAGCGGTCGAGCTGGCCGAGGCCGTGGCCGAGGCGGCGGCGGAGCCCAACTCCTTCCACTTCCTCTATCCCGATGACGCCTCGCTCAAGGAAAAGATCGAAACGGTGGCGAAGCGCGTGTATGGAGCCAGCGGCGTCGAGTACGACCTCCACGCCACGCGCCAGATCGATTCGTATGAGCGCAACGGCTTCGGCCGGCTGCCGGTGTGCATCGCCAAGACTCATCTGTCGATCTCTTCGGACCCGACCCTCAAGGGCGCTCCGACCGGTTGGGTGCTGCCCGTGCGAGAGGTGCGCGCGTCGGTCGGTGCCGGCTTCATCTACCCGATCTGCGGCGACATGCGCACAATGCCCGGCCTGCCGTCCAATCCCGCGGCGGCCCGGATCGACATCGACGATCGCGGAGAGATCGTCGGACTTTCCTAGACGAGAAGGGCGAGATCGTCGGCCTCTCGTGGTGAGCCTCGCGGCCGTGGCCCCGCTGGCGGCAGCGGGTTTGTTCGGTCTGGTCTCCGGTTTCAACGACGGCGGCAACCTGATGGCGTCGTTCACCTCCGGACGCCTCATTACCCCTCGGGTCGCTGCGGCGCTGCTCCTGTTCAGCGTTGCGGGCCCGCTGGTGATTGGCACCGCTGTAGCCCAAACGGTGGGCACGAACGTGATCGATCTCCGTGGCCAGGGCGAGCTCGACTACGTCCTCATCACGTTGTCCTCGCTAAGCGTGGTGCTGCTCTCGTGGCGGATCGGCATTCCGACGAGCATGACGCTGGCCCTCGTGGGCGCGATGCTGGGTTGGGTGGCCGCGGGCGGTGAGCTGGGCCTCATCCATTGGCGCGGCGTGGCGCGGATCCTGCTCGGGATGCCCATCTCGGTTTTGGGCGGCGGCCTGCTCGCGCTGCTGCTTTACGCCGGTGTTCGCCGCTACCTCGGTGGTAGTTCCCATGCATCGATCCTCGGCCTGGCGCGATTCCAGTTCGCCACCGCGGCCATCCAGGCCTTCGCGTACGGCGCCAACGACATGGAGAAGACTGTCGGTCTCATCGCCGTCGGGTTGTCATTCCCGAATCACGGCCAAGCGGTGGTCTTCTCGGGACCGACGCCTATCATTGGCGCATTCATCCTGTTTTTTCTCGGCGCAATCTTTGGAGGAGCGCGGGTCGCTCGTCGCATTGGATCGGGAGTGCTCAAAGTTCGTCCGATGCAAGCGCTCGCGCAGCAGCTTGCGTCAGGTGGTGTTGTCTCGGTGCTGGCGATCGCGGGCGCGCCGGTGAGCATGACCCAGACGATTGACGGCGGATTGGTCGGAGTGGGCGCTGCGCAGCGTGCCTCCTCGATTCGCTGGGGGATAGTGAGGGAGATGGTTTCTGACCCTGCCGCTCGCGCTGCTTGTCGCCGCGGTCCTGCGCCTGCTGGTGCGATTCATCTTTTTCCCGTCATGAGCTTCGGCCGCTCGATTCGCGCGCTGACCCGATCGAACGACCGGCGGTTCATCGAACTGCTCATGGATCAGGCTGACCTGACCGTTCGGGCCCTTCAGGTGGTGGAGAAGTTCGGCCGCGCACCCGGCGGCAACGAAGAGCTTGTCGACGAGGTGAAGGGAATCGAGCGCGAGGGCGATGCGAAGAGACGCATCCTGATCGACGAGCTGGCGCACACGTACGCGACGCCATTTGACCGGGAGGATCTCTTCGCGCTATCGCGCGCGATCGACGACATCCTTGACGCCGCCAACGAAACCGCGGTGGAGCTCGCGATCTACAAGATCGACCCACCGGAAGGATTCAACGAGATGGCCAGGGTGCTGGTGGAGGGAGCCACGCACATCCGATCGGCGGTGGGAGAGTTGCTTGCCCATCCAGGCGTCGCTTCGGAGCATGCGGTCCGGGCCAAGCGATCGGAGAATCGGATCGACGGGCTTTACCACCAGGCGGTCGGCCGTCTTTTCGACAGCGGGCTCGAGGTGAGCCTGATTCTCAAGTCACGGGAGCTGTACCGCCATCTCAAGAACACAGCGGATCGCATCGACCGCGCCGCCGACGACATCTCGGTGATCGTCATCAAGCGGAGTTAGGTTTCGCGGGCAGCGTCCAACCAGCCGCGCACACGATCTGAATCGAGCACCGCTACCGCCCGTTCCCAGCGACCCGTGTAGTAGGTCTTGAAGTCGTAGTCGATCGCCGAGATCTTGGCCTGGATGGCGCCCCACAACGTCCAGCCCACGTCCGACATCAACGCGAAGAGATTCATGCGCGCGAGCTGCTGGGGGTCGGACCGTCCGAAGTAGGCCTGGCACAGAGCAGCCCGTAGCCCGTCATCGAACTCGGCCTCCTGCGCGGTGTTGCCGAGGTCGAAGCAGGGGTCGTTGTTGCCGCTCAGCTCGTAGTCGACGATGCGAAGCGCGGCGCCGTCGTCGATGAAGTTCTCGCACAGCAGGTCGTTGTGGCAGGGCACCGAGGGCAGGGATGCGGCGGTCACCGCGC
>Ga0209648_10005240_pt1 | contig 11073 bp, 8 predicted proteins | sample GraSoi2013_115cm_FD_185830 | JGI IMG/M metagenome (GOLD analysis project Ga0209648, IMG submission 185830) | Grasslands soil microbial communities from the Angelo Coastal Reserve, California, USA - Sample 9_17_2013_115cm (SPAdes) (version 2) | ecosystem: Environmental > Terrestrial > Soil >...
AGCACCGCGATGTAGGTGGAACGGCTCATCCACAGCCACATCAGCTGCGCCGTCAGCATGTACCGCACCAGGTCGAAGCGGCCCCTCGTGCCTTCGGCCTCGCGGAGACAGGTAGAGACGAGCTCGTAGAGCAGACCGAAGTTACCGAGCACCATCAAGGCAACGGCCGGATAGTAGATGCCGGCCGGGAACAGCTCCGCGATCAGCTCCGAGCGGGTCGTGAAGTACGCGAGGGTGAGCCCGAGGAATAGCGGGTTGAGCAGGAAAGTGACGGGAACCCCGAACATCAGCAGGTTGAAGCACAGCCATCGGACCGGGCCCATCCGCCACATGGTCCGCACTGGCCTGCGGGTGTATACCAAGCCAGTCTGGAGATAGCCGGCCTTCCACCGCCGCTGCTGCTTGTCGACCACCTTGAGGCCAACCGGAGCCTCCTCCATGGTAGTGGAGCGCAGCAAGCCGACCCGGTAACCGCCGACCGCCAGGCGGGCCCCGAGGTCCGCGTCCTCGGTGAGGTTGCAGGGATCCCAGACCTGGCCGCCCGGCCGTAGCGCTACGTCCAGCAAGGCGCTGACCCGGAAGTGATTAGACGTCCCGCCGAGCGGAACCGGCAGGCCGAGCCGGGCCAGACCGGGCAGGAAGCGAGTGAAGTGGATCTTGTAGCCAACCCAGTAGAGTGCGGTCACCCAGTTGGTGTTGTCGTTCCAGAAGGCGAGCTCCGCCTGCAGGCAGGCCAGCTCGGGCGGGGCCGCTCGGAACGTGCCCACCGCCTTGAGCAGCTGGTCCGGCTCGGGCCGGTCTTCCGCGTCATAGATGGTGACGAATTCGCAGCGTTCCCGCACAACGATACCCATCGCGACGTTCAGCGCGTTCGGCTTGGTTTGCGGGCCGCCGGGCGGGACTACCACAACCCCCAGGTGACCGCCGGGGGGTGCCCAGCGAGGCCCGGAATAGAAGGGAATGCGAAGCTCACGGGCTGCCGCCAGCGTCTCATGGTCGTCATGCTCGATCAGGAGCAGTATGCAAAGCTGCCGCCGCGGGTACATCAGCTTGTCCACCCGCGCGACCAGGTAACTCAGCATATCGGCTTCCTTGTGCACCGGCAGCAGCACGGCATAGGGCGGCAGGTCCTTATCCCCCGGCCGTACCCGGATCTGGCGCGGCGGGCGGTAGCCGCGTCCGGCCATCGTGATAACCAGGTTGAATCCGGCCGTCACGAGGTAGAACGCGATACACGCGCCGACGATGACGGTCGCCGTCAGGCGTGGCCGGAAACAGGAGCCATAGCCGATCCCGCCGAGGATGAACAGCACACCGAGCAGTTGGCCCTTGCTGAGGAACACCGAGGCGTTCGGACTGACGCGGCGCCGACGCCGGCCCCGAGGCGCCTGGGCCCCCGACCGCGGGACCACCGGCCGGGGACTAGTGGATACCGGCCCGCGTAGCGTGCTCTCGCGGGCAGGCATCGGGTGGGGCGGCGGAACGTCACGCCGACGCATACCCCGCGGCGCGTCAGCCCAGCGAGCTGTCCCGGGTAGAGGGGCGCCCCGCCGCGGCATCTGGTATGGCAGGACGGGCCGTGCGACCACCTCGCGCCGGGACCCGTTCCCCGCCGGGCCGGGCTGCCGACCCGTCGAGCCGAAAAGCGTATTTCCCTGGTTACGGGCGGGCGCGGCCGCCTCACGGCTGTCAACCACGCCAGGTGCTCTCTACGCTCTCGCAGCTAGCCGCCCATTGAACCGGATGGCCAGCCGACGGCACAGAGCCTGTCGAATCCAATTACTCGCCTCCTTCCCCCCTCACGATGAGCAATGGGACGCCGGAAGTTCCCCGGTCCTGCGCCTGGTGACATGTGTCTACCTGAAGAAGTGGCTGGTTCGCCACCATTTGGCGGAGTTGTTACTCTTCAACCGACAAGTAGTCCGTTAAGGGATTCGCCACGCAATCGGGTTGATTCCGGGCATATAGCGCGATCCCGGATTCCCGCCAGTCACGCAGGGATACCTGCAACTGACATTTTGTAATTCTCAACCTGTTTGTAAGCCTAGGGCCCGATTCAAGCGTCATCTCTATTAGGACTATGGGATGCTGTCCGCCGTGTGCCCATCGGTTTGGCGGAAGGGGCAAGATTCCACACCGGCAACTGCATCCGGCCAAGGGGTGTTCATGCGCCCTCAAGGCCAGTTGCCTCGCGGTGTTCGGCGTCCGGCAAGGCCAAGGACTCTAGCCAATGGCGCCGTACGACCTGTGAGGGCCGCCCGTAGAGCACTGTCTGAAAAGAATTCGGACACGAATTTTAAGGGTAACGTATGCACAGAACTGCCATGCGGCTACTTGTTGCGGTCGGGGTCATTGTCGTCCTTGCAGGCTTTCCGCTCAGCGGGGCGCGGGCACAGACTTCAGGGGATTGGTCTACCTACCTCAATAACGCGGCCCGGACGGGCTATAACGGCGCAGAGTGGCTCATCACGCCGTCGACGGCTCCGAACCTGACCAAGCTGTGGACCGACAGTGCGGGCGGCTCGATATCCGCAGAGCCCATCCAGGTAAATGGCGTCCTCTATTACGGATCCTGGGACGGCCATGAGCACGCCGTCGTGGCCGCGACCGGCACCCAGCGATGGTCTGCCTACCTGGGGCAAACCACCAATCCGACCTGCTTTGGGCCGACAACCGTAGGTGTGGCCAGCACCGCCGCGGTAGGCACCATCATGGTGAACGGTCTCCTCACCCGGGCCGTATTCGTGGGCGGCGGTGACGGCAGCTTCTATGCCCTCAACGCGTCGACTGGCGGCGTGATCTGGAAGACCCAGCTCGGCACGCCGCAAGGCGGTTACTTCCTCTGGAGCTCGCCGGTGTTCTACAACGGCAGCATCTACGAGGGACTCGGGTCCCTGGGCGACTGCCCGCTCGTTCGCGGCGGGATGGTCCGGATGGATGCGGCGACTGGCACGGTCAAGAACACGCTCTACACCGCGCCGGCCGGCTGCAACGGGGCCGACGTCTGGGGGTCCCCGACAGTGGATACCGCAACAGGAGACGTTTATTTCGCAGCCGGCAACGCCGGATTCTGCGGCAGCCCTGAAAGCCTCGCTGTCGCGGTTATTCAGACCGATAGTTCCTTGAACCTCCTGAGCAGCTGGCAGGTACCTTCCGCATCGCTGCCAAACGACGACAGCGATTTTGGATCTACGCCGACATTGTTCCATGCTTCTATCAGCGGTATCGTTCATCAAATGGTGGGCATACAGAACAAAAATGGGACGTACTATGCGTTCGACCGCTCCGCCATTTCCAGAGGTCCGCTTTGGCAGCAGCAGATGGCCGGCGGCGGAGATTGCCCCGAGTGCGGAGACGCAGACATAGCCCCCAGTGCTTATGACGGACATCACGTGCTCGTAGGTACTGCGCAGACTCAAATCGGCGGCGTCACCTGCGCGGGCAGCATCCGCGAACTGAATCCAGCAACGGGCGGGACGGTGTGGGCGGACTGCCTGCAAAGCGGTGCGGTGCTCGGTGCGGTGACGGCAGTGCCGGGGGTGACCTTCTTCGGCGCGGGCGATACCGCGTATGCAGTCGCTACCAGCACAGGCGCCATCCTGTGGCGCTACCAAGATACGAACGGCGGTTCGGACTTCTGGGGGGCCCCGACCATCTCCAACGGCCAAGTCTACTTCGGCAACCAGGACGGACACCTGTATGCCTTCGGGGCCAATTACTTCGGCCTGACCTTCGGTGCCAAGTACTTCGGCTGAAAGGCTATGGAGTTAAGTTCGGGTGAGCGTGACAGCCGCCTGGTACACACCCGAGGTTTCGTCAAGAGCGTAGATCCCCTGGCTGGAGTGGCTGACGTCACGGCGCAACTAACGAGGTTCGTCGGCATAACGACGCCGCGGTCCTGGAGATCAGGGCGTGGTAGGCGTCGGCGGGCGTGGTCTCGCAGCCGATGCGGTGACCGGTCAGGCTGCCGTGGTCGTCGCTGCCGCCTGTGGCCACCAGGTCGAGATCGTGGGCCAGGGCGAGCAGCCCGGCCCGTTCGGTATCAGAATGGTCGGGGTGGAAGACCTCCAGGCCGGCCAGACCCGCGGCGGCCAGCCGGCCGACCTCCTCGTCCGACACCAGCGGGCCCGACCGTGGATGGGCCAGCGCCGTGACGCCGCCGGCGTCGCGGACCAGGCCGATCGCGCGGACCGGATCGAGCGCGTAGCGGCCGACGTAGGCCCGGCCGCCGTCGGCGATCCAGTCCTGGGTGAAGGCCTCGTGCGGCGCGGCGATGGCGCCAGCGGCCGCCATCGCGCGGGCGATGTGCGGACGGCCGACCACGGCCTGGCCGGCGATCGCGGCCACCTGGTCCCAGGAGATGTCCACGCCGAGGCCGGCCAGCCTGGCCACCATCGCCCGGGCGCGGAGCACGCGGTCGTCCCTGATGCGGGTGAGTTCGGCGGCCAGGTCGGGCCGATCGGAGTCGAAGAGGTAGGCCAATAGGTGGACGCTGCGCTGGCCACGGGGCGACGACCTCCCTGGCACCCCCCGGATGGGCCCTTCGAGTTGGCAGGACAGTTCCATGCCGGGCAGCAGGGTCAGGGAGCCTGGCAGGGCCTGGCGCGCCTCGGCGTGGCCGGCCGTGGTGTCGTGGTCGGTCAGCGCCACCACGTCGAGCCCGGCCCGCGCGGCGCGGCGCATCACCTCGGCGGGCGGCTCGGTCCCGTCCGAGGCGCTGCTGTGCACATGCAGGTCGGCCCGCATCACCGGGCGGGCAAGCGAGGCGAGACGGCCCCGAAGGGCAGATCCAGGTCCTGGCCCGGGTCCCGCAGGTCACGCAGCGCGATCGGCTCGACGAGCAGGGCGCCTGCGGTGTCCGGCCACAGCACGAGCCAGAGCCACCGGCCCTTCACCTCGCCGGCGAACACCGCACGGTCCGGCGACTCCACGTGCCAGAGCGGGAAATCATGCTTGCCGAAACAGGCGGTGGCGATCGCCGGTGCGGAGGCGAACCCCGCGCCCGGGTCCACGCTGTCCAGGCCGGCCAGCGCGGCACCGAGGCCGACGCCGGGTTCCTCGGCCACCACCACCATGTCGGCGGGGCCGCCGCCGAGCGGGTTCGGGCCCGCCAGCGCCACCGCGCAGGCGCGGACCCCGGTCCTTTCGTCGCCCGCGCCGGCGAAGCCCGCGACCAGCCATGCGGCCGGAAGCGGCCAGGGCAGCCAGACCGGGACGCCTGCGGTGTCAGGCCGGTAGATGCGGAGCAGCCCGTCCAGGCCGTCCCGCGAGGGGCTGAAGGCGGGCAGCAGCGGGTGGACCTCGCCGTGCCAGTCGCAGCGCCAGGCGCTGGACCACGCGGTGGGCTCATGGAGGGTTCGGCCGCACCGGGGGCAGGCCGCAGGCGCGTGCCGGTGACTGTCCTGAACCACGCTGACCCCACTATGACAGAGGGTGTTGCCCTGGTTGCTAGTGTGAGCCGTCTTACCCGTTCGCGGCCGGAACATGCGAGCGCCGGCCCCGGTGAACCCGGGGGCCGGCGCCTGGTCGCAGGAGGAACCGTTACTTCAGCACGCCGAAGTTAGCGCCCCACATCTCGTTGTCGAACACCACCCCGTTGGAGAACTTCTGCAGGTTAAAGGTGTTCAGCTGCGGGCGCGGGATGTCCGTGGGATGCGCGTTGCCCGGGTAGTGCAGCACGAACGGGTGGGAGAAGTTGGTGTCCGAGCCGTTGATCAGCGGGACGTAGAAGCCCTTGATCGAGTCCTGGGAGTCGACGACCCAGACGGTCCTGGCGGACGTGCCGCACGGCTGCAGCGAGACCGGCGTGCGGTTGGTCGCGGTGCTGCCGACGCCCACGCACAGGTTGCTGTTCGCCCCGTTCGGCGAGTACTCGAACTCGAACGCCGCGTCGTGCGAGTAGTGCAGGTTCAGCGAGGCCGAGACGAGGCCCGCGTTGAAGAAGTCCTGGACCGTGCCCTGGAAGGCGACCGTGAAGTCTTCCGCCGCGTCGGAGTTGCTGGTGCGGTACAAGATGATCGGCTGGCCGACCCTGGCCGTCCCGTGCTGCACGTCGAGCACGAAGTTCGGGCTGTGGTGTGAGCCGAACTCGCGCAAGAAGATGTCGATACAGTTGTGACCGCACGACGGTGTGGCCGCGTTGGCGGTGAGCGCCCCGGCCGTGCCGAGGCCGCCGACTATCGTCAGCGTGGCCGCAGCCGCCAAGACTTTGGACTTCATGGACATTCCTGGTTCCTCCTCGGGACCTGCGGCGGTGCCCCGTGCACCGCAGCTGAGCCGACCTGACCAGGGCAGGGGCGGCTGACCCGATGACACAATCGCTCAATGAGTAGACGCGCGACACGTTGAGTTGGTTGTCATATTTTGTGTCTCAGTGTCCGGCAGTTATCTGGAATGGCCATTAGTGCCCGGATTCGATCGGAACAAATCGGCGCACAAGGTCTATCTCCGGCATCCCGGTGGCTTTTGCCCGTCAGGGTTCAGGCGAACTGACCCTAGGAAAGCGGACCGAGGTTGGCGCCCCACTCCTGGTTGGGGTAGACCGTCCCGGCTTTCACGAAGCCGTCAGAGAACCGCCGGACCTTTTGCGTCAAGAGCCGCGGCCGTGGGGTGTCGGCCGGGAAGCCGTTCTTCGGATACGTAAGAACGAACGGGTGCGAGACGTTGGTGCCCGAGCCGTTGATCAGCGGCACGTACCGGTTGAAGAAGCTGCGACCGGTGCTGTGGATGACGCACACGACCCACACGGTCTTGGAGGACGCGCCGCATGGCTGCAGCGAGACAGGGGTGTTCCCGATCGCCGTGGTGGCGGTGCCGACGCACAGGCCGCTGTCCACGCCGTAGGGCGCATACTCGATCATGTACGCGAAGTCGTCCGGGAAATGTTTGGTGCAGGTCCGCGTGTCCGCTTTGAAGATCTCGCAGCCGCCGCCGTAGTGAAGGGCCAGCGCCGGCGACATCAGGCCGGCCGACGCGAAGTCGGACACCCGGCCCCGGAAGGCGATGGTGAAGTCCTCCGCCGGGTCGCCGCGGCTGGCCCGGAACATGATGACCGGCTGGCCGATCCTCGCGGCCTTGCCCTGCACGTCGAGCACGAAGGCCGCGTGGCGGTGCGTGCCGTAGCCACGGCTGAAGATGTCGACGCACGAGGACGCGCACGACGCGGTGGCCGCGCCGGCCGAGAGCGCGGCCACCGCACCGGCCCCGCAAGCCAGGCCCAGCGTCGCCGCGGCGGCGAAGACTTTGCTCGTGAAGGACATGGATAGGGCCTCCTTGGAACGGCAGCCGTGCCCTGGCTAGAGACGAAACGTTAATGGATGATTACATTCCGTGTCCATAGGAGGATGCACCTGGATGACGTGGTGCGCGGAGAGCGCCCCTGGACATGGGGGTGGCGCCGGCCCCTGCTGGGGCCGGCGCCACCGTTGGTGCTAGGTACCGCTCAGGTTTTCTGGGCTTTCGGGGATCCCTACTTGATGACCCCGAAGTCAGCGCCCCACACCTGGGTGTCCGGCACGGTGCCGATGATCGGGCCGAAGCCGTTGGAGAAGCCGGTCAGGTTGCGGACCTGCAGCTGCGGCCGCGGGATGTCGGTCGGGAAGCCGTTGCTCGGGTAGGTGAGCACGAACGGGTGGCTGAAGTTCGTGTCCGAGCCGTTGATGGCCGGGGCCTCGTGGTGGAAGAAGAACGTGAACGGCTGGTCGAACGTGTCGAGAATCCACACGGTCTTCGAGGTGACGCCACAGGGCTGGAGGGTGACCCCCTCGCCCTGAATCGCGGTGGTGGCCGTGCCGACGCACAGGCCGCTGTCCACGCCGTAAGGCGCGGATTCGAGCTCGAACGCGGGCTCGTCCTGGGCAGTGACGCTGCCGTCGCCGTAGTGGAGGTTGACCTGGTCGGACACCAGGCCGACATCGTGGAAGTCGGACACCAGGCCCTGGAACGAGAGCGTGAAGTCCTCGGCCTGGTCGGAATTGCTGGCGCGGAACAGGATGATCGGCTGGCCGACACGCGCGCCCTGGCGCCAGACATCCATCACGAAATTCGGGTGGTGGTGCGTACCGAACTGCCGGCTGAAGATGTCGATGCAGGAGAACCCGCACGACGGGGTGGCCGCGCCGGCGGAGAGCATTCCCACCGTGCTCACGCCGCCGACCAGGGTCAGCGTCGCGGCAGCGGCGAAGACCTTGCTCTTGATGGACATGGATAGTTCCTCCTATGGAACTACAGCCGTGCCCTGCGCACGGCTGTCGGGCCGCCACCGCGTCGTGCCGACCGACTGGGGTCCCCTGCGCACGGGCCGCGATGGCTAGACACAGAACGTTATTAGATGATCACGCTTCGCGTCTACTAAGGAGGACGCACTGGAGGGCGGCACGGTTGTCAACGTTCCGTAATTAAACGTGTGTGACCTGTTGTGCCGTCGTGATGCCAGCGTATGACAGACAGTCCCCGGACATGACAGTAGCGCCGACCCCCGCGAGGGGGCCGGCGCCACTGTGTGTTGCTGTCTAGCCGCTCAGGATCTGAGCTCGGAAGTCGTTACTACTTGAGGACTCCGAAGTCAGCGCCCCAGAGCTGGGTGTCGATCACGGTGCCGACGATCGGGCCGAAGCCGTTGGAGAAGCCGGTCAGGTTGCGGACCTGCAGCTGCGGCCGCGGCTTGTCGGTCGGGAAGCCGTTGCTCGGGTAGGTGAGCACGAACGGGTGGCTGAAGTTCGTGTCCGAGCCGTTGATGGCCGGGGCCTCGCCGCGGAAGAAGAACGTGAACGGCTGGTCGAACGTGTCCAGGATCCAGACCGTCTTGGCCGACACGCCACACGGCTGCAGGGTGACCCCTTCGCCCTGGATGGCGGTGGTCGCGGTGCCGACGCACAGGCCGGACCCGACGCCGAAGGGCGAGTACTCGAGCTCGAACGCGGGCTCGTCCACGGCCGCGACACTGCCGTTGCCGTAGTGCAGGTTCACCGCAGCGGACACCAGGCCGGCCGCGAAGAAGTCCGACGTCAGGCCCTGGAACGAGACGGTGAAGTCCTCGGCCGGGTCGCTGTTGCTCGTGCGGAACAGGATGATCGGCTGGCCGACCCTCGCGCCCTGCTGGAACACGTCCACCACGAAATTCGGGGTACGGTGCGTGCCGAACTGCCGGCTGAAGATGTCGATGCAGCTGTGACCGCACGACGGGGTGGCCGCGCCGGCGGACAGCATGCCCACCGTGCCAACGCCGCCGACCACGGTCACCGTCACCGCAGCGGCGAAGACCTTGCTCTTGAAGGACATGGGATAGTTCCCTTCTGGCAACCACAGCCGTACCCTGCGCACGGCTGTTTCGTGCTGGCCCCCGGGCTAACCAGGAACCCTGATCAGGATCAGGAACGGCTGACCCCGATCGAACCCTGCGGCCCGAACCCTGCAGTTCAGGCCCCTGCCGTTCAGAAAGGGGAAGACCCGGGTATCCCCGGAACCTCATGTCGTAGACGCGACACTAGTGGGCATGGTTGACGCGGATCGGATAAATAGTCCGGTGTGACCAAATCGCAACGTTAAAGCACATGATTACCCACGGTGGCGGTAATGCCGGTCTTACCGGGAACGCACGATATCAGACCGTTCCGGCGCGATCGTGACGATTTGGCCGGAACTGAGCGGGTGAGTTTCGTCTCGCGCCGCTATCCCGGACATGACAGTGGCGCCGACCCCCGCGAGGGGAGCCGACGCCACTGCGTGATGCGGTCTAACCGCTCAGGTTCTGAGCTCGGAGGTCGGTCCTACTTGAGGACTCCGAAGTTAGCGCCCCAGAGCTGGGTGTCGATCACGGTGCCGACGATCGGGCCGATGCCGTTGGAGAAGCCGGTCAGGTTACGGACCTGCACCTGCGGCCGCGGGATGTCGGTCGGGAAGCCGTTGCTCGGGTAGGTCATCACGAACGGGTGGCTGAAGTTCGTGTCCGAACCGTTGATCAGCGGGACCTCGCCGCTGAGGATCGCCGGGAAGGAATTGTCAAACGTGTCCAGGATCCAGACGGTCTTGGCGGAGACGCCACACGGCTGCAGGGTCACGCCCTCGTTCTGGATGGCAGTGGTGGCGGTGCCCACGCACAGGCCGCTGTCCACGCCGAAGGGCGAGTACTCGAGCTCGACGGCCGGCTCGTCCGGGGTAAGGTGATTCCTGGTGAGCGGGTCGAAGGCCCCGCCACCGAAGTGGAGGTTCACCGCAGAGGACACCAGGCCGGCCGCGAAGAAGTCAGACACCAGGCCCTGGAACGAGACGGTGAAGTCCTCGGCCGGGTCGCTGTTGCTCGTGCGGAACAGGATGATCGGCTGGCCGACCCTCGCGCCCTGGCGCCAGACGTCCATCACGAAATTCGGGGTACGGTGCGTGCCGAACTGCCGGCTGAAGATGTCGATGCAGCGGTTGCCGCACGACGGGGTGGCCGCGCCGGCGGACAGCATGCCCACCGTGCCAACGCCGCCGACCACGGTCGCCGTCACCGCAGCGGCGAAGACCTTGCTCTTGAACGACATGGATAGTTCCCTTCTCGGAACTACAGCCGTACCCTGCGCACGACTGTCATGTGCTGGCCGCCGGCATGCCGGAGACCTGATCAGGCTCAGGAACGGCTGACCTGATCAGTCCTGATGTGTCAGAAAGAGGGAAGGCCCGGCTAGGCCGGAAACTCAAGAAGTAGACGCCCCGTCGAGTTGCTTGGTTGACGCAGATTGGCCAAATTGTCCGGTGTGACCAAATCGCAACTTTGTTAGCTCGTTAACCCCTTAAGGCGGCAATGTCGTCACCGCGTGGAGCACCATACCACGCTTGTCGCCTTTGTCACGGTTATTCATACCGAAGCCGCCGGGCGTGTCCGGCCGGGTGCTCATGGCAGTGGCGCCGGCCCCTGGTGGGGCCGGCGCCACTGTTTGTTGCCGTCTAACCGCTCAGAGTCTGAACTCGGAGTTGACTACTTGAGGACCCCGAAGTTGGCGCCCCACTCCTGGGTGTCCGGCACGGTGCCGACGATCGGGCCGATGCCGTTGGAGAAGCCGGTCAGGTTGCGGACCTGCAGCTGCGGCCGCG
>Ga0209648_10005243_pt1 | contig 11070 bp, 10 predicted proteins | sample GraSoi2013_115cm_FD_185830 | JGI IMG/M metagenome (GOLD analysis project Ga0209648, IMG submission 185830) | Grasslands soil microbial communities from the Angelo Coastal Reserve, California, USA - Sample 9_17_2013_115cm (SPAdes) (version 2) | ecosystem: Environmental > Terrestrial > Soil >...
AGGCGGGCTCGATGTCGGGCAGGAAGACGGTGAGGATGCCGACGGCGGGGAGGAAGGAGCAGACGTGGTACACGAAGCCGATGCTGGTGGCGTCGGCGAGCTTGCCCAGGAGGGCGGCGCCTACTCCGCCGAGTCCGAAGGCCAGGCCGAAGTAAAGGCCGGAGATGGTGCCCACTTTGCCGGGAACCAGTTCTTGCGCGAAGACCAGGATGGTGGAAAACGCGGAGGCCAGAATCAAGCCGATCACCACGCTCAAAATGCTGGTCCAAAACAAATTGGCGTAGGGCAAGAGCAGGGTGAACGGCAGCACGCCCAGAATGGAATACCAGATGACGAATTTGCGGCCCATGCGATCGCCCACGGGCCCGCCGAAGAAGGTGCCCGCCGCGACGGCGCCGAGAAAGACAAAGAGATGAATCTGCGCGCTCTGGATGGACTTTGTCCATCAAGTAGAAGGTGTAATAGGAGCCGAGGCTCGACAGATAGAAGAATTTCGAGAAGATCAGCGTCACCAAAACGGCCAGCGACCACAGCACTTTCTTGCGCGGCAATTCCACGTAAGGATGTATAGCGGAGCCGATTACATGGCCAGTGAGCGGGGCGGCGCGCAGATCGCGCTCGGTGGCGCGGCGGCGCTTGGCCCACGCGCCGATGTCCGCCAGCAGAATGATGCCGAGCAGCGCCACAAACGAAAACCACGCGATGCTCGCCTGGCCGCGCGGCAGCACAAACGCCGCGAGCAACGGGCCCAGCGCGGAGCCGGCGTTGCCGCCGACTTGAAACAGCGACTGCGCCATGCCGTGCTGTCCACCGGAAGCCATGCGCGCCACGCGAGAAGATTCGGGATGAAACACGGAGGAGCCCATGCCCACCAGCGCCGCCGCGACGAGCACGGTTGCGTAGCTGGGGGCGAGCGACAAGGTCAGCAGGCCCACTAGCGTGATGCCCATGCCGATAGCTAGGAAATACGGTTTGTGGTGGCGGTCGCTGTAGAGCCCGACGAGCGGCTGCAGCAGCGATGCGGTGAAGGTGGAGGTGAAGGCGATCAAGCCTACCTGGCCGAAGTCCAAATGGAAGGTGTTGCGCAGCAGCGGATAAATCGCGGGCAGCAGCGATTGCACCGTGTCGTTGAGAAGATGGCAAAAGCTGATGGCCAGCAAAACTTTGAAAACGGTTTTTTCGCCGGCGTCGGTGCGGGCGCCGGCGTGCAGCGAACCTATTTTGGTTTCCGTGGACATTTACAGTGTTAGGTGGCGCGAAACATTTCGCTCCATTCATCACCGCGATTTCGCACGGTTCCAGTTTATCTCATCGGAGGCGCAAATCCGCGGCCCTGCGTTAGCATAGACGCGATTCCATCATTGTAGAAGTGGCCGGTAGTTTTACTTTTGCAAGATATGCACGAAGGTTGTGCCAAGGATGGTAGGCTCGTGGGGACTCGAACCCCAGACCTCCACCGTGTCAAGGTGGCGCTCTAACCAACTGAGCTACGAGCCTAGAAGGGCATTAGTTTACCACGGCGCGCGCTCCCGGCGGCTAGCCGCGCAGAACGCGGCTCGGGATTTCCCTGTATGACTTATGTTTTGCACCGGCGGTAGAATCGAACTGCTTATGACCAAGCTGGACGAACAACGGGAATCTCCGCGAGACCAAAACGCGGACCGCGCTGCGGAACCGCCACGGGAATTGACCGAAGATTTGGATCCTGTGGAGGAGGCTTCGCAAGAGTCGTTTCCGGCGAGCGATCCCCCGGCGTGGATTTGGGGGGCGCCCAAACTCGAACGCAAAAAAACACAGAAACCGTCACGCAAAAAATCTTCCTGACCTTCGCCAGCGAAGCAATACACAGGAAAGAACCGCGCGTCGCAGAAAGGCTGCACACCGAATTGTGAGTGTGCCACGATGAGGGCATGCGTTGGGCGTTTCTACTCGCGGCGTGGTTTGCTTTTTTGTGCGGAGCGATGGGCGCAGCCGCGCGCGCCGCGGATTCGGCCGATTGCGCGGGGGTGATCGCCGATGAGAATGGCGTGCCGCTGGCGGCCGCGCAGATCACGCTGCAGAGCAGCGAAGGACGGAACTTTCGAACGGAGACCGATGGCGCCGGGCGATTCACGCTGCGCAATCTTGCGGCCGGCGAGTACAAAATAGAGGCGCGCAAAGAAGGTTTTTTCGTGCTCGCGGGACAGACGGTTACTTTGCGCGCCGGCGCGAATGAGCTCACGCTGACCCTGCAGCACGCCGAGGAATTGCACGAACAAGTGCAGGTGACCGCGCCGGCGAATCAAATCGATCCGCAAGATACCACCAAGCGTGAGACCATCACGGCGCGGGAAATCCGCGACATTCCCGTGCCCAACACGCACATTTTGCAACAGAGCCTGATCGCGCTGCCGGAAGTGGTGCAGGACAATTTCGGCGGCTTGCACATCGCGGGAGCGCGTTCGGGCGAAACGCAGTATCTGTTGGATGGGTTCGAGATCGGGGATCCGGTGAACAACACGCTCAGCGCGCGTTTCAACGTGGACGCCACGCGCGCGGCGGAAGTGCAAACCGGGCGGATTGGCGCGGGCTACGCGCACTCGGGTGCGAGCGTTTTGAATTTGGAGACGCCGGACGGCGACGATAAGTGGCGCTTCGGCACGACGAATCCAGTGCCGGGAATCAACATTCAGCGCGGCCCGCGCCTGGGCAACTGGTATCCACGGTTTACATTTTCCGGACCGATCGAGCGCGGGCGATTCTGGTTTTCCGATGCCATCGGATTGCAACATACCTTTTCGCTGGTGCGGGAGCTTCCGGCCGGCGCGGATATCTCCACGCAATGGGCCGGAGACAATCTGTTCCGGCTGCAATACAACATCACGCCGAAGCACATTTTGCACGCGAGCTTCCTGTACAACCGCACGCAGGATCAGAGCCTCGGCCTGGATGCTCTGGACCCGGAGTCCACAACGGTGGATCTCCACCAGCAGCGCACGTTCGTTTCGCTGAAAGATCAGATCTGGCTGTACGACACCTTGATCGAGCTGGGCGCAGCGGCAGACAGTGAGGCGCAGGATTTCTTTCCGCAGGGCACGGCGCCTTACGTCTTGCTGGTGAATGGAACGAGCGGAAATTTCTTCGAGCGGCTGCGCGAACACGGCACGCGCGTACAAGGCTTGTTCAACGTGATTGCGGCGTCGCGGCACTGGCACGGGACGCACCAGATTAGCGCCGGGGCCAACGTTGCGGGGCTCGAATTCCGCCAGGCGGCTGTTCGCGGAGAAATCCAGGCCTTGCGCGCGGACGGCACGCTGGTGCGGCAGTCCACCTTCGCTGGACCGGCGAGTCCGCAAGCGTCCAACACGCAGGCCGGCGCCTATGCGCAGGACAACTGGTCGCCTTCAAAGCGGCTCGTGCTGCAAGGAGGGGTGCGCACGGATTGGGACCGCTTTACGGGGAGCGCCATGCTGGAGCCACGGCTTTCCGGAAATGTGCTGCCGTTTGGCGACGACCGCGAGAAATTATCGCTTGGCTGGGGAATTTACAACGCGCCGCTGAATCTTGCGGTGATCGAAGAGGCTCTGGACCAGCAGCAAATGGATACGTTCTATGACAGCACGGGGACGGTCGCGGTTCTTGGTCCGGTGGTCAGCCAATTCGCGATGCCGGCGCGGGGCTTGCGGCAGCCGCGCTTTACGACTACGAGTGCCGGCTGGCAACAGAAGCTTGGGCGCAAAACGCTGGTGGGCATCGAGCTGCTGGCGCGCAACGGGTATCACGGATTTGCGTATGTCGACCAGACGCCCGCGCAAGCCGGAGGAATTTTTCTGCTGGAGGACAGCCGCAAGGATCGCTACCGTTCGGCGACATTTTCGGTTCGGCACGTGTTTTCGGAAACGACGGAGGTCTACGGGGCGTATACGCGGTCACGGGCACACTCAAATGAGGTGCTCAATCCCGGACTGGGCGCGATTTTTTTCGCCGCGCAACAATCCGCGCCACTGGCGTGGGACGCGCCCAACCGGCTGCTGACCTGGGGCTGGACTCCGACGCATATCTGGAAGGTTCAGTTCAGCTATTTTTTTGAGTACCGGACGGGTTACCCGTTCAGCGTGGTGAATTTGCAGCAACAGCTGGTGGGCGCGGCGAATTCCTCGCGCTTTCCTGCGTACGCGAACTTGAACGTGGCGCTGGAGAAGAAATTCGCGTTTCGCGGGTACCTGTGGGCTGCGCGAATCGAGATGGTCAACGCGTTCGACCGGCAAAATCCCAACGTCGTGGTGAACAATATCGACGCGCCAAATTTCGGAACGTTTGAGGGCGGGCAACAGAGGGCCTTCACCGCCCGAGTGCGCTTCGCGGGACGAAAATAGGAAGCCTTACCGAAAGGGATTCTCGATGCGCAGCTTTCCGAACTCCTGGCCATGCTGAAAGTCCTCACTGTATAGGACCTGAGCCCCTCCTTCGACGGCAGCAGCGACCACCAGAGAGTCGTACCATGAGAGGTTGTAGCTGGAACTGAGTCGAAGCGCATCCACATATAAAGCAGCAGAAGAGTTGACGGCCATCAGCGGGCGAAACGTGGTCGCCAAGTATTGCTCCGCTTCGGCCGCGGTCATCCGGTGTTCAAAGCGTCGCAAAGCAACGTTGAAGAATTCCTGAACAATTTGATAACTAACGATCCCGTTCCGCGAACGAACGGCTTGGCGAATCAGCTCCGAGGCGCGCGCGGATTTTTGTGGGGCTTTTTGGTCAAACGAATAGACAAAGATATTCGTGTCCAGAAAAAACCTAACGTTCATTCATCTCATCTCTGGTGAAACGCCGGCCCGAGCTCACGTGCTGCAACCGCCGCATAAGCGCGTCATACTCCTGCACGTTGCCTGCTTGGGCGGTGAATTGCTCCAGCCATTCGCGAAACACATTGTTGAGGGTTTTGTGCTGGGCTCTGGCAACGAGTCGCGCCTGTTCGATCAGGTGCTCTTCGGCGCTGAGAGTTATGTTCTTCATACGAAAACAGTGTACACTGTTCTCGTGTAACCGGCAAGATCCAAAGTCCATGGCCATAACGATCGACAATGCGCTCAGGGTGAAATGTCCAAAGGTCGCGCTGGGATGCGTGACGGCGCGCGTGGCGGCGCCGGCCTTGCCGCCTGCGCTAATTGCGGAGTTGAAGGATTGGGAGCAGGCCACTTTGCGGTTGCCGGAGCCGCGGGCGGTGCTGGAGTCGCCGCAAATTCTGGCGACGCGCTCGGCTTACAAGGCGTTGGGAAAGGATCCGGCGCGGTATCGCGGATCGGCGGAGGCGCTGCTGCGCCGCGTGATTTCCGGCAAGGGACTCCCGCAAATCAATGCAGTGGTGGACATCATCAATTTAGTCTCGGTGGAGAGCCGGCTGCCGATTGGATTGTACGATCTCGCGCACGTTAGTGGAGATATTGAGTTTCGCGCCGGGCGCGCGGGCGAAAGCTACAAAGGGATCGGGAAATACGATTTGAACCTGGAAGGATTGCCGGTGTTCTGTGACGCGCTGGGTCCGCACGGAAGTCCGACAAGTGATTCGGAGCGAACGATGGTGACCAGCGCAACGAAGCAGGTGCTGGCAATCATTATTTCGTTTGGCGGCAAGGAGGGGCTAAATCGCTGGACACAACGAATGAGCGAGTTGTTTCAGCGCTTCGCTGCTGGACAAGAATGCGAAACCGCATTGATCGCATGAGTCCGCCAACCAAATCCGTTCTCAAGCGCGTTTGATCCTGCCGAGATGGCGCGCAGCATTGCTGCGCCCCCTACGGGTGAAGAGTCGGAGATGCAGGTTTGTGCGCGTTAGCGGGAGACCGGCTCCGCTGCGGATTCCTTGTCACTTGTTTTCGAGCGAGCCAGCAGACCACGGGAAGCTAGGAGCTCGGCGTTGAGGAGAGCGGCGCCAGCGGCGCCGCGGACTAAGTTGTGCGAGAGCAACGTGAGCTTTACGTCGAGCAGGGGGCATTCGCGTACGCGGCCTACGACGGCGGCCATGCCGTTGCCGGTGTTGACGTCGCGGCGCGGTTGCGGGCGATCCTCCGCATCGAGAACGACGACGGGATGGCGCAGCGCGGACGGGAGCGATGCAAGCTCCGAACTAATTTCAAAGGTTTGCAATGCCTCGCAAACTTCGCGGAGTGAGGCAATCTTCTTCAGGCTGAGGCTGACGCACTCGACGTGGCCGTCGAGAACCGGCACGCGATTGCAGTGCGCGGTGATGCCCAGTCCGGCCTCGACAAACCGCGCGCCGTCCCATTTGCCGAGGAGCTTCTGCGGCTCGGACTCCATTTTTTCCTCTTCGCCGCTGATGAACGGAACCACATTGCCGTGTACGTCCAGGGAAGCGACGCCAGGATAACCGGCACCAGAAACAGCCTGCAGCGTGACCACGAAGATTTTTTCCAGGCCGAAGGCGTCGGCGAGCGGCTTCAGGACCAAAACGAGCCCTGCGGTGGAACAGTTGGGGTTGGTAACGATGAAGCCGCTGTCGTAGCCGCGATTCTTCTGCTGCAGCGGAATGGCGTCTAGATGCGCGGCGTTCACCTCGGGAATGAGCAACGGAACATCAGGATCCATGCGGTGATTTCGGGAATTGCTCACCACCGGATATCCCGCGCGAGCGAAATCTTCCTCGGCACTGCCCGCGACCGAGGAATCCAGCGCGGAGAATACAAAGTCACACTCGAGCGAGGGATCGAGGCCCTTCACGACCAGTTCGCGCGCAGCTTGGGGAATGGGCGCATCGAGATGCCAGCGGACCGCCTCGGCGTACGTTTTACTTGAGGAGCGCTCCGAAGCGGCGACTTCGGTGAGTTCAAACCACGGATGGTTTGCGAGGAGGTGCACGATGCGTTGGCCAACGAGGCCAGTTGCGCCTAGAACGCCGGCGCGAAGTTTTTTGTCGGAACGGGGAACAGGTGCGCTCATGCTGACTCCTTGCTAGCTGGGGCACAGCGGTGCTGTGCCCCTACCGGGACGGGGCCGATGCGCGTGCCGCGCTCTTGAGGTTTAAAGGTGTTGCGAACCCAGACGGTCATCTCGGTTTCCGCGGCGAGCGGAAGAACCTGGGGATGCACGACCTTGGCTCCACTGGAGGCCAGCGCGTGGGCATCCTCATAACTGAGATCGTGCAGAAGCTTACCTTCCGAGGATTCATGCGGGTTGGAGGTGTAGATGCCGTCCACGTCGGTCCAAATCACCAGCTCATCGGCATCGACGGCGTGCGCGACAATCGCGCCGGAAAAATCAGAGCTGTTGCGGCCGAGCGTGGTGATGCGGCCGTCCGGAGCAGCGCCGATGAAGCCGGTAACCACGGGAACGATGCTGTCGGCCAGAAGCGGGAGAAGCAGCTCGCGGCCGCGCAGCCGGGTCCGCTCGAGGTGAGGCTTGGCGTCGCCGAAGGTATCGCAAGTCAGCACAAATTCCGAGGAGGAAACCGGGACGCCCGCAACGCCACAGCGTTCGAGGGCGGCAGCGAACAGGCGCGCGCTGAAACGTTCACCGAAGGAGGCGAGGCGGTCCACGAGTTCGGCCGCGGTTTCCGTGGACGCGGAAATTTTCTGCGCGGACACTTCATGGAGAAGATCGCGGCCGAGGGAGCTCAGGTCGTACGCAACGCGATCGTGTTCGTCCGCTTGGAGGGACAAATCACACAGAACATCGAGGTGCTGGCGCAAGATGGCTTTCGCTTCGTCGCGGGCCCGCTGGCGTTTCTGCGCCGCGATCGCCTGCGCGACGAAAAGGAGCCGGTCGGTGACGCCTTTCATGGCGGAGACGACTACAACGACCTGCATGAGCTGGGCGACCGGGCGGACGAGCTGGGCGGCATGCAGCATCCGCTCCGCGCCGAGCAGCGAGCTGCCGCCGAACTTGAAGACCACTAGGGATTCGCGACGGAGAGGCGTGGCCGGGCGGGTCTCGCCGAGCACGCAGCTTGGAAGCGGGTCGATCTCTTTCGCCGCTTCTTCTTGCACATTTTCCGGGGGCATGAGTGCCACTCCTGTTTTCTCCGCTGGAGCAACGCTGGGGAGGGCTTGAAAGAAGAAACCCACCGCCAGGTTCGCTTCGGCGGTGGGTTGGAAACTTTTTCTAGCTTGCTAGCTGTTTCTCCACGCGCCGGAAGCGGTCATAGTGGACGCAGTCGAAGTCGAGGTAATCGACATCGACGGCGTCGTGGTGGTAATTCGCATGGCGGTGGACAAAATCATACCGAGAGGAAGGTTAACACAAGGGGGTTTGGGTATATAGCGAAGAAATGACGAAGCCAGCGGATGTGGCCGAGCAATAACCGGCGCGGGCTTTTTTACTCGAATAGCAGGCTGGAGCAGGTTAAACCGGACTCCGCTTTTTGCAACTCGGAGATATCGAGGGGCGTGACCTGGAAACCGGCAGCTTCCAGCCGCGCGCGCGTGCGCAGGAAGGATGCCGGAAAAATCACGGTGGCCCCGAGGGCGAGGGCATTGGCGGCGTGCGGCTCTTCGGGAGCGACATCGATCCAGTCGAATCCGGAGAAGGCCTTGGTGTCAAACCAATTGCGATTGGCGAGCAGTGTGTTGCGGCCGAGGTAGGTGATCGCCGATTTCAGATGCAAGCAGCCGGTAACCGGCACGCCTATGATTTCGTAGCCGTGCGGGGCCAAAATCGCGGCAAGCTGGCGAATGCCTTCCGCGTTCGTGCGGCTGGAAAGCCCGGCGTAAAGTTTCCGGCCGACACGCAAGACGTCGCCGCCCTCCACGGTGCCAGGCAGCTGGACGTAGGCGAGTTTGCGGAATTTCGAAAGCGCGAGAGCAAGCGTGGTGCCTTCCGCGCGACGCGATTCCGTGCCGAGGGGAAGAATGACAGCTAGTTCATCAAGCACAATCGCGGGATCTTCGACAAACATGGAGTCCGGCAGGCCGGGCTCGGCAGGAAGAGAGAGGACGCGGGCGCCGGCGTTTTCGAGGAGCTGCTCGTAGGCGCGGTGCTGTTGCTGGGCCTTCGCCAAGTCGATGGGCTGGCGCGCGACGAAGGTCAGCTCGCAATTTGCAATTGCAGGGCTGACGGCGCGGGTGATGGCGGTGAGCATGAACGGGAGAGTGTACACGAGAACGGAAAGCAATTTGAAACGGAGGTGATGAAGCGCCACGGGTTCGCGGATGACAATTGGAAAAGGATAAGGATAAACTCTGCGCGGACCGAAAAGGAGCTGACGAATGGCCTGTTGGCAAAGAGCCGCGAGCGGATTGGCGGCAATCCTGCTTTTGTGGAACACGAGCAGCGCCGCAAACAAGAACTCCGACGAAAAGTCGGCAGCGGCGGTGGATGAAGTGTTTAGCGACTTGGCCAAGCCGGGCTCGCCGGGCTGCGCGCTGGGCGTGTATCGCGACGGCAAAATCATTTACGCCAAGGGCTATGGCCTCGCGAACATCGAAGAAAACGTGCCGATTAACCCGCAATCCGTTTTCGATATCGGATCGACGTCGAAGCAATTCACCGCCGCCAGCATTTTGCTGCTGGAGAAGCAGGGCAAGCTTGCGGTAACCGACGACGTGAGGAAATACCTCCCGGAATTGCCGGATTACGGGCAGAAAATCAGCATTCTGCAGCTGCTGAATCACACCAGCGGGCTGCGCGATTACCTCGCGTTGATGGAGCTGGCGGGAATCAATACCGACAGCGTGACCACGGACGAAGACGCGCTGGCGCTGATCAATCGTCAGAAGGGGCTAAATTTTGCGCCTGGCAGCGATTGGCTGTACAGCAACACGGGATTTTTTCTGCTCTCCGTCATTGTGAAGCGCGTCAGCGGGAAAACTCTACGCGAATTCGCGGCGGAGAATATCTTCGCACCGCTGGAAATGACGCACACGCAGTTTCGCGACGATCACGCCTCGCTGATCGCCAATCGCGCGCTGGCCTACGACGAAAGAGAAAAGAAAGATGGCTACACGCTCAATGTTTCCTATTTTGAGCAGACCGGCGATGGTGCGGTGCACACTTCCGTGGAGGACCTGCTGAAATGGGACGAAAACTTTTACAGCCCGCGAGTTGGCGGCCAGGACTTTCTAAATGAACTCCAGGAGCGCGGCAAGCTGAACAGCGGCAAAGTGCTGGACTATGCCAAAGGCTTGTTCCTTCAGGACTATCGCGGGCTGCACAGCGTTAGCCACGGCGGCGCCTGGGGCGGCTACCGCGCGGAGCTGCTGCGTTTTCCTGAACGGCATTTTTCCGTTGCCTGTCTCTGCAACGTCGGCAATGCACATCCCACGAAACGCGCCCATGAAGTCGCGGATGTTTATCTCGGAAGTTTGATGAAGCCGAAGGAGCAAAGAAAACCGGAAGAAGCCGAGAAGAAAGAAAAAACTGAGATTTCGCTCACGGCGCAACAACTGCAAAGCTACGCCGGGGACTACTGGAGTGAAGAACTCGGTGTGGCTTATCGTTTAGCCGTGGCCGACGGAAGAATTAAAGTGGTTGCCATGCGAGATGGCTCCGGTTCGCCACGAGTGAACAATTTTCCCGCGGAGCTGCTGCGTTCCACCGGCACGGATGAATTCGAAGTCGGCAAATCTGGCGTGACCCTGCACTTCAACCACGCGGGTCCGAGTGCATCGGGATTCACGCTCGACGCGGGGCGCACCAAAGGCATCTCTTTCCTACGCAAGTAAGCAGAAGGAAGCGAACAGCGGAGCGGCTAGAACCAGGGCCCGCCCGGCGCGGGCGCGAAGTGATAAATCCAGAGCTTGGTGATTGCCGCGCCAAGCAGCATTCCGGCGATAATCATCCCGATGACGCCGAGGGTAATCCAGACGTCGGACTTGGATGACGAGGTCGCGCCCGAGGTCGAATGCTCTTCGCCGTTCGTTCCATTCGTGGCCGCCACGGGAGTCACGGCCGCCGGCACGTCCGCAAATTCCGACGAAACAATCAAGCAATAGCCCTTTCGCGGGATGGTTTCAATGTACTGCGGCTTCTCCGACGAATCGCCGAGCGCCTGGCGCAGCTTGTTCACCGTGGTGTTGACGTTGGCGTCGTAGTTGACGTGCGTATCCGCCGGCCACAGCCGCACGCGCAGCTCCTCTCGCG
>Ga0209648_10005244_pt1 | contig 11070 bp, 9 predicted proteins | sample GraSoi2013_115cm_FD_185830 | JGI IMG/M metagenome (GOLD analysis project Ga0209648, IMG submission 185830) | Grasslands soil microbial communities from the Angelo Coastal Reserve, California, USA - Sample 9_17_2013_115cm (SPAdes) (version 2) | ecosystem: Environmental > Terrestrial > Soil >...
CAAACCAGAACATATCTAACAGATTCCATCTCTTTAGGAGAATAGCTATGCTTTGATGGGCGGCAAACGAATGGTAAAGCAGCTTCCCTTCGCAACTTTGTCGCAACAAGAAAATGGCGAGGAACCTTATAGGGAAAGGGATGAAATAGGAGGCATACAGAAAAGGGACATAATGCGGGCCGAAATGTATCTAGTCAGGAATTCCATTGCTCAAGCAAAGGGCTTGGGTCTATTGAAGTAGCACAAGCTTTCCTTTTTTCAAAAATAACTCTCCATCGACCCACACCTCTCCTTCTTGACGCAGATCACACACCATATCCCAGTGCAGCGCAGAGATATTGAGCCCGCCAGACTCTGGATAACTGCGGCCCAAAGCGAGATGTATCGTGCCACCAATTTTCTCGTCGTAGAGAATGTTGCGAGTCGCCTCGCGTATGCCATAATTCATACCAAAGGCAAATTCACCGATACATCGTGCACCCTCGTCGATGTTAAGCATACTGAGCAGGTAGTCCTCACTTGACCCGGCATGTGCCTCGACTACATGGCCCTCTTCGAAGCGTAACTGAATATCATCTACAGCATTCCCATCGTAGCTGGTAGGCAATCTAAAACGTATGGTACCCCTGGCGCTGTTTTCAACCGGGCCGCAATAGATCTCGCCATCGGGAAGGTTGATATGCCCATCACAGGCCAGAAATGGACGGCCTTCAATCGAAAGTGCCAGGTCGGTATCCTCTCCCAGGATACGTACCTCTTTGCGTCCCTTTAACCAGGCAATCAATGTTAATTGCTGCAGGGCCATCCCTTGCCAATTTGCTACCGGGTCAGGTTCGTTGAGCATGCAGGCATCACAAACGAACTCCCAGTAGTCCTCAAAAGACATATTCGCATTTTGCGCATAGGCTGGTGTCGGATATTGTGTATAGCACCAGCGCACCATTCCTTGCGCTGCTCGCTGCGTCCGGAGCGTATCTATTTCGTCGTAAGTTTTGCGAAGCTTCGCAGCACGTAGCGGATCAACTCTTGAGAGACGACGCGTATTGGTCTCAGCGTCGACATAGAGCAAGCAATCAAATCGTTCGTTGATTAGCTGTGCAATAGGTGAAACAAAATTTAACTGATCTTCATTGGCTTCTTTTAGATAGATTTCGCGTGCATCTTCCATCACCAAGTTAAGTTCTGGATGGCCTCCAGCCCGCAGGGTCTCGCGGTACACCTCGCGTAATAGCGGAACAGCTTCAGTTCCTCCTTGAATAACGACCAGGTTGCCAGGCTGAACATTTAGAGAATAACGAACCAGTAATTGCGCCATGCGGTTAAGGCGTAAATCAAAAAAGGTCATATTGATTGTGCTCCTTATCTGCTTCCAATACCAGCGAGTCCCTGCTCAGATCCTGGGTTATATATGTTATACTTTTTTTATGCCAGTCTTATTTTGACGAGGAGGCACTCAATGGAGCGAATACCACGTGCCAGGTATGATGAATTTGCCGAACAGTTTACTTCCGTATTATACGAGAACTGGTCAGATATCCTCCAGATCATCAACCTTCAATCTCCCCGTATAGCGGCCCTTCTGCGGGTGGCAATCCCGTCAGGATTGAAACGCATAAATGGAGGCTGGCATATACAGGTTATGATCAAGCGTGTGGTGCAGCGTGATAAGCTCCGCCAGCCCCGTGATAACAAAATCGTGGCACAGGCCATACGAAGATGGGCACACAGGGCGGCGCAATTAAAATTACCCAATGTAACGGTTAGTTTCGAGACGTAGCGCTTAACTTGAGTATCGATAAGCCGAAGCGGAAAACTACTTATACCCTCGTCGGTTACCTGATGGTAATAACGGCGGCCATATTGTTTGGTGTCAATGGAAACATATCCCGTCTACTCTTCGATGATGGCATCTCACCTCTTACATTGATCGAGTTTCGTATGCTCATTGGTGGAATCTGCTTGATGACCATACTGATCATTGGGCAGCGCAAGGGGTTGAGGGTGCAGCGTCGTTACTGGGGTTGGGTAGTTGCCTTTGGCATAGTGCTGGCCTTAACTGCTTATACTTACTTTCTGGCGATTAGTCGCTTACCGCTAGCTGTAGCACTAATAATCATATTCACTGCGCCAGCATGGATGGCGCTCTGGAACATAATCTGGTATAGGCTCATGCCATCGAGATATGTGCTTATAGCAGTGGGCCTCACCGTCATCGGCGTCATTCTCCTGACAGGTATATGGCATCAGAATCTCAACGGGCTCGACCTCCTGGGGCTATTCTTCGCCTTCCTTGGCCTTGTGACCTATATAGCTTATCTCCTGGTTGGCCGTCGTGTTGGACAATACTTACCTTCTCTCACCTCGACCGGCTATGGTGCGCTGGTCGCCAGCCTCTTCTGGTTTATTGTGCAGCCCCCATGGGCTATTCCTGCCAATACCTGGACGCCCTATCACCTTTTCCTGATAGCTCTCGTAGGCACTGTCGGTATGGCCATTCCTTTTTCCCTTGTCCTGGGCTCATTACGTCGCATTGATGCCATGCGCGTCGGTATTGTCAGCACACTTGAACTTCCCTCAGCCGGAATAATTGCGTATTTTTGGTTGGGCCAACACCTGGATATCTGGCAGATTAGTGGTTTTGTACTGGTGCTTGCTGGGATCATAATCCTACAATACGAGAAGGCCGGGATCAAACCGATAGAGTAGAGAAAGTTTCCTATAGCCATTGAATATAATTCCCATACAACAACAAAAAGCTTCACCTCTCGTATTGGAGCTACATTAACGGGAGCAAGAACATGAAACTCACATGGAACAAATATAACCCAATTGATGGCACCAGTGTCATCACAACGCTGGATATGCACGCAGCCGGTGAGCCACTGCGGATCATTACAGGAGGCATGCCTGAACTACAGGGTGCGACCATTTTGGAACGACGACGCTACATGCAAGAACACCTTGACTATATTCGTCGAGCGTTGATGTGGGAGCCGCGTGGTCACCACGACATGTATGGTTGTGTAGTCACGCCTCCAGTGACGCCCAGTGCTGACCTAGGTGTTTTATTTCTACACAACGAGGGCTACAGCACAATGTGTGGTCATGGAACTATTGCCCTGGTGACCGCACTTTTGGAGACAGGTGTGATTCCGGCGAATGGTCACCATACTCCAGTTAATCTGGATACTCCTGCTGGCCTGGTTCGGGCAACTGCTCACCTTGATAGCAGTGGACATGTCGAGCAAGTATCGTTTCTGAATGTACCCTCATTCTTGTATACTCGCGACGTGGAAATCGAGTTGCCAGAATATGGGCGATTGAATGTAGATATTGCCTTTGGTGGTACATTCTACGTCTTCATAGCTGCTGAGCAAGTTGGTTTGAAAGTTACACCGGAAAACACTGAACAATTGGTGACTGCAGGCGAAGCTATCAAGAAAGCCGTCAACGGCACTATGTCCATCAATCATCCCATCGAAGCAGATTTGAGCTTTGTCTATGGTACCATCTTAACTGACGTACCCGAAAATCCTGAGCACTATAGTCGTAACGTATGCGTCTTCGCAAACGGTGAGGTTGATCGCTCTCCAACGGGTACAGGAGTCTCGGCCCGCCTGGCTCTGCATCATGCTAAAGGCGAAATCGTTGACGGTCAGCAAATCCTCATTGAAAGTATCCTTGGTGCCGCGAGCACCTTCAGTGGGCGAATCGTAGGGCGAGCGCAGGTAGGGCCATATGAGGCAATTGTGCCAGAGGTTAGTGGTAAAGCCTTTATTACCGGTCTACACGAGTTCATTATTGATCCAAGAGATACCCTTGGCCAAGGGTTTTTGGTATCATGAACGAGTATGCACTCGGTATCCCGTTGGCACCAATGCACTCCGGATATACGGAAACTAGCGGAGAAGTTGCGTTATCTCAAGATTTGCTCAACATGCAAATTTGCAGGCATTTTCTCTGGCATACCTATCATATTGGCTGGTATACTAAGCTTATAGGTATAGTTTGCCAGTTCACCTTTAAAGGTAACAACAGATCGCTCGCATGTTCACATCAAATCCTGTTGATTAGTGTGTCTTTGCAATGTGGACAAAGCGGCCTAATGGGTCACTTCCGAGAGAGTTTGATACAGCGATTTACAGGATTTGATATCGCACATCTTTCATACTTCCCACAACTCTATCATGCTCACACTATCTATACAATATATCAGTAGTGGCGTTAATTCGTGTTGTCATAGGATTGTTTTGATGGGTATGTTCCCCTGATACGGTAGAGATTTGCCACAGAGGAGGCCAGTATGCAGTCTAATGAGCAGCCAAGAGTACCGGCGAAATTGCCGCCGCAAAGCCGAGCCGCAGCCGCGCAGCGATTAGATGAGCGGCCGCTCCCCGCTATACGCGGTCACTATTACGATGTTCCTCATCTTCCACTCCATCCCAGGGGTTGGTACCTGCGGCGTCACTTGAAGCGCAAAAATTTGCATCGCAGTAACCAGCAATATACTGTCGTCGATCGCGTCGGGACACACTTCTCGCTCCTGCCCCTGGCTTTCGCTATACTTGTGCTGATAGTCGTGGCGGGGAGCTTTTTCGTCGTCTACACCGCTTTCGCAACGGCAGCTAACCAGCGCTTTCAGGGAGATATTGTCAGGCTGGCCGATATCCTGCCCAAAGATAGCCTGCGGATATACGATGAACACAGGACGACGATCTATGAAGCCGTTGACCAGGGCCTCCAGATATCGGAACCGCTTAACAACATCTCGCCCAATCTTGTCGATGCTGAGATGGCTATCGAAGACCAGTATTTCTGGACAAACCCCGGCTATGATATCACCGGCATTGTGCGTGCAGCCCTGTCAAATTTGACAAAAGGGCACATCGTGGCCGGCGGCAGCACGATCACACAGCAACTCATCAAAAACGTTGTCGTCGGCAACCAGGATACGCTTGTCCGTAAGCTCGAAGAGATTATTCTGGCCCCGCAGGCCACTCGCTACTATACCAAGCAGCAGATCATAGATATGTACCTCAACACGACGTACTATGGTAACAGAGCCTACGGTGCCGAGGCTGCTGCGTTCGTCTATTTTGACTTGCAAGATACGTCCAAGACGACGGCTGCCGCGCAGCTTGATATCGCGCAAGCAGCCATGCTAGCCGGTATTCCCCAGAATCCCACCCTGTACAATCCGTTTTTGCACTCGCAGGAGGCATTCAATCGCATGGAGGCCGTACTCAATCAGCTGCACTTGCAAGGCTATATCACGCCATTACAGGAGCGCGAAGCCATCGTCGAAGCACTGGACCCGCATTTCTTGCACCTTGGGATCGTGAATAATACGCTCGCGCCGCACTTTTCAGCCTACACGCTGAACGAGTTAGCCAACATCCTGCACGTCAGGCAGCCCGACCTGTCGCGGTCGGGCCTGATCGTCTCTACGACACTCGACTTGCCATTGCAAAACAAGATTCTCAAGGTTGCTCAAGAAAATGTACACACGCTGTCGGCAACGAACCATCTCACCGACGCTGCCGAGGTGCTGATCGATTTCCATAACGGCGCGATCCGCGTCCTATTGGGCAATATCGATCCCAACAATCCCCAATATGGACAATTCGATGTGGCGACGCAGGGATATCGCCAGCCAGGGTCGGCTTTTAAGCCGTTTGTCTACGTCACCGCCTTCGAGCAGGGTCTCAGTCCCGGTATGCCGGTGCTGGATGCACCGACGAGCATTGCTATGTGCTGCGGCTTGCCTACCTATACACCCCATAACTATGACCAGGGCTATCACGGCCTGATCTCTATCCGCGCCGCGCTGCAAAACTCGTTCAACGTGCCTGCCGTCAAGGTTCTCTATAAAACAGGCGTTAATGCCTCGCTGAACACCGCGCAAGCAATGGGCATTACCAGCTACGAGGGCACGCCCAACTATACGATGGTACTAGGTACGTTGAGCATTCACCTGCTTGACATGACCTCGGCCTATGGCGTTTTCGCCAATGGCGGCGTGCGCGTGCCGCCTCACGCAGTCAATACCGTGTTCGACACGCAGGGGAACGTGGTCTATCACTTCATCCCCACTGGCAAGCGCATCATCAGCCTACAAACGGCGTACTTGATGACCAATGTGCTAAGCGATAACAAGGCACGTACCTACGAATTTGGAGCGTGCAGTTCTTTATACCTATACAGCAATACTCAGGCGCAGTGCTACGCGGGCAACACTGGTACAGTGTATCCATCAGCAGTCAAAACGGGAACGTCGGAGAACTTCGTGGACAACTGGACGATCGGCTACACCACCGATTACGTGATGGGGGTATGGGCAGGCAACAACAATAATTCGCCGATGATCAACGTGATCGGTGTAACTGGCGCTGGCCCTATCTGGCACGGGGGCATGTTGCTGGCTGAACAGGGCTACCACCCCTCGAACTTCTCCGTTCCGCCAGGCGTGGTGCAACGAACTGTCACTTATCCTGAAGGCATCACCACCACCGACTGGTACATCAAGGGTCTTCCCTTGACGGATTGGGGCCTGAGGTAGCAACGAAGGTCAGAATTGCAAGAGAGACATGCTTGACTACTTGAACCCATGGGTTCGAACAACCGGTGTCACCTCAGGGCGCGTCTTCCAGAACCGCAATAACATACAAGACTAAAAGTGTCTCTGTCGAGTATCCTGTTCTCCAGCGCATGTGATGAAGGCGAGTATGGACGGATGCTCACATCCACTTTACACGCAGGAGGAAATATGACCCGCAAGGGCTGGTTACTGTTCACCGCGATGTCGGTGTTCTGGGGTATTCCATATCTGTTCATCAAGATCACGGTGCGGGAACTTGATCCAACCGTGGTGGTATTCGCTCGCGTCGGGATCGCGGCGGCTGTCCTGCTCCCTGTAGCAGCCTACCGCAGAGTGTTGCGACAGCTGCGCGAGCGATGGCTCGCGATTGCCGCGATTGCTTGCGTGCAGATCGCTGGACCGTTTCTGTTGATCAGCTACGGCGAGCAACACATTACGTCTTCGCTCACCAGCTTGCTCATCGCCGCCGACCCACTTCTCGTTGTGCTGTTCGCGCTCCGCTTCGACCCAGGTGAGCGCGTCAATGGCCTACGCCTGGTCGGGCTGTTGATCGGCATGGGAGGTGTAGTGACCCTGCTGGGTCTCGACGTTGGCGGAGATGAGCAAAGGGTGATCGGGGCAGTTTTGGTTCTGCTCGCCGCTGCGGGCTACGCCGCCGGTGCCCTGCTCATCAAGCGACCGACTATCGCTGCACTGCCCAGCCTGGGGGTGGTGTCCGTCGAGTGTGTCACCGCGACCATCGTGGTGCTGCCGCTGGCAGTGACCCGACTTCCCAGCAAGTTACCCGATCTGGAGGTGATAGCGAGCCTGCTCGTGCTTGGCCTGATCTGCACGGCACTGGCCTATCTGATCTTTTTCGCGCTGGTGGCCGAGGTTGGAGCCAGCCGTGGAACCGTCATCACCTATGTCAATCCAGCCGTCTCCGTCTTCCTCGGTGTCACCTTGCTCGGTGAGTCGCTCAACGCGGCCATCGTCGTAGGATTCCTGCTGATCATCGTCGGATCCTGGTTGTCCACTGGTAGCACCCTACCGCCGTCGCTGGGACACCTGCTACGGGCACGTCTCCAGCAACAAGGTCCAGAATGAGCGGCCGGGGTCTCGCGCCGCTGTCGCCTCCTGCGCATCTGAACAAATTAGTTTAAATAGTTTGATACCACGTGAGTAAATTCCTCTGGTTTCTCTCTTTGTGGCCAGTGTTTGCACTCTTGCATGATAAAGAGTTCAGAGTTTTTGATCAACGTATGGGCACGCTGTGCATAGGCAAGAGGAACGGCTGTATCTTGCGCACCATGAACAATAAGGGTAGGCACCGTTATTTCATGCAATCTGCTGGTGAAATTGGTGCGCAAGCCATTCCACAGCATCTCGTTTCTCTGCATCGAGATAAATGCCTTTCCCGCTCTTGGCTTGCGCGCTACCTGGTACACTTTGTCAACAAGTTCATCGGAAAGATGGTGTGGGCTGTAAATGAGACCCGAGAGGAGACTCCACCGTACCATGGATCGGCTTTTGCCAATCAGCCAGTAACTCAGCTCATCCAGGAATGGGAGACGCACGTAGAAGTAGGACAACGTCTGAGCCGCCACTTTGTCTTGAATGCCGTAACTATCGACCAGAACAAGTTTCTCAACGCGCGTAGGGAAGCGCAAGGTCACTCCTAGGGCAATTCCTCCCCCCATTGAAAGCCCGACGAAGCTGGCCTGTTCCAAGTGCAAGGCGTCCATCATATGATCCAAGAAGGTAATATAGTAGTCCATGGTGTAATGGATCACCGGTTTGTCACTCTGCCCATAGCCTGGCAAATCGGGAGCAAAGACACGATGTTTCTCGGACAATGGGCCAATGACCTCTTCCCACGAAAGAGCGGCGGAGTCCAACCCCGCGCCATGCAACAAGATCACCGGGGAGCCGCTTTCACCGGCAAGCAGATAGTGAATATGCAAGCCATCTACATTGAGCCAGCTGCTATGAATCTTTGTTGGTACTATCGTTTCCCCCTTTCTTCACTGAGACAGTGAGAGAACCACTTCCGATCGGGCTTTACGCATGGAATGGACGAGGGATAGCTCCATACTGGTGTAGGGGCCTCTAAGGACGAACAGCATTTTTGACATGCCGCTTGTGAAAACCAACTTTCCATTGCACTCTTTGCGGCGGTCCGCTGCACTAGCTCTTTTTCGAATACGAAGGCAGAGGCTTCAAGACTCATTATATGACTTGAGAAGAATTACCGGTATGATGATCTCGCCGAATGCCGAGCGTGCAATGGAAAGGGTCGTCGGTGCAATGGAAAGTCTGTAGAAAACTTTCCATTGCACCGGCTCTTCAACTCGGTTGAAAGTAAGTAGACATTCTTTAATAGAGGAAATCACTCGGAGTGGTTTCTATCGCTCGGGCGCGATGAGATTTCAAGCTTCGCTCTTGGCGATACCTATCCTGCTAGGCATCGATGCTTCAAACGCCAAGTCGCGATGAGAACCCTGCTGCTAAAGCATATTTTGGAGGCTTGCCAAACCTCTGGATAGCTTCAAACGCCAAGTCGCGATGAGAACCCTGCTGCTGCCTCTTCTCTCACGCTACTTGATAAGAGCTTTCATTATCACATGCGCGAGAACCTCACCTACAAGGAAAAGTATACCATGCAGGAAGAAACTATGCAATTCACGAGCAAGCTTTCCATGCTCCATCCCTAATGCCGAGAGGCTCTGCTCTTCGTTGCTACCACATCGCCTCTCGCAAATCAAGGCCAGTGAAAACAGCATGCGAGACTGGTTGATCAGGGACTCACGGTATTTTGGCCTTCTTCTGCGCGGCAAGAATGCAACACGCTGAACTGATGGTGAACGAGAGTCGGCGTCCATCAGGCAGATGCGGCGATGCCTGGTTGACCCGTTCACACAAGATGGCCAGATCTCGATTGAGCGCACGATCGTTGAAGGGACGCAGTTCAACTTGCACCATCTGAGCGGAGTGCGTGATGGTGCCGGGAAGCTGAAAAAAGGGGAGCAAACGTTTCCAGGTGGCCTGCGCATATGATGCTGGAAAGTACCGATCACGCACCCACATCGCCAGATTCGCCAATGCCACCTTGCACACAGACATTACCTGATCTTTTCGGTTATCCAACTCATACATGCTTCGCTCCTGTTCCTCCAAATCTTCTAATGCGCGAAGCACCTCCCGCTGCTCTTTGCAGTAGCGTTCTTGTTTGCGGAACTCGGCATTGCACTGGTCATAGGCTTGCCATTCTTTGATGCGGAGCGGTTCCAGTTCGGCGTCGATCTCGGCTTTGCGTTCCTTGAGCTTCTGTCGGAACACGTACTCAGGAAGGTTTTGTTCTTCCAACGTGAACTGATATGCTGTCAGTTCACGGTACAATTCCTTGCTGCGTGCGTTGTAGGTAGTACGGAGCCGCTCTCGTCGTCGGCTGGCTTGGGCCTCGCGTTTGCCCGCACTCTGAGCCCATTGCTTGAGCCTGGCGAGCCGTTGCTCCAAGCGGATTCGTCGTTTCGCCAGCCGTTGCTCCAAGCGGATTCGTCGTTTCGCCACCTCCGAATTTTCCACCGCCACTTTGGCAAACCCGTGGTTGGTGTCCAATCCCAGAGGCAAAAGATAATCTTTGATGACATTTTCCTGAGCAGGCCAGCGATGAATGTACGTCTGGGCAAGCTCGATGGCATCGATGTCCTTGGTCTTTTCTGTGGTCACAATGGGAATGAGCTTCGCCGTCGTCTCTTTGGCCGGAGCTGCCGTGGCTTGCCAGCCCTCGCGCCACCAGGTCCGTTGATCATTAGGCAGGTCACTGTCCCAACGCGGCGGGACCTCTGCCTCTTCTGGATCAGGCCGAACCGAAACCGTCCGGCGCAAATCGCGGATGAGGGCTACCTGCAAACATAGAGGTTCGTCAGGATGGTCTTCACGGGGCAAGTTGATGCGAGCCGGAGCCACTTCACGGATGACCTGTCCGTGGGTGTCCGTACTCAACGGCACAAAGGTTCCCACGTCGGAGAAGGAAGTGAGGTCTCGATACTGGCTGGTTTGTAAGATCGTGACCACGCGGCGTCCCTCCGCATGCAAGCTAGCGAGGAATTCAGTGGCCATGCCCTCCCGATCCACGATCATTCGTGCGACCTGACAGTGCTCCGCGTGCTGTTCATAGCGCGCCAGGAATGCGGGGACGCCCACTGTGAGATGCTGGTCCCCTCGATGAGTGGTGACGAAGAGGGGATGGCCGTGCTCGTCGTGGAGCAACAGCAGCGCCCGGCAGCCCAGGATGACGCCCAGACGCCCGATCAGCCCGCGAGGGATGAGCACCTCACTGTAGACTGGTTTGCGATGTCCATCCACATAGCAGGTCAGCGCGTGTAGATGATGATCGGCTTCTCCCATTTCTTCTGCTGGGGCATGCCAGAGGTGCGTGGTCCAGCACGCCAAGGCATCAGTGAAGCGCTCTGCACCATCGGCGGAGGCCA
>Ga0209648_10005246_pt1 | contig 11069 bp, 10 predicted proteins | sample GraSoi2013_115cm_FD_185830 | JGI IMG/M metagenome (GOLD analysis project Ga0209648, IMG submission 185830) | Grasslands soil microbial communities from the Angelo Coastal Reserve, California, USA - Sample 9_17_2013_115cm (SPAdes) (version 2) | ecosystem: Environmental > Terrestrial > Soil >...
CAACCATATTGCTCCATGGCGAGCAGCCCCATGCGGTGGGCCGCGCAGGCGCAAATGGGCTTTGACGATCGCGCCGCCCACCGCATGGGGCTGCTCGCCATGGAGCAATATGGTTGCGCGATCGAGAACCTGCATGAGGCGCTGGCGCTCGCCGATTCGATCGATTCGATCCGTCGTGGCCTCGCCGACGGCCAGGTTCCGGTGTGGCTGCCAACGCCGATGGCTTTGGGCGCCGCCGAGATTCCGCCATCCTGGGACGTGACGTCCGACAGTCTTGCGGCGTGGCTCGCGGGCAAGATCGGCGCCGAGCGACTAGTGCTCGTCAAGCAGGTGGAACCGGCGTCTGGGACGGCACGTGTGGCGGATTTGGCGGAGCGTGGTATCGTCGATAGGGCCTTTGCGAATTTCCATGCCGCAAGCGGCTTTCCGGCATTCATTCTTGGTCCCAAAGATCATGGGGCGGTCGGCCGTTTGCTGTGCGGTGAGCCGGTGGGCATGCGGATAATCGCGTAAACGGCGAGAATGATTTAGAATTCCATCATGGCTAAACTGATAACCCCGCGCTGGGGTTGGGCGCTGACCGGATCGGGCCATTTCTTCAAGGAGTGCTTGGGCGTGATCGCCGCACTCCAGAACGTAGACCTGTTCGTGAGCAAGGCTGCGGCCGAGGTCGTGCGCATGTACCGGCAGGAGCTCAATTTACCGAAATCCGCCCGCATCATCCGCGACACGACCGCGAGCGCCGCGCCGGTCGGCTTGTTCTATTATGGCGTCTATCACACGCTCGTGGTGGCGCCCGCAACGTCGAATACGGTGGCGAAATGCGTGTTCGGCATATCCGACACGCTCGTCACCAACGTCTTTGCCCAGGCGGGCAAATGCCGCATTCCCACGATCGTATTTGCCTGTGATACGGCGCCGGAGCTCGAAACCGAAGCGCCCAAGGGCATGGTCAAGGTCTATCCGCGCAAGATCGATCTGGAAAATACCGCGCGGCTGAAATCATTCGAGGCGACGCGCGTGGTGGAAACGCTTGACGAGCTGCGGGATCGCCTCGCTCGCCGCCAGCGCGAAATCATGACGGATGGCTGACCGGATCCTATTTTTGACCGGACACCTCGCGCGCGCGAGACTGGAAGCAGTCCTCGCGGGCGCCGGCAATCTTGGATTCGAATGGTCGGTCTTCGACATCGGCGTGAAGGTGGCGGCCCTGATGACCGAAGCCATCATCACACGACGCTTGAAGCGGCCGATCGGTGCCGATCGCGTCATCCTGCCCGGCCGCTGCCGCGTCGATCTCGCGCGCCTCACCAAATCGTTCGACGTTCCCTTCGAGCGCGGCCCTGACGAGCTGAAGGACCTCCCCGCCTATTTCGGCGGACGTGCCCGCAGCCTTGACCTCTCCCTCCATGACATGCGCATCTTTGCCGAGATCGTCGATGCATCGGCGCTGACGGTCGACCAAATCCTCGACCTCGCGACCACCATGCGCGCGGCCGGCGCCGACGTGATCGACGTCGGCTGCCGGCCGGACACGCCGTTCCCGCATCTCGAGGACGCAGTCCGGGCGCTGCGAGCGAACGGCTTCGCGGTCAGCGTCGATTCGGCGGCCACCGACGAATTGCTGCGCGGCGCCGCCGCAGGTGCAAACTTTCTGCTGAGCCTGACCGAGCACACGCTCGACATTGCGGCCGATACCGGAGCTGCCCCCATACTTATTCCGGCGCCGCACGCAGACGTGGCCTCCCTGCTGCGCGCCGCGGAGGCCGCCGAACGGCGCGGCATCCCCGCCATACTCGATCCCGTCATCGACCCTATCCATTTCGGATTCATGGCCTCGCTCTCCCGCTATGCCGAGCTGCGGCGCGCGCTTCCTCAAGCGGAAATCCTCATGGGCACCGGCAACCTGACCGAGCTCACGGATGCGGATTCCGCAGGCGTCACCGCCATGCTGCTCGGCATCTGCTCGGAACTCAACGTTCATAACCTCCTCGTCGTGCAGGTGAGCCCGCACACCCGCCGCACCATCCAGGAGCACGATGCGGCGCGGCGGATCATGTTCGCGGCACGCGCAGACGGCGGCCTGCCGAAGGATTACGGCGATGCGCTCCTCGCCCTTCACGACCGCCGGCCGTTTCCCAACGCGCCGCGCGAGATCGCCGAATTCGCCGCGCAAGTGAAGGACGACAATTTCCGCATCGAGGTCGCCGAGGACGGCATCCATGTCTACAGCCGAAATGGCCATCACGTGGCGGGCGATGCGATGTCGCTCTACCCGAAGCTCGGCATTGCGGCGGATGGCGCCCATGCCTTCTATCTCGGCACCGAATTGATGAAGGCGGAGATCGCCTGGCGGCTCGGCAAGCGCTACGCGCAGGACTCAGCCCTGGCCTGGGGATGCGCCGTCGACCGACCAAGCGAAGATCCGACCCGGCCACCCGCCGTCGGCCCCACGCTGCAATCCCCGGCATCGGAGCGTTGAGGCGATGCCCCTGATCCGCGAAACCATCGTTACGACGGCGGGTCCTGCCGGTGTTGTGCACATGGCGCCGCTCGGCCTTATCGCAGATGGACAAGGATGGATCGTCGCGCCGTTCCACCCGTCGAAGACGCTCGATAATTTGCGCCATGTGCCCTTTGCGGTGGCGAATTATACCGATGACGTTCGTATTTTCGCCGGCTGCCTCACCGGGCGTCACCAGTGGCCGACGGTCGCGTCTGACGAGATACCGGTGCAACGCCTTGCCGGCGCGCTCGCTCACGCGGAGCTTGCCGTCGATGACGTGACCGAGGATGAGCAGCGCCCGCGGTTCCACTGCCGCGTGTTGCGTCTTGTGACCCACGCGCCCTTTCTGGGATTTAATCGCGCCCAGGCTGCGGTGATCGAAGCCGCGGTCCTGGTGAGCCGTCTCGATATGCTGCCGCGCGATAAGATCGAAAAGGAGATCGCCTATTTGCAAATTGCCGTCGGCAAGACCGCTGGCGCCGCGGAGCAGGAGGCTTGGCAGTGGCTGATGGAGAGTATTGCGGCACGGTATTCCCGTCTATGCCCGCCATAGCTCGCCGGTATGGGCTGGCGCAATGCGCTGCGCTTGTTGCGCCCTACCGCATCGAGCCCGTAGGGCGCAATAAGCCACCGGGTCCGGCCTTTGGCCGGCCCGATGATAAACTCCGCGCATTGCGCCGCTCGGCCAACTTTTGCCCGCCCGCTCAATAGGAAATCGATGCGGCGCTGAGCGCACCGGCCGCAAGTGAAGCCATTCCAAGCCAGATCGCCGGCGCGAGATCTCCAGCCGCAATGCGTTGCGGAAGGTTGGGGACTGGAATGCGCGCGGCGAAATACACGATGACCTGCACTATCAACGCGATCAGGCCCCAGATTATGCAATCGAGAAGATTTTCCGTATGCGCGATCACGCTTGTCATCGGCAATGTGAAGCCCAACAAGCTCAGGCCCAACGCAATCGCAGCGCCAGGCACATTGTTGCGGATCAGCGCGAACCCGTTATCGGGCGTGATTCGCGTGTAGACGAGCAAATAAACAATGCCGATTGCAAAGGCGGTGGAGAAATACGCCAGAAACGTCGGTAGCCCGGCCAAAGACTGCAAGATCATTTGTCCGCTCCTCTGGTCGCGCTGACGCGACATCGTGCGGGTGATCTTGGAAGATTAGCGGGGTTCAAGATTTCAAAAATAAGTTCAGGACGTGCCGCGTTTCTTTTTCGGTGGAAAACTTGTCGCGGCGCGTCTTTCTGCTCCCTCTCCCCGCTTGCGGCGAGAGGTAAGGCCACCCGGCTCTCGCTTAGCTTAGCGCCTATGGGGATAAGCCCGGCCACGACCAGTGGGAGCTGCCGCGGCTTTTGCCCCCTGTCACTCCAGAATGGCGAAGATATCAAGTTCACTCGCCAACTCATCGAGGCTTTTTCGTAGCGTGGGAGGTATGGGAATGCCCCGCGTGAGCCGCTCGATCCGCTTGTTATGGCTTTGCTCGCCCGGAAGCCAGACACGTTCGACGCCGGGCAACCGCCGGGATTCCCGGATTGCGCGCACCGCTGTATCGACATTTTGCTTGAATACCTCAATCGGGCAGAACGCATCGACTCTCACGGCCAGAATCGATTGGCCGGTGTTGGTGGCGGCGTCCGGATGCTTGATGAAATCCACGATGTCGCGGCCGAAAGCCGCCTGATTGAGCGTGCCGGCGAGAACGCCGATGATCAACGACAAGGCGTAGCCCTTGTAGTCGCCGATCGGCAGCAGGAAGCCTTCGCCGGCACGTTTGGCATCGGTGAGCGGATTGCCGGCGCGATCGATCATCCAGCCGACCGGCATCGGCTCGCCTTGCGCTGCCTTGACCCGCACCTTGCCAAAGGCCGCGACCGTAGGCGCCATGTCCATCACGACGTGGGGCTCCTGATCGGCCGGGATCGCCACCGCGATCGGATTGGTGCCGAGGAGGGCCTCGGCGCTCCCGGTCGGCGGCAGATGGTTGTTGCTGCCGACCGCGAAATAGAGCCCGATCATGTCATGCGCGAGCGGCATCATGGCGTAGAGCGCCGCCGGGCCCGCATGATTGCTCATGCGGGCGCCGGCCCATCCGACGCCCGTCTCTCGCGCCTTGTCGATCGCGACCCGAGCCGCAAATCCCATGACCAGATGGCCCATGGCGTTGTCGCCGTCCACGAGGGCCGTCGAAGCCTGTTCCGCCACGACCCGGATGTTCGGCCGCACATTGATGCCGCCGGCCTGGATGCGCCGCACGTAGAGCGGCAAACGAAACACCCCATGGGTATCGGTGCCGCGTAGGTCGGCCTCGGTGATAAGTTCGGCCAGGATGCCGGCATCGCCCGCCGGCACGCCGGCTTTTTCGAAGGCCTGCGAAATAAAAGTCCGCAGACGGTCGGCCGAGACGCGCGGCGTGGGATCGGGGTTGTTCATGAGGGGGGGCTCGTCGGCTTTTATGTACACGGCGGGCCGCGATCGCATCAGGCCGAGGCGATCCCGTCAAGGCGTAGACAATCCCGTTAAGATCAGGGAATGTCGTAAGTCCGCCCATCGTGCGGGCGCAAGTGCACGATCTGGAGTTTACCGAATGCCGTTTCCACGGGCCTCGACGGCCCTTTCGCGTTTCACGGTGCTGGACTTGACCCGGGTTCGCGCGGGTCCGACCTGTGTGCGGCAACTCGCGGACTGGGGCGCCAACGTCATCAAGATCGAAACCCCGGTTCACCTGGAAAGCGGCGAGCCGCTGGGCGGCCCGCGCGAGGGCCCCGATTTCATGAATTTGCACCGCAACAAGCGCAGCATGACGCTCAACCTCAAGTCGCCAGAGGGCGTCGCGGCGTTCAAGAAGATGGTCAAAAAAGCTGACGTCGTGGTGGAGAACTTCCGCCCGGACGTGAAGGCGCGGCTCGGCATCGATGACAAGGCATTGCGCAAGATCAATCCGCGCCTCGTCTACGCGAGCATCTCCGGCTTCGGCCAGGATGGTCCCTATGCGGAACGCCCGGGCTTCGATCAGATCGCCCAGGGCATGGGCGGCCTGATGTCGATCACCGGCGAACCCGGACAGGGGCCGGTCAGGGTGGGCATCCCGATCGCAGACCTTGCGGCCGGGCTGTTTTGCGCCATGGGCATCCTCATCGCCTTGCTGGAACGCGAGAAGTCCCACAAAGGCCAGCACATCGAAACGTCCCTCCTCCAGGCCCAAATCTTCATGCTCGATTTCCAGGCCGCACGCTGGCTCGTGAAAGGCGAGGTCGCGAAGCAGGCCGGCAACAATCACCCCACCAGCATTCCGACCGGCGTCTTCAAGACCGCCGACCGCTATATCAACATCGCCACCGCTGGCCAGAAGATTTGGGAGCGTTTCTGCCACGCGCTGGAAGCGCCGGAGCTGATCCCCCGGCCTGAATACGCAACCGGGGCAAATCGATCGAAAAATCGCGACGCTCTCAATGCTGAAATCAACCAGTTGACCGCGAAGCGTCCCAGCGCCGATTGGGTCGAGCGCTTCAACAAAGCCGGCGTGCCCAGCGGTCCGATCTATTCCATCGATCAGATGTTCGCCGATGCGCAGGTCAGGCATGTCGGGATGGCGCAGCAGGTCAAGACCAAGGACAAACAAGCGTTGACATTGGTCGGCCAGCCGGTGTCGCTGTCGCGCACGCCGAGCAAACTGGTGGCGCCGCCGCCGGGTCTCGGCCAGCATACCGATGCGGTGCTCAAGGAATTCGGATTCAGCGCCAAAGCGATCGCGGCGTTGCGACAAGCCAATGCGATTTGAGCAGGCGTTACTTGGCAGCGCCTCCATATCCACGAACCCGAGATTCGAGGACGAACCCATGAACACAATGGCCCAAACGGACAAGATGTTGTCCCGCAAGGAGGGGCATGTCGGCTACGTGATCTTCAACAACCCGGCGCGCCGCAACGCCGTTTCGCTGGAAATGTGGGAGGCAACCGCACGCATTCTCGATGATTTCGGCAAGGACAATGATGTCCGCGTCGTCGTGCTGACCGGCGCCGGCGACAGGGCGTTCGTGTCGGGAGCCGACATTTCGAGATTTGAGAACGAACGGGCCAATGAGGAAGCAATCGTCCGCTACAACCAGACCGTGGAACGCGCCAATGCGGCGATCTACGATTATCCGAAGCCGACTATTGCGATGATCCGGGGCTTTTGCATCGGCGGCGGCGTCGGGCTCGCGTTGTGCTGCGACCTACGCATCTGCTCGGATGATTCGCGTTTCGCGGTGCCGGCCGCGAAGCTCGGCCTCGGCTACGGGTACCATGGGTTGAAAAAGCTCGTCGACGTGGTGGGCCCCTCCTTTGCCAAGGAAATCTTCTACACAGCGCGCCAGTTCGATGCCGAGGAGGCGCGCGCCATGGGACTCGTCAACCGAGTCGTCAAGGCGGACGAGCTCGAATCCTATGTGAAGCAATACGCCGGCACCATCGGCGAAAACGCCCCGATGACGATCGCCGCCACCAAGTTCATCATCGGTGAGGTCGCCAAGGATGAGTCGAGACGCGACCTCGCCAAATGCGCCGCCATGGTCAAGAAATGCTTCGAGAGCGATGACTATACGGAAGGCCGTCGCGCGTTCATGGAAAAGCGCACGCCCGTGTTCACCGGCAGGTGACGCCGTTCCTGGGAGCGCGGGCGTCCCGCCCGCCGAACAAAGAGCGGGCGGGACGCCCGCGCTCCCAGCGGAGAGCTTGCGGGGGAGGAGCGAGGAGACTCTGCGTGGCGTCGGTCGAGCTGCGGAATTTGACGAAGCGATATGACAAAACGGCGGTGGTCGACGACGTGTCGCTGCGCATCGAGCACGGACTGCTGGTTTGCCTGCTCGGACCCTCCGGTTGCGGTAAGACCACGACATTGCGCCTGATCGCGGGTTTCGTCGAACCGACGGCCGGAGAAATCGTCGTGGGCGATCGGGTGGTGTCGTCGGTCCGGCGCACCCTTCCGCCCGAAGCGCGTAAAATGTCGATGATCTTTCAGAGCTACGCGCTGTGGCCGCACATGACCGTCGCCGACAATGTGGCCTATGGGCTTACGCTGCGTAAATTGCCGCGCGAGGAAGTGGCCAAGAAAGTTTCGGCAATTCTCGCCACCACCAAGCTCGCCGATCTCGCTGCGCGCTACCCGGGCGAGCTGTCGGGCGGCCAACAGCAGCGCGTTGCACTTGCCCGCGCGCTCATCGTCGAGCCCGAGACCCTGCTGCTCGACGAGCCGCTGTCCAACCTCGACGCCAATCTGCGCGAGGAGATGCGATTCGAAGTGAGGCGCCTGCATGACGAATACCGCTACACGACGGTCTATGTGACGCACGACCAGTCCGAGGCGATGACGACCGCCGATCTCATCGCCGTCATGAATGCCGGCAAGATCGAGCAGGTCGGCCCGCCGCAGGACATCTACGCGCGACCGCGCTCGGAGTTCGTCGCCCGCTTCATCGGCTCAAGCAATATCCTGAAAGGCAAGGCGCTCGATGCCGATCACGTCACGGTCGCCGGCATTGCGGTGTCGTGCACGGGCGCCGGGCTTAAGGCTGGCCGTGACGCGGCCATTTCGATCCGGCAGCATGAAATCCACATTGATCGCGCAGAACCGGCCGGCGATCGGCATAATGTCCTCCCGGCGGTCGTGGCCCGCAACGTATTTCTCGGTCACAGCCGCGATTATATGATCGAGATCGGCGACGGCACCCAGCTGCGGGTTGTGACTTCGCCGGAGGAAAACCTCGCGCCCGGGAGCAAGGTGTGGCTGAGATTGCCCGCGCAACGGTGCCGGGTGCTTGAATCCCCCTCCCTACCCTCCCCCGCTCGCGGGGGAGGGTAGGGAGGGGGCGTCGTCGCAGGGCGGCTAGCCAAGGGAGAGAATCGCGATGCCGGACGGACACATCTCAAGGCGCACGCTCATCAGAGCATCCGGGATCGCCGCCATGAGCGCCTTCGCGTCGCCGATCCGGGCGGCGGCGCCCGAGCCGACCGCGGTCACGTCGGCGCTGATTGAAGCGGCCCGCAAGGAGGGCAAGGTTGTGTACTACACGCCGATCGATCTGCCGGTCGCCGAGTTGATCGCCAAGGCGTTCGAGGCAAAGTATCTGGGCGTTTCGGTGCGGGTCGAACGCACCGGCGCCGAGCGGGTCTTTCAGCGCATCAGCCAGGAATATGCGAGCAACATTCATGCGGTGGACGTGGTCAATTCCTCGGATGCGGCGCATTTCATCGTGTGGAAGCGTGACGGCCTGCTGGCGCCTTTCGTGCCGGAGGACGTGGCGAAACATTATGCGGCCGAGCAGAAAGACCCGGACGGCATGTTCGCGGCGTTTCGCGCCAACCTCAGCGTGATCGGGTACAATACGCGGCTCGTCAAAGCGGAGGATGCGCCGAAGAGTTTCGCGGATCTGCTCGATCCGAAATGGATCGGGAAGATCGTCAAGGGCCATCCGGGTTATAGCGGCACCATCATGACCGCGACCTATGAGATATCGCGCGATATCGGCTGGGACTTTTTCGAAAAGCTCGCAAAGCAGCGCGTGATGCAAGTGCAGTCCGCCGCCGACCCCCCAAAGAAACTCGGGCTGGGCGAACGCGCGGTGATGGCGGACGGCAACGAATATGTCCTGTTTCAGGTCAAGGAATCCGGCGGCCCGGTCGAAGCGGTCTATCCGAGCGAGGGAACGCCATTGAGCCTGTCGCCGAATGGCCTCTTCAAAGCGGCGCCCAATCCTAATGCGGCGCGACTGTTTCAGTGCTTCGCAGATCAAGGAGAAGGCCGGCCGGCGACCGCTTGGCGAAATCAAGCTGATGAAGGAGGACGCGGCCGCGGTGGAGCGGCTCGGCGAAGAAATCAGGGCACGCTACACTAAAATTTTCCGAGTGTAGTCTTGGCCCTCGCGGTTCCCACATCGCTGCCCCCACCCTACCCTCCCCCGCTTGCGGGGGAGGGTAGGGTGGGGGCATTCGACATGTCGCTGCCAGTGTTGCTCGCATTTTCGGCAGCGCTGTGCCTCCTGATCCTGCTGCCGCTGTCCTGGCTCGTCTACTACAGCGTCCATGACCGCACCGGCGGCCTCACCGTCGCGAATTTCGTTGAACTCGCCACCGATCCGACCTTCCTCGATCCGCTGGTCACGACCGTCATTTTGGCGGTGAGCTCTGCGGTGATCTGCTGCGCCGTGGCGGCGCCCATGGGGTGGCTAGTGGCGCGCACCGACATGCCGCTGCGCCGCACCGTGCGGGCGCTGGTGACGGCATCCTTCGTCACGCCGCCCTTTCTCGGCGCCATCGCGTGGGAATTGCTGGCGGCGCCAAACAGCGGGCTTCTCAACAAGCTCTTTCGCGCCTTAACCGGCGCGGAGCCGGACGAGGTTCTGTTCAACATCTACACTCTGCCGGGTTTGATCTTCGTCATCTCGTGTTACACGTTTCCTTACGTCTTCGTGCTCGTCGCCAACGCGCTCGATCGCATGCCGGGCGATCTGGAGGATGCGTCCTCGATTCTCGGCGCCGGCGCCTGGACGACGGCGCGCCGGGTCACCGTTCCGCTGGCGATGCCGGCGCTGCTGGCGGGCGCACTTGTTGCGTTTCTCCAGGCCATGACGCTGTTCGGCTCGCCCGCAATTCTCGCCCTGCCGGCCGGCTTCCATACCATGACGACCAAGATCTGGAGCCTGTTCCAATATCCGCCGAAGCTCGAGCTTGCGGCCGCGGCCTCGCTGCCGCTGCTGCTGCTCACCGTCGCGCTGTTGCGGGCGCAAGCCGTCATCCTGGGCCGCCGCGGCTATTCGGTCGTGGGCGGCCGACAGGGCGATCCGCGTCGAGTCCCCCTCGGCAAGTGGAAATGGGTGGCGCTCGCGGCGACTTTCCTGGTGCTGCTCAATCCGGTGTTCCTGCCCTACGGGGCGCTCCTCAACGCGGCGTTTTCGCGGGTGCCGTCGGAGTTCGTCTCGTTCGAAAACCTGACCCTCCACAATATCGCCTTCGTGTTCTTCGAACTGTCGTCAACCGGTGTCGCGTTCCGCAACACCCTGATCCTGTGCACCAGCGCCGCCACCATCGGCACCGTGATGGCGGTGGTGATCGCGTACATCACATCCCGCAAGGTCATCGCCTGGCACAAGGCCTTGGGCTTTCTCGCTACGGCGCCGGTGGCGGTGCCCGGCATCGTGCTCGGCGTCGGGCTGTTTCTCACCTACACGCGTCCGCCGTTCGTGCTCTATGGCACCTTGTGGATCCTGCTCATTGCCTTCGTCACCATCGCGCTCCCCGCCGCCTATCAGCAGCTGCAATCGGCCTTCCGCGTCGTCAATCCGGACCTCGAAGAGGCGAGCCGGATTCTCGGCGCAACGCGCCTGCGTACGCTCGGCCGCATCACGGTGCCGCTGTTGCGCACCAGCGTGATCGCGACCTGGTGCTTCATATTCATCGGCGTCATCCGCGAGCTGTCGGCAGCCGTCATGCTGTTCACCTCCGACACCAAGGTGATCTCGGTCCTGATCTTCGATCTCAACGAGAGCGGCGATCTCGGCGCCATCGCGGTGCTGGGCATCATCATG
>Ga0209648_10005247_pt1 | contig 11068 bp, 10 predicted proteins | sample GraSoi2013_115cm_FD_185830 | JGI IMG/M metagenome (GOLD analysis project Ga0209648, IMG submission 185830) | Grasslands soil microbial communities from the Angelo Coastal Reserve, California, USA - Sample 9_17_2013_115cm (SPAdes) (version 2) | ecosystem: Environmental > Terrestrial > Soil >...
GTGATCCAACGGTGAGATGCCAACTGCAGGCTCGAACCAGAGTGACAGATGCCAAGGCGGCTCAATGCGAACGAAGCCTCCATCAGAGGCAACCCTCGGGAGAGGCAACCCTCGCGTCAACAGATCTTTTAACTGTGGACTGCCCTACAAGTCGGAGCTGCAGCCGCAATTTCAGGTCCGTCGGCCCTTCAGGTGCTCCCCCAGATATTCGCTGTGCCCTAGCGCCGGCGCCGTTTATATTTCTGCTCTGCCAGAGCCAGCATCCTAGACAGTCTGATGTGGTGGAAGTCAGCAATGGCCTGGAGGAGCTTCAGCGTTGGATTCTTCTTGCCGTGCTCGATCTGATTCATGTGGGAGTCATTGCAGCCCACCTTCTCTGCAACGTCCTGGTATGAAATCCCTCTTTTAACACGCAGCTCGGTAATCACAGCTCCGAGTGCCTGTTCTCGTGTGTCAGTCTTGCGCTTCAACGGTAAGACAGTCCAACCCATCTCACGATGATCTGGGTCTTGACTCTTGATTCTGTATTGGATATAAACACGAGACCATGTCTTGGTGGTCGATGATAACGACGAAGGGCAGGTTGCTTCAGGACTTCCTGGTGTCATTTAGAGATGGTGAGCTGTATATCTCTTGGGTGAGGCTTGAGCAAGGCGAGGACATAGCCATTCTCATCGACCGGCTCAACAATCAGGCCAGGCTCTATGCCCCACTCGGAGACTGCAGGGTACTCGCATCACGGCACCAGTACGAGCTGGTGTTCCCCTCACCGAAAGAGGAGGAGACCTTCTTCACACCCATTGAGAGACTCCAGCTCGTCGAGGTGGACGGAGGTGCTTCCCTCATGGACGCACATCTTCCGCTGGAAATTCGGCAGGCGGTGACCAGCGCCACCAAGCCTGCATAGCCGGTGGGAGATGATGACGGGAACTCGGTGACGTGGATGACTGAGGGCAGCGATCCCAAACCTCCGGCAGGGTGGTTCCGCATTGTGGCGGTGCCGGCGGGCAGAACCTGCACAGCTTGTGTTAGTCGCCCTTGTACCGCCGAGGTTTTGCGCCTGTGCCAAGAGTCATGAAAATTGAAGGAGAACACACGTGAAAGGCAGACTCAACGGTGAATTGCCTCAACAGAAGAGCCCCGGCGTATTCTGGTTGGAATTACGCCGGGGCCCACTGCCTTCCCCTGGAGGGTCACCTGACCTGGAAGAGAAGCTCTGAATTGTGGCTAGTCGGGTCTCCCGAAACCGTAAAAGTAAGGATGTAGGTTCCGGTCGAAAGCCCGGTGGTTTGCAGGTTGAAGATGTAGCCGCCGGTCGGACCGAGCGTGGGGTCGAAGCGGAAGTTGGAATCGGGATTCGCGTTGCCGGCATCGTCGACCGTGCTGCTGGCGTTCGTCGACACCATGACCACCTGCAAGGCACTCACCGTGATGCCGGACGATGACACGTCATTGCCCAGCGCGTCACAGAGCTGGAATGCGATAGGAATCGTGCTTCCGCTCTTTTTGGCATGGGTGGAGTCGTACAGCAGACAGGCCGCATAGCCTACGCTGTAGGAAATCGATTGGGACGAGGCGTTCCCGACGTTGTCCGTTGAGTTGACGGTAAACGTCTTGGAGCCCGCCGAAGCCGTATCGAAGTTGCTTCCGCTTGGGACCGGACCGGCGCAGGTGGCTACGCCTGAGCCTCCATCGGTACAGGTGTAGCTGGAAGCTACGGCCTGGTTCACCTTGTACGTGCTCGCCGCTGGGGCCGTGATCGTGATCTGCGGAGGCTTCTTGTCAACCTTGTTGGGCCCGACCGGTCCGGTCACGGAGCAGTTCCCGGCAATGTCGCACAAAGTCCGGCTGCTGGTGAAGGCGTTTGCGGTCTCGGTTCCTGCGGGCACAGTGGTGGCAAGCATGAAACTCGCCGGTGAGTTGAGGTCAAGCCCCGATCCGGCGTCGCTGGCCGTACAAGCGATACTGACGTCGCTTGCATGCCAAGCGCCATCCGGCGACCCACAATTGATTGCGGGCGGCGTCTTGTCGAGCTGTATCGTCAGAGTTTTGGCGGCCTCGACGTTGCCGGCATTGTCGGTGGCGAAGTATGTGATTGTGGTCACGCCCTCGCCCGTAATATTAAATGTTGCCGAACCGGCTGCCACATTCGTGGAAGGGATGGTCTGGGCTCCGCTGGCGCTGAAGGTGATTTGCTTTACGCCACTGCCTCCGGGGTTGTCGGTCGCGCTGAAGGAGACCGTGACGTTAGTGTTGTTCCAGCCCGCGGCATTCGCAGCCGGAGAGGGCGCCGCAGTCGTTGTGGGCGCGGTCTCGTCGATTTGGACGGTCAAAGTTTTCGCGGTTTCGACGTTGCCGGCGTTGTCGGTGGCGAAGTACGAGATCGTGGTCACGCCTTCATTGGTGATGTTGACCGAGGCCGAAGCGCCTGCCACAGTTGTGGACGCGATTGGCTGAGCTCCGGTGGCGCTGAAGGTGATCTGTTTTACCCCACTGCCTCCAGCGTTGGCCGTGGCGCTAAGGGAAATGTTGACATTGCTGTTGTTCCAGCCTGCGGCATTGGGAGCCGGCGATTGTGTTGCCGTGGTTGTGGGCGGGGTCGTGTTGGCGGTTGCGCCGAGCACCCAAGTATCGTTAAGCCCAAAGGAAGCAGAGTCGGCGCCCCCGAACGCGGTCATCCGGTCCGTCGACAAATTGAAGACGGCAGAGTGAAAACTGCGGGGGACAGGCGGCCCCCCAGTCGGCTGCACTTGTGTCCAGGCGGGCGCCCCTCCGAGACCATTGGCATTTGCGAGCATCCACACGTCGTTTGCGATTCCGACGCTCGTGCTGCCGGCGAAGATGGTCATGGTGTTAGCAACTGGGTCATAGATCGCGGACTGCCCCTGCCTGGTAGGGGGCAGAGGCGCGTTGGGTGTTAGTTGAGTCCACGTTGGCGTCCCGCCTAGACCGTTGGCATTGGCAAGCACCCACACGTCGTTCAGGAGAGAGCTGCTTGTTGCACCGCCGAAAACAATCATGCGGTTACTCCCGGGCTCGTAAACGGCCGACTGAAAAGCGCGGGCATCAGGAGCAGCGCCAGCTGCGGGAGAAAGTTGGGTCCAAGTCGGCGTTCCTCCTGCCCCGTTGGCGTTGGTGAGCACCCATATTTCGGCATTCGCATTGGAGCATTCGAGCCGGCCGCCAAACACAATCATGCGGTTGCTGGCTCCATCGTAAACGGCCGTATGGCCGTCGCGAATACTCGGTGGTCCGCCTGCCGGTGTGAGTTGTGTCCAGGCAGGCGTTCCCCCCACTCCATTAGGGTTGGCGAGCACCCACACGTCGTTGGTCTCGTCGAAGCAGTTGCCAACGCTGAGATTGCCGCCGAAAACGATCATGCTGTTGGTAATCGGGCTATAGACCGCGGTGGAAATGCCACGTCCCGTAGGCGCCGTGCCCTGAGGCATTAGTTGAGTCCAAGCGGAAGCCGGGCCGCTCCCGTCAGCACCCGAAAGAACCCAAACGTCGTCAAACAGTGGCGGAGCCCCGAATGCACCCTCCGGGTATCCTCCGAACACGATCATGTCGTTGAAGAGATCGATCACCGCCGTGTGCCCTATTCTGGCCGGGGGTGGCCCACCGGTTGGGGCCAATTGGGTCCAGTTCAGCGATGGCCCGAAGGCCGGCGCGGGGATGTTGTCGTTGATTACCAGCAGGTTTGCTCCAGAGCCATCGATCGTTGCCAGGTAAAGTATGCCGGTCGTAGTGTTCACAGCGATTTCGCCGAGCGAAGCACTCCCGGCAATGGGAATGCTGCCGAGTTGGTTGTTGCTGACGGCATCTATCACCAGCACGGAATGGCTGAGTTGATCGGCTACGTAAGCCCGCATCCGTCCCGGGTTCACCGCTGCAGAACCACTCCCGGGAATCGTTGCCAGTATGGCTTCAGTTGTGCCGTCAATGATTTGGATCTCGCTTGATGCAGAGGCGTAGAGACGGTTCGTGATCGGATTGACAGCGGTGACCACTCCCGAGAATGGATTCACGCTTACGCTAAATGTGTTGGGATCAACTTTTTTCGAGACCGCGCTGGGAAATATGTAGGCAATGTGCGTGACCGGGTTGGGTACTACGTTTCCCATGACTCCACCGGAACCGATGCGGCCAGGAGGATTGAGAAGCGTGTCCGTATTGCCGTCCACGACGAACACGGCATCATTGCCTGCGCCGCACTGGGCACCACCCCAAATGCGATCGATCGATGAATCCACACCTGCCGAAACCGGGCAATCAAAGGCAGTGATGGTGTTGATCAAGTTTCCCGTGGTGGCGTCATAAACAAGAAACCCTTGAGGGGGGCTGAATACGGCCGCAGCATAGAGCTTGTTGGTTAGCCGGTTCACGCGCGCCGTTGACCCTGTGCCAATCGTTCCGAGGGACTGGTTGTTGGTCCCGTCGATCATAGTGATGACTTGACCGGACGAAGCGCCGCCGCTGGTAAATACACGGCTGGAAACGGGATTCACATCCACGCTGCAGCAGGAGTTTGCGGCGATAGGGATGGTGGCCGTCACCTGCGCTGAGACGGAACTCGTTACCAGCAGCAGGAAGATTAGAAATGCGACAAGCGCCAACCCGAGCGCCGGCAAGAGCCCCAATTTTTTGAATAAGCCGTTAGTCCGTTGCATACGCCCTCCTAAGGCGAAATTGAGCCCCCAGAGCCTGGGTTTCGGCTCGTGCAATTTGTCATGAGCGCTGCCAGAAAGAGTCGACAGTTTTCTCAACAACTGACAAAGTTCATGCTTTGCTGCTGGTAGATAACCGCGAAACCAGGTGAGTTCCCTTTTCTTCCGGGGCCACGCGAAGTCAGAATTTGTGCAGGCTTTGCGAGACGCGAGGACGTTCCAACTTAAGGGGGGCGTCGTTCGACGGGATTCGGGTGCAAACATGCAGCGGTGAATTCACCAGGTGGCCGCACATCTTCAAGTTGCGGGGGATAGGCTATAGTTCGCGAAGGCCGACAGGTAAGACTCAAGCTGAGGATGGTAGCGTCCGGGCACACTCGTATTAGCCAAACGCGGGGACAAGGAAGGCGCGCGCCGTCGTTTACTCATCGCCGGCGCGCCTGCTGCGCTGTTTCTCTCCCCTCGTTCAGCACGCTTTGGCCCGATCATTGGGCGATCACGGTTATGGGAGTGCAGTTGTCGGGGTTCACCGTGGGGCAAACGTTTACCTCGTCCAAATTCTTCAAATCGTCGCGAAAGACGCCGTCGATGGCAGGATCAGGATCCTTCAGCGGCGCACGGATGTAATACTCCGAGTTCAACTGTAAGTTCGGACTCCCCAGTGGAGGCAACAGGTGTGGGAAAGCCAGGGCTACATGGCGATCTGGCGCGGGGCACCGCGGCTCCGCGTACACATGAAGGGTGCCCACTCCGTCGTGAACTTCGGGAACCCAACTCAGAGGACCCAACCGAAGCTTCTCGCTGTCGAAATGTGTGTAAACATACACCAAGACGGATGGCAGCTCCTGGAGATTTTGGGGCGCATGACTACCGGTAAAAAACGGTCCCTTGGTGATCGGGATACGACGCTGGGGGACGACCTTATCCGGATAAGGAAGCTCCAAGGTGCAGTAGGCACTTTGCGCATCCCGCTTAAAGGCTCCGCGAACTACAGGGTTGCGTCTTTCATCGAAGTCAGGGAGGTTGCGCTGCCCTCTTACTCCAGACAGCGTGTATTTAACTCCCTTGGCTAGCGTCATGAGGCTGTTCTGATTCCCGGCTTGGAAAACGTGACCGGGCACGTCGGCCGGCATTCCGTAGATCTTCCCGTTCTCAACAAAGAAGCCAATCAGGCCGTGAAACAAAACGTTGAGCTGGGTGATGGATTGAGCCGCGCCCTGTCTAGCGCTGTTTGCCCAGGAGGGTGAGGGCGTAAATGCGGCCAATGCGCGCGCAGCGGGTAGGGCTGCCAGGCACTTTAGAAGAGTCCGCCGACTGAGTTCATTCATGGATAAATCTCCTTTTCTTTTTCGTTCCTTTGTTCACGTATCCATCAAGGCCTGCCAAAGAGGTTAAAGGGGGCCCAGTAATACGGGTGGGAGGTCTCAGGGTGGCTACGAATTCGTTCCGCGGCAGCGTGGAGCGACCCGGCGACTCCGGTGCCGGACAGCAACTCTGCATAGAAGACATCCATGAACGCGGCCGTAGTTGCGGAATCGACGTCCCAGCGGCTGGCAACAACCTGGGGGACGCCAGCGAGCAGAAACGCGCGCACCAGGCTTTCGGGATCCACCAGGTTCTCTCCCATCGCTGTGGCGCACGCAGAAAGCACCACGAGTTGACACCGGCGAACGCGGGCAGGATTGATACTGTCAGTGTCCATGAGTCTGGCTCCGGAATCGTCCGCCGGACCAAGAGCGGTCCGTGAAGTCAGAAGCAAGCCGTGGCGCCGTCCGTCGGAAAGTGCATGGCCAGCGAAGTGAAATACCTCTGCCCTGGGCAGTCCCCGGGCTACGGCTTCCGGCGTCGCCGAAGCTCCGGAAATCAGCTGGGCATGATCGAAAAGGGACGCAACCTCCCGCGCTTCCCGATCAGCATCGGGTAAAGGAGCAAGCAGCGACGCCCAATCGCCCGCCAGTTTTGGCGCGCCGACGACGAGCGCACGCTGTCGGCGCTTGAGTACTGCGGGTTGTCGCAGCCTTGGTAAATAACCAACTCCCGGGGAAAGGAGGATCTGGTAGCGGCTTCCCAGGTACACTCCAGATGAATCTACCAGGGCCTGCAAGGGGACCTGCGAAACGGCGCCATCGGTCTCAAACGCGAGTGTGCGCCCGGCCGTCAAGCGACTCTCCATGGGAGCGATCAGCCATTGGTAAAGCTGCCGGGCGTCGCGCTGGAGAACTGGCAGACTGGATCTTGGATCGGCACACTGCTCCGCAAAACGCCGGGCGACACGCTCGAACTCGCCTGCGGGCACCTGGCTCCAGCTCGATTCGACGCCACGGTCGTCAAAGGCCCAGATCACTATCCCGTCGGAAAACTCCGCATAAGAAAAGATCGTAACCGTGCTCAGAGATGGCAGAACACGGCTCACCTGCGGAATGGCCAAGGAACGACGAACCTCCGAACTCACGAGGTACTCCACCGCTTTTGTTCGACCCTGATTCGCAGCCGGGTGCCCTGAGTTCCGTGATGCCGCCGCCCGCACTGGCGACGCTCTGTACCACTCCCACAGGTCGAGGGCTACCTCGGGGTCGTGCTGGTAGTCATGCTCCAAGCGAACCAAAGCGCGATAGGCATCTCGAGTCTCGGCATCCCAAACCAGGCGGTCGCGATCGGTAGCCAAAGAGCGAAGGCCAAGCTCTGCGATCCTAACTGCGGTCCACAGGGCATGCTCTGCATCGGTGGGATTGCTCTGTTGCGCTTTGACTTGGCCGAGCGTGCGGTAGAACTGCAAAGCGATCGCATCGTCATTCACTTCTCCAAGTTGTGGGCCAACACGAAGCAGTCGCGCTAGGGCATCATCGAGAAGACTACTTTGAGCTTCCAGTTCCGCCAACGACAGATCATCACTCATCTTGTACGCCCGGTTGGCCTGATTGTCCGGGAGCTGGTCGAATAGCTTTCGGGAATGCTCGAACTCTTCCTTGGCTTCGGCGGCTAGGCCCGCCAGTCGCGCGGCGCTGGCCAAGCGGTACCGCGCCATCGCTTCCAGTGAACGATTTGGGCCAGCCGTCACATACATGACCGCCTCGCGTTCCAGAGATTCGGCGACATTCCATTGGCTGGCAGCTTCCGCCGCATATCGCATATCGGAAACAAACTGATATGCGCGGACAGCAGGATAGAACCCTGCCCAATACTCTTTGAGCCCCAAGCCGTCCAGATGCCAGGCGGCGCGCGCGTTGCCGCGGTCACCTTCAGTCCCCGCGGCCGTGCCTAAGCTTCGCAGGTAGAGATTGCCGTATCGACTCCTCTGACTGATAGCCAAGGCGCGCTGGCTGGCGCGCTCGGCCCGATCAAACTCATCTATCCGCACCCAGCAGATCGCCTGTTCAATCGAAAGCTGGATGTTAGCCCAGACATAGCTTCGCCGCTCGAGTTCCTTGCCAAGCGGCTCCGCTGCACGGAGGCACTGCCTTGCTTGCAATGCGCGGTGAAGCGCGTAAACGCTTTCGAGTCGGGAGCGCAGTTGGCCAGCCAAGTTACCGCCATCGCGAAAAAATCTCTCCGCCTGCTTGGCATGAAGGCCAGCGGCGATGGGATCTCCTGCGGCATTAGTTTGCACAGCCTGGCTGAGAGCCCTCACGCCCGCGGTGAAGTTTGCCGACGGCGGGCCCGCCAAAAAGTCACGCAGCCAGCGGTTGCCGTGCTCTCCCTCCAGAACGTCCGCCAGCAGGCGAAGAGCGCGCCATTCGGGTGCCTTGTCTCTTGGCGCAGCCGCTGTTCCTGCAGGAAACAGCGCGGGGAGCCATTGAGTTACCGCAATTTCCAGATACGCCTCATCGAGCGCCCCGGCTGAAAGGGAATCAGGGACCGGTTCTCCACGAATTCTTTTCTCGAGCCAAGCCACAGCTTCTAAAGGTTCGGCCGGTAGTGTCTGGGCTGACGGCCTTGATTTCATCAACCTCTTCAGTCGATCCAGACGCTGCCGTACTTCCTGGCTCGCCCAGTCACTCTGCGGGTCCAGGCGCAAGTAATGCTCCCAATCTTCGATGGCCAGCGGTAGCGAGCCGATGCGTTCATAGAGGATGGCCCGGTTGAAGAGGGAGATTGGATCATCGGGTTTTGCACGCATGACTTCATCGAGATGACCCAGGGCAGTTATATACAGCTCGTCATGGCCCTCGGACTCCGCGATCTCAAAATCAGCTGTGGCCAGATCGGTCAGCACATCAAGCGAGTTCGGCGAAACTTGTAAGGCATGTTCCAGACTTTGCCGCGCTTTCTGGAACTGCCCCTCAAGCAAGAATGCCCGCCCTTGCGCTGCCAACCATCCGGAGTCGTTGGAATGCGCGGCCAGCTCGCTCTCAATCATTACCTTTGCCTTCAGCAGCGCCAAATCGTTACCGCGGCGTGCTTCCCCTCCCCGTTGGGTTGCCATGGGGCTGTAGGCTGCGCCCGCAATGCGCATCTCCATGTTTCGCTGGCCGGTGTAAGCCTGTGCCAGAAGCCGATCTGCATAAGATGGTCGGGAACGCCACAGCGACCAAGACACCACCGCTAAGCAGAAGACGACCCCTGTCGCCACAGCGTAAAACCACCGAGTCCTGAGCGCGAATTGGATCGCGTGTCTCACTCGTCGCGGCCCAAGGAACTTGGTTCGAGCCGAGTTTGCGATTTTTCCTGCAAGTGCGCGCTGCCACTCAGGCCCTGCCGTTTCCAGACCCTTGATTTCCGGCAAATTGTCGTCTTTCAGGTCATCGCCAAACTCTCGCAGAGTGGCCACGCAACGATGGCACTGGGCGATATGTCGGTATAAGGACGTATCGGGCACGGTCAAACCTTCAGCGATCTCCAACAGAACGACCTGGCTCGGGCAATCACCCAAATCGTTTTCAGAATCAGACTTCATATAGCCCAAGCCGTTCACGAACTTCACCAACTCCGTACACTGCCGGCACTCCCCAAGATGCGCGCTGGCTGCCGCCGGAAGCGACGATGCGCCTGTCCTTGCGACTCCTCTGATCTGATCGAAAGATAAATGCTCGTTGGGAATAACTCTTTCCTCCTTAAAGAACGACATGGCTTGTTACTTCCCTTCCTGCCCTGCTGCCCGGCCATGAACCGCTGCCAGATGCTCTCGCAAGAGGCTGGTGAGCCGGTGAAGACAGCTCTCGACACCCTTTACGGAAAGATTGAAGGCGCCAATGCTGGAGATCTCTTTCGCGGACAGCCCGTGGCGAAAGTAGAGCCAGAAAATTGTCCGATCGCGCTCGACGAGGTCAATACAAGTAAGGGCGCGCTCTACATCCGACATCAACAATGCAGTTTGGAAACCTCGATCGGTAACGGGCCGCTCCGGGGGATCGTCGGCCAGACCTACCTCGGGGCGGCGTTTCTCTGCTCCAACGCGCTTCAAATAATCCAGTGTCACGCTCGCGGAAACCACCTTTACGAATGAGAAGATGGCTAAGTCGTTCTTCCATTGGAACTCCCTCAGGGAACGCCGATTATCGCGGCACAGACGAAGGTACGTCTCTTGAACCAGATCCTCCACGGTGGAAAACGGGAGGTCGCTGTATCGTTGGGCGGTTTTTACGATCACTCCGGAAACCAAAGGGTGCAGGCGGCCAATAAACTCCGTCCACGCATCTTCTGTATTCGCGCGAAGACATTCGTCGAGCAACTGCTGCGCCGTTAACTCGCTAAGCTTCATCGAATATCGTCTTAAACGCGGGAATTGTATCCCAAACACTCTGACCTCAATACAGAAACTTGGTCCGCAAGTGTGGCCTTTTGTTCGCGGTTGGCTATGAGGATGTCAGATGGGCCGCGTCCAGGTGACTGAGGCACTTCTGGAAAGATTCAGCGGACGAAATACACATTTACACCCGACACAGGTGGGGCAAAACATGTGCAACACGGCTGATTCCCAGCCTGGATGATTACTTGCCGAGAAACTCTGATGCAGATCCGGTGTCCGTATCAGGCGCGACGTGGGCAGCCGTTCTCTGGCGGCCTGCCCACAGATTCACTTACTGTACGAACGAGAACTCTGTGTGAACAGGAGCTCCGAAATCCTGACCCTGAGCTTGCCGAAGGGGAAGGATCCCAGAGGAGTTACCAGTTCAAGAAAGCCCAGATCTTAAATGGTCGGGGAGAGAGGATTTGAACTTGAGCCGGTTTGCGGGCGTGAGCGAGGCGGAGCCGAGCGGGAGCCCGCAGGCGAAATCCTGAACGGAGTGAAGGACCCCAGAGGAAGCTACCAGCGAAAGGAGAGCCCCATTCTTAATTGGTCGGGGAGAGAGGATTTGAACCTCCGACCCCCTGGTCCCGAACCAGGTGCTCTACCAGGCTGAGCCACTCCCCGACAAAGAAACCGCCGCAGACGCGAACGGTGATGATAGGTCTTCAATTAT
>Ga0209648_10005248_pt1 | contig 11067 bp, 8 predicted proteins | sample GraSoi2013_115cm_FD_185830 | JGI IMG/M metagenome (GOLD analysis project Ga0209648, IMG submission 185830) | Grasslands soil microbial communities from the Angelo Coastal Reserve, California, USA - Sample 9_17_2013_115cm (SPAdes) (version 2) | ecosystem: Environmental > Terrestrial > Soil >...
CGCCGACCACCAGCGCATCCTCGTTGCGCAGGCTGCTTGCGGTTACGGTCAGATGGACTTGTCCCGCCGGCGTCAGCTCCGTCCGGGCCTTGACCTGGATCGCCGCATATGTGCCGTCCGCGACCCGGTGGACGACACCATCGATGCCCAAATCCCGCAGCGGCAGGAATACATGCAGCCCGCCCATCGATTGCCGCACCAGCTCCGCCCACACCTTGAACTCGGCCACCTGTCCGGCGGCCAGCGTCTGGCCGTGATGCCACCGCCCATCGGTCTCCACCCGGCGGCATTGTCCGCCGAAACCTGAACCTAGCGTCTGGGCAACTTCGCACCCATGACGGCTTCTGTGAAAAGCCGGCTGGCCAGCCGGCTGCGTGGCTCGCGCAGCCGCTCCGCGAGCTTGGCCAGCTGCTCGACGACGCGAGGCTCGATGCTCAGCCGGTAGAGCTGCTTGACGACGGGCGCCTTCTCTTTCATCCACGTTCCTCCTGGGCTTGCATGACAGGGTCGGATGTGGATTCTCGGCGGCGACGACGCGCGCGCCAACCCCGGTTGTTAAGGACGGCCGGCGCTCATTCCTCCGGCTTGCCGTGTGCCTCGTAGTCGGGGTCGACCGCATTGCCGCCCGCGGGGTTTGCGTACATGGCGTCGATCTGCGGCCGGTATTTCGACTCGATCACGCGGCGCTTGAGCTTCATCGTCGGCGTGAGCTCCTCGGACTCGGGCGACCATTCCGTGGGCAGGATCGTGAACCGCTTGAACTGCTCGACACGCGAGAGATGGGTGTTCGCGACCGTGAGCGCACGCCGAATCTCGGCGACAGTCGCGGGATGCTCCGCGAGCTCCGCCAGCGGGGTGGACGCATCGATCCCGTGCCCCTTCGCCCACAGCGGCGCCACCTGGGGATCGAGCACCACCAATACCGAGATGAACTTGCGACCGTCGCCGATCGCCACCGCCTGGCCGATGATCGGGCTGGATTTCGCGAGCGACTCCAGGTTTGCGGGCGAGATGTTCTTGCCCGCCGATGTGATGATCAGCTCCTTTTTGCGATCGACGATCCGGTAATGGCCGTCGGTCCCGAGCACCGCGATGTCGCCGGAATGCACCCACCCGTCGTCATCGATCGCCTCCGCGGTCTTGACCGGGTCGTGGTAGTAGCCGACCATCACGTTGCCGCCGCGCACGAGCAGCTCGCCGTCGTCGCCCAGGCGCACCTCGACACCCGGAAGCGCCACCCCGATCGAAGGGGCCTTGTGGTCTCCGAACGGCACGGCAGTCGCGGGGCCCGTGAGCTCGCTCATCCCCCAGACCTCATATAGGGGCATTCCAAGCGCCGCCCAGAACTCGTGCACCTCGGGACGGCACGGAGCAGTGCTCGTGACGGCGAGGTGGACGCGGTCCAGTCCGACTTTGGAGCGCAGCAAGGCGAAGAGCGGCTGCGCCCGCTCGACCACCGCCGCGAGCTCTGCCGGTACCGGTTGTCCGTCCCGCTTCAATCGGTACGCCTGCATCGAGGCGGCGAGCGCTCCTTGAGCCATCTGCCTTTTGGTCTCGTCCGGTTCGGCGCCCAGGCCTGCGTTTATGCCCGCCATCAGCTTTTCCCAGACCCTCGGCACGCCCACGAAAGCCGTCGGCCTTGCTTCCAGCAGGTACGGCAGTAGCTCGGCGGGATCAGGGCACAGGTAGACCTCGTGCCCGTTGTAGATGCTGCCCCACTGCGACGTGAAGCGCTCCGACACGTGCGCCAGCGGGAGGTAGCTCAGGAGTGTTTCGTTGTTCAGCTCGAGGATCCGCCGAGCTGACTCCAACGTCCACACGATGTTGTTGTGCGAGTACATGACGCCTTTGGGAGGCCCGGTGGTGCCGGATGTGTAGATCAAGCTCACCGTGTCCTCGGGCCCGACCGCGCGCCATGACTTCTCGAACGAAGCCGGATCGCGTGTGTACGCGGCGGCCCCCTTGGCGACGAGCGAATCCCATGATGTGACGCCCTCAGGCGGCTCGCCATGAATCAGGACGATGTGGCGAAGGCTCGGCACCGACGGCCGGATCTCCAGGAACTTCGCGAGGAACGCCGCATCCTGGACGAACGCCACCGTCGCCTGGGAATGATTGGCGACGTACTCGATCTGCTCAGGCGCAAGCGTGTTGTAGACGCTGATGGCGGCTCCGCCCGCATGCACGATCCCGAGGTCGGCGATGACGTGCTCGGGGACGTTGCGCGCCATGATAAGGCCGAACTGGCCGGCGCCGAAGCCGAGCTCCCGCAACGCCAGCGTTACGGCCGCGACCTGCTCGCGATAGCCGGTCCACGTGAGCATTTGCCAATCGCCGTTTTGCTTCCAGCGCAAGGCGGGCCGGTCGCCCCACTGCTTTTCCGCATCGGCGAAGATCGTGCAGATCGTCTTGCCCGAGACCGTCGCGTCGATGTCGGCTCGCTCGGCGATTACGTCCATCCCTACCTCCTCGCCCGGGTGGTCAGGCGCCCCCCGCGGACATACACTATCTCTCAGTGGGGGTTGCTCGGTGATCTACGTTCGGTCGCGGCGTTCGATCGTCACGCTGGGCGCGGTGAGCCTTGTCTGTGCGCTTGTCTTTGCGGGCCTGACCGTGATCGCCTTGCGCCTCCCGGAGGCCGAGGGTTGGGTTGCCGGCATCGCTCTCAGCGCGGGTGCGATCGGGGCGTCGGCGGTCGCGATCTGGGCCACGGTCCAGGTCCGCAGCTGGCCGGCGAGCAAGCTCGCCTTCTTCCGCGATCGAATCGTGGTCGTTCAGGGCCGGCACGAGATGCGGGCGCTTTGGGACGTCATGGAGTCGATCACGCTCTCGGAGCCCGACTCGTGGCCGAAAGTCCGCGTGACCGACCGCCTCACGATCCGGCTCCGCAACGAGCCTCAGTTCGGCTTCAAGCCGGCCCAATTCGGGCTCGAGCCCGAGGCCTGCCGTGACCTGATCCTGCGCCTGAGAGACGAGGCCGGGCTGCGCTCGAGACTGCCTGAGTTCGACTCCGCGCGGGACCTCACGGTCTCGCCGATCGTCTCCGGCGAGCTGACCAAACCCCGCTTATAGACGCAACGACGATCCGTCGGGGCATCATGATCCCTGCAGTGGCAAGTCTCAGGGGAAGGGACTTCCTGGACGTCGCGGATCTGGATCCGGCCGAGCTGCGCTCGGTGCTGGCGCTCGCCCACGCCATCAAGGCCGGCCGGTGGGCGGAGCGCCCTCTGGCGGGGCGCCACATCGCCATGCTATTCCAGAAACCGTCGAACCGGACCCGGGTGTCGTTCGAGGTGGGGATCGCCAGGCTGGGCGGGACGACCACCACCCTGGGCGAGCAGGACGTCCAGTTCGGCCGGCGAGAAACCGTCCACGACGCGGCCCGTGTTCTCGATCGGTATGTGGACGGGATCGTCGCGCGTATGCGCAGCCACGCGGATCTCCTCGAGCTCGCGGCCGCCGCCGAGATACCGGTCATCAACGGCCTCACCGATCGCTCGCATCCCTGTCAGATCCTGGCCGACCTCATGACCCTCGAGGAGGCGTCCGGCCCGCTCGGCAATCAGCGCATTGTCTATATCGGCGACGGCAATAACGTCGCCACCTCCCTCATCGAAGCCGCAGCCCTGCTTGATTTCCGGCTCACGGTGATCACGCCGCCCGGTTACGAACCCACGCACCAGGTCCTCGAGCGCGCAGGCAAGATCGGATCGGGCACCACCCACGTGCTCATCTCCAACGACGTGGCCGCCCTCGATGGCGCGACCGCCATCTACACCGACGTCTGGGCCTCGATGGGACAGGAGGACCAGAGGGCAACTCGAACCAAGATCTTCGCCCCGTATCAGGTCAACAAGAAGCTCATGGACGCGGCCAAGGACGCGGTGTTCCTCCACTGCCTCCCCGCGCATCGCGGCGAGGAGGTGACCGACGAGGTCATCGACGGACCGCGCTCGATCGTTTTCGACCAGGCCGGCAACCGGCTTTACGCCCAGATGGCCCTCTTGGCCGAGATCATGGGGCCGCGATGATCCAGCAGCTGCTTGATCGGCTCGGCCAGCTCTCGTTCCTGGTCCAGCTCCAGGAGGTGGTCAGGCACCTGAGCTGGCTGGAGATCCTCGACGTGGTGGTCATCTCCGTCATCCTTTATTACGTGCTGCGCCTCGTGCGCGGCACGCAGGGCACGCAGATCCTGGTCGGCCTCGTCGTGCTCGCGCTGATCGGCGCGATAGCGACCACCTTCAACCTGCTGCTGCTGTCCTGGTTGTTCAAGAACGGCGCGTTCCTGTTGGGCATCGCGATCATCGTGATCTTCCAACCCGAGCTCCGACGAGCCGCGGATCAGCTGGGCCGCCTCGGCCGCCTCGGCCGGCCGCTGTCGGCCTTCAGCACGCCCGAGTACAGCCAGGCCATGTCAGAGACGATCAGGGCCGCCGAACGGCTGAGCGCCAAGCGCACCGGGGCGCTCATCGCTTTCGAGCGCGACGTCGGTCTCGAAGACTATGTGGCCACCGGAGTCCGCATCAACGGCGAGATCTCGGCCGAGTTTCTGCAGTCGATCTTCTATCCCAACTCGCCCCTGCATGACGGCGCCGTGATCGTGCGCGGGAACCAGATCCTGGCGGCCGGGTGCTTGCTGCCACTCCCGGAAGAGGGCGTTGTCCGAGAGCGTCTGGGCACACGCCACCGCGCCGCCTTCGGGCTTTCGCTGGCGTCCGACGCGCTGGTGCTCGTTGTCTCTGAGGAGACGGGCGCCATCTCCGTGATCGAGGAGGGCAAGATCACTCGCAACCTCGACGCGGATGGACTGCGGCGGCGCGTCAGCGTGAAAGTGCCCGCGCGCATGGCCGGCGCCAACGGAATCCTCGGCTTCCTCAACGGCAGGACCAACGGGCACACCGGCGAGAAAGAAAAGGTCAAGCACGGAGACAAGGAAAGGGACGAGTGAGCTGGATCACCGACGATTGGAGGCTGAAGCTGCTGGCGTTGGGGCTGGCGGTGTTGATGCTGGGCGCTTACGCCTTCTCCCAGAACCCACCGACGTCGATAACGATGAAGGTCGGCATCAACTACTCGGTGCCGCCCGGCCTCATCCTGATCAATCCTCCGAAGCAGACCACCGTCACTGTTCAAGGACTGGCCGACCTGGTCAGCGCTGCAAACTTTGGCAACACGGTGGCGACTGCCGACATCAGCAAGGCCGCGTCGACCGGCCCCAGCGTCAAAGTGAATCTCGTCGGGAAATCGCTTATCAACGGGCTCTCGGTGCAGGCCACTCCGATCGCGCTCAACATCGACACGCGCAGCGTGGTCCAGCTCGCGGTGGTGGCTCGCTTCCCAAGGGGGGCCGCTCAGGGATGGCAGATCACCAAGCAAGAGGCCCAGTGCGCGGGTCCGCCGCCACCGTGCACTGTGACGTTTGACGGCCCCGCCAGCTGGCAGGAGAAGCTGAAGGCCTACGCAGACTATCCCTTGCCCGTCGCCGGCCCGTCGAATGAATTGCCGAGCGTGCCGGTCGTCTGGGAGCAGAACGGAACTCCAATCGACTTGACGATAAACACCGTGCCCAAGGTCGCCTTGAGCGACAACAGGGTAACAATCCATGTCGAGGCCAAATCTGGCACGACGAGCCGCCAGGTCACGCTTATCGACGCGCCGCCATCGAACCCCCCGCCGACCTGCTACCGGGTAACGAACATCGCCATCGACCCCAGCACGATTGTCTTGAGCGGCCCATCTGACGCGATGCCCAACATCACGACGATCACCCTGCCCGCTGTCGATCTGAGCCAGCACACCTCTGACTTCGCGTTCAGGATCTCGATTCCACCGCTCCCGACCGGGGTCACGGGTACAGCCGCCACGGCCAGGGTGACGTATTCGATCTCGAAGAACCCCAACTGCACCGCGCCCTAGCCGGCGGCGTAACCTGGATCGTGCCCAACACGTTCAAGCAACGGTCTGAAAACCCGGGCTAGGAGTAACTGAATAGATTATGTGCGGCATCATCGGCTACCTGGGCGACCGCGAGGCCACCCCGATCTTGATGGAGAGCCTCAAGCGCCTCGAATACCGGGGCTACGACTCGGCCGGCGTGGCCGTGCTGGAGCTCCCCAAACCGGGCCAGCCGACCCACACGAGCCTGACCAAGTCGGAGGCCAAGGTCGACACCCTGATCGAGAAGCTGCAGGCGAACATGCCGACCGGCCACCTCGGGATCGGCCACACGCGCTGGGCCACGCACGGCAAGCCGACGTACATCAACGCCCACCCGCACACGGACTGCCACGGCACGATCTTCGTCGTCCACAACGGCATCATCGAGAACTTCGCCGAGCTCAAGGCCGAGCTCGAAGCGGCAGGCCATGAGTTCACGTCGGAGACCGATACCGAGGTCGTGCCCCACCTCATCGAAGCCAACTACAAAGGCGACTTTCTCGCCGCCGTGCGCGCCGCGCTGAAGCGCATCAATGGCGCTTACGCCCTGGCGATGTTCTCCACCCAGGACCCCGAGCTCCTGATCGGCGCGCGCCTGAACGCGCCGCTCGTCGTCGGCCTGGGCGACCACGAGTACTACATCGCTTCGGACATCACCGCGATCATCCCGTACACCAAGCACGTCCTCGTCCTCGGCGAGGGCGAGGTGGCGGCGGTCACGCCTCTGGGAGCTGAGGTCTCCACTCTGGACGGGATCACTGTCAATCCGAAGCTCATCCACGTCGACTGGGACGTGAGCCAGGCGCAGAAGGGCGGATTCGCGCACTTCATGCTCAAGGAGATTCACGAGACGCCCGAGGCCGTCGCCAACGCGATGCGCGGGCGGCTCACCGACGATGGCCTCGTCTCCTTCCGCGAGTTCGAGGTCGATGACAAGAAGCTGCGGGGTTACGAGGAAGTCGTCCTTTTGGGTATGGGCACGTCGCGGCACGCGGCCATGGTCGGCGAGTACCTCATCGAGGACTGGGCAGGTATACCCGCGCGCGCTGAAGATGCCTCGGAGTTCCGCTACCGCCGTCCGACTTTTGGACCGAAGACGCTGGCCGTCGTGCTCACGCAATCAGGAGAGACGGCGGACACGCTGGTCGGCCTCCACCGCGCCAAGGAGCGCGGCGCGCTGACCGTGGCAGTCACGAACGTTTTTGCCAGCTCGGCAGCTCGCGATGCCGACGGCGCCATCTACCTGCACTCGGGACCGGAGATCGGCGTGGCTTCGACCAAGACACTGGCCGCGCACATGGTCAGCCTCAGCCTGCTCAGCCTTCGCCTGGCGACCGTCAACGGTCGCGTGTCGCTGGAGCGACGGCGCGAGCTCGTGGCCGCCTTTCGTGCGCTGCCGGAGCAGGTCCGCGAGTTGGTGGAGCGCGAGAAGGAGATCGCCAAGATTGCGCAGCGGTACAGCGCCTTCCGCAACTTCATGTACTTCGGCCGCGGCCTGAGCTACCCGGTCGCCCTCGAGGGCGCTCTGAAGCTGAAGGAGATTTCATACATCCACGCCGAGGCCACGACCGGCGGCGAGCTGAAGCACGGCCCCATCGCGCTGCTCGACGACAAGTTTCCCGTCATCGCGATCTGCACCGCCAGCGCGACCAAGGACAAGATGGTCAGCAACGTCCATGAGATCGTGGCGCGCAACGCGCCCGTGCTCGCTCTGATCACCAAAGGCGACAAGTCATTGGACGGCGTGGCCACGGAAGTGTTCGAGATGCCGGAGGTGGAGGAAGTCTCGGCCGCGATCCTGAACACAGTCATGCTGCAGCTGTTCGCGTACCACGTCGCGGTCGAGCTGGGCGAGAACGTCGACCAGCCTCGCAACCTGGCGAAAAGCGTCACCGTCGAATAGGGAGTAAAAAGGTGGCTTCCCCACTTGTGGGGAAGGTGGCGCGCAGCGCCGGATGGGGAGGCCCAGCTGGCGACTAGCCGCACAATGAAGCAGTGCAACGGATTGGAGTTGATGCGGTCTCGGTGGACCGGATCGCCCTCGCGGTCAAGCGGTCCGGCCGCGGCTTCCTGAACAAGGTCTACACCCCCGCCGAGCTCGCCTACACAGGCACCAACTCCGAACGGCTGGCCGGGCGCTGGGCGGCCAAGGAGGCCGTGATCAAGTGCTTCGACGGCACCGGTATCTGCTTTCCGCGCCGGCGTATCGAGGTCCTGCCCGGCCCGAACGGTGCGCCGAGGGTGAGGCTCCTCGGCGACCACCGCGGCGCGCGCGTGGAGGTGAGCATCACCCACCACAGCGGGTTGGCCGTCGCGACCTCCCACCTCGAGATGCCGGACATCGCAGACATCCTTTTGCCCGCTCCTGAGGCTGTGCTCCTGCCCCACCGCCCGCGCGACGCCCACAAGGGCACCTTCGGGACGGTCGTGGTGCTCGCAGGGAGCCTCGGGTTCACAGGGGCGGCCTATCTCGCCGCCACCGGCGCGGCTCGCGCCGGCGCCGGCCTGGTCAGGCTCCTGGTCGCCGAGACCATCTATCCGATCCTGGCCGCCAAGTGCACCGAGGTCATGGCCACGCCGGTGCAAGAGGTGGCGCCGGGCGCTGTCGGCCACGCCGCCTACGACTCTGTCCTGCGCCAGCTGGCCACCGCCGAGGTCGGCGTCGTCGGGCCGGGGCTCGGCCGCGACCGCTCGACCTGGCGCCTGATCCTTGACCTGGCACTGCACGCGGAATGCCCGCTGGTACTGGATGCCGACGCGCTGAACGCCCTCGCCGACTCCGCTCGCAAGAAGACCCGCCTCGGCAAGAATCGCATCCTGACGCCGCATCCGGGCGAGATGGCGCGACTGCTGGGCAAGACCACCGAGGCGATCCAGGCGGACCGGGCCGGCGCCGCGCGCAGGGGGGCCAAGGAGTGGGGGGCGGTCATCGTGCTCAAGGGCGCGCACACGCTGGTCGCCCATCCCGACGGGCGCCTTAGCGAGGATCCTCATGAAGTCCCGGCGCTGGCCACCGGGGGGACAGGCGATGTCCTGTCCGGTGTGATCGCCGCGCTCATCGCGCAGGGCTCGGATCCGTATACCGCCGCCGTCAGCGGCGTTTATCTCCACGCCGCCGCCGGGCGTCGCATCTCGCAGCGCCTTGGCGATGCCGGGCTGCTCGCCAGCGACCTGCTCCCGGAGCTCCCCTCCGTCATGCATGCGCTCCGCCAGGGTGGCCTCTGAGCATTACCGCTCTTCGCTGGGCGGACGTCGACCTGCGCGCCGTGCGTGCAAATGCAGCCCGCATCCTTGCCCACGTGCCGCCTGGGACCCGGTTGATGGCCGTCGTGAAGGCGGACGGGTACGGTCACGGCGCGGTGCCTGTCGCGCGGGCAGCGCTGGGTGGCGGCGCCACGTGGCTCGCGGTGGCCACCCTGGAGGAGGCGCGCGAGCTCACTGGCTTGGCCCACGTGGAACGCATCCTGGTCATGGGCGGCCTCATTCCGGACCAGGCGCCCGCGGCCGCCGCCGGCGGTTTCAGCATTGGGGTGTCGAGCCTCGACTTCGCGCGCGCTCTCGGCGACAGCGACGAGGTCGTTCCAGTGCACCTGAAGATCGACACCGGCATGGGACGCTTCGGCTCCGCGCCTCACGAGGCCGCGGCGCTGGCGAAGTTCATCAACGATTCGCCGGGCCTTCGACTGGCCGGCACCTGGACTCACTTTGCATCGGCCGGCACGGACGAGGCCATGACGCGCCTGCAGTTCGATCGCTTCCTGGCGGCGGCGGGCACCCTCGGCGTCGAACCAGGCCTGCGGCACGCCTGCAACTCAGCGGCGGCGTACAGGTTTCCCGAGATGGCGCTGGACGCGGTGCGCGCCGGGATCGCTCTGTACGGCTGCGACTGGCCCGGCGCCAGCCCGGCCCTCGCCTTGCGCTCGGTCGTGACCCACGTGAAGACCCTCGCGGCGGGAGAGACGGTGGGCTACGGCGCCACGTGGACGGCGCGAAACCACGCGCGTGTCGCCACCGTGGCCATCGGCTACGCGGATGGGGTGATGCGCGCCCGCGCCAACCGGGGCCATGTGCTCGTGCGGGGGCGACCGGCTGCCCTGATCGGCGCGGTGAGCATGGACGCGATCACCGTCGATGTCACCGGGGTGCCGGGCGTCGAGGTGGGCGACGTCGTGACCCTCATCGGGGCCGACGGCGACGATCGGATCACCGCCGAAGAGGTTGCGGAGTGGTCGGGCACCGTCTCCTACGAGGTGCTCACCGCCATCGGCGCTCGAGTGAAGAGGCGCTATAAGGAATAGCGACACCCACCCCGGGGTTCAAGGTCTCGCGAGGCAGGTGTATCTAAACTGGCAGTACTGATGGCGGAAAGTCCCGCTCGAACTGCCTTCGCGGAAGAGGCATTGACACATCTAGACACGCTGTACCGGGGTGCGCTCCGGCTGACGCGCGACCCCGATTCGGCGCAGGACCTCGTCCAGGAGGCCTACCTGCGCGCGCTGCGCTACCAGCACAGCTACCAGGCGGGCACCAACATGAAAGCGTGGCTCTTCGCGATCATGCGCAACCTCTTCTGGGACCGCTTCAAGGGTTCCCGAAAAGAGGACGTCAGCCTCGACGACGTCGGCGAGTTCGTCCTCTACGACAAGCTCCGCGACGAAGGCGCCAGGCCGGAGGCGGACGTGCTCGACAAGCTGGCCGCTTCCGAGGTCGTCGCCGCGGTCGAAAAGCTGCCCCCGCTGCACCGGGAGGTGGTGCTCCTGGTCGACGTCGAAGGCTTCTCGTACAAGGATGCGGCGCAGACGCTTGGCGTGCCCATCGGCACCGTCATGTCCCGGCTGCACCGAGCCCGGCAGCAGCTGCAGAAATCCCTCTATGAGTACGCGGTCGAATCCGGTATCGTGCGCGCCAACGGCACCAAGGAGGTGCCCAAACAATGAATTGCAGTGACTGTAGCGAGAAGCTGGACAGCTATCTGGATCGGGAGCTCAGCAACACCGAGATGCTGGAGTTGCAGCTCCACCTGGAGGGCTGTCCCCCCTGCGCCGACAACTACGAGTTCCAAGCCAGCATGAAGCGGCTCGTCAAAGTCTGTTGCGAGCAAGACAAGGCCCCCGAAGCCTTCCGCGAGAA
>Ga0209648_10005249_pt1 | contig 11066 bp, 14 predicted proteins | sample GraSoi2013_115cm_FD_185830 | JGI IMG/M metagenome (GOLD analysis project Ga0209648, IMG submission 185830) | Grasslands soil microbial communities from the Angelo Coastal Reserve, California, USA - Sample 9_17_2013_115cm (SPAdes) (version 2) | ecosystem: Environmental > Terrestrial > Soil >...
CCGCCATGCGCAGGTATTCCTGTTCGCTGATGGGGAAATAAACTTTGATCGGACTTACCTGCGAGACCGCAGTGAGGACCGTAGACGGTCCCACCAGGTTGCCCACCTGGACAGTATTGATGCCGGCAATTCCATCGACCAAAGAAACCACTCTGGTGTAGCCCAAGTTGAGCTGAGCTTGTTCGACCGCCGCCTGGCTGGCCTCAACTGCCGCCTTTGCACCACGGAGCGACTGCGTGTCGGTATCCAGCTGGCTCTGGGGAATCGCGTGAGCTTCCGCTTCGGGAATGTCACGCTTCACGTTGAGCTCGGCGTTGGCCATCTGCGCCTCGGCCTGGGCCAACTGCCCTTTGGCTTGATCGAGCACCGCTTGAAATGGGCGTGGGTCAATCTCAAAGAGCACCTGACCCTTTTTGACGAATGAGCCTTCGTGATAATCCTGGCGAATCAAGTAACCGCTCACTTGCGGCGAAATCTGTGCGTTGACGTAGCCTTCGAGCGTTCCTACCCACTCACCCTGAACCGGCACGTCCTTCTGAATGACCGGCGTCACTTCGACTGTGGGCGCCGGAGGCGCCGGCGCGGAAGCTACCCCGCGTTCGCAGCCAGCGCCCAGCACCGTCACGAACACAAGTACCATGAGAAAACCGAGCAAATTCCAACTGTTGCGTTTTCGTCGGACGTTCAGCCGTTCAAGAATGTGTCTGGTATAGGTCCCGCTGGCGGTGAACTTCGCTCCATCTTTAGCCAGCAAGCGCAAGAGCCGCTCGCCACACTTGTCGATAAAAGTGACCTCGTTAAGGTCCACGATGCAATCACGTTGCACATCGGTGCGGTGGCTCTTCTTCCAGCACGCCCTGAACTGTTGTACCCAAGGGTCGGTAAGCAGGCCATGCAGAATCCATCTTTCTTCGGCGGGTGTTTCACTGAAACTGATTTTCAACATGCTATTTTCCTCAGGGCTTGTTAGTGAAAAGAGTCTTTCCGATCGCAAGGACGATTGTGTTGATATGCGCGTCATTTCTTCTTCGGCCCCCCATCGTTTCTCTTGTTGTACTTCTCCTGGAGCTCGCGTTCCGCCTGCAGCCAGTCGTCCAGGTCGCAGCCGTGAATTCCGCCACGCTCGATGTGAATCTCAAACGCTCGATGACGGATTTCGGCCGGGGTTGGCCCGTTCTTTACCCCTTCTTCAGGGACATCCGACCGAAAAATGATTCTTGGGGTGTTCTGAGTATTCGTTTTCAGGTCTTGCGGTCTCACGGTCTTTTCTCCTTCCAAAGGATTTCGTTCGACCACGACGGGCCGCCCTTTAGGCCAGGGACCCGATGGGGAAGTCGGGACCCGTGGCCGCTGGTTGGTGTCGACGTTAGAACCGAACGACGATGCTGGCGGAGGGCTGAGCTGAGCGCGCTGTCGCACCGGACTAGAGAGTTGCCAATCCAAAGTCAGCTCGGGGATGTACGAGGCTGACCTCAACTCCCGCCCTCCAAAAAAACGCTTTAGCCTCCGGGCTCGCGCCGATAACTGCTCCTCTATTGCCGGAAGTGGGTATGTCTTGCTCGGGGACCGCACCGATGGCTGCCCCAAGCTCGACGATCAGTAGAACCAGAAGCAGCGCCAAAAGCAGCGCCACAATGCCGGTAGCGAGATAGCGAAACGCGGCCAACGCGTACGTCACTACCGAAAACCGTCTGCAGGGTCGTTGCTTAGTCACGCACACCTGCTCTCTCATTGCGAGCTAGCCTCTTGCACATGTGAACCTCGGTGCCTCGCTGTTGGAAAGAGACCTCGTCCATCACAAACTTCATGAGCCGAATGCCACGACCATGCTCCGCTTCGAGGTTTTCAGCGCCGACGGAATCGGGAACGCTAAGCGCGTCAAACCCTTGGCTCTGGTCCGAGACGATCAGCGAAATCCCGTTTCCGACCTTGCAGCGGCATCGAACGTGAACTAATTTGTGAGCATTCAGCCGGTTTCCATGAACAACAGCGTTGCTTAGAGCTTCCCGAAGCGCCAATTCGACGGCGTGTTCCTCGCCCGTGACGCAGTGTGAGCCTTCGATAAGCCGCATCAAGCGGTCCACCAACGGTGAAATAGCCCTAACTTCGCTCGGTATCCAGGCGTCGACTTCCAGCAAGTTTCCGCTGCCGCGTGTGCTGGGCAAATTCGCTCGCAAATCCGAGCGTCCGCCTGGGCCTTCCATTCGAGCCATGATGAATCCTCGTCTTTAGCTGCGAGCCAGCCAGAGCCCATACCGCACGGAATGAAAACGTCCGAATCCGTTGCGGTAGCGCAGCACGCGATACCACTGTCTCCATTTACCGATGAAACCAAGAGTCGAGAGCATGGGATCTTCTCCTCACGCGTTGCACGTCATGCGATTTTGAAGGCTATCGTTAGCGTTATCCGCGATGGCTAGAGTGTCGCTTGCGCTCATCCGGCGTGATCTCATGTAGCGCCTCATCGTCTCGCCCAGTTTCCTCCTCGCGTGAAACACTCGAGCTTTAACGGCGCCTACCGAAAGACCCATCTGTCGAGCCGTCTCCTGGACCGATAACTCTCCGAGGTCACGTAACTCGATGGCTCTACGCATTCGGTGCCCCAAATGGCCGATCGCCGCGGACAAAATTTCTGCCTCCTCCCTCTGCACACAGGTCGCTTCAGGATCTAGACCTGCGTCAGCTAGCTCCAGGGCCGGTGTCGTTTCTCCCGAGCTGCTCGGGTCATCGATGGGCACCTCGCGCATCGTGTCGCGTTTCCGCAGGAACATCAGCGCTTCGTTGATGGCGACACGGGTCAACCATGTGGAGAAAGCGGATTTCCCTTCGAACTGTTGCAAGTAAACGAAGGCTTTCTGGAAGGTTTGCTGGACAATGTCTTCAGCATCTTCCCGAACGCGTGTGTAGCGGAGCGCAACCCGAAAAATCTTTCGCTCCTGGCGCTTGACCAGGATTTCAAACGCCGATTCATCTCCACTCTTGGCGGCAGCGACGAGTTGTTTCTCAGAAACGTAATCACCGGACGAACCAACGGTAACGGCTGGTTTGTCAGTTTTATTCGGAGCTCGACCCAGCATGGTGCTTCACCTCTCGACGAGTGGGCTAAGACATTGAACCTGCCATTTGCCCTCGCTCGAACTAAGGGCAAGACTCAAGCCAAACCCCGGAGTGCGTAAGTCGTTGATTTTTCGGTGGAACATTGGTGTGGAAGTCGAAGAAGTCGGAAATTCGACTGTCAGGTTGGACATTTTCGACTTTTTGCTGTCAAGGTCAGGAGACTCCCATTCGCGAATTGCAAGGTAGTCAGAGAGTACTGCTGATCCAGTGGCTCCAGATCTATGAACCGGCGAAAAAGAAAGGCGAGGTCACACGAAGCACTTACGCATGTTGCGCCGGAGATTGGTTAGAGGATGATTCACTTGGCTGTGAAACGCGCTTTCTGTAGAAGTGCAGGATTGTGGGCTCAACTGTGGGTTGACAGAATTTCGCAAATGTTGAGCTCAGGCTGCCCGGATGCGCTTTTTTGCCGTGCGCGAGGACTGCTGAGTGCTGCCAATTCCAGGCAGCGTTCACATTCACCGGCGAATTTTTACGCAAACAGTTCCAGATCGCGGCCTGCAAAACATCGGAACTTATTGTGACTGAGTCGGCGCGCGACGGAGCTGCAAGAAGCTGGTCGCCGCGCTGGGAGGCTCGGGCTGAGCGCGCCCCGCAATCATCACCTAGTGGCAACTACAAATTCGGATGGTTGCGGGGTTTGCCCAAGTACTTGAAATACAAGAAGTTTTAGTTGCGGGGGCCCGATTTGAACCAACGACCCTTCGGTAGTGGACCGAATGTTCGTGTGGCATTCAAGTGACTGAAAAATCTGAGGTTGGCTCCCCGGGCTAGATTCGAACTAGCAACCCTTCGGTTAACAGCCGCAGGTAAAAATCACTAAGTCGTTGCTTTGGCGTCATTTACGAATTTCGGATCGCGTTTGAATTGGCCAATTGGCCAACCGTATCTCAGAAAGAGTTTCCTTCGCTGGAAGCGGACTCAATTTCCAGAAGCCGCCTGTCTCGGAGGTGGCATCTCAGCCAGGGCGCGCACACGCAACGCTCGCAAGCCGTCGCAGATTGCCATGCTCTTTTCCCTCAGGCCAACGCCATTCAAGGCCCACATTCAACCATGACGCGTTGTCGAAGGGAAGGTTTCGCTTGTCCTCATTGGGCCAGTTTCCGAGTAGCGACCACCCGGAAGGTGGCTAGACCAGTCAATACAAGCGCGTTTGTCAGTAGTAATCGAGGCCAACATGGGATTTTGGCCCAGAACAATGGAGCGCCATGTGCAGCTTTCTTAGACTTGCGTTGGAACCGCTCCGAAGGAGCCAACAGAATGATTAAGTTTTTACGGCGCGCACTGAACTCCAGAGCGCACCGCGATTGATCCAATCAGGGTACAGTTTGAGCATTTCGTCATATAGTTCCCGCGCGGTCGTCGTCTGCATGGCAAGGCGCTCGAAATCGCGGATATATTTTCGGGTTTCCCCAATGATCCGAGGGCTATCATCGTTCCCGACGCGCTTGTGCCCGGCGATTACTGCGCGTGGCTTAAGCGACTCCATTTTATCGAGGGCAGCAATCCACTCTTGGCGCTTCTGGTGATCTGGCGACTCTGACAGATGCAGATGATCGCCGTTGTAGGCGGCATCACCCGCTACGATCAAACCGATGGACGGAACGTGAAGGCAGGTTGTGCTAGCAGTGTCGGTGAATCCGAGTGGCACACTGACTAAATCGTGGCCTTCCAGGTTAATGACGTTTCCGGTCAGTTCTTCGGCGATTGCAAGATGGCTGGAAATCTGGCCGGGAAAACGCGGATTCCAAAACGTAGCGAGAGACTCTGGCGATGCCTGCTGGCGCATAACCTTAATCACGTCCGGCCGCGCGACAAAGCGGGCACCTGGAAATCGCTCCAGAACCGTACTGGTGCCAAAGAAATGATCGCCGTGGCCATGGGTAGCGTAGATCGTCGTCAGATTCTTTCCGCTCGCCACAACCCAATTCGCCAGGGCGCGCGCCTGCTCGACCGTAATAGGGGTGTCGACCAAGACAGCGTCGCGCTCCCCAGAAATAAGCGTTGACGAAATCGGCGGCCACGGCCGCTCTTTTTCGCCTGGAGGTAAATCGCTCGTGATAGCGGGTATGCTGGGCGCCAAGAACACGTCCCACCTCAGGGATATTTTTTGAGCTGTACGTCCGGAGTTGGAGGTACTGCTGTCGGATTGTCCGTGCATCGAACGAGCTTGTTTAGCTTGGATTGGCCGAGTCGAGGCCGTTACGAGAGCGATTCCGAGGGCATTCGATAGGAACTCCCGTCTTGAAGTCATAATGGCCTTATTTGCCTTTTGCGTCATGCGGTTCTCCTTGTGGTTGCAGGTTCGAGATGCGGCAGTATTTTTCGCGCCATAACTACCGCGTCACTCTTTCGCGCCGTTTAGAAAGAACAACATCGTAACGGGTTTCGTTCCTTTGTTTCGCCAGGCGTGGCGCGTACCGTTTTGTACGACCACGTCGCCGCGCTTGAGATGAATGGTCTTGACGTCATCGAGCTCCAGCCAAATTTCACCGTCGTAAACTACGGCGTAGTCAACAGTGATCGTCTTGTGCATTGCCGGATCTTCTTTTTCAAAGTGATCGGCTAACCCTCTGAGGCGAATCAGGGCCTCTCTGCGAGCAGCTTCGTCGTCAAACGAAGGGTCCGCAAAAACCGAGCTTGGCGGAAACGTCACGAAGTGAAGACTTGTGCCACCGGGGCCAGGAACAACTGACTCGGGATAGCGATCAAATCTTTGCTCTTCGCGAAGGTCTGGGGTGGTCGGGTTTACCCACACAAGCGTGTGCTCGTAGTTGGGTACGCTCTTAAACTCATACGCTTGCATTTGTTCGTCACTTTGAACAACGGAATGGCCATCAACATTCATCGTTACGACTCTGCGATACCTACTTGGCTTCATATCTTCTTTCCAGCGATGTCCTTTCTGTTTGTTGCCGAAACGCTGAATGCGCCTTCGCTCCGAAGTTTTTAAAGACACGGTTAGAACGCCTCGGTTACGTTGAAACAGCGTGTACGTTATCCGCGCTTCTCATCTCCTGACTTTCCGTAAATCGATGGGACCTTTGCCCCCATTGGTCGAAGGTAGGTTGATAGCTGCCCGCGGTGGTGAATCAAATCAAAATGATAGAGCCACATGATTTCCCCGAGCGGTCGCTCTCCCATGGTCAACGGTGTCTCCTTCGTATGTCGTGTTCTGTAAAAGTCCAGCCTTCCCGTCTTAGAATTGTTGGCCATCGATCTCGTCTCCTGGCATTCGTTTGCCGTACGGTTCATTTCGTGAACACATCGCCGAACATGGGGAGGCCGCTCTTTGATTGTTCTTGTGTGGCCTCGTCTTCGATCACATCCCAATGCTCGACCAGACGATCACGAAGTCTCCCTCAGCCAGGATCGTTCCCGGTTCGTACTTCAACGTTAGTGGGATGCTCTTGAACAGATTGAAAAGACCGTCGCGGCCAGGTTCGATATGAGCGCTGTGCTGAACATAGTCAGGTGACCAGAAGTGCTCAGCGGCTGCGTAATCACGCTTGTTGAACAGGGTGTCGAAGGCTTCGAGAACGAGTTTCTTGTTCTTCTCCTCCGTTCTCTTCTTCATCGTGTTCCCCTTGTACTGAGTAGATTCCAGACAGCTCAGAGTTTTGATCCGCCGTCCACAGGGATACTCGCTCCTGTGATCCAGCGTGCCCTATCGGAGGCCAGGAACGCAACGACATCCGCAACATCTTCCGGCTTGCCGATTCGCTTCAATGCTTGCATTTCAAGCGTCATCTCCCGACCCACTTCGGTCTTCGTGAAATTCGACATGTCCGTGTCGATCACGCCTGGCGCGACCGCGTTTGCGCGGATGCCCTGCGGGCCAAGAATGGCAGCCCAGTTTTTTACAAGTGTTTCTAATGCTCCTTTACTGGCGGCGTAGGCTAGGATCGAAGGGTTGTCCAAACCGGGCTTGCCAACTACGGCGCGGGCCCCGAGAGAAGAGATCACAATGATGTTCGAGCCTTCGCCCAGCACGGGCAGGAGTTGTTGGACCAGAAAAAATGGACTGCGCACATTCGTTGCAAAGAGATTGTCAAAATCCTCCACCGTATGATCCTTGATGGTTGCAGCCTTGCTGATTCCGGCGTTGGAAACGAGCACATCCAATCGCTCCCCAACGATCGAGCGAACTTCCCTCGCCAGCAGTGTTGCTCCATCTGGAGTTCCCAAGTCCGCCTTGATTCCGCATCCTGCGCAGAACGGCCGTAGTGAACCAGAACATGCGCCCCAGCCTCCGCGGGCGCCGATGCCGTGGCGCGGCCAATTCCCCGCGACGCGCCCGTCACCAGCGCAGTTTTGCCTTGAAGTGTTGCCATTTATAGACCCTCCCAATTCTGATGAACTAGACTTCTCCTGTCATTGTTTAGTGCACCGCCCCATTCCCACACGTCAGTCGGCTGCGGCATAAAAATCGAACCCCGGGCGACGGTCTGCTGACTAGCCGTCGTGCAATTCTGTCATGAGGGCGCCAGGCAGGTACTTCTTGCCTAGGCCCTGATGCCTTGCGCATACGGACCTCCGTTCCCTGCCGCTCAAAGGAAATCTCATCCATAGCCAATTTCATTAAGTGGATACCGCGCCCGTGTTCGGAATTGAGGTTTTCGACCGCCAGAGGGTCGGGAACCTTATTGGGGTCGAATCCATTTCCCTGATCCCTGACGACGATGAACACTCCCTTGCTGCTGTCGCAGCAGCAACGAACGTGAACCAGCTTGCGTGCGTCCAAGCGATTGCCGTGGAGCATCGCGTTACTCAAGGCTTCCCGAAGGGCAAGTTCAACGAACTCCTCCTCTCCCACAACACAGCGGGATCCAGCTATCAGGCTCGTGAGCCAGTCAACTAGCGGTGAGATCAGGCCAATCTCGCTCCGCAGCCAGGTGTGCACCTTCAGCGGAGCAGTAATGAAACGGCGTTTGTGGAGCGCCGACCGCAGAGACTTGAAACTTCCCACCCAAATCATTTCTGTCCCCCCTTTCAGGCCTTAGTGTTCGGCCCTCAGTGTCCGGCGCCAGGACCCGCCGACCTGACCTAGCTAACCGCCAGGCCGCCTGCGATGCGCGGCAGCGCGACAGAATGAGGAGTCCGAGAATGGCAGGACGCTGCAACGCCAACGCTTGCGCGATGCATCTGCTGATTCGGCCTACAAATTAGTCAGCCGGCACCGCATCGGGTACGAGCGCTAGGGCTGCTCTTGCGCAATCGACGTCGTTCTGCACCGTGGGCGCCCCGCTCACCCCGATCGCCCCGACAATTTCTCCGTCCACCTTAATGGGAAACCCTCCCCCGTACGCCGCCACACGCGCAAGCGTGGGGATGCCGGCCAAAAGCGACGGGTCGCCTTGGATAAAGTTGAAAAAGTCCTGCGTGGGGACGCCGAACAGAGCTGTATACGCCTTATTCTGAGCAATCTCGATGGAAAGGATCGGGGCCCCATCCATCCGGGTGAAGGCCTTGAGATTGCCGCCGTCATCGAGAATCGCTACGTTCTCAGAAACGCCAATTTTTCTGGCTTTCGCCACTGCTTCATCCACCATTTTCTGTGCTAGCTCAGAAGAGATGCTGTGTTTCTTCACCACATTAGCCATTGGACACCTTCCTCCACTTGGTATGTATTGCGTGTTGATCATCCCCGCACTTCGTGCAATCGAGGCGGCCCTAGAATTAGTCCGCGATCATCCCTCCATCCACTGGGATGGAGGCACCCGTCATGTACGACGCATTTGCCGAAGCAACAAAGGCGATCACATGAGCGATCTCCTCAGGTGCTGCGAGACGTTTCACGGGCACGGTGGAGATGAGCGCCGCTTTGTTTTGATCTGTGTTGGTGAAGCGTGTGAGCATACCTGTATCCGTTGTGCCTGGAGCGACTACGTTTACTCTGACTCCGGTCCCCGCGACTTCCAGCGCGGCGGATTTTGTCAGCCCCTCCACCGCATGTTTGCTGGCTACGTAAACGGATGCTCCGGCAGCGCCGACGCTTCCGTAGGCCGACGAGACATTGACGATGCTCCCGCTCCCTTGTGGCAGCATCACCCGCAGTTCGTGCTTCATGCTGAGCAGCGTACCCAGGACGTTTGTATCGAAAGTAGCCGCGTAGCTCTCTGCGGTCTGGTCTGTTACGAGACCGGGCGATCCTTCCGTCCCAGCATTATTGACTGCAATATCCAGGCGTCCGAAACGCTTGACGGTTTGATCCACAAGGTTCCGCACGTCCTCATCCTTGCGGACATCAGAACGAACAAAAATGGCCTCTGCTCCGAGCCCTTGTAGCTCGGCAACTAACTCTTGTCCTTGTTTGTCTCGACGCCCAGATACAACAATGTGTGCCCCTTCTTGCGCAAAGATTATTGCGGCGGCGCGACCGATGCCGGTCAGCGCGCCGGTAATCAAAACCACTGGTGAACTCATAACTCTACCTCCGTTGATCTAGACCCATGCAAGCTGAGCATGACTGAGAAGCCCGCTAAGCCGCTCCGGGATAGCTCAGATCACCTTGTTAGATTGCGAATCTCGCTCGCGGTCGTGCCGCTGAAGCATACTTTGTTAAGCTGGGAGCAATACTTCACGAGCATGGGAGTGGGAATTGGAACTACGACACCTACGCTATTTCGTTGCGGTCGCCGAGGCCGAGAGCCTCACAGTGGCAGCGAAGAGAAAACTCCACACGTCACAGCCTTCCTTGAGTCGGCAGATCCGAGATCTTGAGGAAGAAATTGGCGTCGAACTTCTGACACGCCGAGCTCGCGGCATCGAATTGACACCGGCGGGTCGAGTTTTTCTCGATCACGCCCGCTCAGTGCTTTCGCAGGTCGAGGCGGCAGGCGAGACTGCTCGCCGGATCGCTCATCCGGCAAAGCCATGCTTCGTAATGGGCTTTCTTACTGGGCACGAACTGACGTGGATGCCCGAAGCCATAAAGATCTTGCGCGACGAGCTGCCGAACGTCGATGTGGTGATATCGAGTCAATACTCCCCGCTACTTGCGAACGGCCTTTCGAAAGGAAAAATCGATGCAGCTTTTCTTCGACGGGAAAAAGGGGTGCCCGAGTTGGCGTACCGTGTTCTCGTCAAGGAGCCCTTGGTGGTGGTCTTGCCAACTGACCACCGTCTCGCTACGCTCAAGGCCATCAGTCCGGGGGATCTCGTGGGCGAGACATTCGTGAATGTGTCGGACACGGCTCCTGTACTGCGTGTGGTCATCGACAATTACCTGAAGCGGTCCGGAACCAATATCAGGCCGGCTCACGAGGCGGACCATCTCGCTATGGGAATGTCCTTAATAGCGTCGACGCACGGCGTAGGGCTGTTGCCTGCTTACGCACAGAACTTTCTGCCTTCCTCTGTAACGAGTCGTCCTCTCAAGGGAGACACGCCGACGATCGATCTAGTTCTCGGTTACAAAAAGTCGAACGAGTCTCCCATCCTAAAGCTTTTGCTTTCGAGATTGGACGAGTTGGTCGCTCGTGTGTCGAAGAAGGCCCATTAGGATTGCCTCCCACCATGCGCGCGGTCCAGCTTAGAGCTTACGATGGTGCGCCGGCGAGCGTTGGCGTTGTCGAGATGCCGGTGCCGCGCCCCGGACCCGGCCAGGTGCTGGTGCGCGTTCACGCGTCACCGGTGAATCCTTCTGACTATTTTTTCCTTCGCGGTCTCTACAGCTTCAAGAAACCGCTTCCCACGGTGCCCGGATTCGAGGGAAGCGGCACGGTAGTGGAAGCAGGACCAGGGCTGCTGCCGCGGCTGCTCAAGGGAAAACGCGTGGCGTGCAGCACCGCAGCCCCAGGCATGGCGGGAGGCATGTGGGCGGAGTATGTCGCGACTTCGGCGCAATTGTGCGTGCCTTTGCGTAAGAGTGTGACGCTCGAACAGGGTGCTACGATGCTGGTCAATCCGCTGACCGCGTGGGCGCTGATGGAGGAGGCGCGGCGCGG
>Ga0209648_10005252_pt1 | contig 11064 bp, 11 predicted proteins | sample GraSoi2013_115cm_FD_185830 | JGI IMG/M metagenome (GOLD analysis project Ga0209648, IMG submission 185830) | Grasslands soil microbial communities from the Angelo Coastal Reserve, California, USA - Sample 9_17_2013_115cm (SPAdes) (version 2) | ecosystem: Environmental > Terrestrial > Soil >...
GTCTTCAAGTCGATCGGCGGTTATGCCGTCCAATGCAACATCTACGACCCGGTCGTGTCGTGGAAGGTGCGGCCGGTCGAAGGCGTGGTCGGCCTGTCGCGCTCCTTGCCCAACGAGTTCGAGGGCAGCCTCGCGCAATCCTGGACGTTCGAGCGTGACGGCGCCACGGTCGTGCTAAAAATCCGGCCGGCCATGACTTTTCCGAGCGGCCGGCCGGTCAACGCGGCGGCGCTCAAATATTCGCTCGACCGGGCGCTCCAGTCGCCGGGCTACATGCGCTTCGTGATGCCGCGCATGCTGCAGATCTCCAAGCCTGACGACATCGAGGTGCGCGACGACAGCACCATCGCGATCAACATGAAGGGCCCGACGCCGCAGCCGATGGTGCTGAACCTTCTGTCGCTGATGACCATCACGGCGCTCGATCCCGAGCTGGTGAAGCCCAACGCGACCGAGAAGGATCCGTGGGCGGCCGACTGGGCCAAGCGCAATCCCGCCGGCTCCGGCCCCTACACGCTGGCCGCCAACACGCCGGGCGTCGAGGTCGTGCTGGAGGCGCGCAAGGATCACTGGCGCGGGGTGCCTGCGTTCCAGAAGGTCGTCTTCAAGTACGTCCCCAACGAGGCCGACCGCGTGCTGCTGCTGAAGCGCAAGGCGGTCGACCTGGTGGTCGGCCGGCCGGGCCTGTCGCCGCGCAGCATCAAGGCCTTCGAGGGCGACAAGGCCTTCAAGATCGTGAGCGTTCCCGACACGACCTGCCACTGGCTGGCGATGAACCAGACCAAGGCGCCGCTCGACAACGTGAAGGTGCGCCAGGCCGTCAACTACGCCATCCCGGTCGCCGCGATCGTGCCCAACGTGCTGATGGGCTATGGCGCGGCCATGACCTCGCCTGTGCCTGCGCTCACGCCGGGCCATGACGGCAAGCTCTCGCCGTATAAGTTCAACCTCGACAAGGCCCGGGAGCTGATGAAGGAAGCGGGCGTCACCACGCCCGTCACGCTCGATCTCGCCGTGCGCATCGGCTGGCAGCCGCACGAGGAGGCCGCGGTGTGGATCCAGCGCGAGCTGGAAAAGATCGGCTTCAAGATCAACATCACGCGCCAGACCGACGCGACCTTCCGCCAGCTCGCCTCGAAGGGCGATCTGCAGCTCTCGATCGAGTCCTGGCAATCCTGGGTGAACGATCCGTTCTTTCATCTCGTGCCGCTGTTCCACAGCACGTCGAAAGGCACCAATACCGCGTTCTATTCAAACCCGAAGCTGGACAAGCTGCTCGACGAGAACTACCACGAGCCCACTGCCGACAAGCGCTTGGCCGCCGCCCGCGAGGCGCAGAAGATCGTCATCGAGGACGCCGTCTGGGGCATGCTCTGGTACGACAACTGGACGCGCGTCATGCGCGCCGAGCTGGTGGGCATCGAGAAGCGCTGGGACACCTTCGAGCGCTTCACGGCGATGAAGCTCGCCTGAGCCCAGGTGGCCTTTCTCGGTTACTTCCTGCGACGGCTCTCGCTCGTCATCCCGACTCTCCTGGGCGTGACCATCATCACGTTCACCCTCACCTACGTTCTTCCCGGCAATCCCGCCGTCGTGAAGGCGGGCCCGCTGGTTTCGCCCGAAGTCGTCAAGGAGCTGGAGAAGGCGATGGGCCTCGACCAGCCGGCCTGGGTGCAATACGGCCGCTATATCTCCGGCGTCCTGCACGGCGACCTCGGGCAGAGCGCCTCGACCGGCCGGCCGGTGCTTGAGGATTTCAAGCAGCGCCTGCCGGCCACCCTGGAGCTGACGCTGGCCAGCCTCCTCATCGCGCTGGTGCTCGGCATTCCGCTCGGCGTGCAGTCGGCCGTGCATCGCGACACCGCGATCGATCACCTCGGCCGCATCGTCGGCGTGGCGGGCGTCGCCATGCCGACCTTCTGGACAGGGCTGCTGTCGCTTTACGTGTTCTTCTACCTGCTGGGCGTCGCACCGCCGCCGCTCGGCCGCCTCGGCGCCGGCATCGCGCCGCCGCAGGCCATCACCGGCCTCTATGTCCCGGACAGCCTGCTCACCGGCAACTGGACCGCGCTGGGCTCCGCGCTGCACCAGCTCATGTTGCCGGCCCTGACGCTGGGCCTCAGCGTCATGGCGCCGATCGCCCGCATGGTTCGCTCGACCATGCTCGAGATCCTCGAATCCGACTACATCAAGGCGGCGTGGGCCGCCGGCATTCCGCCGCGGCGCGTGATCTATGGCGATGCGCTCGCCAACGCGATGATCCCCTTGATCACCATCCTGGGCATCGTCTTCGGCTTCCTGATGGCAGGCAACGCCGTGGTCGAAAGCGTGTTCGCCTGGCCGGGCATCGGCAACTACGCGATCACCTCGCTGATGACCAAGGACTCCGGACCGATCCAGTCGTTCGTGCTGTTCGTGGCGCTGCTCTACGTGATGGTGAATTTCGTCATCGACATCCTGTACGGGTTGATCGACCCGCGCATCCGGCTCGAGTGATGGCCGGGCTCTCGCCCTCGCCCCCACCCTTGCCTGTCGTCCCGCTTGCGCCGGCGTCGGCCGCGCTGCGCCTAGTCTGGCTGCGGCTGCGGCGCAACTGGCTGTCGGCCGCGGCGCTTGCCCTCATCGTCCTGATGATGCTGGCGGCGGCCCTGGCCGGCTGGGTCGCCCCCTACGAGCCCGACGCGACCGATGCCGACGCCGCGCTGCAGGCGCCGTCGCTGCACCATTGGCTGGGCACCGACATCTACGGCCGCGATCTGCTCTCGCGCATCATCTACGCCGCGCGCGTCGACCTCGCCGTCGCATTCGGCGCCACCGCCCTCGCCCTGGCGATCGGCTCCTCGATCGGCGTCGCCGCCGGGCTCTATCGCGGCATCGTCGATCTCGTGATCATGCGCTGCGTCGATTCGATCATGGCCTTCCCCGCCTTCATCCTGGCGATGGCCATCACCGCCGCGCTCGGCAACAGCGTCGGCAACGTGCTGATCGCCATCGCGTTGACGCAGATCCCGAACTACCTGCGCCTGATCCGCGGCGAGATCTTCCGCATCCGGGAAATGGAATACGCCGACGCCGCACGCGTCGTCGGCAACCCGGCCTGGCGCATCATGTTCATCCACCTGCTGCCCAACGCGCTGCCCCCGATCATCGTGCAGGGCACGCTGGCGATGGGCTACGCCCTCCTCACCATGGCGGCGCTCTCCTTCATCGGCCTCGGCATCCAGCCGCCGCAGAGCGAGTGGGGCTCGATGACCGCCGAAGGCGCGCAATTCATCGTGACCGGCGAATGGTGGCTGTTCCTGTTCCCCGGCCTCGCCATCGTGCTGATGGTGCTGTCCTTCAACCTGATCGGCGACAACCTGCGCGACTTCCTCGATCCGCGCATGCGCGGCGTACGATGACTCCGGTCGTCGAGGTCAAGGATGTATCGGTCCGCTTCGCCACCGATTTCGGCGAGGTCGAGGCGGTCGACGGCGCGAGCTTCGAGGTGCGCGATGGCGAGATTCTGGGCCTGGTGGGCGAATCGGGCTCCGGCAAGTCGGTGACGGCGACGGCCATCCTGCGCCTCATCCGCAAGCCAGGGCGCCTGACGCACGGCAGCATCGTGCTGGGCGGCCGTGATCTCGTGCGCTTGGGCGAGGAGGATCTGCAGAAAATCCGGGGCACCGAGATCGCCATGATCTCCCAGACGCCGCGCACCGCGCTGAACCCGCTGATCACCGTCGGCCAGCAGGTGGCGCGGTTGTTCACGCTGCATGGCGGTCTTTCCAAGGCCGCGGCGCGGCGGCGCGCCATCGAGATGCTGGCGCTGGTGGGCATCCCGGAGCCCGAGCGCCGCGCCCGACAATATGCGCACCAGTTCTCCGGTGGCATGTGCCAGCGGGTGATGATCGCCATGGCGCTCGCCACCTCGCCGCGCCTGCTGATCGCCGACGAGCCGACGACCGGCCTCGACGTCTCGACGGCCGCCCGCATCCTCGACCTGCTGCGCGACCTGGGCGCCAGGACCGGCGCGTCGATCCTGCTGATCACGCACGACCTTGGCGTGGTCGCCACGACCTGCCACAGGGTCGCGGTCATGCATGCCGGACAGGTCGTCGAAGTGGCGCCGGTGCACGCGTTATTCCGCCATCCCGCGCATCCCTACACGCGGGCCCTGGTGCGTTCGATCCCGCGCATCGACCGCGAGATCGTCATGGAGCCGATACCGGGCGCCGTGCCGTCGCTGCTGAACGTGCCCCCTGGCTGCCGCTACGCCGGCCGCTGCCCGTGGGTCGAGGAGCGCTGCCGGCGGGCCAAGCCGGCAATGACGGAGATCGCGTCCGAACACTTCGTGGCCTGCTTCGCGGTGGAGGACGGCCGTGCCGCGCCTGTGTGACGTCGAGGACCTGAAGGTCCACTTTCCCTTGCGCGGCTCGGCGGCGTGGATGCGCACGCTGCGCGACGGCACGCCGCCGGTGGTGCGCGCCGTCGACGGCGTCTCGCTCGGCATCGAGGCGGGCGCCACGCTGGGGCTGGTGGGCGAGTCGGGCTGCGGCAAGTCGACCGTCGCGCGCGCGCTGGTGCGGCTGCTGCGGCCGACCGGCGGGCACATCCGGTTCGCGGGCGCCGAGCTCACGGCCTTGAACGACGAGGACTTCAACAAGGTGCGGCCGCATCTGCAGATGGTGTTCCAGGATCCCGCCGCTTCGCTCAATCCGCGCCTGTCGGTTCGGCGCATGGTCGAGGAGCCGCTGCGCCTGCACACCAACCTCGGTGCGGGCGAGCGCAGGGAGCGCGCCGAGTCGGTGCTGGAGGAAGTCGGGCTGGGCGCCGAGCTGGCCGACCGCTATCCACACGAATTGTCGGGCGGGCAGTGCCAGCGGGTCAACATCGCCCGCGCGCTGGTGACCAACCCACGGCTGATCGTGCTCGACGAGCCGACCTCGGCGCTCGATGTATCGCTGCGCGCGCGCGTGATCCTGTTGCTCGAGGAACTGCGCCAGCGGCACGGGCTTTCCTATCTCTTCATCTCGCACGACCTGGCGACGGTGCGCTATCTCGCCTCGCGGGTCGCCGTGATGTATCTCGGCGTCATCGTCGAGGAGGCCGACACCGCCGAGCTGTTCGACCGGCCGGCCCATCCCTACACCCGCGCCCTGCTCGCGGCCGTGCCAGTGCCCGACCCCGACGTCCGGCGCGATCCCTTCGTGCTGGCGGGCGAGATTCCGAGCCCGATCGACATTCCCGCCGGCTGCCGGCTGCGCGCGCGCTGTCCGCTGGCGCAACCCGTGTGCGCCCGGCCCGTGCCCTATCGCGAGGTGGCGCCCGGCCATTTCGCCGCCTGCCACCTCGTCTAGCGACCACAGGAGGAAACCCAATGGCCATCGTCCGATATGTCCTGGTGAAGTTGAGGCCCGGCGTCGACATCGACGCGTTTGAACGCTTCGAGCGCGAGGTCGACTACGTCAAGGCGGCACAGAATCCGTCGATCATCAGCTACCGCACCCACCGCATCACCGACCTCGACATGGGCATCGACGGCGGCCCGTGGGACTTCATGGAGCGCATCGAAGTCACCAGCCAGGCCGACTACGAGAAGCAGGCGGCGACGGGCAGCAAGGAATTCCTCGACCTGCTCTACACCAAATACCTCGACCGTTCGAAGACCGTCGCGATGTGGTCCGAGCGGATCGAACCCTGAAGACAGGCACGGGAGAGAACGATGGCAATCGTGAGATATGTGCTGGCGGCGCTGAAGCCCGGCGTCGACCGCGACGCCTATGAGCGTTACGAGCGCGAGGTCGACTACGTCGTGGCGGCCAAGCTGAAGTCGATCATCTCCTACCGCACCCATCGGCTGACCGGCGTCAGCCCGAACCTGGGCGGCGGGCCGTGGGACTATATCGAGCGCATCGAGATCACCGACCGCGCCGCCTACGACGCGGAGATCGCGATGCTCGGCAAGGACCTGATCACGGAGCTGTACGAGAAGTATCTCGACAAGTCGAAGACCAGGTCGATCTGGACCAAGCTCGTCGATCCGTGAGCGACGCCGTTCCCTTCGCGGGCAAGGTCGCCCTCGTCACCGGCTCCTCGTCGGGCGCAGGTGCCGCGATTGCGCTCGAGCTGGCGCGGCTGGGCGCCGCGGTCGCCGTTCATTGCCGCACCAATATAGGCGAGGCCCGGTCGATCGCGGGCCGCATCGCCGGGACGGGCGGCAAGGCCCAGGCCTTCCGCGCCGACCTCGCGCAGGACGGCGCGCCGGAGCAACTCGCCGCCGACGTCGAAAGCGCGCTCGGTCCGGTCCAGCTGCTCATCAACAATGCGGGCCCCTACGCCGATGCGCCTTTTCGCACGCTGAAGCCGGAGGTGTGGGACGCGATCATGGCGGCCAACCTCAGGGCGCCCTGGCTGCTCGCGCAAAAGCTGGCGCCCGCGATGGAGCGGCTGGGCTGGGGCCGCATCGTCAATCTCGGCGCCACATCCGGCTTCGTGCGCACGCACTCGGTCTACGGCCTCGCCAAGGCGGCCCTGCTCACGCTGACCGAGAGCCTGGCGCTGGAGCTCGCGCCCGCGATCACGGTCAACGCCGTGGTGCCGAGCCAGATCGCCAGCGCCCGGACCGACACCATGCCCGTGTACAAGGAAGCCGCGATCGCCGGCACGCCGCTCGGCCGGCTGGTGACCGAACGGGAGATCGCCCGCATGGTAGCGCTGGTTTGTTCACCCGCGTTCGATTTCGTCACCGGGCGCGCCATCGTCATGGATGGCGGCCGCACCTTGCCGCGCTTTCCCCGCATCGGCATCTCCGAAGGCTGATGCGCCAGCTCTATTTCCCCAACATCGACTGCCGCATTGTGAAGCCGCCGACACGGATGACCTGGATAGGCTCGCTCCCCGCCAATAGCTTCCGCGCCAGCATGTCCTCACGCACGTTGTGCATCAGCCGCCTCGATATCGCGAAACTTTCATACGGCGCCGTATAGCCGCCCTCGTGCAAGAATGAGGTCATCCGGCGTCGTTGCCGGGACGAGAAACCACTGAAAGTCGAGACTGAAATTATCGTCGATCGGAAGATTGCCATTGTTCCAGAAGCTGACCGTCACGGGCGCCTGGAAATTTGCCGGCACGTATGTGTTGATGCCGAGAGCCAGACTGGGCCCGGTGATCGGCGTCGGATTGAGGAGCATCAGCGGCTGCGGGCCGGGCGACGAGCAGTTGAAGGCGACCTGCGCCGGCGTTTGTCCCGGCCCTGCGACGGGTAGAGATGTGCCGGCGACCTGAACGATCATCAGCCCGGCCGTGTCTCCCTGGCCGTAGGCCACGTTGAAGACGGTTTCCGGCTGGTTGCCGTCGACCAGGGCCACATTGCGCCAGCACATGTCCGGATTATTCCGGATGTACTGCGCGAAATCGGGCAGCCTCGTCACGTTCGGAATCGGATTGGGATGAGGCTCGGTCGACACGCGTCCAACCAGACAGTAGTGGTCATTCGGCCCGATCGGTCTCGGGTTCCACTTCAGTGGCTCGCTGCAAACGGCGATTCCGCCCGGTGGCTTGGGCCACATCAGAACGCTGGCCGGGGACCAATAGCCGGACCAGTCCCCGGTCGCCGAGTTGCCCGGGAGATTCTTGGCGCGCGCATAGACGAAATTATCCTGGTTGACGAACGGATTTGTCCCGACGTCGGCGCCGTAGTTGCCGGCGAAAAACGTCTGCCAGTCGGCGATCGGCGCGACCCCGTACGGAATGATGTCCGGAGACTCGCAGGGAGAGCCGGCACGATTCGGATAGGTACCGTCGTCGGATAGATTCAGACGCAGCAGCAGATCATTCCACATCGCCATGGAGCACTCCCCTTGCCTGCCGGCGAGTGTCGTCTGCAGCCGGCCTCGTCGGGCGGGTATCGCAACCCGACCCGTTAATCGGTCGTCGTTGGAGCCGCCAAGTCCGCCATTCCTCGCGACAGATTTCCCACGTCACTCGTGCGAGGAATCGCGTGTCAATATCATAGGCCTATCGGATGAACAACTATTTGGTGTTTTTCGTTTTGTATGATCGCATAGAAGTTGTACTAGGCCCAGGACGCGGCGCGCTCCAACAACCGCCGCGCACGAATGACGACGGGCAAGTCGATCATGCTGCCTTCGAAGGCCACTGCACCTGCCCCATCGGCCGCGGCGGCGTCGAAGGCTGCGAGCAGCCGGCGGGCGCGATCGAGTTCGGCGGCCGAGGCGCCGTACTCTTCATTGATGATCGGCCCGTGCGCCGGATGGATGCAGGCGGCCGTGGTGAGGCCCAGCGCCTTGCCGCGCCGCAGCCCGGCTCGATAGGAGTCGAGGTCGTCGATCTTCGCGAGCTGTCCCATCGACCCCATCGTGATGTGACAGCCCCCGGCGTGCGCGCCGGCAGGCCGATTGACATGGCAATCTGTGCAAGTGTCGAGGTTGCTGGCTGCTTCGGCAGCTAATCGGTGGCCGCTTCAGCCGGTGTGTGCACAGTCGCCACTTCGTCATGAGGCCTTTCCTCGACCTCCAGCGTGATACGGACATTCAACGCCACAAGCACGCGAAGCACCAAGGTTAGATCCATTCTGGCCTTGCCGCGCTCGACCGCAACAATCCAGGACTGGATGACCCCGGCAAGCCGAGCGAGGCGACGCTGGCTGTATTTCCGGTGCCGTCGTGTATCAGCGATCAAATGCGAAAAGGTGACGACGCTTAGAGGAAGGTTACGCTCGCTTTCGCTGGGCACGGCGTCACGCGGTTCAAGAGAAGTGACCCCGCCTCGCGTGCATTCATGGGGGAGAAGCAAAATGAGGCGGGGGCCGGTCGATTGTGGCGGACAACCGGCGTCAGATGAATGTCCTTGGCCGTTCTAAAGTTGCAATTGGCTGCGGTTCAAATGTCGAAGCGACCTCTAGCCAGTATGCGTGGCCGAACTCGAAACCGCTCTCAGCACCCCGCAACTCAACTCCTTGCTTCGCGTTAAGCAGGGCGATTTAGCGTGCTTTGCGAGATTGGAGCAGGAGGAAAACCGATGATCGGCACCAAGTCATCTGGCTCGTCGAGCGACAAGAAGGACGAACCAAAGTCGGAGCAGGGCCAACAAACGCACAAGGGCAAGGAAATCCAGCGTCCGAAGCCGGGAAGGATGCCCCCCTTTCGCCGGTGAGGTCGACGCGATCGGCGGCGCAGAAGGTTTAGTCCATTGCAGCTGACGCCGAGTGGCACAGTTGGAAGCGATCGCCGCAACCGGGGTGCTTCGTCGCCGTTATCGCCTAAGCATTCGACAGGGAGGGCCGCTATGAAATGCTTACCATTTGTTGCCGTTAGCGTCTGCGTTGCCTCGGTAGTCGCGTGCAGCATAAAGGAGGAACGTGTGGTGCAGCCTGCGCCCCCTCCTGCGGTGGTAACGCCGGTGCCTTCCGGCTCGGTTGTTTATACGCAGCCTGCCCCGGCAACGACGACTGTCTATACGACGCGTTAGGGGACGGGCGAGCCCACCGAGGGATGAGCGGTTGAAGTCGGAGCTGGCCTTTTTATCGGGTGCGGGCCTCTACGTCCCGGTCAAAGTCAGTGACGAAGAGGAAGCGCCGATGTCCCGGGTGCCGTGGCACATATTCAAGGAGCACCAACCACGAGCCCATCTCCTGGCCGCCGTGTTGTGCACCGTTCCCACGGGCGCCGATCCCAATCCGAGGGAAGCATAAGTAGTGCTCGGAAGCACAAGTAGTGCTCGAGCGTCTCGTGAGGATCCAGAAACCGGCGAGCTACCACGCAACGACGGTCGTGCGGGATGCCGGTCGGCCGGAAGTGCATCTCGCGTTCGAGGACAAGGGCGACGCCCAAAAGTTGGCCGCTGCGGTGGCGGCCGAAGCGACGACCAACTATCCAGGCTGGGCGACCGAACGGACCTTCGATTTGGACAGCGCGACGGTGGCAGCGCTGGCCGCTTCGCTTCCAGTGCCGAAGACGCGTCCAAAACCACCTCCAGCAGGACCTGTCCCTACCGAAAATCTTATCCAGACAGTATCCGGCCATGTGGTCAGGTAAGCTGCCGGCCGGATGGTCCAGGTTCCGAACTTCTTCACAGTTTTGTTGGCATGGTTGCGTAGCTCGCAGGCTCGGCGTGAGGCCGAGATCCTCTACTTGCGGCAGCAACTCATCGTCCCGAAGCGGTCGGCGCCGGCCCGACCCAGGTTGAAGGGCATCGACCGCCTGATCTTCGTGTGCCTCTACCGGCTGTTCCCTTCCCTGCTCCACTCGTCCATCATCTTCAAGCCAGAGACATTGCTACGCTGGCACCGAATTGGCTTTCGCCTGTTCTGGCGTTGGAAGTCACGGCGACGGGCTGGCCGACCTGCAGTGTCGGCCGACATTCGCAATCTCATCCGCCGGATCAGTCAGGAAAATCCTCTCTGGGGTGCGCCGCGTATCCACGGCGAGTTGCTCAAGCTCGGTATCGAGGTCGCCCAGTCGAGTGTCGCCAAGTACATGGTGCGACGATGCGGGCCACCGTCACAAGGCTGGAAGACCTTCCTTCACAATCACGCCCCAGACATCGCTGCTATCGATCTATTCGTTGTGCCGACCATCGGCTTCAAGCTGCTGTATGGCCTGGTGATTATCCACCTCGAGCGACGCCGCCTGATCTGGACCAACGTCACAACCAACCCGACGGCGGAATGGATCGCTTGCCAGATCACCGAAGCCTTCCCCCCGGGGAACAGGCGCCCTGTTACCTCATCCGCGACAGAGACGGTTCCTATGGCGCCATAGTCAGAAACAGAATCCGGGCGATGGGCGGCGTCGGCGATCGACCAACCGCACCTTGGTCGCCTTGGCAGAATGGGCATGTGGAGAGGCTGATCGGCTCGATCCGGCGAGAATGCCTGGACCACGTCTTAAGCCCGGGCGAAGCGCATCTGCGCCGGATCGTTAGGGCCTACGCTGACTACTACAACCATGCATCTGAACACCCATCTGTCTATGTGGTTGAGGAGAATAGGTTTTGCTGATCGGGATGCGATCCCGTGGGGTATTTAGGATTGTGCCGGGCGCGTCCGGCGATGGCATGTGC
>Ga0209648_10005253_pt1 | contig 11063 bp, 7 predicted proteins | sample GraSoi2013_115cm_FD_185830 | JGI IMG/M metagenome (GOLD analysis project Ga0209648, IMG submission 185830) | Grasslands soil microbial communities from the Angelo Coastal Reserve, California, USA - Sample 9_17_2013_115cm (SPAdes) (version 2) | ecosystem: Environmental > Terrestrial > Soil >...
CTTGACCCGCGTGATCAAAGAACGAGCCGCGCCTCCAACACCCCAGCCGGTGACGCCTTCCACTTTGGGAGCGTACCGGCCTTTGAGGCCATGCTTTTCCACGAAAGGCGCAAGCAGGGACAGCGACGAGCGACTTCCGGTGTCGATGTCGCACGCACCCTTGATCCCGTCGATCTCTCCCTCCACTTGCGGGATATGATAGTTGAACTTGAAGGGGAGCACCGTGCCGTTGCCCTGGTAGTTAAAGGCGGAGGGTGCGGTGAGCGTCAGCAAGCTGCGCTCGTAATTGACGGTGACGACAAATCGCTTGAAGATTTCGTAGCCGACGAGCCCGCCGATCGCGAGGCCTTCAACCTGCTCGAAGCTCTGCATCGGATACGCCGCAAACAGCTGGTTCGACAGGGTGACATCCCCAGCTGCAGCATGTCCACCTTGACGAGCCCGACGTCCTCGGACTTTTCGCCCACCCCCCGTCCTTGAAGCGCGCCCTGCGGCTTGAGCCCAAGCTCCTTTGCCAGCGGCGGCGTCACGATGTTCGCACCCCCGGTGTCGCAGAGGAATGTAAAAGGCCCCTTACCGTTCAGTTTCACCTTCACATAGATGTGATTGTTCGCCAGCTCGAATGGAGTGGTAGTCGACGACTTGCCGCCTTCGAAAGCGAAGTCAGGCGGGGGCGGAGCCGGCTTGCGAAAGAGGCTGTCGTCAATCGGCACATTGAACTCGACCTTTTCGAGCGTAGTGAATTGGTCGTACTGCTTCTCGCCATTGGTGGATCTCTGCTGGAAGGGCAGCTTCACGCCGCTGATCGCTCGATAATCGGAGAAGTAGGTGGTGCGAGTCTCGAGCGCGGCTTTCTCCACCGTTCGATCGAGCAAGGAGGTGGCCGCATCGATCCAAACATCAAACGGGCGCCCGCCTTTGGGTGTAATCCGCAGGACGAAATAGCGCTTGCCGTCTTCGGTCTTCTGGGTGGGGCGCTCGATCGTCGCCGGCCAGCGCTCCGGAAACCAATAGGCGAGGCTTCGGCGATAGGCTTCATTCGCCGCCGACTCCAGCGCATCACCGCCGCCTTCCTCGCGCACCTGCTTCGACGTGTCCTGAGACCAGACGATTCGGCCGTCGAAACCCTCGGCTCCCGAGCTGGGACCTAACTCATAACGATCCACGTGCCGTCCGGTCAGCACGTCATCCCAGGACTCGCCTTTGCCGGTCAGCCCGGAAGTCGAGAGTTTGCCTTGGGAGTGACTCGTTCGAATCCCATTCCAGGCCTCGCCGCCAGTGACCTGCTTGGCCTTGGCGAGAATTTCTTTCGCGGTTGGCTGGGCTGATGCAGCCAAGGGAAGGAGAAGCAAACCGAAGAGGGCTCGAGAGAGGGCAGGGGCCATGTTCGCCTCTTAATACGAGCGCACCTTGACTGCATTGCCCCAGGTTCGCCGCGAGCGGAACCTCAGGCGGCCGCGGCCTCACGGCTCGCCAGGACCGTCAAGATCCGTTCGGCAACAACCACCGCGTCGGCGCTGGGTTCGAGGCCTACCGAGATGTGTCCCGCTCGCCACGGCAGAACGAGCTGGAATTGAATCCCGTACCGGATCAGTAGAAACCGTAAGCCCTGAAGGTCGAGATCGCCGCGGCGGCGGGTCAGCTCGATCGCCACGGGATTAACGATCAGCTCCTCCATCCGATCGGTCTCCACCGGATTGTGGCTTGGCAACCGGGGATTCTGCGCCATCTCGATCAGGCGGCCCTCCTGATTGACGGCGACGTAGCGGATGTTCCGATCCAGGGCAAATAGTTCGGCGCTCAGCGCATGGGTCATGGGTGCCTCTCCCGTTTCTAACTACCAAGTCGGTTAGACAATGAGGATGACGGGCGGACCCGCCATCTGTCAACCCCCTAGCCAGTTAGAGTTTAAGTTGTGCCCGGGATTTGCTCACCGGTATGCTCCGGTTCCGTGCCTGAACCCAGCCAAAGCTCGTACGCAAATAACCCACCTCCACTGATCGGAAACAGCCTGTGTTTGGACCTCGTCAACACGGTCGATTGGCGGGGGAGGCCGGGCAACACGGATGGGCTGACGAGCTACGAGGAGCTCGTTTACTGGTCACTGCAAGCCGGGGCATTGGGCAAGACGGAGTCGCGGCGGCTTGTGGCTGAGGCGCGTCGCCACCTGAAGCAGGCGGCGCGCGTGCTGGAGGTGGCAAGAGCCCTCCGGGAAGCGATTGCGAGAGTCTTCGAGCAGTCCAGGCAGCGACAGTCCGGCGATCTCGCCTGGCTCAATCAGATGTTGCGGCGTGCCCCGGCACGAGCAGCGATCGTAGCGAGAGGCAACGAGTATCACTGGGCGAACGAAGAGAAGGCGTTCCTGCTGGAGCGCCCCCTCTGGCCGGTGCTTTGGGATGCTGCCGATTTGCTCACTTCCGACCGCCGCGAATGGGTTCGCAATTGCGGCGACCCCGAATGCGGCTGGATGTTCCTCGACTCGTCGAGGAACGCCACTCGCCGCTGGTGCTCAATGGAGCGGTGTGGCAATCGCGCCAAGGCGCGTCGGCACTACCGAAGGCACAAGAAAAAAGGGTAGCGGCAACATCCCGCTACCCTCGATCCTTCAACCTAGAACTGTGGACCTTCTGCCCTCTTAGTTTTGGCCCAACACGAAGAGGTGACCATTGTTCTGGGCGTAGAGCCGGCCCGTCGGATCAATCGAGAAGGGGGTATAGGCGGCGCCGACCGCAAGATTCGTGAAGAACTTGAAGTTAGGCGTGGTGAAGACGCCAGTATTCCCCTGCCCGAGCACGTAGACGTTGCCGTCCTCGCTCTCGACGTAGACGTTTCCATTGCCGTCGACGGCCGGCGCATTGATGCACCATTCGAAGCCGTGCGGGTGCTGACCGTCGTTGACGCAGGTGATGGACCCGTCGGGATTGCGGTGGCAGTTGCGGGTCTCAGTGCTTAGGAACTTCCACTCCGGCACGAGGTTGGAGTTCACCTGAGTGATGTAGAACGGCCCGGCCGGGATACCGGTGAACGCGCAAACGACCTCGCTCACCGGGAAGGCCGGACTCGAGTTGCAGTAGAAGCCCGCCTCCTCATCGTAGTGATTGTCTTTCATCACGATCGAGTAGGTGCCGTCGTGCTGGAACACCGCCTGGGTGTCGTCCCAACCAAAGTCATAGGTCGCCAAGATGGCACCATCAGAGCCGCGGAGCTTGTAAGCGTGGCCACGCGCAATGTTGTAGCGGGTGTAGGCACCGAAATAGATGTTTCCGTCGGGCAGCACGACCGGTGACGACGTCCCTGCGTCCAGGATTCGTCCTGAGCCCCGCCGATTGGTCGAAGGATCAACGCCGACGTTGGCGCCGTTGCGGCACTTGCCCTTCTCGGGAGTCGGCGAGGATGCGATCGGAAGCAGGACGCCGCAGCCGTCGTTGAGCGTGTGCTGGAGCGAACTCGCCCATTTGAGTGTCAAATTAGGGTTCACTGCTACTACGTAAGAGGCGCGGTCACCGGCGGCGCCAAATAAGGCGAGATCCCCATGGCCCCTACTGGCTGTGTAGATGGTGCCGTCGGGCCCGATCGCGGGAGCGATGTTCAGGCCCGGCCGCTGGGCGCCACAGGCACCTGTGCGCGGATTTGACCCCGGGCTCGGGGGCCACGGAAGGGTTGCGACACTGAATGATCTCTCGCAGACCGTCGGGGGGTTCACCGAGGAGAGCAGCGCCGGATAGCTGACCATGCTGACCGTGTCGTCGGGCGCGATTTTGACCAGCCAGCTGTTGACCAGACCGGGGTACACATTGATCGTCTGATCGGTGAATTTGATGGCGTTGTAGTAGATATTGCCGGCATCGTCGGCGCTGAGCGGGCCGGCCACGAAGGTATTGGCATCAATAGTACCAAAGGGATTGATGCGCGAAACGACCGTACCGTCCCCCTGGTCGAGCTTGAAAACAGTGCCGCCAAACCCCGGGTCGTAAACGAAGCCGTTCGCTAGCACCGCGTGGTACACAGGTTCCCACTGGGCGAGTTCGATGCGCACCGCCTTCCAGTCGCTTTGGAACCTCCACTTCTCCACCAAGTTGCCGCCCTCCCAGTGCAGTCTCGCCTGGTTCCAAATCTGGCTGTTCCAGGCGGATTGGCCGCAGTCTGTCTCGCCCGGTGGCGGGTTCCCGGATCCCGGCGGGCTGCACTCGATAAAGCGGCCCGTCTTGAACTCCATGAAAACATCGTTCTGATGGATCAAGGGCACCTGGTAGTGGACCAGAAGGGTCCCGCCAGCATCCCGTTCCTCTGCCGCTGTGAAAGGATCGTAGACGATGTCGGCCAGTATCGATGTGGCGTCCTGACCCACCGTGGTCACGAAGCCGTCATGCTGCGAATTCTGACCCCACTGGGGCCAATTAATCTGTGCGAACGCTTGGTTGCACAGCACGCTCGCCCCGAGGATAACCCCCGAGAACGCAACTGTGATGTGTTTCATACGATGGATGTGTTTCATGAGAACCCCCGATTGAGTTGTCTTACGTCTGGTGAATACTTCCCCCCAGGCCTGTGAGGCCTGCCACTTCAAATGCCGATCCTCAGGCCAGTAGAGACCTGCTTCGACGAAGCGACTTTTGCTGCGTTCGGCAGCGCAAGTCAAGAAACACCTGAGGGAGATATCGATGTTTCAGCGGGCCTCGTCGCTTTTCCTCCAAGCCGCTTTGCAAGTGCCTCTTACTCCTGCAAAAAGGGGTAGCGAATGCGACCGCTACCCCTCACGTGCCAAGCGAAAGGCTATCAGATTGCGTCAGCCGGATCGGACGCTCGGCGCGATACAACTTCCGGCCGCCCGCTCGCGGTGGCGATGGCTACGCGGCTCAATTTCCGACCACAAACAGGTGGCCGTCGTTCTGGGTGAAGATGCGGCCCTGCGCATCGATCGAGAGCGGTGTATAGGCCGCCCCCAGCGCCAGGTTGGTGAAGAAGTGAGTCGCCGGAGGGCCGAGGGAATGGTCGTTCCAGACACCCGTGTGGCCTTGCGGCAGCGCGTAAAGGCGCCCGTCCTCGCTGTTATTATAGACGGTCCCGTTGCCATCGACCGCCGGCGCGTTGATGCACCATTCGAATCCGTTCGGATGGTCGGAGACGCAGTGCTGAGGCTGCTCATCGCCATGGCAGCTCATGGTGTTGGTGCTCTGGAACTTCCACTCCGCCGCCATATGGTGGTTGGAAGAGTCGGTCTGAGTAGCGCTTAGCTGCGTGATGTAGAAGGGACCCGCCGGGATAGTTGGACCGGTCCGTCCGCCGTAGTCGCAGACGATGTTGGCGACGGCAGGGTTACCTTGGAAGAAGTTGCAGTAGAAGCCTTCCTCTTCGTCGTAGTGATTGTCCTTGAGCACCACCGAGTAGGTGCCGGCGTGCGGCCACACCGCTGGGGTCGAATCCCAGCCGAAGTCATAGTAGGAGATGAAAGCACCCGTCGAGCTGAACTTGAAGAGGTGACCGCGGGAGACGTTGTAGCGGCTATAGGCGCCGTAGAGAACGCTCCCGTCAGGGAGCACGGTGGGCGAGGACGACGATTGGTCAATCACGCGCCCGGCCGGCATCTGATTGGTACCGGGATCCACGCCAAGATGATTAGCGTCATACGTACCCCAACGGCACTTGCCCTTTTGGACCGGCTGGGACTGGGTGGCAATCGGGATGAGCACGCCACAGCCATCGTTGATCCCACGGTCGCGCAGCGATGCCGCCCATTTTGGGGTCAAGTCGGGATTGACCGCCACCACGTAGCTGTAGCGGCTGCTGAAGTCCGCCCGGCTGATTGTGTAGATGGTGCCGTCCGGCGCGATCGCCGGAGCGACGTTGATCCCCGGCCGCTGGGGCCCGCACGGAGCTGAAGGCGGAAGGAAGTTGGGATTATACGCGCTCGTCGAGTCGAAGGCAGTGGCGACGCCCGGCCACGGCAGCCGCGAGTTCCCGAAGGCAGTTACGCATGAGCTCGGCGCGTTGGGGACCAGGGCGGAGAAACTCACCTTGCTCGTGCTGTCGTCTGGGGCAATCTTGACCAGCCAGCTGTTGAGCGCACTCTCGGACCCGGCGTTCGGGTTCTGAGGATCGAAGTCCAACTGGAGCGCATTGAAGTAGACGTTCCCATTGCTGTCCGCCGAGAGCGGTCCGGCCACGTACACCGTGCTGCCGGAGATGGAAGGATACGCCGGGTTGATGAGGGAAACGACGCTGCCATCACCCGTGTCCAACTTCCAGACCGTCCCGTTGGCACCGGGGACGTAGATCAAGCCGTTGGCCATCGCGGCGTGAAAGACCGGCTCCCAGCCACCGACCAGGTCAGCCGGCTCAGGCTTCCAGTCGCTTTGAAAAGTCCATTTTTCGACCAGCACGCCGCCCTCCCAGTGCAGTCGTTTCTCGTTCCAGATCTGGCTGTTCCAGTGAGTGGCGGTGTTGGTCCCATCGTCGAGCGTGTAAGTGCCGGACTTGAACATCATGTAGGCATCTTGCTCGTGGAGAATGGTGGCCTGGTAGTGGGCGAGCAAGTCGCCACCCTGGTCTTGCTGCTCCTGTGGTACGAACGGATCGTAGACAATATTGGCCAACTGCCCGCTGAGCGATTGGCCAACTACGTCGACGAAACCCTGGTGCTGCGGGTTTTGACCCCATTGCGGCCAATTACCTTGCGCGAGCGCTGTGTTGCAGAGCACGCCCGTCCCGAAGACAACGCCTGAGAACACAAGGATGATGTGTTTCATGAGAACCCCCGAATAAGTGTCTTACTGCTGGTGGACTGCCCCTCAGGCCGGCGAAGCCTGCGATTTCAATGCCGCCCCTCAGGCCTGTCGAGACCTGCCTCGGCGAGAAGCGTTTTGCTGCCATCGGTGGCGCAAGTCAAGAAGTACCTGAACCGATCGCTTGCTAAGCAAGCCACGTTTGTACAGTTGGATAAGCAACAGTTTGGCTTGAATTCCTGAATTTAAGTTAAAGCACGTTCAGGGTGATGCCCTTGTAACATCAATGTTTTCATCCTGTGTCACAGTGCGCGTAATCCTCACAAGCCTTTCGCTTTCTTTCCAGAGCCTCTTTGCTACCGCATCGTCACGGGCGAGTGGCGATGGCTCTTTGGGGCGATTTTTTTCGAAGTAGAGTCCAGTTGTCCCTTCCACGTCGCGACTGGTCGCAAGATACAGAATTGTTTTGGCCCCTGCGGCCGGAGTCATCATCAGCCTCTTCGCAATCCAGAGCACGGGACGGATCCGCCGTGGGGCGCCGCTCCAGATATTGCTCGCGACTGCGCCCGGGTGAAGCGCATTCACTGTCACCCCGCTGCCCTTGAGTCGCCGGGCGAGCTCGCGCGTGAAAAGGACATTGGCTAGCTTCGATCGAGAGTACGCGCGCATCAGTCGATAGCCGCGCTCGAACATCAGATCGTCGAAATCCATCGTCCCTCGATAATGAGCTACCGAGGTAACGTTCACGATGCGAGCTGGAACACTTTTCACCAAAAGGTCCAGCAACAGATGGGTGAGCAGGAAATAGCTGAGGTGATTCACTGCAAACGTCGCTTCCATTCCATCCTCGGTGAGCGTTCGCTTGGCGAACACGGTGCCGGCATTGTTCACCAGAATGTGAAGCGAATCGTGTCGGGCGAGGAATGCCTCAGCCAGGCGCCTGACTTGGCGCTGCGATGCAAAATCGCAAACCAGGAACTCGACGCGGTTTGAACCGGACCGCCTGCGCACCTCTTCGGCCGTGGGTGCGGTTTTCGCTTCGTTGCGCCCGACGATCACCAACTGGGCGCCCATCCGGGCAAGCTCGACGGACGCCTCGAAACCGATTCCGCTCGTGGCACCCGTAATGAGAACTGTTTTTCCAGCCAAATCCGTCATCCGCGTGAGCTTAGACGATAGTCGAAGGCCGGGTGGCCGCTCGCACGGTCAGCAACCCTGGTCGGCGTGACACGTCATCCCTATGGTTAAGAGCTTTCTCGGGGTCGGAGCGGAGGACGGGGATGGGCGGCGAGGGCATTCGGACAAACGCAGGATTGGGTCTGTTTGGCGCATTGTGCTTGGCGCTCGGCCTGATGCACCTGGGATGCGGCTCCGGCTCGGACCGAATGAGGAGTGTTCAAGATCTTCCTCCCCCTCCCGCCGATGACGGCGGAATCCCCGACACGGGACGAGATGGCGGAATCGATGCAGGGACAGATGGGGGCCTCGACGGTGGACCGGACGGCGGCATCGATGGAGGAGTGGACGGTGGATCCGACGGAGGAATCAACTTCGGCGGCCCTGGTCCGTGGCCGATTGAAAACCACAGCTACGGTGCCGCGGACGGCATTCTCGAATCGCCGGTCGTGGGCTTTACTACCGATGAAACTCAGAATCGCTGGGTGGCTACGCACGACGCGCTTTACTTACTGAGGCCGGGACAAACGACGTTTCATCGCTATGCGGCAGCGGATGGATTGCACCTGCAATCCAATCCGGCGGTGTACTGCGACGCTCGGTTACCTGGCGGAGATCACCTTTGCCCGATTTACGGCGCGGCGGTGGATCCCGGCATCACGGAGATCGTTGGCGGTGGACCCAACGAGGTATTCGTCGGATACGCCGGACACGACGAGGGCACCGGCGAGTGGGATGACCCAAACCGCCATACCGGAAAACTCGACCGTGTCCGGCTGCTTCCGAACGGAGCAATCCAGGCGGATCGGATCGACATGTGTTCAGGCGCGCACGGTGGGCAGTACTGGCACAACCGAACCGTGGAACGAATGATTTACGACCATTTCATTCACCCGCATGAGTTGTACGTGGGAACCAATCATGGCGTCGACTTGATGAGGCCTGATCACTTCCGCTATCCGCGGCCCGACGAGTGGTTCGACACCGCCAACCTCGAATTCATGGCCGACCATCTCCACCCGCGAGTTTGTTATCACCGCCCCTGCGACAACACCGAGAGCAATCAGCGGATGGGCGACTGGCGCGGTCTAGCCTTGGCCCCCGATGGAGACTTGTGGGTCGCCGGAATGTGGACCGCCGGCAAGATTCGATGGGATCCGGATCTGCTTCATTGGTTCATGCGACCTGGGGAACAGGCATTCTCGTTTGCTTTTGGAGACCCGTATCCGGTTCCACCCAATGACTATGGGTTCATCAACCAACCGGTCTTCATGCCGCCGCTTGAGGGAGACCATGTTTCGATTAGTGCGGTCGCGGTGGCGCCAGACGGAAAAGTATGGTTCTCGGGCGGAGCCCTTTACAACGGCTATCCGGACTACGGGATAGCTTACTGGGATGGGCACACTTTCCACTATTACGATCCTCAGATTGATCTCGAGATGCCGGAGCGGAGCGTCCGCGATTTGATCGCCCTGCCGACAGGACAACTTGTCGTGGCCGGGCCTAACAGCGGACTCACGTTGTGGAACCCGGCTACGGGAGCGCACCAAAGCCTTCGCGCGCCCCAGTGGCTGCCGGATGACCGCGTCTTGCGACTCGAGCTGGATCGGATGGTGTCGCCCCCTGCGCTGCACGTCTCCACCAGTCGCGGAGCGACCGTTCTTCGCGTTCTTCCCTAACGTTCCCTGGTACGAATGGGTCTTCGCGGGTATGTGATCCGCGGAGACTGTTTCTGAGTCCGATCATCGAATGGGTGGCGCTGTTTGGCTATGGGTTGCTGCTCTACCTGATTGCTCCGCGCGCCGAAAACCACCGGATGTTCCTTTGGGCGCGCTCGGAGCGAGGGGCGCCGTCCGCCGCCCTGCTCACCGCCAGCGTGTTGGTCACTTGGATCTTCGCAAAGAGCATCACCAACGCCGCCAACCTCGGTGAGAAGTATGGAATTTTGGGAGGCATCGCTTATGCCGGCTGGTATCTCTCGGTCCCGATCGCCGGGCTGCTGATATACCGGATTCGCAAGAGCGGTCACGAAGGCTTGATTCCCTTTCTGACCGCTCGCTTCGGACCCGCGGCGGCTTTCTTGTTTTCCGCCGCCATTCTGATCCGGCTCTTCAACGAGGTATGGAGCAATACCGCGGTGGTCGGTAGCTACTTTGGCGCAACCGGCACTCCAGGGTTCTATGCCGGCGCCGTCGCGTTCACCGGGAGCGTCTTGCTCTACACCTTTCGCGGCGGCTTACGCGCGTCGATCTTCACCGACCGCCTGCAACTGGCGTTGGCGGTAGTGCTGTTGGCCTTGGTGCTGGGGATGGCTGTTCCCGCGCACGGAGTCGCCCGGCTCGGGTCGACCAGCCAATTCACGCTGGCGGGAGGTCTCGACCTTTTTTTGGTCGCTCTGCTGCAAACATCCAGCTACCCATTTCACGATCCAGTACTCACGGATCGAGCGTTCGTGACCCCACCCGGAAAAATGCTGGTCGCGTACACGCTCGCGGGTCTTTTGGGCGGCGGATTCATCGTGCTGTACAGCTTTTTGGGAGTGCACGCCCGCCTTAGCGGATTGGGTGGCTCCGGCGATGCACCGGTGCGCGTGGCGGTGTCGCTCGGAAGTGGGGCGCTGATTATCGTGTCGCTGCTGATGATGAACTCGGCCGGAGCCTGCCTCGACTCCTGCTTCTCAGCGATCGCGCGGCACGTGTCGGTCGACCTGGCGGGCGAAGGCGGAGCGCACCCGAGCGGCTTTCGCGGCTTGCTCGCGCCCATCCGCAAGCTTGCGGCGAGCGATCACGGCCTATCACTGGGTCGCTGGACGATGCTCGCCTTCGCGGTGCTCGGCAACCTGCCGCTGTTCTGGAACGCCAACATCCTCAAGGCCACCACGATCAGCGGGACGATGGTGCTTGGGCTTGCGCCGCCTTTCCTGCTTTGGCGTTGGCATCGTCCTGCGCCCGCGGCGTTCTTTTTCTCGTTCGTGTGCGGGCTGGCGGTCGGCGTCGTGGGTGTGCTGGGCGCTTGGCCGAAAGTGCTCGCGATTGGCACGGGCGCCAATGCCGCTTTGCTCGGCCAGAATGTGTTCGGGCTGTTGCTCTGTATTTCAGCGTACGGGCTGGGCGTTCTCTGGGAGGCGTCCCGCGCGCGCGTCGTCACGCCAGTTGCTCAAGAATA
>Ga0209648_10005255_pt1 | contig 11062 bp, 18 predicted proteins | sample GraSoi2013_115cm_FD_185830 | JGI IMG/M metagenome (GOLD analysis project Ga0209648, IMG submission 185830) | Grasslands soil microbial communities from the Angelo Coastal Reserve, California, USA - Sample 9_17_2013_115cm (SPAdes) (version 2) | ecosystem: Environmental > Terrestrial > Soil >...
GATCGTAAGTCACAGAAATCTTGTAGAGCTCGCCGTTGTAGAAAGAAAAAAGAATCTGTTCAACGGTATCCGATTGGTACGAAGTCCCGGGAAGGTTTGGCGGCCACCAATTTACTTCCTGAACCAGCGCTGGGCGGCCATGAATCAACTTCACATCGGCCATCTCTTGGCCGGTACGCTCCAGCACTCTGGTCAAGCTCATTCCAAGGGTAAAGTGCCGATACTTGGAAAGATCCTGTGCACGAAGCAATGGCGCCGCAAGGAGCAGAACAGCAAGACAAAGAATCGAACTTCGCATCGTTTTCATTTTCGTATCTCCTACGAATTCCTAAGAACTTGAAATCAGAGCAACATATTGCCTTGTGGCCACTTCTCCGTTCGGGGCAGCAGGCATTCTCAAGACAAAATCCTCTGCAGGGACCAGGCCAATACCTTGCTGGATATGTCGGGAATGAGCGGTAACGCTCATAAAAGGAATGCCGAGGAACCGTTTCGAAACGGCTTTCGTAATCTCTAGCGAGTTAAACTTCTGCCCCTCCTGCTTCGCCAGAACACGCTTCACTGCCCTGCGCAGGGTTGCTAGCTGGTCGCGACCCAAGACGGTGGCTCTTATTTCACCGGCGAGGTAGAAAAAGCTCCAATTCGCACCCTCGATGCTTCGGGCCAGCGTAGAGCGGTCAAGATTCTTGACGACTCTCCAGCCAGGCAAGAAGAATTCACTTTCAATCGACACGTTCGCCGGCAAAGGTGTCGCTTCCCTAATCAAAATGGTCCTTGCTCCGTTAGTCTCTGGCATTTGAGTTTTCCATTGCTGCGCGACATTTAGAGTTGCCGTGCGGACAGCCTTCTGCCGTTGACGAAACCCGCGAGGAGCGTCAGAAAGATTGCGCCAATCATGGCAACGACGGTCGTACTGATGGCTCCCCAGCGTCCGCCCAGGCCTGCGGATTGCATGAGAAGGCCGCCCGCCACTGCTCCGCCGATGCCCATCGCAATGTCCATGACCGTACCGTATCCATCGCCCTTAAGAATCTTTCCTCCCAACCAGCCAGCAACCAATCCAACGACAATCCACGACAAGAGGTACATGCAATTCTCCTTTTACTGAATTTGGGACTTACCTTCATCCGCGGCGCGTTCCCTGATTTTGGTAAGCATTGGAATCTCGCTGTTCTTGCGTTTCCCCTCTGCCGGACAACTCGAGGGGGCCTGCCGACTTCAGGCCGCTACTGCAACAGCAATCTTGTGGAACGTCGAGTTAGCGACGTCATAGGTTTCAACCTGAGGATTTCCGTCAATTACCGTGGCGAGGATCTTCGTCACTTCTGGATAAGTTGCGCGGTTGTAGGCCTCGGCATTCTCGGCTTTGTCCCACAGACTGATTGCGAACGCTTCCGTCCCGCTCTGTCCGACGAACGTGATTTCGTCCTGGAATCCTTTCTGTTTTCGAAGCAGGGGGAGGACGTCCTTCTCTAGCCTCTGGGTAAACTCCGCAACGCTATTGGGCTTCAAATGCATGGTAACTCTGCGTGCAAACATGACACTCTCCTTGAATCTCGATGCCAAAGGGGAAATTCAGATAACCACCGTTGGTTCAGATATTCTGAAGGCTCCCTCAGTCCGTTAACCATACTGAGTTAATTCACTTGCTCTGTCAAGTAGAATCTGAGACTATTTTCAATAGTTAATCAAAGGAAGTTAACCTGGCGGAGAATCGTTTGCAGGGCATCTTGATGCCATCTAATTTCTGCGGATTTCTGAGAAGCGAGTTTTTGAGAGCCCGACGCGTCTTCACCAACAAATAGATGCATGGTGAGAGCGAGCGTCCTCCGGGTTTATGCTCGCATATTGTGAACAAATGCCTTTACTAGGTCCTGACCCAATCGCCCTTAGTGTTGGCACGACGCCACGATGAGCAACGTCTTGATGGAGACCCACTCCATGGTTTTCGTGACCATTGACAAACTCGTTTCTCCATCGAGTTCCGTCAATTGGAACCCACTGGATGATTTTCCTGACCATTGGCACCCTCGTTTCTCCGCCGAGTTTCCCCTTCCCGGGACAAGTGGAGGGGCGGACTGGCCCGCCCCCACTGAACGAAAGATGTCTCCGGTCTTGGCTGCTAGGAAAAACCGGGCCGTCAAGCCGTGGAGTCTGGTGTCTCGCTCGTGCCGCTTACGAGATAAGATGTTTACTCATGGACGGGGCGTCAAATAGACGCGTTACGAACGGCTTGGGCGGCCCTTGTTTTCGCTGGTTCCGCGACAGGTTCGTTGCTCAGCTCTTTTTCGGCTCTAACCCAGTCCTCGACATCTTTTCCGTGTTCGCCGCCGCGTTGAAGATACAGCTCATGAGCCCGGCGAGCGATCTCTTCTCCCGATGGTTCTCTGAGTCCAATCATTGCAACCTCCTTGGTTGTCAGGACGGGGCCGGAGCGCCGACCGACCTCCGTATGCGAGATGTGGATTACTTGCCGTTTGCCGAGACGGTGATCTTTATCTGTTTCGGCTTAGACTCCTCACGCTTCGCCATATGCAGGCTCAAGACCCCATTGCGATACTCGGCCCGAACGCTCTCGGAGTTGACTGTGTTCGGTAGCGAGAAGCTCCGCGTGAACGGACCATAGGCGCGTTCAACTCGGAGGTAATTGTCCTCGTTGACGTCCTTCTCGAACTTCCGCTCTCCGCGGATGGTCAACGAATTGTTTTCGACGCGTACGTCAATGTCCTTCTCTTCGAGATCCGGCAGGTCGGCCTTTATCACCAATTCGTTCTCGGTTTCGTATATGTCCACTGGTGGCGCCCAGGTTGCCAGGTCGGCATGGCCCGAGCGTTCGCGAGTAGCGTTGTCCTCAAACAAACGAATGACCTGTTCCTGCAAAGGTGTCAAAACGCGGGACTGGTCCCAACGTGTAACGGTGTTCATGGCAACCTCCTTGGTTGTCTTGGCCAAGGGCAATTTCAGATAACTCATTTTGGTTTAGATTACCGGATGGCCGAATCAACTTCTTAACCACGGTAGGTTAATTCACTTGACGTGTCAAGTGGAATCTGAGATTATTTTCTATGGTTAATCTGTAGAGTTAAGCCAAGTGGAGGGCATTGTGGACGTTTGCCTAGTAATTAAACAGCGATTGGATGAATTGGGGCTCGAGCAGAAAGATCTAGCGACGGCCGCCGAAGTGACGGAGTCCTATATTTCCCAACTGCTGGCTCGCAAGAAATTGCCTCCCGCTCCTGACCGAACAGATATTTATGAGAAAATGGCGAAGTTTTTGAAGCTTCCGAGCGATAGGCTTTCGAAGCTGGCCGACCACCAGCGTAGAGAAGAATTGAAGAGAAACTTGGGAGATCCACCGGCTCCCTTGTTTAGAGAAATTCGAGCTTTGATTCTCCGTAAATGCGTACCCGGCAAAGAAAAACAGGTACGTGCAATTTTTGAGCTACAGCCCTTCGGTGAACTCGAACGCTTCGTCACACAGAAGCTTTTGGACGTGATCAAGAATGTCGCCAAACAAGAATTGAACAGTGAAAACTGGCTCCACTTAATGGCTCGGCTCACCGGCCAAAGCTATGAACAGTTACGGGTTACCCTCCTTGAGTTCCTGGACACGGATGTCTTCAACTTGTCGCCTGAAAACTGTGTCTCTTTCCTGGATCCACTGATCGAATCCTGGGACATCGACCTGACGACCTTTGGTATGGAGATTGTGTTAAATCGGAGAATAGCCTCAGGGGATCCTAGGAGATATGAGTTTGTTGAACTGGGACCTGATCAACCAGAAGTAGAGCCGGGGTTCAAAGAATTCCTTGATGATAGATCCCTCAGCGGGACGGCCACGAAGGAAGAAATGGAATTTCTAAAGAAGCTGAAGTTCAACGGAAAGCGGCCTACCTCACTCTATTACTACCGGGAATTGCAAAGCCTCAGAGACCCACTCCATTTTCGCGCGGAAAATCGATCGTTGAAGCAGAAATCATCCGGAGAGCTGAAATGACCGTTAACGTACAGTATGTGGGTTTCAAGTCGAAGGCGATCGTCCGAGAATACAGTTTCCTTTTGCGGGAATCATCGATCGAGCCGCGCGAGATCATATTTACGATTTTGAACGAGGCATTCCGCTCCCATGGTTTACGCTACCAAGATGCACCGGACCTCTGCTCACTGAAGCTGCATCGCGAGATGGCCAACTCCGTGGACGATCCACTGAAAACACACTATCGGATCAGTGGAACGGAACTGGATAACTACCGTGACTCCCACTCTCCAAAGACCGCAAAAGTTCTCTATCCGCGAAAAGTTGTGCAAGACTACTGTCGACGTCACAGTCTGTCTCCATTTCGCGTTTGATGAAAAATAAAGTCGGGGACATACACTGATCTCGCCTGAAGATACGAAAATGCCAAACGAAGAGTGGATCAAAACACTTGAAGGCGGCAGAAAAGTGAAATTCATCTACCAAGAACTGCCAGAAGACGCGGCATTTATCACGGCGCAGCTTGAAGGTAATGAGGTCGTCTATTCGGTCGTATTGACCAAAGCAAGAAACCCCCTTAGTCGCGAAGATGTTGAAAGTCATTTCAAGGGTGAGCTTTCAAAAAAGTAGTACCGTTCAAATAGGCGGTGTAAAGCTCTCGGTTGTTCATGAGATCGGCAAAGAAGGAGTCCTGGCTCTTCTGGGAGCCGGTGACTTTTTTGGTGAGGGGGCATGGGAGGTCAGACTGTTCGGATAGGGACAGCGACCGCGATTACACCCACCACTTTACTCGTTATTGAAAAAAACGAGATGATTCGCGTGCTCCACGCTGAACATGCTTTCTCCAACCGCTTCCTGTCTTATATGCTTTCAAGCTGTATTAACAACTGTTATTCACGACCTGCTCTCTGCATGGCGGTACTATGCTGAGGACAGGTTGGCCCGCTCACCAATGACCGTCAACAGTAAACTTGAAGCTGCTTGGAAATATCACAACGCTACGAATCATTCGTACGCGAGCGTTCATAACAATCTGCATTTCTTGGATTGGACTAATCAACCCTTGCCATTCAAGGCTTATACCGCTCTAGAGCCGCTGGCGTTGCCGCGAGAGGCACGCCAAACCGGCGTGGCTGCCCTTTCCGCGATCGCTGAGAGCATCCGCACGGACTCTAGTGCTATACCAGACCTCGAGGCGCTGGCACACTTGCTGTATCTAACCGCTGGAATCACTCGGCATCGGAAGTATCCTAGCGGTGATATTCATTTTCGCGCCGCAGCCTGCACCGGTGCACTCTACGAAGTCGAGCTCTACGTTGTTTGCGGAAATCTTGTCGATTTGGAGGCAGGCGTCTATCACTTTTCGCCAGAAGGGTTCGCCCTGCACAGACTACGCGCTGGAGACTATCGCAGTGTACTCGCTGAGGCTACCGCGAGCGAAACAACAGTTATCCATGCCCCGCTCACCATCATCTGTACCTGCACGTACTGGCGCAATGCGTGGAAATATCAGGCCCGAACTTATCGCCACTTTGGTTGGGATAACGGCACTCTCCTAGCCAATCTGCTGGCCGTCGCCACGGCTCTTGGAATGCCTGCCAAGGTAATCTGCGGATTCGTGGACGCAGATGTGAACCGACTGCTTGATGTCGATCCGGACCGCGAGGTGGCCTTTTCTCTCGTGGCCCTCGGCAATTTGGCGGCTTTGGCGCAGCGACTACCTTCCAACCTCTCCGCTCTCCATTTGGAAACCGTTCCACTTTCTCGGAACGAGACTGTCTATCCAGCCATGCATGAAATTCACTCTGCTTCTTCGCTCCGATCGGCTGAGGAGGTTGAGACTTGGCGTGGTAACACGCCAGTGAATGAATTGCCGCCACCAACGAAACCAATCGTTCCGCTCCATCCTTATTCCGATGCGGAAATGCCTCGCGATCCGATCGAACAAGTCATCCTTCGACGCGGCTCCGCACGCAAGTTTGCGCAAGTACCGATCGGGCTGCCTCAGCTCTCTACCATGTTGGATCGAGCTACTCGTGGTATCCCAGCGGACTTCCTGGATCCACAAGGGACTCAGCTTAACGACCTCTATTTAATTGTGAACGCAATCGAAGGTCTCGAACCAGGAGCTTACGCATACCATCGTGACGGGGATGTGCTCGAATGCCTGAAACCAGGAAACTTCCGCGCTCAGGCTGGTCATCTTGGGCTGGACCAACAGTTGCCAGCCGAAGCCGCCGCGGACATCTTCTTCCTGGCGGACTTAAAGATGATATTGGAGCGCTTCGGCAATCGCGGATACCGCGCGGTGCAACTCGAGGCTGGCATCTTTAGCGGCAAGCTGTATCTTGGCGCTTACGCGCAACACGTGAGTGCCACGGGTTTGACGTTTTACGATGATGAGGTGATCCGGTTCTTTTCCCCTCACGCTCACGGCAAGAGCGTAACTATGTTGGTAGCGACAGGCAAGAACGCGAAATCACTGCTCCAGGACTAGCTATTGGTAGATTCCCTAGTCACCAACCAAATGCCCGAGAAGTCCAGTTGAGGGAGTTCTATGTCAAACGCTCACACGCATTCCGGAACGACTGCTATCCGGCCAGCCTAGCCGGCACAACGCCATATCAAGTTCCGAACCCGCAGAGCTCTCCGACGCAGGAAGCTGGAACGGTGGCTCGACCAAGTGGTCCATGTTAGGCATCGCCTTTTGCAAGTGAAGTGGCCAAACTTTGGGAGCAGCGCTGTTGAAAACAAGATCGGCGCTATGGTTGAGCCTGGGACAACTTTGCCGGCTCCCCAGGGCAGCCGAGCATGCTTCCCGAAGTTGCGGTGACCTGCATGGCGCCCGCGTTGAGAATCTCGTAGTCCCGATAAACGATTGTCAGCAAAGAATGCCCCACAATGCGCACTTGCGTATTGGTTTCATTTCGCGCCGGTAGCCAGAATTCGCCAATCTTTTCATAGGTGACATGGATGGCATTTCGCTTCGTCCACCACGAGGGGTTTTTGGCAGGTTCGCCTTCCATGCGGGCCACCGCGAAGTCCTGTCCGTCTACCCAAATCCGGCCGCGAAACAGGAATTTATTCTTAATTCGCGGCGTAACTTCGAGGATATAGAAGCCCTGATCCCCGGTCCGCTCATAGGTTACAAGGCGGAATTCGTAGTTTTTTGGACCCATCGCCGTCTGCCGGCGTTGTTCCCCCTGCATGGCCTCTACCTCTGCTTCGAGAAGTCGCTTCAAGACTCGCCCCTGCAAGAGTTCTGAGCCGCTCTCGGAAAGGATACAGAATTTCTTTTCGTCAGGCCGCCGGTAGGTCATCGCCACCTGCAGTGTGGCGCTCTTATTCGACAATCCGTGATATTCGAGATTATAAATGCGGGTCCCACGATAACTCTCTAGGGCTTGAGCGCGTTGCTCGTTCCTTTCCACCAGTCTTTGCACGACTTGATCTGCCGTGAGCGGGGCTACGGATAGCTCTTGAGCGAAAGAAACCTTCGTCGGGGTTCCGGCGAGAAACAGGCATATCACCAAGCCGATCGTGGACAGCAGTTGTACTTTTCCTTGTCCGGATGTCATCGCTTGCTCCGCGTTCCCAGGTAGTCGTGCGCCGGCTAGGGGGACCGGCTTGCACGACGATCCTCCAGCTTCACCAAGGTAGCATCCTAGAGGCCGCGAAGGCGGTTGCGTGTCCCTTTATGCACACCTGCATACCTGTGTCGCGGACCAAATCGCAGTTCCCCAACGGGTCAGAAGCTACCGCAAAGTGGCCGCCTTCTATATTGCGTGCTAACGCCTGTTATCGGCGACGCTGTAGGCGATACAGCCAAGCAGTGAGTGAACCCCTAGAGTGAGACAGTTTCATGATGCACACTTTTGGGGATTGGCCTGCCCCGCATTTTGAGACAGCAGCGAAGTTGAATCCGGGTTTTGGGTCAGGCCAAACTGCCGAATCGCGTTCGGAGAGAGTCGACGGCGGACACGTGCTGCGAAAGCAGGTGCGCTGAAAGTGCGAAAATGAGTCAAAACGTACTTTTACCGTAACAGAACCCTATGTAATTGAGGCTTCGAGGCTTACTTCGAGCGAGAAGCAGATTCCCCGAAATTGTTGGAAACATTAAAAACGCAGAGCAAAGGAGGGAGGGTTTGGAAGGAGCGAACGCGCTTGCAAAGCAGGTGCTCTCCCAGCTGAGCTACACGCCCACAGAGGGAACTACCTAGATTCTAAAGCATTTCCGCCGATTCGAAAATCCGTTCTTCACTTTTCGGCCATCACTGAACCAAAACTGGACCAAAACCCCCGTGTTTTGCTACTTCCTTGATCTATGCCGGAACTGTGCCAAAATCTCTCTTCTCGCTGATTCGCGCATTCACAGGCCATCCTTGACGGAGGCATATGAACCGCATTGATCTAGCCGGTCGCCGCGCCGTCATCACCGGCGGTGCCCAAGGAATTGGACGAGCCATCGCTGAGCGGTTTCTTGTATCTGGCGCAACCGTTTCTATATGGGACAGAAATCGCGCGGCAATGGAATCCACCGTCCAGGAACTTTCCGGCAAGGGTGCGATTCGCGGGTTCACTGTTGACGTAACAGACGCCGAGCTTGTTGCCGAGGCCGCGTCAGCGACTGCCAAGGAGTTAGGCGGCATCGACATTCTCGTCGCGAATGCCGGTATCACCGGGCCAAACACAGAGTGCTGGAACTATCCGCCGGAAGCCTGGCGTCAAGTCCTGGATATCAATCTAACCGGGATCTTCCTCTGCTGCCGCGCCGTCGTGCCGCACATGATCCAACAAAAATACGGCCGCATTGTGAATGTGGCGTCGATCGCCGGCAAAGAGGGGAATCCGAACGCCTCCGCGTATAGCGCCGCCAAAGCCGGCGTCATTGCGCTGACCAAATCCCTCGGCAAGGAACTTGCGAAATTTGATATCGCTGTGAACTGCATCACTCCTGCCGCTGCTCGCACCGGGCTCTTCGAGCAAATGACCGAATCACACATTCGATATATGCTCTCGAAGATTCCGCGCGAAAGGTTTGTGGATGTCGCGGAAATCGCATCCATGGTTGCGTGGCTCGTCTCGGCAGAAAACTCGTTCACGACCGGCGCGGTCTTTGATATCAGCGGAGGCCGTGCAACCTATTAAAACCTGAGCATGAAAGAAAAAGAACAATTCGCCACCTATCCGAGTCTTCGAGAGCGCGTCGTTTTGGTAACCGGCGGAGCGACGGGCATTGGCGCCGCCGTTGTTGAAGAGTTCGCGCTTCAGGGATCACGCGTCGCGTTCCTCGATATCGACGCGAACGCCGCATCGCTCTTGATTGCGGATCTATCTGCGCGATGCCCCCATCCACCGGTTTTTCTCGAATGCGACTTGACCCATATCGCCGCACTACGAGCAGCCGTGGCGAAGGTCGAGGCCACCTACGGCGCGGTCCGGGTGCTCGTAAATAATGCCGCCAGCGATGATCGCCATTCGTTTTCAGAAGTGACCCCGGAGTATTGGGATGGCCGCATGGCCATCAACCTGCGTCATCAGTTTTTTGCCATCCAAGCGGTTGCTCCGCGCATGACCGCCGCGGGGGGCGGCTCAATCATCAACATGAGTTCCATCGCCTGGATGATTCCCTCCACGGGAATGCCCGCTTACGTAGCGTGCAAAGCGGCCATCGTTGGCCTGACCAGGACGATGGCGCACGAGCTGGGAACATCAAATATTCGTGTGAACGCTGTATTACCCGGCGCAATTCTCACGGAACGTCAGCGTCGTCGATGGTGGACTCAGGAGTACAAAGCCGAGATCATGGCGCGCCAGGCTCTCAAAAGGAGTTTGGATCCCCAGGAGGTTGCACGGCTCATCCTGTTTTTGGCAGCTGACGATAGCGCGGCGATTACCAATCAGAGCTATGTGATCGATGGCGGTTGGGTATAACGCTCGTTTCCCTACGTTAGCGCGCGGTCCAAATGCACGTATCCGCCGTCTACAAACAGGTGCTGCCCCGTGATGTGGCTCGCTTGCTCCGAAATCAGGAAAAGCACCATGGCCGCGATCTCTTCCGCCTTCGTCATCCGCTTCTCCAGTGGGATTTTCGACACAACCTGCGTCAGCTTTTGCTCCGGGTCGGGAAATGTCGCCAGCCACTGCCGGTAAAGCGGAGTCATCACTTCCGCGGGAACCACCGCATTCACGCGAATTCCATAAGGAAGCAGCTCCGCCGCCCATTCGCGCGTAAGCCCCAGGATGGCTCCCTTCGAAGCCACGTATCCCGAAGTTCCCCCCTGCCCTGTCACGGCCGTCTTCGAACTGATGTTCACAATCGAGCCGCGCGCTTTCTTCAGCGCCCCCAGCGCGTGATGAGCCATGGCATAGTAATGGATTAGGTTGCGCTCCAGCGAAGCCACGAATTTCTCCGGACTTCCGTTTTCAAGTCCCACGCCGTCGTTGACTCCCGCATTGTTCACCAGCACATCGAGCCGGCCCAATTTCTGGATGGTTCCTTCGATTGCGCTTGCACACGCTTCCGGGGAGGAGAGGTCGGCAATAATCAGCCCGGTTTCGGCTCTGCTCGTTCGCAACTCCGCTTGTAACTCTTCTCCTGCTTGCTCATCGCGGTCCACGATCACTGGCACCGCACCCTCCGCACAGCAACCCCGCACAATCGCCGCGCCGATTCCTTTTGCGCCGCCGGTAATCAGAACAACTTTTCCTTTTAGATGCAGATCCATGAATTAACCGCGCAAGTTAAAGAACCCGCCATCCAGCGGATAATCTACTCCGGTAATGAAAGCAGCTTCGCCGGAACAAAGAAACAATGCCAGCGAAGCCACTTCGTGCGGCTCCCCCATTCTTCCAATGGGCTGCGATTTCGCCAGTTTTTCGAACATATCCTGCTCGCGCCCCGGATAATTTTTCCGCAGGTAATCGTCCACGAAAGGCGTGTGCACCCGCGCCGGCGAAATGCAGTTGCACCGGATGTTGTGCTGCAAATAATCTTTGGCCACCGAATAGGTCATCGCCACCACCGCGCCCTTGCTCATGGAGTACGCAAAGCGGTCCGCGAGCGCAGCCGATCCAGCGATCGAC
>Ga0209648_10005256_pt1 | contig 11061 bp, 4 predicted proteins | sample GraSoi2013_115cm_FD_185830 | JGI IMG/M metagenome (GOLD analysis project Ga0209648, IMG submission 185830) | Grasslands soil microbial communities from the Angelo Coastal Reserve, California, USA - Sample 9_17_2013_115cm (SPAdes) (version 2) | ecosystem: Environmental > Terrestrial > Soil >...
AGACTCCGTCAATAGGATCGGTGATCGTGAGATCCTCCTCGCCTGGCCCGGTCGACGTGTCGTCGGGCGACCCCGGGCCATGGTCGGCGGCGCTGGGGCTGATGGCAAAGATGTCCAGGTCAGTAGGGACGGTGCTGGTCCATGTGTACTTGATGGTTAGTTTGGCTGTCATCGTTTGATAGAAAGTGGCGGCCGGCGCAGGCAGTACCACGGTCAAATCGTGATCGTCGCACATAACCGGAGGACAAATATCCTGTATGCCGACGTTCGTCACGGTGCCGCCGCCAACCGCGGCAAAATCCCACGCCACCGGGCCCGAGCTACTACTGATCGAACTGCTGGGAGGCGGACCGGTTTGAGCGGAGACAGATGGCGTGTGATGCAGCAACAGCACCAGGGTCGCTACGCAAAGCAAACTCACAAGTGTAATCAATCCCGTGTATCGAACGATTCGCATTAGCTCACCTCTCCAGTGGCCTTCCTTACGAAGAATGTTCTTTCGTGTTCCCTCTAAGACTTCTATTCCGCAGTATTGGCGCGACGCTGCTTCGCTCATGTCCATTCCCAACGTGCGGGCGCTCTAAATTCGGCAAGTTCGCGCACAACGGACCAAATCTCGATCCCAGCCATTCATTTCTTTCGGTAGCTGGTACGCAAACCCCGGCATGCGTTGGATTGTTAGAAGAAATTCCAGCCCTGTGGAATCGGGCTAATTCTGTAAAAGTGTTTAGGGGAATTACCTGAATTACCGCCGGTCCGCTAGCCGAGCCGGAACACCAAGCGGGATTCAGCGAAGAAAGACCTGCGCCTTAGCCTTACGGGCGCATCGTGTTCGTTGCTTAGGTACGAATGGGGAGGATTTTGTTTTTGCCAGTGACGCAAACACGCCGATTACTTCCGAGAACATGGCTCATCGCATTCTTCGGCCGTCATGTGTGCGCTTAGGCTTGCGATCAATTGGCTGGCGCGTGCTGCGTCATACCTATGCAACTTGGTTGAGTGAGTCAGGTGCGGCCATTCGAGCCACCCAGGACATTCTTGGCCACTCCGATTTGGAAACAAGACTTCGTGTCTACACGCACTCTGTGCCAGATCCGAAACGGCGGTCGGTAGCAAACGTTCCGTACTTATTGTTCCCTTCTGTTCCCTCTCGGGTGCGTGGACAGAAAGAGCAGCGGGAGTCCCTCCCACGGCTGAAAGTTAAGCAGGTGCTCTGGCGGTCGAATTGCGCACGACAAGTTCAGGCTCAATCCGGACCTCCGACACATAGGCTTCGCGTTCGTCGATTCGGTTGAGTAAGATGCGCGCCGCTGTCTCTCCCATCTCCTGGAGCGGTTGACGCACGGTCGTGAGACTTGGGCTGTTATGTTGGGCGATTTGGATATCATCGAATCCCACCACAGAAACGTCCTCAGGGACTCGTAACCCGGCTTCTTGGAATGCGCGGATGGCGCCGATCGCCGAGATATCGTTATAGGCGAAGAGCGCGCTGAACGGCCGCCTACGAGCGAGCAGCCTTTTCGCGAAGGGATAACCCAGCTGCGGTGTGGGATCGTCGCCTTCGAGTTGAACGATAAGTTCGGCCCGCATGGGGATGCCGATTTCCTTTGCAAGTTCGCAGATCGATTTCCAACGGTCCTCAGAATCTGAACTGAAGTGGGAGCCCTTCATGAAGGCAATTTCCTTGTGACCCAGCTCGGTCAGATGGTTGAGCGCCAGTCGTGCTGCGCGCCGATGATCCAGAACGACGTTCGTGACGCCTTCCACGCGGCGGTGCCCGGCGATAGCAACTGTCGGCAGTGGCAACGGTTGATTGATGGATGTGTCCACCGTAATGAGGCCTTCGACGCCCCGATCGATGAGAATGCGCGAATACGTTTCAAGAAGCTTTGGGTCGTGACGGTGAGCAACCGTCAGGTAGAAGAAGTTCTTCTGCCGTAGGTATCGTTCAATGCCGCTGATGACCAACGAGCCGTAAAAATCACCGATTTCCTCGGCAACCACGCCGATCATGTATGTACGCTTTACACCCAAGTTGCGGGCATAGAAGCTGGGCCGGTAATTCAGTTCGCGAGCGACGGAGAGGATTCTCTCTTGTGTGTGCCGGGGAACAGATCGGGATGCAGCGGATTCGTTTAGGACGGCGGAACAGGTCCCCTTAGAGAGCCCCACGCGCTCGGCTATCATTTTCAAGGTCACGGGAGAGTGCTTCTTCCTCTCCCCCTTCCTCTTCTGAACATTCATCGGCTTTCGCTCCTGACGCGTCTTAAGAAATGGCGTCTGGAATGGCACCAGGCCGCCCGGACTCAGTGTGAACCCTCTACCCCATTTGAGTCCTGCCGCCCAGCGCACAAGTATGCCCTCCAGAGTGTCCTAGAAAACCGGTCTCCTATATAGAGAAAAGTTAAAATACCGATATTTTTCTCTTGACAATGCAAGTGGGTTGCCGTTAAATCCGTCCCAAACGGGGTAGTACAAAAATACTAATCGTGAAGAACTAAATTTTGAAAGTAACCTTTCTGGAGGTTCCTGTGAAAAGAGTGGGGCTAGGGATGTTGGTTATTGGGTTGGTGCTGGTTCTAAGCCTTGCGCCAGCCGTGTTTGCACAGAATTTTACGGGTTCCGTGCGTGGTACGGTCTTGGACGCGCAGGGCGGCGCCGTCGCGGGCGCCGACGTCACGATAACCAGCACGGACACCGGCTATTCACGAAGCGGGAAGACTGACAGGGACGGCAACTACGGGTTTCAAAGCCTTCCGAACGGTCGCTACTCTCTGAGCGTCGCCAAGGCAGGCTTCAAGGCTTTTGAAGAAAAAGACATTGTCCTTCACGTCAACGATAGCCTAACGCTTGACGCGCGATTAATAGTCGGGGCTAGAAGCGAAACGATCGAAGTAGTCGCCACCGCGACCCAGGTTGAGCTGAACAATGGCGAATTGAGCGGCACGGTTGCCGGCGCTCAGATCACCGAATTGCCGCTGAACGGCCGGAGCTTTGCCCAGTTGCTCTTGGGGGTTCCCGGCGTCGCGGTTGATGGTGGTTTTTCTTACGACAAGAAAGGCCTCAACGGCGGCGGGGACCTCTCTATCAGCGGTGGTCCTTCCAATGGCAATCTATGGCTGGTGGATGGGGCCAACAACGTCGACGTCGGATCGAATCGCACACTCCTTGTTTACCCTTCTATCGACTCCATTGAGGAGTTCAAGATCGAGCGGAGTAGCTACGACGCCCAATTCGGCGGAGCCAGCGGGGGCGTAATCACAACCGTCACCAAGTCGGGGACCAACGCTTTTCACGGCAGCGCCTATTACTTCGGCCGCAACGACCTTCTGGACTCCACGGACACCATTCTTAAAGCTTTCAACCCCAATGCCAAGAAGGATTCGATTCGCCGGAACGACTTCGGAGGCACCATTGGTGGCCCCATCAAGAAGGACAAAATCTTCTTCTTTGTATCGGAGGAATGGAACCGCCTGATCCAGGGTAAAGTACGCAGCGCTCATGTCCCCACGCCCTTGCAGCGCACCGGGGACTTCTCCGACTCCGCCATGGATACTACCTTCTCCGGTGCCAATACCACTGGCTGCCTTCTGAAAGGCGGACTTACGGATCCGGATCCAAGTAATCCTGGCGGCTCGTTTACGGCGTCTCCTTCCACTCCTGGTACGATTGACATCATTCCCGCGGGGCGCCAGAGCGTCGCGGGGCCCGCCATCCTGAACACGTATTTCTTGCCGACCCTCCCTCGGGGAGCGCCTAACTACGGTTGCGGCACCAACTGGGCTAAAGCGTTTGGGCAGCCGACCTACTATCGTCAAGATAGCTGGCGCGGAGACGTCCATCTCTCGAAGACATTGACGTTGATGTTGAAATACACGAATGACTCCTGGACGTTTGGACCTTCCGCCGTGGGCAGTAGCGGGTGGGGGGCTGATTCCGGGGCTTCCCAGATCCAGGAACGGTGGAGCGAGCCAGGGCGCATCGCCGTGGCGCGGTTGAGCAAGATCATCGGCTCCAGCGCCGTGAACGATTTCCAGTTCTCCTACTCGGCGAATCGCATCAAGATCAGTCAAACGACTCCAGCCGCACAAGCGCTCAATAAGGTGATTCCAACATTTTTCCCGAATCCGAATCCCACCAATAATCCGCCGGTGTGGATCAATGGCGGCGGCCTTCCGACGATCTGGAGCTTTGCGCCCTGGAACAACGGGGAGGACCTCTACGCTTGGGGAGATGACTTTTCGAAGGTCATACGGCGCCACACTTTAAAAATGGGCGTCCTTTACAGCCGGAATTCCAAAGATCAGGACAACTTCTCCCAGAAACAGGGCCACGCCGATGGCCCAGGCGGTTACAATGGCTGCAAGAATTTCGGTGGGACTCCCTTAACGAATCCGGGGTGCTCGAACCTAGCGGAGGTAACTACCCACTACGGCCCTGCCAATTGGATTCTGCAGAACCAGGCGGTCAACTGGGGCGAACAGGATGTCATTTTCAAGAAAAAAGGCCGCTGGGAAAACTTTGAACTTTATTTCAACGACGACCTGAAGCTAACCAGCCGGCTGACTCTCAACTTGGGCGTTCGGTATTCCTATCTGCCAAATCCCTACCAGGCGGATGACCAATTCACGGTATTTAACCAAGCGGCGTTCAACCCTTTGCTCGGTAAGCAGCCCTGCAACGGCTTGTTCTACTCGGCGGGCCTCCTGGCGAATCCCTGCCCGCCGGGCACGGGCGGATTGCCCGGGCCCAACCGGGCAATTCAGAGCAACTATCATCGCGGCATCGCACCCCGGCTGGGTGTGGCCTGGGATCCCACTGGATCGCAGAAGTGGGTAATCCGGGCAGGGTTCGGTCAGTTTTACAACCGTGACGACATCTTCGTGACGGACGGCACCGCCGGCGTAAACCCGCCGTTCGTTCGCAGCTTCAATTCACCCAACGCCAATGGACGGTTCCTCGACAATACCAACCAGCTTCCCGCCTGCACGCCGAACTGTTTTGGTGCTGGTGGTTTAGGGGTCGCCGGAGTTGGCCAGGACCTCAGTAGCCGGGCTCCTTATACCTTGCAGTATAACCTGACCGTCCAGCATGAGGTTTGGAAGGATACGCGGCTGGAAGTGAGCTACGTTGGCAGCCGCACGAAAAATTGGACGAGCAACTATGATGCCAATGCCATCGCTCCCGCAAATAGGCTCGCCTTTGCGCAATCGAACGGCAGCGATGCCGGAAATACGCTCAAGCCTTTCAATGTCCTAAAATCCGGCGGGATCGGGATGTTCTCGCATCACGGCAGCGCGCGGTATGACTCGCTGCAGACAGCGTTCACCTCGCGTTTCCAGCGCAACTCCACTTTTCAGCTATCCTATACATTCTCCAAAACTTTATCGGATACGTCGCTGCATATTAGCAATGGAGCTGGGAATCAGGTCATAGATCCATTCAATCTGAGAAATGGCTATGGGCCTGCTACCATCAATCGGCCGCACATTTTTTCGGCCAACGTGGTCTACAACCTGCCCGCCTTGCAGAACATGCAGAGGTTCGTCCGGGCTGGCCTCGGTTCTTGGGGAGTCACCTCGATCGTCGTCATCACGAGTGGGTCCTCCTATACGCCAACCATCGGAGGCATATCGAATGTTGGCGATCCTTCCGGCATCGGCAACGGCGCAGGCAACCAGCGGCCCAACCTGGTGCCGGGACAGCCTTGCCGGAACCCCAGCTTTGCTAAATTCCAATGGATCAACCCGAACCGGTACACCATGAACGGGTTCAAGTTGGGCACCATCGGGAACGCTCCGGTCGGCGACTGCCTGGGGCCACCCACTCGTACAGTAGACTTGTCGTTGGCGAAGAACTTCCATCTAACCGAGCGGATTAAGGCGCAGTTCCGGTTGGATGCTTTCAATCTCTTCAACCACCCGCAGTACGGGAACCCCGGCACGGGTATCGGCTTCAATGCTACGAACACAGTCGGGAGTCCCGAGTTCCTGGACGCGAATGGATGCGGCCTTTGCGGTCCGCCGGGTCCGCCGGATCCCATAACAGGAGTACGTCCTCCGACGCCGACGCTCCTAGGGCAGGCGGTTTCGATCCAGAACAGTTTACCGAATACCGTAACAGGTACGGTGGGTACAGCATCGGACCGCAATCGAGAATTTCAGTACTCGATAAGGTTCACTTTCTAGCCCTGCGACAACCCCATTTCGAAGCGTCCCGCTGGCCCAACACGCCGGCGGGACGCTTCTTATTATCTCGCAGGTTTTTGGAAAACGCCCAGGCCACGTCACTCCGTCTCCGACGGATGGGGCTGTGCTGAGATACACGAGTCGCATTATGTGCGCGGTGTGCAAAAGTGTTGTGACCCGATGCGGAGAGAAGCGCCGTGTGGTTTGTTTCGGAGGAGAAATTCGTTTGTGTTAAAATCACCGCTCATGCTTGGGTATCCATGGGGATCCATCGTTCTCCTGCTCTGTTTTCTAATTTTTAACCCGGTGGCGCCACAGGTTCTGGAGGCACAGACCCAGGGGCCTCAACGTGTTCCAGTGCCGGTGCCGCCGCCACCCAAGCGCGCCTCCTCAGCCAAGAAAGACCGCAGCGGCTTTCCCCCCGTCCCGGTCTTCAAAGACATCGCCAAGGAAGTTGGCCTCACGGTTTCGCACATCGCTGCCCCCGAAGCGCATTACGTGATTGATTCCACGAGCGGCGGCGCCGGCCTATTTGACTGCGACAATGACGGACGACTGGATATTGTCCTCGTGAATGGCTCGACCGTAGAGAGATTGCGCCAGGGCGGCGACCCCATGGTTACTCTTTACCACCAAGAGCCAAATGGCACCTTCAAAGACATCACCAAGGAGGCCGGTCTGACAAGGCTGGGCTGGGGTATGGGCGTGGCCGTCGCTGACTACGACAACGACGGCAAACTGGACTTGTTTGTGACTGGCTACAATGGCAACGTGCTCTACCACAATCTGGGGAATTGCAAATTCGAGGACGTGACTGAGAAGGCCGGTGTCCGCGGTGGAGGGTTCAGCACTGGCGCAGCATGGGGCGACTACGATCGCGACGGCAACGTGGACTTGTTCGTCGCCCGCTATTCGCACCTCGACCTGAATAATCTTCCGCAATTCGGCAGCAACAAATTCTGCCGATTCAAGGGCATCCTCGTGCAATGTGGCCCCTGGGGCCTCGAAGGTGAATCCGACTTTCTTTACCACAATCGCGGCGACGGCACCTTTGAAGAGGTTTCGGTCAAAGCGGGAGTCCACGACGATATTGGCTATTATGGCCTCGGAGTGATGTGGGTCGACTACGACGATGACGGATGGCAGGATCTGCTCGTCGCCAACGACTCCGTGCCCAACTATCTTTATCACAACAATCACGACGGTACATTCACCGACGTGGGTTTGCTGGCGGGTGTCGCGTTGAGCGGTGAAGGCATGGAACTTGGAAACATGGGAGTCGACTGGGGCGACTACGACCACAGCGGGCGCTTGAGCTTTATTGTTACGCACTTTGAAGAGCAGCCCAATTCGCTATACCGCAATTTGGGCGAAAAGGGATTCGATGATGTGAGCTGGACTTCCGGAGTTGGCCAGCCCGGTTATCCGTACGTTGGCTGGGGTACGGCTTTCTTTGACATGGATAACGACACTTGGCTGGATCTCTTGGTAGCCAACGGCCACGTGTACCCCCAGGTGGATACCTTAGATTCGGGCCCCCGGTTCCGTGAACCCCTTCTGCTTCACCGCAACAATCGGGACGGGACTTTTGACGAAGTGTCCAAGGAGGCGGGCCTGCAGAGTCTCCCCTTGAAATCCCGCCGCGGCGCAGCCTTCGGCGACATATTTAATACCGGGAACACCGATGTCGTTCTACTGAACGTAGGGGAGCCGCCCTCGCTGCTCTTGAACACCAATCAGAATGGCTACCACCGCGTGCTGTTCCGCTTGGTCGGCACCAAGAGCAACCGCGCCGCGATTGGCGCACGGGTAACCATTCGATCTGCAGGAGTCCAACAATTCAGTGAAGTCCGCGGCGGAGGCAGCTACCTCTCGCAAAACGACTTGCGCTTGCACTTCGGTCTGGGCGCCGCCGCCAAGATGGAATCGGTCGAGATTCGCTGGCCGAATGGCAATATTGAGCCGCTCCAGGATGTTGCTGGCGACTACATTTATACCGTCGTGGAAGGGAAAGGGATCCAGGACAGGAAGCCGCTGCCGCCGCTGTCTCCAGGACACGGTGCGCCGAACGGGGCTCGTTGAGCGGCCCGCCGAACCTCTTGGATGACGGCAGCGACTCTCTCAGAAATTTCAGGGATCATTCCATGCCTTCGGTTCGTGAACGAACTGTCTCTTTGAATGGCCTCTTGAAGCGCGTCCCTTCAAGACTCATAGTCGCCGCTGCGCTGGCAGCGGCGTTTCTTTCGGCCAGTCGAGCAGCCGATAATCCTGCCAGGGCCTTGCAGGCGGAGTTCGAGGCGGCCAAGGCGTCTTTGGCTGCGGAAGATCTTGCCTCGGCGGAGAACCATTACGTAGACGCGATCACGCTCGGTTTGCGCCAGCTTGCCCAACTTTCTCTCTCCTTGGAAGAAATCAACCAGGCCGCCACGTATCTTGATTCCGCGCTGAGGCTCAAGCCGGGTGACGTCGAAACTCAGATGGATGCGGCCGGCATTTGGTTCCGCAAGGGAGATGTCGGCAAGGCGAAGGCGCTGATAAAGGCCGTCGTCTCCAAAGAGCCAAGGCGGGCCCGGGCACGCGGCCTACTGGGTCGTATTTACGTGTTCGAAGGGGATTCCGACAATGCGATCCAGGAATTGAAGGCTTCGGTAGATTTGGAAGAAGACTTCGAAACCAGCTATTTTCTTGGGATTGCTTACTTGAAGGCCAGAAGATTGGCTCAGGCCTCAGCGTGGTTCCATCGCCTAGAGACCACGATGGGGGAATCGGCGCCGCTGCACATGCTGTTTGGACGGGCCTACCTGATCACCAAATTTCCGCAGCAGGCTATCTCTGAGTTTCGCGAGGCCATCAGGCTCGATCCAAAGTATCCACGCGCTCACGGTTTTCTCGGCTATGCCTATCTTGAGCACTATCAAGACGAAGGTTACCCGCAGGCGCGTGAAGAATTCGAAAAAGAGGTCAAGCTCCATCCCAATGAATATCAGGTGCAGGAGCTTCTGGGGATCGCCGACGTCAACCTGCGCGACTATCCTGCCGCGGAGGCCGCTCTTCTCCACGCAGTGCGGCTGCAACCCCAGGAGGCCTCCCTCTATCTCTATCTGGGCGAGACCTACGCGGCAACGAATCGCATCAAGGAAGCAGTCGAAGTCCTTCAAAAGTACGTCAGCATCGTGGGGAACCCTGAGGACAAACTGCGCGATGTCAGCCGAGCGTACTATTTGCTGGGGCAAAATCTGCGGCGGCTCGGCCACGAGGAGAAGGCCAAGAAAGCGCTGGCACGCTCGCAACAGATACGGGAGGCGAAATTCAGGTACGACGTGAAGCATATCTTCGATGAGAGGAAAAGCTCGGAAGATGACGGCGAGAGCCGTGTTTCGGACCCCGTCGCTGCCATCATTGAGGCCGGTTCCGCCGAGGAAAAGCAAGGCGCACAGACCATGATGCAGCAGGGCTTGCCCGCGGGTATGGTGACGGAGGGGCAGGTCGTGGCAAAAGAGGAAAGAGGCAAGCAATACCGTTCATTTGTCACAGAAATCCTCGGCAGTTCCTATAACGACCTGGGCGTGATGCGGGCTAAGGACTCGAGATTTCCTGAAGCCGCCGAGTTTTTCAAGCAGGCTGGCGCCTGGAAGCCCGATCTCCCCGGCTTGGACCGCAACTGGGGATTCGCCAGCTTCCGAGCCGGGCTCTACTCGGACGCTGTTCCGCCGCTCGAACGCCAACTCAGCGTGCATCCCGACGACTCTTTCATTCGCCAACTTCTGGGCCTCAGCTATTCCGTGTTGGAGGACTACACGAGGGTCGTTGAAGTTCTGCACCCCTTTCTCGAACACCCGCCCGACGATCCTGGCCTGCTTTTCGTCTGGGGTAACGCTCTGGTCCGCACGCATCAATCCGGAGCTGCTGCTGGTATTTTTCGTCGCCTGCTGGAGCAAAATGCCGACAACGCTTCGGTCCACCTTTTGCTAGGACAAGCTCACGCACAGCAGGAAGACTACGCCAACGCCCTCACCGAACTGAAAACCTCCTTACATCTCGATCCCCGCCTTCCGGAGGCTCACTATTACACGGGTCTCGTTTACCTTCACCAGAGTGAATTCGAATCCGCCGCGCAGGAATTTCGCGCCGAACTTCAGCTCCAGCCCGCCGACCCCCTCACGACCTATCATCTTGGGTACGCCCTGTTGGCCCAGGGTCATCCTGAGGACGCCGTGCCCCTCTTCCGTGACGTGATCAAGGCCCTGCCCGGCTACGAATCAGCCCATTTCGAGCTCGGCCGCGCTCTCCTGCAGCAGGGAGACACCATCGGAGCCATCGAGAGTCTCGAGACCGCCAGAAAGCTTGTTCCGGACCACGACGCCGTTTACTTTCAATTGACCCAGGCTTATCGTCGCGCTGGCCGCACGCAGGAAGCCGGACAGGCGCTGGCGGCGTACAAGAAACTAATAGAGGCCAATAGGCTAAAGAAGCGTGAAAGCTTGGAGATGGACAAGCCCTAATTTCACAATAGCCGGGAAAAAGCATGCTTTTTTCGAGACCCGGCTCCCAGTCCTTCGCAAGAACTCCGCACTACCTTGAATCCCCTTCTCGCAACATTGTTACAGGCGGCAGCGCATGCCATTCATTTCAGACGCATTTTGAATTTTGGCGAAGCACAGGCACGGATTTTGAGCCAGGTGTGGCACGACATTGGGCACAGTTCTCTGTGAGCGAAAAGTCAGAAGGGGCTAACTCGTTGAAAAGAGATGGTGAACCGGGGAGGACTCGAACCTCCAACCCGCTGATTAAGAGTCAGCTGCTCTACCATTGAGCTACCGGTCCACAGGTTGATTTTAGAATTTTACATGGGACAAACAATTTTGTCGAACAG
>Ga0209648_10005257_pt1 | contig 11060 bp, 8 predicted proteins | sample GraSoi2013_115cm_FD_185830 | JGI IMG/M metagenome (GOLD analysis project Ga0209648, IMG submission 185830) | Grasslands soil microbial communities from the Angelo Coastal Reserve, California, USA - Sample 9_17_2013_115cm (SPAdes) (version 2) | ecosystem: Environmental > Terrestrial > Soil >...
CCTGAGCTGTCCGCGCAAGATGGCCCGACGCAATCCCTCGTAGATCTGAATCGACAGCGGAACTGATGCATGGCGATCGAGCTCGATTCCTGCCACCGCCACGTGTGTCGCAGTTCTTGTCATAAAATACGTTCAAATGGTCCTATTGAATTCGCGCAAATTGGAGCTTGTCAGAATACCATTATACGCCTAACCTTCCGGCGTCGAGTTCCAAAACTTAGGCAAGAGGTGGCAGAAATGAGCAACAACGATTTACGTCTGAAGGTAGGCTTGGCGGAAATGCTGAAGGGTGGGGTGATCATGGATGTCACCAATGCCGAGCAGGCCAAAATTGCCGAGAAGGCTGGCGCAGCCGCCGTGATGGCCCTAGAGCGGGTCCCGGCCCAGATTCGCGCCGAGGGTGGCGTCGCTCGCATGGCCTCGCCCAAAAAGATCCGCGAGATCATGGAGGTGGTTTCTATCCCGGTGATGGCCAAGTGCCGCATCGGTCACTTCGCAGAGGCTCAGATATTGCAAACCCTGGGTGTGGACTACATCGATGAGTCAGAGGTCCTGACTCCCGCCGACGAAGCCCATCACGTCGATAAGCATGCCTTCAAAGTGCCATTCGTTTGTGGCGCTCGTAACCTTGGCGAGGCACTTCGCCGGATCGGCGAAGGCGCAGCCCTGATCCGCACAAAGGGTGAGGCCGGAACTGGGGACGTCGTACACGCGGTCAAGCACCTGCGCGCTATCGTGCAGGAGATTAAGATCCTGAGTGTGCTCAGCGAAGAAGAGCTTTACGCCAAAGCCAAGGATCTGCAGGCGCCCTACGAGCTGGTGCGCATTGTTGCACGGGAGCGCAAGCTGCCGGTGCCCAACTTCTCTGCCGGTGGTATTGCCACACCCGCTGACGCGGCGCTCATCATGCAACTGGGAGCGGAGGCAGTATTCGTGGGCTCCGGCATTTTCATGAAGGATTCCATCAACTTCGCGCCTCCGGAGGAAGCGGAATGTCGCGCCCGCGCCATTGTCCGCGCCACTACTCACTACAACGATCCCAACATACTGCTCGAGGTCAGCGAAGGCTTGACCGGTGCGATGAAGGGCCTCGCAGTCTCCTCCCTAGCTGAAAGTGAAATGTTACAGAAGCGCGGTTGGTAGGAAATCTCTCGTTTGCAGGCTCTCGAGATGATGACGACCGGCGTATTGGCACTTCAGGGCGACTTCGGAGCCCACAAAAAGCGACTGGAGGAGCTGGGGGCGGCAGCCGTGTTGGTCAAGAAGCCCGAGCAACTCGCTGACCTGGGGGGCCTCGTGATTCCTGGTGGAGAATCTTCAACCCTCCTCAAATTCCTGGAGGACGGCAAATTTCTCGACCAACTGCGCGAGTTCGTCAGCACAAAGCCCACGTTTGGGACCTGCGCCGGCGCCATCCTGCTGGCTAAAGAAGTCGAGAACCCGCCACAGGCGAGTCTGGGGGCGCTTGACATCCGTGTTCGGCGCAACGGCTACGGGCGCCAGATCGACAGCTTTATATCAGTCTCATCCAGTCAGAAGCTGGCCGGAGAACCGTTAGAATTGGTCTTTATCCGAGCGCCACAAATCGTGAAAGTGGGAGCAGATGTAGAAGTTTTGGCAACGGAGCGTAGCGACCCTGTCCTTGTCCGGCAAGGAAAAGTAATCGCCTCCACTTTTCATCCGGAACTTACCACCGATTTGCGTGTCCACCAACTTTTCATGGACATGGTGCGCGCCTCAGAACCGCCCATATAGTCATTACATACGCCTCGGCTTCAGGGGGGCTCACGCCAGATGCGGTGCATAGAGAACTGGGCTGATGTGTTATCAGGTCAAACTCTGGGCGGACATCAGAGGAGGAAATCACAATCGCCAAGTTTGTCGGCATCGGCGTGCAGACTTGGCGCCCGTTGAGGTAGCTCTCGAAAAGTTGCGCACACAAAAGTGATATCCCCTACCGGCAGCATCGGACAGAGTATAGTCACGAACGAGGAGGCAGAGCATTTCTGAGATGAAAACAGCAGCAGCTCGCCAGTTTCTTGAATCATTCATCTCCCGATACAGGCAACGAACACCAAAGTCCGGCGCACATTACCAGCGTTGCACCAGGGTTTCACCTGGAGGGGTCAATAGCAATCTAAGGGCTTGGGAGCCCTACCCTGTCTATTTTGTACGGGCAGAAGGCTCTCGGATTTGGGACCTTGACGGAAATGAATACTTGGACTGTGCTGCGGCCCAGGGTGTTCTCATCGTCGGGCACCGCAATCCGACAGTTCTCAAGGCCGTCCGCCGCCAACTCGAGCTTGGCACAGTAAACGGTGCTTCTCACGCCGCCGAAGTTGAACTTTGTGAATTGATCCTGGAGCGGTATCCCTGTCATGAACAAGTGCGCTTGACAAATACAGGTTCTGAGGCTGTTGCTCACGCGGTTCGCTTGGCGCGGGCCGCGACCGGCCGCAGCCTAATCATCAAGGCGGAGGGCACATACCACGGGAATTACGATCCACTTATGGTGTCTTTCACGCCCGGGTTGCAGGAAGCGGGGCCACCCAACAAACCCAATCGCGTCCCCGTAACTGCCGGATTGACCATGGGCAGTATTCAAGACACGCTCGTAGTCCCATACAACGACAGCGAAGCGCTCGGACGCTGTCTCGCGGAACAGACAGAGCGTGTAGCCGCCGTGATCTTGGAACCGGTCGTTCTCAATATGGGCTGCACACCCCCTAGGCCGGGCTACTTGCAAGGGGTTCGAGACCTTTGTAGTAGGCATGGAGTGCTCTTGATATTTGACGAGGCTAAAACGGGCGGGAAGATCGCCTACGGCGGCGGACCGGAGTATTCCGGCGTGAAGCCAGACATTACTTGCTTGGCGAAAGCGATCGGTGGCGGTTTTCCGCTGGGAGCAATTGCGGCTTCGCGAGAGCTCATGGAACTGATCGCCTCAGGTACGGTTTGGCAGACTGGCTCCTTCGCAGCTAATCCGATTTCCGTTGCGGCCGGAATCGCAACTCTGCGCGATGTTCTCAGGAAGGAGGTCTACCCGCCGCTGTTCGAGCTCAACCAACAATTGGCAGAAGGTTACCGCTCCGCAATTCAGCGCCATCGTATCTCAGCCTGCGTGCAGACGGCAGGAGTCACGGGCGCAGTCTTCTTTACGAAAGGTCCTGTCTACAATTATCGGGACGCTTGTCAGGCAAGTCTAAGCGCCTTTATGGTGTATTGGTACGGAATGCTTGAACGGGGCGTTATTCCGCAGGCCTACGGCCGTGACGATGCGTGGACACTCACCCTATTTCATGGTCGCAAGGAGATCAACACAATTCTCAAAGCCTTTGCCGAGCTTGCTCCCCAAATCGCCAGCATCCAGGAGGAAGGAACATAGCGCACGGGCCCTGCGTGACGTCCAAATTAAAGTGGTTTTGGCTTAAGGCGGAATGAGAACAGCAGAGGTTTATTCCACCAGTCTCGCCATGTCAGTCAGCAACAATGCGCCAGATCGGCGAAGTCCGGAGCACGAAAGATAACGAGGCTAGGGCTACTTCAGCTATGAATCCTTCAATGTTCGACTTCCTGTTACTGTTTCACTTAGAAACACACAGTTCTCCTAGAAACATCTTCCTGATGACATAACGAGCAAAGGTCAAGCAAATTAGTTCGATATCCCCCGATGCTCGTGGCATTCTGCGTGTACGAAAGAACCACCCAACATGTTAGTTCCGAGAATCAAGAGCTTAATTGTCGCCCTCCTTGGTCTGTTCCTTTCCTTGTCGCCGTCCGCCTCGAGCAGATCGATACATACACTCCGATCAGAGGGAGTCCGAAGTGTTGATCAGTACATGCTCGAGGTCTGGCGTGTCGGGGATGGCTTGCCACAGAGCTCAATAGTTTCGTTTGCGCGGACTCCCGAAGGTTATCTTTGGATGGGGACCTGGGACGGTCTCGTTCGCTTCGACGGTGTTCGATTCACGGTATTTGACACGGGTAATACGAAGGAGATGAAAACCAGTCGTATCGGAATTCTGTTCGTGGATCACACTGGCGCACTCTGGATCTGCCCGGACCAGACGGGAGGCGAGACCGGGCTGATGAGATATAAAGGCGGCAAGTTCGCCGCCTTCACGACGAAAGACGGGCTGCCTGATAGCCATGTCGTAAGCATCCAGGAAGACCCAGATGGTGGCGTCTGGTTCAGGACAGAAGCCAGTGGAGTAATTCGCTTCAAAGACGAACGATTCACGCAGTACGATACGGCAAATGGACTTCCGACAAATGACGTCGATGAAATCCATACAGACTCACACGGCAACGTCTGGATAGGAACGAGCAAGGGGCTGGCACAATTCAACGCAGGGCGATTTCTCACTTACACGACCAAAAACGGTCTCCCTTCCGACTCGATTGGGCCAATTTATGTCGACACAACAGGTGATGTCTGGATTGGAACAAGCAAGGGGCTCGCACGATTCAAAGACGGCCGATTCACTAACTACAGCACCAGAGACGGACTCCCGGACAACAGCATTGAGTATCTCTACGCGGATACCCAAGGGAACGTGTGGATTGGAACAAACAAGGGGCTGACAAGGTTTAGGGACGGGGAATTCACAACTTATTTTCTGGAGAAAGGAGTCGTGAGCGAGGCGCGAGAAGACGGGGAGGGCGGCCTGTGGATTCACACCGCTGCAAGTAGATGGCGCGGCGGAAGGTTTGCAACCGTGGACCTAGTCAACCGTATCGAAGACAACGTCCTGTCATTTTATAAGAACGGAAAACTGACCAGCTACAGCTCGAAGGACGGCCTTTCAGACCGTCCCATCAATTCCTTCTACGTGGATCCCGAAGGCAGCTTGTGGATTGGCAGAGATGGCGTCGGCCTGGAAAGACTCAGGCCAGCAATAGCTTCTACCTACGCGAAGGAAGCTGGACTGTTGGACGAGACAATCCACCCTGTATACGAAGCAAAAGATCGCAGCCTGTGGATTGGCTCAGAGAGTGGCGGTCTGAGCCGGTTGAAAAACCAAAGGCTGGTGACGTACACCACGCGAGATGGGCTGCCGTCCAACGGTATCTGGTCTCTCGCTGAGGATCGCAATGGGAACCTTTGGGTTGGTACGCAAAACGGGCTGGCTCGGTTCAAGAGTGGCAGATTCATCGTTGACTCCCGCGTCAAACCAACATCGGGCAGAGTCATTCTGTGCATCCACGAAGATCAAAAAGGTGATTTGTGGATTGGCACTGAGGGAGGCGGATTATACCGGCTGACAGATGAGAAGACCGTTACATACACGACGAAAGAAGGACTATCCAGCGACTACGTGAGGTCAATTCATGAGGACGCGGAAGGGGCGCTCTGGCTGGGCACGGACAATGGGATCACGCGCTTCCGAAATGGACAGTTTATCTCCTACACCACCAAAGACGGACTCTCCGACCGGTTTGTAAGGGCTATCTATCAAGACCAAGAGGGCACCCTGTGGTTCGGCACCTACGGAAACGGGCTGAACCGATTCAAGGATGGGAAATTCACCCGCTACACGACCAAAGACGGCTTATTTGACCACACCGTATCGCAAATCCTTGAGGATGACAGAGGGAACTTCTGGATGACAGGCAACAAGGGCATCTATCGTGTGAGCAAGAAAGAGCTGGATGATTTTGCCGAAGGAAAGATCGCTTCGGTCACTTCCGTCTCCTACGGAGCTGAAGACGGGGTGAAAAATGTGGAATGCAACGGCCAATCTCAGCCGGCGGGATGGAAAGGAAAGGATGGGAAGCTCTGGTTTCCGACGATGGGCGGGGTAGTGATGATCGACGCAAAAAATCTCAAGATCAACGGGCTGCCCCCGCCGACGGTGATCGAACAAGTCAAAATCAACCAGCAGTCGGTTGATTCAACCACCGAAGTTCAAGTGCGACCCGGAAGAGGAGAACTGGAGTTTCACTATACGGGCCTCAGTTTTCTCGCTCCGAAGAAAATGAAATTCAAATACCAGCTCGAAGGATTTGACAAAACCTGGGTCGACGCAGGCACGCGACGCGTCGCCTACTACACCAACATACCGCCGGGAAGATACAGTTTCCGAGTGATTGCATCGAACAACGATGGAATATGGAATGAGACCGGAGCATTTGTTGATTTCTACTTGGAACCTCATTTTTACCAGACACGCTTGTTTTATGCTTTGGTGCTCTGCGGAATATTCAGCGGGGTTTATTTCATCTATCGTCAGCGACTGGACGCTGTGAAGGCGCGACAGCGCGAACTCGAGCAAATCGTTGAGGAACGGACGTGCGACTTAAAGAAAGCCCAAGAAAAAGCTGAAGCCGCCAATCAAGCAAAGAGTGCGTTTCTTGCCCACATGAGTCATGAGATTCGAACGCCCATGAACGGCATCATTGGCATGACTGAGCTGGCACTGGACACACAGCTGTCCGCGGAGCAAAAAGAATATCTGAGCGTTGTGAAGGGTTCGGGAGAGGCCCTCTTGTCCTTGATCAATGACATCCTCGATTTCTCCAAAATTGAGGCCGGCAAGATGGACCTGGATCCGGTGGATTTTGATATTCGCGAGAGCCTCGGCGAGGCCCTGAGAACCCTGGCTTTCCGAGCACACCAGAAGGGATTGGAGCTGGCCTTCGACATTCATTCCGACGTCCCTGAGTGGGTACTTGGGGATGCCGGGCGGTTACGTCAGGTCGTTCTGAATCTCGTGGGGAATGCCCTGAAATTTACCGAGCAGGGAGAAGTCGTGCTGGAAGTGAATGTGGAGGAAATCACGCCGCAGAGAATCAGCTTACACTTCGGGGTCCGCGACTCGGGCATCGGCATCTCCCCCGAAAAACAAGCTCTGGTGTTCGAGGCTTTTGCACAAGCGGATAGTTCCACCACCCGCAAGTATGGAGGCACCGGATTAGGACTGGCTATCTCCGTGCGATTGGTTGAGATGATGGGCGGCCGCATCTGGCTGGAGAGCGAAGAAGGAAAGGGGAGCACCTTTCATTTCACGGCGAGTTTCCAACACTCCGAAGGGAAGGTTGTATCTCAGCCGGCAGGAATCGAGGAATTAAAAGATTTGCGGGTGCTCATTGTGGACGATAACTCCACCAACCGTCACATTCTTGAGGCGATGCTGAAGAAATGGGACATGAGACCTGTGGCAGTGCCCGGGGGGGAGCCAGTCTTGAGAGCATTAACGGAAGCCAGTCGGCAAGGTGAACCTTATTCAATAATCTTAGTCGACAGCGAGATGCCCAGCATGGACGGCTTCACGTTGGTGGAGAAGATCAGGCAATGCCCGGAACTGATCAGTGCAACCATCATGATGCTCACCTCTGCGGGTGGGCCCGGGGATACAGCGCGATGCCGGGAACTCGGAATAGAGGTTTACCTGATCAAGCCGGTTCGGCAGTCGGAATTGCTCAATGCCACTCTGCGAATATTGGGCAAACATACTAAAACCATGCCCTCGGCCGCAGCGGAGCCAGCGACAAGCGAAGTGGCGTCAGTTCCCCCCTCGCAGATTCTGCTGGCGGAGGACAACCTAACCAATCAGAAGTTGGCAGAGAGACTGCTGACCAAGCGTGGCCACAAGGTCACCATCGCGAACAATGGCAAGGAAGCAGTGGCTCTTCTGGCCGAGCGTTCGTTTGACTTTGTGTTCATGGATGTTCAGATGCCGGAGATGGACGGTTTCGAGGCTACTGCCGCCATTCGCGCAAGGGAGAAATCAACCGGTGGGCACATTCCAATCATCGCCATGACTGCCAATGCCATGCAGGGGGACAAAGAGCGGTGTCTGGCCGCAGGGATGGACGGTTACGTTTCCAAACCAATCCGCTTATCTGAGCTGTTGGCGACAATGGCGGCCATTGCGTCTTCTGACGCCGTCGGAAAGACATTTCGCGATGAGGCTTCGCCCGGTGAAGCCTTCAATGAAGAGGCAACGCTGGTGCTGATTGATGGCAACAAGACCCTCTTCTCCGAGTTAGCGCGAAGCTTTCTAGCGGAATCGCCCAGCCTCTTATCTGCGATTTCATCGGCAATCAAGGATCGCGATCGCCAAGGTCTGAAACGCGCGGCACACACTTTGAAATCGAATCTGGCCATCTTTGCAGCCCAAACCTGCACGGAACTCGCTTCCCGCCTCGAGAAGATGGCCCATGACGGAGACTTTGCTGGTGCGGAGCCGTTTTGTGAACTCCTGGAAAAAGAGTTGTCTCGATTGCGGTCCGCTTTGACCGAACGATTGACTACCAGTATCCACTAGCCCGACGCACACCCTCTTAGATCTGAATCGACAGCGGAACTGATGAAAGTCGTTCTAAATCGATTCCCGCCAGCACCACGTATGCCGCAGGTCTTCTCACAAAAGGCCTCCAAAGTGGTCTCATGATTGTGTCTCAAAGTGGAGCTTGTCTTGATGCCATTATGGGCATAGCCTTGTTGTGTGCGGACGACAAAACGATAAGTGCGCTCGACAATCATGACAGTTTCAACCAACTCGGACAGTCTGCTGACGCACCGCACCAAGCTGGGACGGCTTCCTGAGCGCGGCACGCATGATCGTGCAACCATCCACCGCATCCTCGACGAAGGCTTCGTGTGCCACGTGGGCTTCATCAGCGCCGGACAGCCGTTCGTCATTCCCACCGGATACGGACGGGTCGGCGACACACTTTACATCCACGGTTCGGCGGCCAGCCGTATGCTCCGTAACCTGCAGACCGGAGTCGAGCTGTGCCTAACCGTAACGCTATTGGACGGCCTAGTGCTGGCCCGCGCCGCCTTCGCCCATAACATGAATTTCCGTTCGGTGGTGGTGTTGGGTACGGCGGAGCTAGTACAGAATGACGAAGAGAAGCTGGCGGCGCTGCAGGCCATCTCGGAGCAAATCGTTCCCGGGCGGTGGGCGGAAGTTCGTCATCCCACCGCGCAAGAGTTGAAGGCGACCAGCGTTCTGAAGCTGCCGCTTACTGAGGCTTCCGCCAAAATTCGCAGTGGCCCACCTGGGGATGCTGAGGATGATTATGCTCTGCAGGTATGGGCAGGTGTGCTCCCTTTGAGCCTCGTTCCCGGGCAGCCGGTGGAGGACGCGGCAACCAAGGTTCATCAAGTCCCCGAGTATGTAACGAAGTATTCGCGCGGCGCAAAAACCAACAGTTAGCATTAACCGCTCTGAGTACCAGATTAAGGAAGGAACCCGCATGCGATTACTCGAATACATTGAACAACATGGATACGAACAAGTTGTAGCGTGCCACGATTCCTCCGTGGGACTCAAGGCCTTCATTGCTATCTACGACACGCGCCTGGGCCCGGCGCTCGGCGGGGTACGCATGTGGCCCTACAAGACCGAGGAAGACGCGCTCACGGATGTATTCCGCTTGGCTCGGGCTCTCGCCTACAAGTGCGCCATTTCGGGCACAGCTTTCGGCGGCGGCAAGGCAGTGATCATCGGCGACTCTCGCACGCAAAAAACAGAAGCCTTAATTCGCGCCTTCGCACGATTTGTGGATACGCTTGGAGGACGCTACATCACGTCTGAGGACGTCGGCACGAATATCCGAGACCTGGAGCACATCGCCCAAGAAACTCGACACGTAGCGGGCCTTCCGTTGGCGTTGGGAGGAAGTGGAGACCCTTCGGTGATTACCGGTATGGGTGTTGTGATGGCGATGAAATCCTGTGCCAAGGCAGTCTGGGGGGCAGACAGCCTCAATGGTCGCACGGTGGCCATTCAAGGCTTTGGAAAGGTTGGGACCCACACGGCAGAGCTACTCGTCAAGTCGGGGGCTAAGCTTGTTGTGGCAGATATCCACGACGAAGCTCTAGAGGGTGCCAAGAAGCTCGGCGCCTCCACTGTGCCCCCCGGAGAAATCTACAGCGTCGAATGTGACATATTCTCGCCATGCGCCTTGGGAGGCGTGCTCAACAGCGAGACCATCCCAAAGTTGAAAGCGAGAATAGTCGCCGGCGGCGCAAATAATCAACTGCTGACCCCTGAGGACGGTGATTTCCTGCATCGTCGCGGCATCCTCTACGCTCCAGACTTCGTCACCAGCTCCGGTGGTGTGATTGCTCTTCACCACGAGGTTTACGGCAGCTTCCGGCCAGAGTTTGTTCCAGACCTGGCAATGCGAGTCGGCGAAATCATGGACCAAGTGATACATGAGAGTCAAAGTCGAGGCATTCCGACGCATCAGGCTGCAGATCGGCTTGCAGAGGAACGAATGGCATCCGTGGGACGACTCAAGCCAATCTTCCGTACTCACCGGCTGAGTCGGTAAAGGGTAAAGGCCAATGATAGCCCGAGTATGGCACGGCGCAGTACGAGAAGAAAAATCTCCTGCCTATATTGAATACCTGCGCTGCACTGGTATTCCTGACTACCTGAAAACGGACGGCAATCGTGGCGTGGTTCTGTTCCGCCGAGTTGCGAACGCCCATGCGCATTTCCTCCTCATTTCGTTTTGGGAATCGCTTGCAGCGGTGCATCACTTTGCTGGACCTGATATCGAACAAGCGCGTTATTACCCCAAAGATTCTGAGTTTCTCATCGAACTGGAGCCAACAGTTGCCCATTATGAAGTAATCGCTGACCTTCAACAATGTGACAGAGGAAATGACCTGTCATCATCACAAAAACGCAGCGGAGATTTCTAACGTATGTTAAGGATAGCTTCACCATGGCACCTACTTTCGAGATGTATCCGGTGCCGGAAACCAAGCGCGCAGCACGCGATCCGAGTGAAGCGCTGACACGCTATTCCCCCTGCGGGTCGTGTATTCGTCTCTAAGCGTCGCCGGCCCGTGTTTCAACTTCTGTAGGCTGCATTCAAGCACCTGGAATTCAAAGGGAAAGGCGATGATTGTTCGACTTTGGAGAACGCGAGTAGAGAATTCTAGAATGGCAGAGTATGAAGAGAACGAACGGAACCGTTCCTCTCCAATGTTCCGCGAGCAGCCTGGATGCCTTGGCGTCCTGTTCCTGCGTCTAGGAGACGAATGTTTTGCTCTGACGTTCTGGAAAGATTGGGACGCTGTCAATCGACTTAAG
>Ga0209648_10005259_pt1 | contig 11060 bp, 10 predicted proteins | sample GraSoi2013_115cm_FD_185830 | JGI IMG/M metagenome (GOLD analysis project Ga0209648, IMG submission 185830) | Grasslands soil microbial communities from the Angelo Coastal Reserve, California, USA - Sample 9_17_2013_115cm (SPAdes) (version 2) | ecosystem: Environmental > Terrestrial > Soil >...
TGGAACACGTATTTGCCGGAGGTGATGTCGACCTGCCCGCCGCCGAAGTTGGCGGCATAGATCCCGTTCTTGACCGAGCCGATGATCTCGGCGGGCACGTGCTCGCCGGCCAGCATGTAGGTGTTCGTCATACGCGGCATCGGCAGATGGGCATAGCCTTGGCGGCGGCCGTTACCGGTGGGCGTCATGCCCATCAGTCGTGCGTTGTGGCGGTCCTGCATGTAGCCGACAAGAATGCCGTCCTCGATCAGTACTGTGCGACTCGCTGGTGTGCCTTCGTCGTCAATCGACAGCGAGCCGCGCCGCTGCGCGAGAGTGCCATCGTCGACCACGGTAACACCCTTCGAGGCGACGCGCTGGCCCATAAGGCCGGCGAAGGCGGAGGTCTTCTTGCGATTGAAGTCACCTTCGAGCCCGTGACCAACGGCTTCGTGCAGCATGATGCCCGGCCAGCCGGGAGCAAGGACCACATCCATCTCGCCGGCCGGCGCCGGCGTGGCTTCGAGGTTGATCAGCGCCTGCCGCACGGCCTCGTCGGCGGCGGCTTGCCAACCGGCCGTCGCAAGGAAACCGGCGAAGCCCCTGCGCCCACCATAGCCGTGACTGCCCGCTTCCTGCCGATCGCGCTCGCCGACGATCACGGAGACGTTCACCCGCACCAGCGGGCGCACGTCGCGGTAGCTTTCGCCATCCCCGCGCAGGATCTCGACCACCTGCCAGCTTGCGCCGAATGAGACCGAAACCTGTCGCACGCGCGGGTCCTTCGCCCGCGCATAGGTGTCAATGGCCTCGAGCAGCCGCACCTTGGTTTCGAACGGCGGCGCTCCGAGCGGATTGTCGTCGCTATAGAGGCGGACATTGGTGTGTCCGGGTGGCTCGGCGTAGTGACCGCTGTAGCCCGCCCTGACGGCACGCACCGCATCCGCGGCGCGCGCCAGCGCCGCCTCCGAGACCTCCGAGGAATGGGCGTAGCCCACAGCCTCATCCTTGACGGCGCGGAGCCCGAAGCCCTGATCCGTATTGTAGGTTGCTTGCTTGAGCCGCCCGTTATCGAAAACGAGCAACTCGGATTGCGCATATTCCAGATAGAGCTCGCCGTCGTCTGCGCCTTCGAGGCCACGGGCGAGGTACCTCTGCGCGGATTGCCGGCCGAGGCCGGCGCGGTCGAGAAGCGAACCGGTAGCTAAGCTCATGATGGGATCCGCATTTCCGCAGTCCCCCTAAAGATAGTTGCGCTCGCGCAAAGTTGCGAGGTCGCCGCCGGTAAATCCCACCTGGTGCCAGTGGAACGCGCGGCGTTATGGCAGCTTGTCGTAGCCTTCGCCGAAGCCCTTCAGGCTCATCGGAAAGCCGATCCCTTCTTCAGGCGTCTGGAAGATGATGAATGTCGCAACCTGGCCGGTCCGTAGCTGCTTCACCAAGTTGTCGTCCATGACCACCTCGGCAACGCAGCCATTCGGTAAGCAACGCACGAAGCCAGCGCGTCCGACATCGGCTTGGTCGATCTTCAGCCCGAGCCCTGAGGGCAGCAGCACACCAACAGGCGCAACCACGCGCATGAGCCGGCTCTTTTGATCGGCGGTTTTGAGCACGATCACTGTGAGGCCGACATTGGCGCGATCTTCCGCAGTCACGCTCTGCATGAGCGCGCACTGCTCGGCCTGGGCACCAGGCGGCGTGTCGCAGCGCACCTGCCAGTCGTTGTGCACCGACTTGACCGCACCCTGCGCCGCTGCCCGCTCGCTGGGGCCGGCCAGGGCTGCCATCGCCATGACGAGCGTCAGCAGTGATCTCATTATGAGAAAGAGCGTTCCCGGAGTGAGCGAACCCATAATGTCGGTGCCTCGATCATGTGCGCCACGCCGTTCAGACTGGTCGAATCAAGCCCTCCGACTAGGGTCCGACGCGGCTATCAAACACCAGTAAAACAGCGCATTGTGGCCGAGAAAGGGTCGAACAACGCCGGCTCGGCAGGGGGTGGGTCGTCGGGCCTTTTATCGCACGGCAGACATCAAGCCGATGCATTGCGATGGGGCCGGAATTGTGGTTTGAGAGGCCAGGATTCCCCTGAGGTCCCGCCGCGGAGCTGACCGAGGAGTGCCCGTTCGATGCGGTTGCGGGCCCCACGCGGCCGCATCACGCGTCCGCGGCCCTCGTTCTACGGAGCGATGATGCTGTTGCTCAAGCGATTGACCATGTTGGCCATGACTGTTGGCGCCATCCTGGGGGCAGCGGAACCGGCTCTGGCCGGTTTGGGGCAGCCCTCGCCTTGGCAGTTGGGGCTGCAGCAATCGGCAACTCCGGTGATGGACGACATCATCTGGTTCCACGATTTCCTGCTCTACATCATCACCGGCATCGTCGGTTTCGTGTTGGCGCTGTTGATCGTCGTCATGCTGCGCTTCAATGCCCGCGCTAATCCAATTCCAACGCGGACCACGCACAACACGCTGATCGAGATTGCGTGGACGCTCATTCCCATCATGATCCTGATGTTCATTGCAGTCCCTTCATTCAAGCTCCTGTTCCTTCAACTCAATGTGCCGCCTGCGGATCTCACCGTGAAGGCCACGGGCAAACAGTGGTATTGGAGCTACAGCTACCCGGACAACGGTGACTTTGAATTCGATTCGCTGATGCTCAAAGAGGGCGAGCGCAAGCAGGGCCAACCGCGGCTTCTCGGGGTGGACAATGAAATGGTGGTGCCGGTGAACAAGACGGTTCGCGTGATCACCACCGGCGCCGACGTCATTCATTCCTTCGCCGTGCCGTCCTTCGGGATCAAGATCGACGCCATTCCCGGACGAATCAACGAGACTTGGTTCACCGCCACGCGGGAAGGCGTCTATTATGGTCAGTGCTCGGAACTTTGCGGCAAGGATCACGCTTTCATGCCGATCGCAGTTCGCGTCGTGAGCGAGCAGGCGTTTTCCGCCTGGGTCGAGGACGCCAAGAAGAAGTTTGCTCGCGATGAAGCTCCACCATCGAGGGCCGTCGCGGCGGCGCAACCACTGCCGCAGTGAGGCCGGCTACGGTGCAGATGCTGCTAGCCGGGCGACAATTCGAAGGACCTTAACTCATGGCTACGATGGTGAAAGCTCACGGCGAGGACCAGCAGGACCACCCTCACGGTTGGCGGCGGTACCTCTATTCGACCAACCACAAGGACATCGGCACGATGTACCTCGTATTCGCGTTGGTCGGCGGATTGGTGGGCGGGGTCCTCTCGATCGGCATACGGCTCGAGCTGATGCATCCCGCGCTGCAGTTCTTCCACGACGCCCACATGTTCAACGTCTTCACCACCGCGCACGGCCTGATCATGATCTTCTTCATGGTCATGCCGGCGATGATCGGCGGGTTCGGGAACTGGATGATACCGCTGATGATTGGGGCGCCGGACATGGCGTTTCCACGCATGAACAACATCTCGTTCTGGCTGCTGCCGGCGTCCTTCACGCTGCTGATCATCTCCCTGTTCGTTGAGGGCGAGCCGGGCGCGCCCGGTGTGGCCGCGGGATGGACGATCTATGCACCGCTGTCGACCTCGGGCCATCCCGGACCGGCGGTCGATTTTGCCATCCTCTCACTCCATCTTGCCGGCGCGTCGTCGATTCTCGGGGCGATCAACTTCATTACGACCATTTTCAACATGCGCGCTCCCGGAATGACGATGCACAAGATGCCGCTGTTCGTCTGGTCGCAGCTGGTCACGGTGTTCCTCATTCTGCTGGCGATGCCGGTGCTCGCCGGTGCTATCACGATGCTGCTGACCGACCGCAATTTCGGAACTACTTTTTTCACTCCGGCCGGCGGTGGCGACCCGGTTCTGTTCCAGCACCTGTTCTGGTTCTTCGGACATCCGGAGGTCTACATCCTGATCGTGCCTGGTTTTGGAATGGTCAGTCAGATCGTGGCGACCTTCTCGAAGAAACCGGTTTTCGGCTACCTCGGCATGGCCTATGCGATGGTGGCGATCGGCGGCATCGGCTTTGTGGTGTGGGCGCACCACATGTACACCGTCGGCATGTCGACTGCTGCCCAAGCTTATTTCGTGGTCGCTACGATGGTGATCGCCGTGCCGACCGGCGTGAAGATCTTCTCTTGGGTCGCCACCATGTGGGGCGGCTCGCTCGAATTCAAGACACCGATGCTGTGGGCGACCGGCTTCATTTTTCTCTTCACTATCGGCGGCGTGACCGGCGTGGTACTCGCCAATGCCGGCGTCGACCGATCGCTGCAAGATACTTATTACGTGGTTGCGCATTTCCATTACGTGCTCTCGCTGGGCGCGGTCTTCACTATCTTTGCCGGGTGGTATTATTGGTTCCCGAAAATGTCCGGCTACATGTATTCGGAGACGATCGGCAAGTTGCACTTCTGGCTGACCTTCATTGGCGTCAACGTTGTCTTCTTTCCCCAGCATTTCCTTGGGCTCGCCGGCATGCCGCGTCGCATCGCTGACTACCCCGATGCTTTCGCCGGCTGGAACCTCGTCTCGTCGCTCGGCTCTTATCTCTCGGGATTCGGCGCACTGGTATTCTTCTTCGGCGTAGCATACGCGTTCGTGCGCAAGCAGAAGGCGGCAGACAATCCATGGGGTGCGGGCGCGACCACGCTCGAATGGACGCTGCCCTCGCCACCGCCCTTCCATCAGTACAACGAGTTGCCGCTCATCAAGTGAGGGCGAGGGTAACGCATATGCCCGATCTACCGCTGCTGAGGGCAGAATCGATGCCACCGATGGGTGAAGGCGCTCAGTTCGCGGCAAGCAGCGCAGCTTCGGCCGTGTGCGGGCCGAGCGTTGCGAGCGTCGGCGATTATATGGCGCTGATGAAACCGCGCGTTATGTCGCTCGTCGTTTTCACTGCGCTGGTCAGCGTCATGATCGCGCCTGGGCACGTCCATCCAGTGATCGGCTTTACCGCGCTTCTATGCATTGCAGTGGGCGCCGGCGCGGCGGGGGCGCTCAACATGTGGTACGACGCCGACATCGATGCGCTGATGAGCCGTACCTCGAGCCGTCCGATTCCGCGGGGACGCATCGCCGCCGGCGAGGCGCTCGCGTTCGGCATCGTGCTCGCGGCCTTCGCGGTGGGCGTCCTCGGCGTGTTGGTGAACTGGCTCGCGGCCGCGCTACTTGCCTTTACCATCTTCTTTTATGTCGCCGTGTATACGGCATGGCTCAAGCGTTCAACCCCGCACAATATCGTCATTGGCGGGGCGGCTGGTTCGCTGCCTCCCGTCATCGGCTGGGCGGCGGCCCGCGGCAGCCTGGACGGCAGGGCGCTGGCGCTGTTCCTCATCGTCTTTCTGTGGCAGGTCCCGCACTTCCTGTCAATCGCCTGGATCTACCGCGACCAGTACGCCGGCTGGGCGGCGGTGACCGGCGGCATCTCCGTCGAACCATGTCTGCTCTTCCTCATCATTTTCTTCTGGACCCCGCCACATTTTTGGGCGCTGTCGCTCGTTCGCACCGAGGATTACGCCCGCGCTCGCATTCCCATGCTCCCGGTCGTTGCCGGAGCAGAGGAAACGCGGCGGCAGATTATGCGTTATTCCATAGTCCTCGTGCCGATCGGCGCGGCGCCCTGGCTTCTCGGCTATGCCCAGGCAGTCTATGGGCTCACCGCGGTCGTAGCCGGCACGCTGATGGTCATGTTCGCGTGGCGGGTCCGTAGGAACCGCCACGGCGCGTGCGCGGCGCGCGCGGCACATCACCTTTTCGGTTTCTCGATTCTCTATCTGTTCGTCCTGTTCGCGGTGCTGCTGATCGACGCGCGGGTTGGAGGCTAGAAGTGCGAGGGTTGTGGTGAAGACATGGACGAAAAGCCGGGCAGAATCGTCCTCAGCGAAGAACAGAAGCGCAGCCGACGGGCGCGGTCGATCGCGATTGCGATTGCGCTTGGGGCGCTGGTTATCCTCTTCTACGTGGTCACGCTCGTAAAGGGCCCGGCTGTACTGAACCGGCCGTTGTAATAGCAATGAGCGTTCCAAATATCTCATCGCAACGACGCCGCGATGTCGTGATCGCCGCCGCATGCGGCGTATTCGTTGCGGCAATGGTGGGTGCGGCCTATGCGGCTGTCCCACTCTATAACTGGTTCTGCCGCTCGACCGGATTCGGCGGCACACCCCAACTCGCCACCGCCGCTCCCGCCGAAATCCTCGGGCGCAAGCTCAAAGTGCGTTTCGACGCGAACGTCGCCAGCGGCCTGCCTTGGCGCTTCGAGCCCGAGCAGCGTTCTGTTGAGGTGAAGATCGGGGAGGTCGTCACCGTCAGGTATCAGGTGATCAACGAGTCGGCGCGCGAGACCGTAGGAGTTGCCAGCTACAACGTTTCACCGCCCACCGCCGGCGCGTACTTCTCGAAGATAAATTGCTTCTGCTTCACCGATCAACGGCTCAAGCCCGGCGAAAAACGCGACATGGCGGTCGTGTTCTTCATCGCCCCGGAACTTGTAAAGGATTCGGAGCAGGACGGCCTTGATGCGATCACCCTCTCCTACACCATGTATCCGGGGCGCCAAACCGAGCCGCCGCCAGCACAGAACGGCGCGGACTCTGCGGCCGGACGAAGCTGAGACAACATAACGACGCTGCAGCGGCCGCTGGGCGCCGCGAGACGGAGGAAGTCAAAAATGGCCGATGCTCACGCCAAGCCGCACCACGACTATCATCTGGTCGCGCCCAGCCCTTGGCCCGCAGTCGGCGCCGTTTCCGCGTTCCTGGCGGCGTTCGGCGGCATTACCTGGATGCACCATATGTTCGCGGCGGCGCCCTACATCTTCGGCGTCGGCGTGATCGGCATCGCCTATACCATGATCGGCTGGTGGACCGACGTTGCCCGTGAGGCGACATACGAGGGATATCACACGCGCGTCGTCCAGATCTCCCATCGCTACGGCATGATTCTCTTCATCGCCTCCGAGGTGATGTTTTTCGTCGCTTGGTTCTGGGCCTACTTCAACAGCGCGTTGTTCCCAGCCGATATGCACCAGATCACGCGCGAACAGTTGTTCGGCGGCATGTGGCCGCCGAAGGGTGTCGAGACGTTCGATCCTTGGCACCTGCCGCTGCTCAATACGCTGATCCTGCTTACCTCCGGCACGACCGTGACCTGGGCGCACCACGCGCTTCTGGAGAACGATCGACAGGGCCTGAAATGGGGCCTGATCCTGACGATCGCGCTCGGCCTGGCCTTTACCTGCGTCCAAGCCTATGAATACAGCCACGCAGCGTTCAACTTCAGCGGCAACATCTACGGTGCCACGTTCTTTATGGCCACCGGATTCCACGGCGCCCACGTTATAATAGGCTCGACGTTCCTAATCGTGTGCCTGATTCGTGCCTATCTCGGGCACTTCACTCCCACCCAGCATCTTGGTTTCGAGTTTGCCGCTTGGTACTGGCATTTCGTCGACGTCGTCTGGATCTTCTTGTTTTCATGCATTTATGTGTGGGGCTCGGCCGGTGAGAGCGTCGTGCATGCCGCCGGACATTAGCAGCGCGTCAGCGCAACCCGGGCACGGTTTTCCCCATGTGATTGGCTTTCACCGACAGGTGTATTCGCGATCGACGACTGCTCGCAGGCGTCACTCGGTCCTGGGTTGCGACATCGGCGGCGTGTGGCATCCCTCGATTTAGCCGCTCCGCCACTATCTTTGGGCCCACATGATGACGCTCTAGAATGGGAGGTCGGCTATGGCGGATTATGATGCAATCATTATCGGCACTGGACAGGCTGGGCCGGCTTTGGCGCGACGACTGGCGGCCGCGGGCCGGAAGATTGCCATTATGGAGCGCAAGTACTTCGGCGGTACCTGTGTCAACACCGGTTGCACCCCGACCAAGACTCTGGTCGCGAGCGCCTATGCCGCGTATCTCGCGCATCGCGCTCGCGACTATGGCGTGACCATCGGCGGCCCGATTGGCGTGGATATGAAGGCGGTCAAAGCGCGTAAGGACGCCGTTTCGCTCCCGTCGCGCGAAGGCGTCGAGCGATCATTGAAGCGCCTAAAAGGATGTACCGTTTTCGAGGGCCACGGTCGCTTCGTCGGGCCCAAGAGAGTGGAGGTCAACGGGGAGGTCCTCACAGCCGATAAGATTTTTATCAATGTAGGCGGCAGGGCGCTCGTGCCGCCGATCCGCGGGCTGGACCAAGTCCCTTACCTGACGAACAGCTCGATGATGCAGGTGGACTTTCTGCCGCCCCACCTCATCGTTCTCGGTGGTAGCTATGTCGGACTCGAATTTGCACAAGTCTATCGCCGGTTCGGAAGTGACGTCACGGTGATCGAACTTGCGCCGCATCTCATCGCTCGCGAGGACGAGGATGTGTCGCGCGCTGTTGCCGACATTCTCAAGGACGAGGACATCGATGTCCGACTGAACAGCAAGGTCGTTGGCGTAGCGAAACAGGGCAACAACATCGAGGTGACCGTAGAGAGTTCGGGAACAAAGTCGCAGGTCACCGGCTCCCATCTCCTGCTCGCCATTGGCCGGCGGCCGAACACGGATGATCTCGGTCTCGACAAAGCAGGGGTCGCCACGGACTCCCGTGGCTACATCGAAGTCGACGACCAGTTGCGCACCAATGTCACCGGTATCTGGGCATTGGGGGACTGCAACGGCCGGGGCGCCTTCACTCACACATCCTGGAATGACTTCGAGATCGTCGTGGCGAACCTCCTCGATAACGATCCTCGGCGCGTGAGCGATCGCATTACCGCCTACGCGCTTTACACCGATCCCCCACTCGGACGCGCTGGCATGACCGAGGCCGAGGTTCGCAAATCCGGCCGGCCAGCGCTGATCGCGACCATGGCCATGGAAGACGTGAGCCGAGCGTTCGAGAAAGGCGAGACCAAGGGTTTCATGAAGATTTTGGTCGACAAGGAGACGAAACAGATCCTCGGGGCGTCGCTGCTCGGACTTTCGGGCGACGAGGCCATTCACTGTATCCTCGATGTCATGTATGCCAAGGCCCCATGCACCGTTATGCAGCGGGCGATGCACATTCATCCGACAGTCTCGGAGTTTATTCCGACGATGTTGCAGGATCTCAGGCCATTGGCGTAGCAATGCTCGCAGCAATGATTTGATGTTGGGGACTTGAGAACCGAGGGCCGGCACGCCATCTCGCGAACAGTGCTTTTGGCGCCGGATTTCCTAGTTGAGCCATCAAGCTGATACACCGCCTTTGCCCATCGCGGCTGGACTCATGGGGCGCTGTCCGAGCTGCGGCGAGGGCCGTCTGTTCCGAGGATTTCTCGCCTTACATTCGCGTTGCGAGCGGTGCGGCCTCGATTTCTCGTTTGCCGATTCCGCCGATGGACCGGCTTTTTTTGTGATGTTTTTTGCCGGCTTCATTGTCGCCGGATCGGCATTGGCGGTGGAAATCCTTTATGCCCCGCCGTACTGGGTTCACGCGCTGCTGTGGGGCCCGTTGATTCTCCTGACGACGCTCGCACCTTTGCGCCCGCTCAAGGGACTTTTGATCGCGCTGCAATATCACCACAAGGCGGCGGAGAGCCGCTTTACCGGTGGCGATGGACCGTGAAGGGCGCGCCATCACGGCGGTTGCGATCGGGCCTTGTATTGCCGGCGTTGTTGGCGCTGCTGGCGATCGTAACGTTCATCGGACTCGGTACCTGGCAAGTCCAACGCAAGGCCTGGAAGGAAGCGCTGATCGAGAGCCTCGAGCAGCGTCTCTCTGCCGCGCCGGTCGATCTGTCGCCCCGCAACCGCTGGGCAAAGCTCGATCCGGCAAAGGACGAGTTCCGCCACGTGAAATTCTCTGCTGCGTTCGTACCGGGCGCTGATGCCCTCGTCTATACGACCGGTTCGGCATTGCGCAGCGACGTTTCTGGGCCGGGCTATTGGGTATTTGCGCCGGCGCAACTCGCGGCCGGCGGGATTGTCCTCGTCAATCGCGGTTTTGTGCCGGAGGGACGGCAGGACCCCGCCGCGCGTGCTGTTGCCACCGCGGCCGGCCGCGCCGACTTGGTCGGCGTGATGCGCTGGCCAGAATCTCGCGGTGTGTTCTCGCCAAAGGATGATCCCGTCCGCAATCTCTGGTTCACGCGCGACCCGGCCGGGATTGCAGCTGCCAAGGGCTGGGGCGAAGTCGCGCCCTTCTATGTTGAACTGGAAAGCCCGCAGGCGTCCGGCGGATTGCCGCGCGCCGGCCCGCTCACGGCGAACTTGCGCAACGAGCATCTGCAATATGCGATCACCTGGTACGGCCTCGCGTTGGTCGTGGCGGTGATGTTTGGGTATTGGCTCCGCGGCCGAGCGGCGCGCGCCGCCTGAGATGTGCGGCAAAGGGCGTTCCTTGTCGAGACGGCGCCTTCCTACTATCTTTTTAGTCCACCGTTTTGCCGGCGTCTCCACGTTCCGCCGGTAAGCGAAGTGAATTCAAGAGGTTACGGCTCCTGCCCGCTTGGCATGCCAAGCCGAGCGCGACGGCAGCTTAGCCTCAAGAAGGAGCCGGCGTGCATTACGTCTCCACGAGGGGCGAAGCCCCGACGCTCGGTTTTGCCGATGCGATGTTGGCAGGGCTGGGCCGCGATGGTGGCCTCTACGTCCCCGCGGCCTGGCCGCGGCTCGATACCGACGCGATCGCCGCTTTTGCTGGCCGGCCTTACGCCGAAGTGGCGGTGGAGATCATCCGCCCGTTCGTCGGCGATGCCATCCCCGAAGGCGATCTCGCCCGCATGACGCGCGAGGCTTACGGCAGGTTTCGCCATCCCGCGGTCGCGCCGCTGGTCCAGTTCGGGATGAGCGATTTCATACTTGAACTGTTTCACGGGCCCACGCTCGCGTTCAAGGATTTGGCCATGCAGCTTCTCGGCCAACTCATGGACGAGGTGCTCACGACACGTGGGGAACGCTCGACCGTCGTAGTTGCGACGTCCGGGGACACGGGCGGCGCCGCAATCGAAGCATTTCGCGGTCGCAAGCGCACCGACCTGTTCGTGCTCTTTCCGTGCGGGCGCATTTCCGATGTGCAGCGGCGAATGATGACGACCGTCGAAGATGACAATGTGCATGCACTA
>Ga0209648_10005260_pt1 | contig 11059 bp, 13 predicted proteins | sample GraSoi2013_115cm_FD_185830 | JGI IMG/M metagenome (GOLD analysis project Ga0209648, IMG submission 185830) | Grasslands soil microbial communities from the Angelo Coastal Reserve, California, USA - Sample 9_17_2013_115cm (SPAdes) (version 2) | ecosystem: Environmental > Terrestrial > Soil >...
AGACGGAAACATCTCGACCGCAGCTGCCGACAGCTTTGCCGAACGATGGAGCGCGAGCTACCTGGCAGCCGCAGCATTCGACCCCCCGCCGTTTCACTTGCAGACTGCGTTCGAGACAATCCCGGAAGAGCCGATCTCCGCATGGTTCAAGATCGTCGCGGCCCTCAACCGCGATAGCGGACGGCTTGACCGCGACGAACGCAGATTCGTCAGCTACATGCTCGACAAACTCACCCGCAATCAGGCCTATGTCCCGTCCGCCCCGCAGGCCAAATGGATCTTGCACATATCCGCTAAACTCGGTCGCGATCTCCCATGAAAAGCCCCGGCGCGGCGCTGAGCCCCAGTTTTGGCATCAAGCTAGCTGCGGCGCAGGTTCTCAGTGGATGGCCACAAAAGCTGCGGTACCCCATAACACGTTCGCTGATGCGCTCCGCTGAAGCAGAATTCAAGTTGGTTTCGAGCCGGCACGTCGGCTCAGTCATAGCCACCTCACTTCGTCCAGTCCTCCTCCGCCTCCCGCCTTCATCGCTGGTGCATCGGGGTTCTTCATTTCAACCGAAATCGGGCGAGCGGCCGGAAGGTAGCGGCAAACCAATTAGGTCTCATGCAAGGCACCACGGCCATGGATCGCCGTCACTGTGCGATGAGTTTGCGATTAGCAGTCATCGTAGCTGCCCTCAAGAGAACCAAGTGGTGTCGCTGGGTCGAGCGCAGGCGTACGGATCACAAAGCGTTTGGAGGTGCTTGCAGAATTTGAGGGACACCGCGCGATCATTTTGGGACTTTTCCACAAGGATTTGGCGCTCACCGACCGACGCTCTGTGGTGCGCGCGGTAATATCAATCATCGCACTGCGATTCGGGAATGCAGCGATGGACACACTACAAGTGAAGCAAGCGGAACTGCAGCTATTACGCCAGCATTGTGCGTGGTTTGGTATGCGCGGCGATCTTGCTATGCAGCGACAACTGGCTATGGAATGCGATGGCATAGCAGTTGAGATTGACCGGTTACAGCGCGGCATCGGTCAATCGCCTGAAGATCCCAAAGCTCCCTTCTGAGCTGGCTGGCAAACTGTCTGACCGATGCGTTCCTCTTTGGATCGCTCTGGCAAGGCCGGTGACCGGCGCGGGGCTTTCATCCATTTCGACTGATCTCCATTCGGGGGGGACCGCCCAGATGGGAAAAAGACTGTCAATGACAAGCTGCGGATGCGCTCTAGCGCTGTGGGGCGCGGCGTGCCTTGTCGTTTCGCCTCTCACTCATACGTTTGGCTTCGGCTCGATCCGAGTCGGATTGGTTGGAACGGCTCGAGCGCAGACGGTGCCGAAGTCGCTCGAGGAGGGTGGCAGCGATGCTGCAATGAAGGTTCGAAAGAACAATTGGACGGTTGGTGTCGCCGGCGGGCAGTTGTCAGGCACTTACATGACTTTTGCCAACGAGCTGGCGGAGGTCCTCGACGACGGCGACAATCTGCGGGTCATTCCGATCGTCACCTATGGCGCCGCTTCTAATCTTGACGATTTGCTCTATCTGCGCAACGTCGACGTCGCGGTGACTCAGGCGGACGTCTTTGAATATTTCCGTACTCAACGAAAAATTTCCAATCTCGAGTATAGGATCAATTACATCATTCGCTTGCCCGTGTCGGAGATGCACGTTCTTGCGCGTGCCGACATAAAGTCGATCGAGGACCTGCGCGGCAAGAAGGTGAGTTTCGGGCCGGCAGGAAGCGCTTCGAGCCTCACCGGAACGATTGTTTTTCAGCGGCTCGGCGTCCAGGTCGAGCAGGTGTTGTACGACAACCCCACTGCCTTGCAAAAACTGAAGACAGGTGAACTTGCCGCGCTCGTCCGTGTGATCGGAAAGCCGATCGACTTTTTTGCGAAGATCCCTGTGAATTCGGGTCTGCACTTCGTGCCGATTCCGTTTTCGAAGACCTTTGCCGATTATTATACCGTCGGCGAGCTTACGAGCAAAGAATACCCGACGCTGGTCTCTGAAGGTCAGTCCGTCGACACGATCGCGACTCCGGCAGTGCTCGCGGTTTTCAATTGGTCGAAGGGCAATGATCGCTACCGGCGCATTGAAAGATTCGTCGAAGGCCTTTTCACCAAGTGGGACAAGTTTCGCGAGCCCCCGCGCCATCCAAAGTGGCGCGACGTCAATCTTGCCGCGACCGTTCCCGGTTGGACCCGCTGGAGTGTTGCAGAGGAGATATTGCGGCGTATTCGCCCAAAGGACGCCGTTGATCCGCAAGTGGCCAGCAGCGATTTTTCCACCTACCTGAAGGATAAAGGCTCTGCAGCCGCGAATTTTACGCAGGAGCAGCGTGAGACGCTGTTCCGCGAATTTTTGCAGTGGCAGGAAAAGAAGCGCAACAGCGCGCAGCGCTAGAACGCCTATCGGCGGTTCGTTTTAACGCAGACCCGGTGCATTCAGATCACTGGGTACGAAAACAGCGCCTCAACCAACAGACAGAGGCAGCTGGAAGTTCAGTCGAAAACGCAGCAGGAGAGTGTTGGCGATGAGTACCCCAACAGCAAATCTCATCGATCCTTTCGCTCAGGGGTTGCACGAGACGCACGACCGTGCCGGCCCGGAACATCCTCCCCTTGAAAGCGACAGCGAGCCCATTCGCTCCCCTTACGCACCCGCGAGAGCAGGCGAGCGTACGAACGGGGAGCGACATCCCGAAGAGAATGACCACGACCCGCTTCGGTCGCCTTACGCGCCGAAGAAAACGCGCACACAGCCGGTTCAGGGAGCCGATAACGCGACGCCTCAATCCGTTTCGCTGTGGAACCAACAACACGAGCAACCAGCGGCCGGACGCCGTGATGCGAGCATTCAGGACCTCCAGCGGCTTGAAGCCACCATTCGCGGGATTCAGCGCGAGGCAGCAGCCGCGCGGATCCCTCGCGCCGCGCAACTACCACCCGTGCTCGGGCTTGCCCCCGTCAATGCCAGAGGCCGTCGTCACGGCGGCGAGATCTTGGACTTTCCCGCGCCGCGCTGGCTGGAGCCGCAACGCATGGGTCCGCCGCCGCCCACAATAAAGTCGCGCCGCCACAAGCTGCGCGCGCCGCTCATCATACTTATCGCGAGCATCTTGGCGGTCCCGAGTGGATATTACTTTTGGACGGGAGGTTGGAGCCCATTCTCGCAGCCTGAGCCCGGACCGCAAATGGCGTCGCTTGCAACGAAAACCGATGCGCTATCCTCGTTCATCGGCCAAAAGGAGCTCCCACGGGTGATGGCCCGAGACGACGAGGGCCGAGACGACGGGGTCCAAGACAACGATCGTGGAATGTCAGCCCAGGGAAAGGTATCCTCCCAGCGTTCAGAGGCGTCGCAGCCAGCGAGATCATCCGAAGGCGAAACCATGGCGATGCTGCAGCCGAGCGCGACCACCGATCAGGCTCCGCCCTCGAGTAAGGCCATTCGCGTGCTTGATCCAGAGGAGATTAAGCTTCTCCTGAAACAAGGCGAACAATTCATCGCGGTCGGCGACGTGGCAACAGCCCGGACGGTATTGCAACGCGCCGCGGAGGCCGGCAATGCCAGTGCTGCGATGGCATTGGGCGCGACGTACGATCCCAATGTGCTTGCGAAGCTTGGTGTGGTGGGGGTAAGCGCCGACGTGGAAAAAGCACGAAGCTGGTATCAAAAGGCCGAGAACCTCGGCTCACCACCACCTCAGGTTCTGATCTACCGCTCGGCGAGTGGATACAAAATGAAAGTGGAGAGCAGCTCTCAAGCCGTATGGGCCGAGCGGCTGCAACGGCCTATGAGGGAGGAATAACCGAAGTCTGGTCGTACGCATCCCTGGGCAACCATCACGGATCGTGCGGTCGTTCGCCGTCAATCAGTCGCAATGTGCGAGTCGGGTCTACAAGTGACCAAACAGCTCCCGCGCAATGGGCGCGAGTTCGAATATCACATCAAAAGTGCAAACCAAGAGCCGCAGGCTCTAGTCCCGCAGCAGGTTCGAAGCTGTGCATCCTGCGAAGCTAGGCTTTGCCCGTCCGTCGAGACCCTCGCGTAGCCGTAAATGCCATGATCTGAAAGCGACTTACGCAGGCGCCATATCCGGACGACCACGAGATGACGCGCGGCCAACGCAATCAGCGATTGATCGAGCGGCTCAGCGAGCCACGCGATAGTCATGCAGGGCAAGCGGCTGTTTCAGCAGCAACAGCTTCCTGCCGCACGTCCAATCCAAGACTTCGAGCGTGGTCGCATCACGATCCAGCATCAGCACCTCAGGGCTAAATTACGAAGATTTGGCATATTCAGCTGCGGCGCGGGGCAATCGCCTTTGTGGCACAATCTCAAACGGCAACGGTGATTCGCAAGGAGTCCGGCGATGCCGAGCTTCCAAGACTTGACAGGTCGACGCTTCGGCAAACTTACCGTGATCCGACGCGCTGAAAACGGCGCGAGCGGTCGCGTGCAGTGGCTTTGCCAATGCGAGTGCGGCAACTCCCCGGTCGTCATCGCAAGCAACATGAAGCGCGGCAAGACGGGCGCTTGCTTCGAGTGCTGGAAAGCAGGCAACAAAAATCGGCTAGCGCAACCGCAGTCATGGGCACACCACCAACGCTGGCGGCGCTGGGATCGGCGTTTGCGAGCGCTGGCCACTTGGTGGGCAAATCGGAGATCAACCTCTGACAGGGCAACGCCGTCTGCTCAGCGGCCGTAGCCGGCCGCGGGCAGCCGCTGGGCGCAGCGGTCTCAATCGCAAATTAGGATGATTCGCCATTTGCTAGACTGCATGCGCCGCTCGCTCCAAATGGCAGCACGAATGAAGGGGCTTTCGGTAACGTTGCTGATTTCCATGATCACTCTTGTCGGCTGTGCCGGGCGACTCACGGGTTTGGATAACGGTCAAGCTGCCTAGAGACTTTCCTCCCTCTAGGGGTTTTCTCTCATGACCTTGGAGCCCCGGGCGCGTGCCGGGGCTTTTTTCTCTTTACGTCTAGCTGGGAATGAGAGGCGCAACCCGCAGCATGGGCGACACCTCACGAACTTTGGATAATTTGCTTTTGCCCGAGGCGCTCGAGCAGCCGAGGCCGCGACTCAGTGTAGGGTTGATGGAAGGCGGGGGCTATGTCCCCCTAGACATTCGCCGGGCAACTTCATCCCGCTCGGCTTTGGCCCCGCGCCGGCTCCTTCGATCGAGAGGGCTACCGGAGCTGGCTGAGCAGTCTGGCAATCGAAACCACAGCCGCCGGCGAGGCGATGAACCACGTCAACGCCGCGGGAAATTGTGCTCGTAGACGGGAGGCGCGCATGGCGCTCGGCTTACGCGATGTCCGGTGCGATCCGATTGCGAATCGCGCTCTCGAGGAGCTCGTGCACGACTATACCGTGGCGGAAGAGGAAAGCCGTTTGGTTCTGACCAAGAAAACGGGCGCCATGCAGCTCTTCTTGTACGACCTCGACGATCTGCATCAATGGGAGTTCATCCAGCATCGGGAGATGGTGAAGGAGCTTGAGCAATTGCGCGCGCGATCGGCGACGCTCCAGCAGCAGCGGGAGAGCTGGAAGCTGCTGGTGAAGGAGCTCGAGCAATTGCACGCGCGATCGGCGACGCTCCAGCAGCAGCGGGAGAGCTGGAAGCTGCGCGCCTTGATGGCGGAGGCGCAGTTACTCGAAACGACCGCCAAGGCCAGCAGCGATGTCCGCGCTCGGAACGTGAGTGACGTCAGGTATGCTTCGCTCAAGCGCTTTCTGGCGAAGCGCTTCCACCCCGATTACGCCCCCGGACAAGGCATCGAGAAGATCGTTCGCAACGAGATCTTCAAGGAAATCTGGAGCGAGGTCGAGCGCCTCGATCACGCAGGTGAGGGCACGCGCTCTGCGGCGGCGCGATCCTCCGCGGCGGCGTGATGACATTTCTGCGAGGCATGCGGCCAAGCAAAAAACAGCAAATGGTTCGGGCGCCCCCGACGCGCGTCCCCATGGTGGACGGAGGGTCCCCAGCGCGTCGATGCGGCGCTGACGCGAAACTCGGTGGCCATTTCAATCAACGCCATCTTCGCGTAAATTACATTGGTCTCACGCACGAGCTTTCTTTAGACAGCCCTCGGCGTTCTTTCGAATTTCCTTCGGCGTTGGCATAGCAGTACCGAAACGTCTCCAGGATCGTGTAGCTCCCAACAGTTCGGGGCGGGGACGCTACGCAAGAATATGGCGTATAAATTACCGGCGGGCGCGGCCGAGTCGAGTCGGACTTGCCCATGAAGAACAAGCCGCACTTCGAGGAGTGGCTGTTATGGAAGTCGGAAGCAAAGATCGTGATCTCGCTCATCCAGAGGTCTCTTCGACGCCTAAGACTGAAACCGATGTGTATATCGCGCCTGATGTGTATATCGCGCCTGTCATTCAGAAGATTGGCTCCCCATCGATTGCGCAAATCGAACGGTTAATCGGGGAGTTGCAACAAGCAAAAAACTTTCTTGCATCTGAACGGGAGCGAATCGAGCGAGAGACGGTTCGCTACATAAAATTCACTCAGATGGCTTCGGACTCTGTCAAATTCATCTTTAATACTCTTCCCGGACGCTGCGTCAGGCGGGACTCATAGCCGCGGCCGGCGACAGCATCGTTGACCATGTGGCTGGCGTGGACGACTTCGAGGTCTACCGGGCAGTGCTGGCGCGCTGGCCCGCGGCGCGGATCACGCTGCGGCAGGGCATCCGGGTGGTGCATGAGAGCGCGCATGCAGCCTGCAACCGCCCGGGCGCTCATCGGCGCTGCAGCGCCCGCCTTCACGCTGACCGACTCGAACGGCCGCAACCTCTCCCTTGCCGACTTCAAGGGCAAGACTGTGGTGCTCGAATGGACCAACCACGAATGCTCCTATGTGGGGAAACATTATCGCGGCAACAACATGCAGGCGCTGCAGAAGAAAATGGACCGGGCAAGGCGTGGTGTGGCTGTCGGTGATCTCGTCGGCGCCCGGCCAGCCGGGCTATGTCTCGCCACAGCAGGCGAACAAGCTCACGGCCGACCGGGGCGCGGCGCCCACCGCGGTGCTGTTCGACCCCACGGGCGAAGTCGGGCACGCGTACGTCGCCCGCACCACCCCGCATATGTACGTGATCAACGGCGAAGGAGCGCTCGCCTACAACGGCGGCATCGACGACCAGCCCACGGCGCGGCTCGAGGACCTGAAGAGCGCTAGGAATTTTGTCGACCAGGCGCGGCAGCGCTCGATGGCCGCCATCACCTTCAACTGATCACGGCTGACGCTCCTCACTGTGGCCGTTCTGCCGAGGTAGGTGCCGTCATTCTTCGCCAAGTCCAAGTAGTGCGAGCGGAGCCGATGTCAACGCTCGATGCTGAGCTCAACGATTTCGGCGCGCAACTTGCCATGCTCGGCGGTCATGCGGCCGACCGTGATGGGTAGGCGGAAGCGGCGCGGCCCGGCACTGCCCGGATTCAAAAAGAGTGTGCCGTTCTTTGTCTCGATCTTGGGCTGGTGCGAATGACCATAGATCACCGCGTCGACGTTGTCGGCGGCTTGGGGGTCAAGCTCGGCGAGAATGTGTAGCACGTAAATGCGGAAGCCATCGATCTCGATCCGCTGCGTCACAGGTAGGTTCGCGCTCCAGGCGCCGTGATCGACGTTTCCGCGCACGGCGTGGACCGGCGCCAGCGCGCCGAGCCTCGCAAGTACGTCAGGGCTGCCAACATCCCCGGCATGGATGATGGGATCGCAGCCGGCAAGCGCCGCGAGCGCCTGCGGCCGCACCAGGCCATGGGTATCGGAAATCGCGCCAATGGTTCGCATCATGCCCGACCAGCCTACAAGAGCAGCCGCGTGCGCCGGGAGCCCCATGCTATAGGATCAGCCATGGACAAACTGCCGTCAAAGCTCCCGCCGCAATAGCGGGGACGGGGCTCGCTGTGGTCTGCGCGCAAAAAGGGAGATCCCGATGACCGTGCAGCCGGCGGCGTTGTGGCCAACTCCCAGCCCGTCGGCCCTGCATTGGCGCGCTGGGACGCTTCCATACCGCGCCATGGCGAACCCAATAATCCAACCCCCACGTTTCAGTGGCGCATAACGCAGCACTCGCGCCGCAACCCTTGCGGAAAACTTAGTCCGTCAGTGCTGCGATCCAAAAACCGCTAGCGATCAACCAAGTTTGAGGAAGGGACGGGGACAGCATTGCCTGGGGGTAACGTAACCCCCACAACATGCCCGAGACTGCAAAATGTCTTTTGAAGATGCTCAACATATTGACCCGCTTGAAAATTTTCACCGCTTTTGAAAAGCCGCTTTTATGCCTGTAACTGTAAGCACATGGGGGCTCAAGCTGGGGAGAAACGCGGTGTCGAGATGGTTGGGAATACTTGTGCCACTTGTCATGTTGGCTGGCACTTCGACTGCGTTTGCACAAAGTCGGAACGATTTGACCCGGACGTTCAGTATTCCGCAGCGCCCTAGCGTCCAAGCAGCAACACGACCCGAGTGGAGCAAAATTTCACCCCTGGAGATCGGGGACTCGAGAATTGGCAGTATAAGGTCAAATTGTCAGCAATCGCCATCGGGTTCGAGGTATGTCGTCGCTGGTTTGGCTCTCGGTTCACGCGTTCAATTCGATAGTTCAGATTATCGAGAATATAAGTGCAGCCCGAGCGACCAATTCGATGGATTTACGTGGTGTCAAAAGACGCGTCAGGAGCGAGGATTTGCCAACGTCACATACTCAATCCTGCACTCGCAGGACGGCACCGTTGTTTACGTCAACCGCTTCCAAGAGCCAGCTTTTTTTGGTCGGAGTGAAGCCGACGAAGCCATTCGGCAATATTCCACCAAGATCGGTGAAAAGGCCCAAATAAAGAGGCTGCCGCACCAGCGAGGTGTTCCGGAAGGCATGCTTGCCACATGGGGCAAAGTCGTATTGGAGCCCCTCGACAGCGACAGCATCAAGACATTGGCAGACGGGAGAAGTCCAAAAAAAGGATATCTGATAGATTTCGTCGGCAACTTTGCTCGGTCCGCCAAGGAAGGCTTGCCGATATACCGTATTAGCGGAGGCGCAGGGTTCCTTTGGGTCGCGAGCTTTGATCCGATAGGTCGCGGTATTCTGCGGTTTGCAGCGGTAGACCCATCAGCATCTCATCCAAGTTCGCTGCCCAGCGACGCGGGCGTAACAGGTCTCGACGTTCAGCCAGCAGGAGCCGACAGAGCAAGCACAAATCCAGATGTTGTTGCCCGTCAGGAAGCTGCAGAAGCAGCAGAAAGGGCAAAAGCGGATGCGAAGGTTGCGCGCAATGAGGCCGATACAGCGAAACGCGATGCGCAAGTCGCTAAAATTGAAATTGAGAGGTTGAGCGCAGAAACAGCAAAGCTGAATGCGGCACTTGAGCGACTAGGAACGGAAAAAAACGCGGTTGAGGGCAAAGCTCGTGCGATGGAGTTTGTTGTTTATGCCGCGATCATCATTCTGATCGCGCTTCTCGCAATTATCTCATCGATCCTCCTTGTAAATCGGCGCAGGGCAATGCCAGCCAAGGCGGAAGGGATTGGACCTGAGACAAAGCCGTCAGAGGTCACTGGAGATACCCCAGTTGTCGAAACCTCACGCGCATCAGGTGGTGGCGATTCGCACCTTGCGATGGCTAGCGACACGAGTTCGTTTTCTCCCGATCTTGCACGACCAGTGTCCTCTGATGCGCCTGCTCCAAAAAGTCAGGACGGGAACGGTGCATCAGATGAAAGATCGAGTCCGGAGACCGCCGAAGAGCGCGTGACGCTGCCCATTTAGAGCGGCGGAGAAGGACGATCAATGATCGTCTCCTGCTTGGTCTCAAAGGAACGATGTCCGCGACGACCGCGGCGTTGAACCGCCAGCAAACGTCGAAGGGGGAAGCCGCCGAGCACATTCACCCGCCGCCGCACCAGTTCGGCGGTAAGAGCCGGTAAGCGTTCTGATCGGCCCTCCGCCCAGCGGAATTCCAGGACGACGTTCTGACCCTCAACATAACCGGCTTGCTTGAGACCTTCGCGAAATGCGGCCATCATCAGCGCGTAAGGCTCGGACGAAGCGAGATACCCGATCACCGGCATCGCCGGCTGCTGCGCGCGCGCCGCAAGCGGCCAAGCCGCCACCGCACCGCCGAGAAGCGAGGTGATGAACTCGCGCCGTTTCACTGCCGATTCCTCCCGTGCTTCTAACAGAAAGGATAGCACACCTCAGCTACGGCAGGAGCCTGCTGCGCTGCGGGATTTCAGTGCGACTAATGACCGGTTCGGGTCAGACTCGGTCATTCGGCGATGTCTGCTCAATGTCCGCTTTGGATCGCTTCTCGGACTCAAGTCGGACATCTCCCGAGGTCCGAGTTTGCCAAAACCGGACTCATGCAGTGCAGCAAACGAAGACGCTATTCGATCACCTCGTCGGCGGTCATTTGCATGATCAGTGGCACTGTCAGGCCGAGCGTCTTCGCCGTCTTGAGGTTGATGGCCAGCTCGAATTTCACTGTTTGCTGGACCGGCAAGTCGGCTGGCTTTTCGCCTTTGAGAATTCGCCCCGCGGAGCCGCCGACGAGTCGAAAGGCGTCGGTAATGCTCGCGCCGTAACTGATCAGCCCACCGACGTCGGCAAACTCGCGCAGATAATAAATTGCAGGAAGCGCGTGGCGCGCTGCCAGCCCGACGAGTTGATCGCGCCGACTCAAAAAGAGTGAATCGGCACCCATGATAATGGCATTAACACGTTGTTGGAGGAAGCTCGCGAAGGCGGCGTCGATGTCGCGTTCGCTGCCCGCGTTCAGGATCAGGAGATCGACCCCGGATGAGCGCACTGCAGCGCGCACGTCCGCGATCTGGGATTCAGACGTGGGATTCGTCGGGTTGACAAGGAAGCCGACAACGGCGGCGCTCGGGACCAGCTCCCGCAGCAGTTCCAACCGTTTTGCCCCCAGTGTGTTGATGAAAAAGGTCACGCCCGTGACATTGCCGCCGGGACGATTGAGACTGGACACGAGACCGAGATCAACCGGATCGGCACCGATCGCAAATACGATCGGAATGGTTGCG
>Ga0209648_10005261_pt1 | contig 11059 bp, 12 predicted proteins | sample GraSoi2013_115cm_FD_185830 | JGI IMG/M metagenome (GOLD analysis project Ga0209648, IMG submission 185830) | Grasslands soil microbial communities from the Angelo Coastal Reserve, California, USA - Sample 9_17_2013_115cm (SPAdes) (version 2) | ecosystem: Environmental > Terrestrial > Soil >...
GCTGTCCCTTCCTTCCCGCCCCGGACGCCCGTAGCAGGGCACAGGCGCCCTGAAGCAAGGTCAAACGAAGTGCACAGCCAGGAGTGGCTGTGCCACGAGGAAATTCCTCGCAGGACACCGCAAACATGGCCGCAGCGCGGCCACAGTGAGCGGCACAAGCCAAACCCGCACAGCCAAGAGTGGCTGTGCCACAAGGAGAAAAGACGATGGCGCAGATGCAAAACACGCAGACCATTGCGCTGCAACTGGAAAAGGTGCGGGACAAAGTGCCGCTGCTGTACGAACGCGACGACGTCCTGCTCAGCATGATCCAGCAGCGCGGAGACGTGGAAAGAGTCAGCTCGCGCAACATGCGCATTCCGCTGCAGGTGAATCCCGGAGGCAAGGCTGGTTCCTACAACGCCGATGGCGGCGACCTGGGGCGCGGCTCGGGCTCCGTTTACGACACGGCGCAGATCTCGCCGATCTTTTTCAGATTCGCCGTGGAGATTTCCAAGCTCGTCGAGTACGCCACCAACTCGCGCGAAAAGGCCATCGAAAGTGCCGCCAAGAAAGAAGTGGCCAACGGCATGAAGCAGTTTCGCGCGTTTCTCGACAAAGTTTTGCAGACAGCCGGCAACGGCGTGCTGGGCACTATCGGTTCGGTGAGCGGCACCACGCTGACCATGAATACGCCGCCCGGCGCCGCGCTGGTTTACGTCGGCCAGACGATCCAGGTCTATGACACAACCCTCACCACCAACCGCGGCACTTGCAACGTCACGGCCGCCGATCCGATCAGCACCACGCAGACGATCATCGTCGATTCGCTGCCGGCCGGGACGATTGCCACAGACGTGCTCGTGCACGATGGGCTCTCCGGCGCGCAGCCCACTTCGCTTTTCGGCATCAAGTATCACCAGAACAACACCACCACCGGCACCTGGTTGAACTTGAACCGGGCGACCTATCCGCAGCAATTGCAGACGCCGCGCGTCAACGCGGCAAACTCCGCGCTCGTGCCCGGTTACGTGCGGCTGGCCATCAACAAAGTCCGCAAAGCTTTGGGCATTGGGCAACTCGGCAAGCTGATCGCTTACACTTCCGTGGAGCAGGAACACGCCTGGGAAAATCTGGGCATCACGATCAGCCAGGTGATCAAGGAAAACGCCGCCGGCAGCGCCAAGGATCTCGATCTGCTCTTTTCCGGACGCAAGACCATGTCCGGCGTGCCCATCAAATCCTCCATCAACGCCGACCAGACGCGGGTCGATTTCCTCGATCTTTCGCATTGGGGACGCGCGGTGATAAAGGACATCGACTACTTCCAGGTGGGCGACCAGACGGTGTTCCCGATCTATGGGACCTCGGGCGGGCTCTCCGCGGCGTTCATCTTCTACTTCGACACCGGCTTCCAGGTGTTTTCCGACTCGCCCCGCAGCGGGGCTTTCATCGACGGGCTGGCGAGGCCAATCGGCTATTAGCGCCTCTTATTCAAGCGCGAAAAGGGGCCGTGCCTTCCGCGAAACGAAGTTTCGCGGGTCCCAAAAAGGGCACGGCCTTTTCGCGCACGACAACCCCCTTACGCTTCAGCTCGATCCACTCGAAGACGGGGATAGACATGCCCATCGTCAGTGGCAATTACTACATCAGGCTCACTACCATCACATTTGGTCGCTGGATGAGTGGTTAGCCTCTTGGAAGCCGAAGGGAAAAGAGGGCGTAAGTCTGCTATACTGTAAACGGTGGCGGGAAGGTGAGGTGTATTGCGAAGATTATTGCGCTATTGGAACCCTGCGTGTATTATCCCCGAGTCTCCTTCCTGCATCTGAGGTATTAGATATGACAACATCTGGTGCAAAGATGGCCCTCGAAAAAGAGCTAGAAATCTATAAGAGCAAATTGCCTGAATTGAAGGCCCAAGAGGGGAAGTATGTGCTTATCCAAGGCGACAAAGTCGTGGATACCTTCAGCAGCTACGAGGACGCCATGAAAGACGGCTATACGAAGTTTGGCTTGGGAACTCCATTCTTGGTGAAGCAAATTCGCTCGATGGAACAGGTTCAGTTCATTTCGCGCCTGGTAGTTACGTGCCACACTTCACCCTCCAAGTAAGCCCCAATGGACCTGTTGTAGATGTTTTGATAGGCGTCAGCGAAGCTAAGAAGAGTGCCTTAGTTGCCGCAAGTCAGCCGGTCGGTCCCGCAGATTCAAGTCGTACGTGGCCTGATTGACACTGGAGCAAGCTGCACCTGTATAGACCCTACGGTCTTACAGGCGCTGAGTCTTCAGGCTACAGGGAGCACGTCCGTGTATACCCCTTCGACTGGCAATCAGCCTCAGGCAGCTTCAACCTATGACGTTTCGCTTATCATACCGTGCTCTAGCTATCTTCCGTTTACTCTCGACACCATAGAAGTGATTGAATCTCAGTTATTTCTACCTCAAGGATTCCACGTGCTCATCGCAAGAGACGTACTGAAGCACTGCCACTTCGCCTATAACGGACGGGCAGAATATTTCACTCTAGCCTACTAAATTCAAAGTCGCCCCCATCGCTTTGATCCGTTCCAGCATGGATCGCAAAAGGTCTATACTGTCGTCTTTGACAACTTACCGGATGAGCTCGGACCAAAGTAGCTGAATGAACAGTTGTCCACGGTTCGTTATCCTCCTGGTCGCCTCCTTCTCCCTCGCGGCGAGCGCGCAGGATGGCGCCGCGATCTTGAAATCGAGAATTCCGGAATGTGCGGTTCACATCGCAGATGGCCCATGGATACCCAAGGAACTCTATGCAGACGGCGTGCTGAGATTCACGTACCTATACGAGCCGCCCAAGAAAAGTCCCGGAGAGTATGACTACCGGGATGAGACGCACAACGTCTACGCCGCGTTCTGGAATCGCACTAGGACGAAAGGCGAGTTATTGCAGTTCGTTTGGTTGCGCCGCACACCGCCGCTACATCTCAGGATCGTGAATAACGGCCACATCGTTACCCGGCAGGGAAAGCTGGATATCGACGACGCGCTCTGGGGTGTGTGGACCCACGAGCACCTGATGAGACGGCTCGCACAACTGAAAACGTTGCCGCTGCAAACCGTCACACTCAAAGAAATACCGGAACGCGGGGCGACCTGCGATTCGTATGCCCACGCGAATACGGATGTGCCTTTCCAAGGCGCGTCGAATCCGCAATAGAAAATCTCGCTGCGATTCAGTTCGCTAAAAGAGAGCGATCCAGAAACAGTTTTTTTGCGGATTCGACGCAGACGGGCCGCATAAAACCAGCGCGCTCGGGAGCGAGGGGGCAGATCTCGAAATCGCCAAAGACTTGGACCGGGCCGGAGTGGATCAGCTTGCGGACATTCGGAGGAAATTCGGGATCCTCGTTATCGATTGATAGTTGCCCGTGGTAGGACGATGGGCCGCTGTAGATTCCAAGCAAACGCTTGGTACCGATGTTCCAGAGCCGATAAGCCGGGGTGCCCTCATACTCCTGAAGCCGACCGTGCATCCAGTAGCACTCGGCGGCGTTTTGGGGGGTTTTGGAGGGGATTTTGCGCTTGGGGGTGTTCTGCGGCACCGCTTGCACGCAGAACGCGAAAAAAAGCACCGAAGTCGCCACAGATACGTGCCGCACGCGCAAAACCTAGCACAGCCTAACGCATTCCAACAAGCCGAGCTAAACAGAACCACAATCATTTGGTAATACGAGTCATAAGAGAGCAGCACGAAGCGGCTTCCTTAGGCCGGAAAAAGGGCGTGATTGGCACGCCTTTTTCCGGCTCGACGATCTCACCACGGATGCCAATAAAAGTGATTCGGGAGCTGCATACCCCTCCCGAATCAGTAATGCGGCGGCTGGAGCTCGCCGGCGGGGCGAATCGCTTCGGCGAGCCGAACTATCGCGCGGTGTGGGGATGGTCGCGGCTGGCTTGGGTGGGCGGCAAGTGGGAAGACCGCAACGCGGCGGGCGATCTGGTGCGTGAGTGCATCGAGCTGCGGCGCGTGCCGAAATACGCGCCGCACGACCGCTGGCACATCGAACGCTGGCTGCCTCCCGAAGCTTACGGTTCGCCGCGCGCGTGGTATGCGCAGACCATCGAGCGCGCGGACGGCCCGCCATCTTTACTGGCGGGCGTGCCCGCGCTCGGGCCTTATCCCGAACGCGGCGAGTACGAGCATTGCTTCACGCTGGAAGGCGTGCGCGGCGAATTCGTACAACTCACACCCACCGTTGCCGAATACATCGCCTGCGCGATCGAGTCCGGCCGGCACGCGAGCGCGGCCGAGCGGCGCAAGGCCATCGAGGAGCGCGAGCGCCGCAGCGATCGCGATTACGACAATTGGGCCTGGGACGTGCTCGATAGCGGCTGCCCGGCCTTTCACGGGCTGCCCTTCGTGACTGTTCTCTAGAAGCTTAATGGGATTCTCGAACGCCAAAAGCGCGTGGTGATCACGCGGCTTTTGGCGCTAGAAAAAGAGGAGAAGAATGGCGAACCAAACAAGCGCAGTGATCGTCAACCTGACCGAGCAGAACTGGATCCTGCATCGCAGCTTCGGCACTTACCGCGTGCGCGGCCGCGAAGAGGGCGAAGACTACGCCCTCACGCGGGTCGAAGGGCGCACGGCTTACATGGACCTGGGCGACAAGCGCACGTCGCCGGTCCACATCACGGCGGCTGAGCTTGCGAGTGACCTCTGCCGCGAGATCAATTCCGACGGTGGTGAAGATAGCAACTTTGGCGCTTTTGTGGCCGGCGGCGAAATTCCCACCGACGACGAGTTACAGCGAGCGCACGATAAACTCGCTACGTTTTATCGACGGCTTGTAGCCAGCGCGGACCGTGAATGGGAACGTTCGCATTCCTATCTTTTCATCAATGATGTGGAGCGCCGTGCCGCGAATTATCTGGGGCTGGAGAAAGAATGGTTCTACCAGGCGCGCGAGACGGTCGAATGCCCCGGCTGCGGAGAAAAGATCAAGCCGGGAGTCGCCGTGTGCAGGATCTGCCGCGCGATTCTGAATCCCACCAAAGCAGCCACCCTCGGGCTGGTTCCACAGCCGCTCACCTCGCCGGGAACGATTTAAGCGCAAGGAAACACTCCTGCCGATGCGGACCCGGATATCCTAGCTTCATCTGGCCTCATCGATCAGAAGCATGGAGACGTTGATGACAATCTGGGTGCGAAATTGTTTGGGGCCGAAAAAAGGGCGTGCTGCCTCTATCGCCCGAACGCTTATCCTGCTGGCAACTTGGGCTGCGTTACTGCCGAACTTACTTCTCGCTCAATCCGGGACGCTGGGCAGCGCCAGTTCGCCGGTGGTGAACGCCTTCGGGCGCTCGATGGGCGGCGTGAATGTTGCAGTGTGCGGCCATCCGGCTTCCGGCGGATATCCGTGTTCCAATCTGGCGACGGTTTACACCGACATCACTTTCGCCACGGTTTTAAGTGGCGGCAACCCGGCTACCACCGACGCTCGAGGTAATTGGGGATTCTATGTGTTGCCCGGCCAGTATGACGTCGAGTTTTACGGCACCGGCTTGACCTCTACTACCGTCACGGTTAGCGCCCCCTGCGTCCCGACATCTTCCACATCCTGTGCCGGTCCGCTTGTAACCTCGACGCTGGCGCTCAAGCCACAGGTGAGCGACGCCGTGCAATACGTTTCGCCGAATGGGAATGACGGCAACGACGGACTTTCCATCGGCACGGCGAAGCTGACTATTCTCGGCGCATACAACGCTTTGTCCTCGACAGGCGGGACAATCAACGTCAGCGGCTCCGGAGCACAGTGCACGCCGGTCGCTGGACAGGGGCTAGGAATCGGCGGATCAACCGATCCGAATTACGGCTCGATGCCGACGGTTCTCAACAATATTCAGTGGGTTAAAGCCAAGAATGGAGTTGTCTCCATACAGGGCATCAGCGCGACATTTTTCGCGCCAGCGTCGAACAACGATTGGGCGACGGCTGTGAGTTGTGGCAACACGACGACGCCAACCCCGGCATTCTCCCTCTCCGGCATCTCTCAAGGCTTCGTGATCTCCAGGCTTCGGACGGTCAGTCAAAAGGTCAGCATTTCCATTGACTCCAGTGGCAGCCGCACGGATGTGAACGCGCAGTCGAATAACATCACCCTGGACCACAACGATTTCCGCTCCGACTGCGTGACCTGCGGGCCGGTGGTCGATATCGCAGGCGGAATCAACCTCGTGCTGGATACCAACATCTTTGAAAACAACTTTATCAATTTAGGTGGAAGCGCGTCGTCCAACCTCGCTTCTGAAATCTATTTCAGCAACGGCAATTCTGGTATGCCAATGGGCTACATCTACCTCAACCAGAACGTATTCACAGGCGGAGGTGGTATTCGTTACGATGCGCTCACCAGCGTCTCATCGAGCATATATGCTTCGCGCACGAGCATGGAAGGCGCCACGGTCGGCTCATGCCAGCCCCTCTTTGAGGTCATCAACAGCGGAAGTTATGCCGCCGTGGTTGATTTGCAGGGCGGATTCTCTGATTGCAATATTGCCCCACCTTTTGTGCGCGTGGCAGCCGGCAACGATCCGTGTAATCTCAGCGTGCGAGGCATAAATCAGACGGGGCAGCTACCAGGGCTCGAAGGCCCGCTCACTGTGGGGGACACACTTTGTCCGCCGGGGAACAATCCATCGGGAGGAACGTCTACAGCTGATGCAGGGCCTGTTTTCTCCGGCGTGCTCCCCGCTGCTAAGAATCAACGCGGAGGCATGTATGGGTTGCAGGTACCCCAGGTGGATGAATACCGCAGATCGTTTGCACCCGGCTTTGTGCGATTCGCGAACCTGGCCCCTCAAAATCCTGCAAGCTGGGTAACCGACAACGGTACGAGCCAGAGCCTGACGCAATTTCAAGGCCCTGGTGACCCTTCGGGTGTGACGAACGCGGCAACGCTGAACTGCACAGCAAACGCCGGCGTGGGCGGTTGCGACTACGCCATCTATAACAACAACCTCACGTTCAATCCCGGCGACTACATCTACATTGGCGTTTGGGCGCAGCCGGGGTCTACAGCCGGATTCGCAACACCTGGGGGACAGTTCACCAGTCCTATCAGCTTGCAATTCGTGAACAACAATCCATCGATTCGCCTGATAGCAGGCGGTCCTGCGAACCCCACCTCATCCACCAACAATGGCATCGTTACGAATGTTTTTCGTCAAACGGATGGCAACTGGGAATGGGTTTGGGCGCTCGGTAAAGTTACGCAGCCATTCGGCTCGCCATCGGCGGTTCAGGTTAAGGTTTTGCTTGCCTATGCGACGGGCTCTCCGGTGAACGTCTACGCGCCGATGTTTGTGCAGGTCCCTGCTTCCAGTTTGGCCCTGGTTTCCGCACCGACATTCTCGAGTGCTTCGGAGAGCGGGAACACCGTCACGGTAACAACCGGTGGGAACCATAATCTAAGCGCGGGCATGCCGATCGAACTATCGCAATGCAGCATCGCTGGATATAACGGCGAGTTTGTCATCTCCTCAAAAACGAACACCACATTCTCATTTTTTGACTCCGCGACAGGGCTTGGATCACCGACGAGTTGTGTCATCAGTGCGGCCAATGATAGCGAAGCCGTCGATTGGGCGCAGAATCTTGCGAGCTACGGAGATAACTGCGTGAGCGGAACACTGTGCGGGATTCGCGGCGTTACCGTCCCGAAGGTCGTGGCTTCGGGGACCTCGACGCTGGGCAACTCGGCCGTTGGCTCCGGCGCGTGCGCCACTGTGGTTACGACTGCCGCAACTGGAGTGCTGACCACGGACCGGATCGAATGGTCTTACGCGAGCGCGCCGGCGGCCGCGGATGGTCTTCTAACGCTCAGCTCCTATATGACGAGCGGGAATGTCAATTGGAAGCTATGTAATCCGACTGCAAGCTCGCAGACTCCCTCAGGACTGGTAGTGAATTGGGAAGTGCTGCGCTAGCTGCGACGCTGTTTTCTCCACGCCGGCGCCGACTAATGCCGAAGGGAAAGAATGCGCGCTAGTGGTGAAAGTCGGTAGCCGTAACGATCAGCAGAACGAGCGTTCCCAGAACGATTGCCACGATGATGACCACGAAGTAAGCGAGAGTGTTGGCCGATGCACGATAGTGCTTCACTTTCATGGGAAGCGCTATCTTAACATTTTCCTCTTAGGGTCGCGGCCGGATCGGTGAGTTCGCGCCACAAGTTAACGTCGTAACGACGCCGTCATAAATTCTTATGCACAACCTGGAATTATGGGCCAAAGGTCTTTTGGCTGCGGCAATTGCCGGCGCCGCCAACGGCGTGATCACAGGCTTTGCCGCGGTGGGCATTGATCCCGCGCATTTCAATCTGCAGGCCGGTCTCCGGCCGACGCTGGCAATTGCCGGGGTGAGTGCGCTCATGAGCGGAATCATTGGAGTCGCCGCCTATTTAAAACAGTCACCTTTGCCGCCTCAGAACTGATTTTTTGGCCTGAAAAGCCGCCTAATAACTTGGTAAACGCCGCGAATCTCATCCTGTAGATAGACCTTCGGGGCGAAGCGCGCTTTTTCGGGCTCACGGATCGCACCAGTTAATAGCTGCCAAAATTAGGGAGGTTGTCGGGCGCGAAAAAGCCCGCCTGCGGCGGGCGTTTTTCGCGCTTGAAAAAGTCATGCCTATTGTTGGATCGACGGCCTACAACACAGCGGGACAAGTGACCTCGCTGGTGCGCGCGCTGCTGAACGATGCGGCGGGAAATCTTTTCACCGACACAGTCCTCATCCCCTACGCCAATTCGGCCTACCGCAAGGTGCAGCGGGCGCTGGCCAATATCGGGTCCGGCAACTTCCTGGGTGATGACGTACTGCTGGTCGTTCCCGCGGTCGCGGGCACGGATGCTTCGTTGCAGGTTTCCATCACGGATGCTACGGCGCCTCCAAATCAATTGCCGACCGATCTGCTGGTGCCACTGAAATTGTGGGAGCGTCCCAACGGCTCCTCCGATGATTTCGCGGAAATGACGGACCTCACAGGTCACGGTGGCCTGCCGTCGCAGCCGCAGGGACTGAATCTTCAATACTGGGAGTGGCGCGCCGACGGGCTCTATTTTTTGGGCGCTACTCGAGACACGCAGATCCGGCTGCGTTACGAGAAGACGTATCCGGCGTTCGTCGACGGCACGAGCGCCGTGCTGATCCGCGACGCCATCGAGCCCATCGCTTACTTCACAGCGGCGATGGCCGCTGGCGCTCGCGGAGCGCCGCAAGCGTGGCGCTGGGATGATGCCGGCACCGATGCGCTGGAAGATTTGCTGCAGCGCGCCAGCCGTCGCGAGCAGCACACTGGGCGGCGCCGCCGGCCGTACACGTGGCGCCAGGGCTACGGGCCAATTGTGTAGGCCTTTGGCGCTTCACAAAGGAGGGAAGGGAAATGGCTCTTGCGATCAACATCACGAATATCGATTCCGGCGACAACGATCTCTACATCTTCGGCACGCTGACGCCGTCCGGGAGCTACACGACCGGCGGCGACACGCTCGACTTCACCACGGTAGCGAATCAAATCGGCGCCAGCCAGGCTCCGGTGCAGGTATGGGTGGGCGGCGCGACGGGAGACACCTATGCCTTCGTTCGTGCCGCTTCGCCGACTCTCGCCAACGGAAAGATAAAGGTCAACACAGCTTCCAATACGGAACTTGGCGCAGGCGCCTATCCCGGCCGCATCACCGGCGACACGAATATCCAGATCGAGACTGTCTTCAGCAAATTGATTTAGTAGCAGCACTTAGGGAAATGGCATGACTGTTTTAGGCACAGTGGATGCGCCGCTGGATATGTTTGGCGGGCTGGTGACGGATGTGGCTCCTGCGGATTTGCCCGCGGGCGCTTCGCCCGACTGCGCCGACGTGGCCTTTGTGCCGGGGGCGGTGAAGACGCGGCCGGGACTCTTGTCGGTGTTCGCGGCGATCTCCGGCAATCCCACCATCAACTATCTCAAGACGTACATTCAGCCGAATTTGACGCAAACTCTGCTGGCGCTCGATTCGGCCGGATCGCTCTGGGGAGAACTCACGCCGGGCACGCTGGCCCAAATCAATACAGGCCCCGGCGGAAAATTCATCGCGCCGAATTGCCGTGCCAAGTCCACCACGCTCTTCGGGCGAGAATACATCGCCCTCCACGACGGCCGATTCGGCATCGAAATTCCGCGGCAATATGACGGCACGAATTTTGATCGCGTGAGCCAGGTTGGGCCGGGCGCCGGTCCGGTGACGGTATTCGATGCGCCGGCGGAGCCTGTATATACGGTGGGGAACTCGCCGACCGGCGCGGTGCGCAGCAACAACGTGGTGACGATCACCACCACAGCGGCGCATAACCTCTATCCCGGAGCCTCCGTAACGATCGCGGGTGTCGTGGATACTTCGTTCAACGGCACCTTCGTCGTGCAATCCGTGCCCTCGCCGACCACCTTCACCTATCAGCAGCTCGGTGCCGCGAGCAACTCAGGCGGAAGTTCCGGAAGCGCGACGGCCGCGCTCGCTCCGCAACTTTCGGCGGGCCTGCACCAGATGTGCGTCTTTTTCCAGACGCGCCAGGGCTATATCACTCAGCCGTCTCCGCCGGTGACATGGACCGCGTCGGGCAACCGCCGCGTGCAGTTGACCGGCATTCCGCTGCCGCTCAGCGACGCCAACGTCGTGGCGCGTATTCTGGCGTTCACGCCCGCGGGCGGCGGATCGTTCTACTACACCAGCGGGCTCAACAGCACGCCGCAGATGATTGTTGCGGATACCACCACGACGAGCGTGACACTGGATTTCTCCGACACCGCTGTGCTGGCCGGCACGCTGGCCGATCCCCTCTTTCGGTTGGTGGAGCTCGGCGAATCCGCCGGCGTCATTGGTTACGCTTCGCGGCTTTTCTGGTGGGGCGAGCGCAACAAGGTCGAAAATTTTCGAAATCTCACCTTCGATGGCGGATTCGTCGGCAGCGGCGGGGGCGTGCGGCCTCCGCTCGGCTGGACTGCAGACAGCACCTTTGGCGGCGCGGGAGCCAGCGCCTTCAGCGCGCTGTGGGGCGGGG
>Ga0209648_10005263_pt1 | contig 11053 bp, 7 predicted proteins | sample GraSoi2013_115cm_FD_185830 | JGI IMG/M metagenome (GOLD analysis project Ga0209648, IMG submission 185830) | Grasslands soil microbial communities from the Angelo Coastal Reserve, California, USA - Sample 9_17_2013_115cm (SPAdes) (version 2) | ecosystem: Environmental > Terrestrial > Soil >...
AGGACGCGCCACGCCGGATCGTTGCGCTTCCCTCAGAAGTTCATATTCCACTCCCGCCAAATTCGCCGCACCGCGAAGTGCTTGAGCAAACGGCGCTCAATTGTCCGGTGCACAAGAGTCTTCCGCCGGAGATCAATCGTCCGACGAAATTTTTTTGGGAAGGCTGATTTGTCATCCCGAACAGAGTGAGGGATCTCGCAATCGAAGCCAAGATCACGCAATTTATCTTGTGTGATCAATCACCGGGCGGGAGATCCTTCGCTCCGCTCAGGATGACCAACTGCGTGTATTTTTCAGCCCGGATACAACCACAGGACGTAATCGGCCACGCCCCGTTCGAGTGAGAACTGCGGCTGATAACCGAGCGCGCTGCGAACTTTGTCCAGGTCCGCTTCGGTGAAGTTTTGGTAATGCGCGTGCGGATTTTCGATGTAGTCGGGCTGAAATTTTGTGCCGAGACATTTGTTGAGCACATCGACGAGCTCATTGAACGAGCGCGCCTGTCCGGAGCCGAGATTGTAAATTCCACTCTGCTTCGCTTCGAGCGCGAGAATGCTTCCTTCCACCACGTCCTTCACATAAACGAAATCGCGCTTTTGATCGCCGTGCTTAAAAATGCGCGGTCGCTGCCCCGCCTTCATCTGCTGCGCGAGGTGATAAACCATGCTCGCTGGAACGCCTTTGTGCGCTTCGCGCGGACCGTAAACGTTGAAATAGCGCAACCCGATGATGATCCACGTTGGATCCTCCTGTGCTTCGCGCATCGCAACGTTGTCCATGATCGTTTTGGAAAATGCATAGACGTTTGCCGGCGCGGCGCCGTTTGATTCAACGCTGGCCGCGCTGGCCGGGCCATAGGTCGCCGCCGATGACGCGTAAACGATTCGAGTCTTGCTTGGCCGCGCGAAATTCAGGAGCCGTCGAAAACTCTCGACGTTGTCGTGCACCTGCACGAATTGGTCGTGCAACGTCGTGTCGGTGATCGATGCCAGATGGAAAACAGCATCGAACTTTTCGTTACCGAATTGTTCGCGCCAATCCAGGGTGGCAAGGTTTTGCGCGACGAAATCGCCGTGATAACCGAGTAAATTTTTAAAATCACCGGAACGAAAATCGTCGATCACGGTCAGGCGCGCGCCCGGAAATTTTTCCTGGAGCGCGAGGGTGAGATTGGAGCCGATGAAGCCGGCGCCACCGGTGACGAGTAAATTGGGAGAGGATGCGGGCACGAATGGGTTGCGAGATAAATAAATCTTGAGCGCCGAAGCGCAAGCGGCTAGTTATCGATCTAGTTCTTTGCGAGCTTGAAAAAGTGGATCGGCGCGAGAAATCCCGTGCAAACCGGGAGCAGTTGCGCTGCTGTAACTGGATACGACTTCCCAAGGCCAATCCCCGAAAGCATTCGGGGGTGAAGGCGGGAAGAAGGTGCGTCCGGCAGGTGCCGGATGGTAAGCCAGGAGCCAGAATATTTGACCGCTCCACCTCATTCGCCAGCGTGACGCTGGACCCAGTTTTGAACGATTTGGGTTCGGTTATCGCTGCAAACCGATTCCGGAATCCGTCAGTCCGGCTCGGATCGCGAAAAAACTTCTTCGCAAAAAGAAGAATGAGAGCTGGGCAATGCGCTCTTCGCGGCAGCGGAGGACAAACAAGTCCGACTCTCGAGTTGGAGGAAACTTGTTATGCGAAATCGCCCATTATGTTTTGTGTTAGTGAGTTTGATGAGCGCGGCATTTTCAGTCCGCGCCCAGGATGTAGTACGATCGACATCGGCCGATGGCGATCAGTTGCCGGAAGCCGAGCCCGTCGTGGTGTCAGCAACGCGTACCGATATTCCGCTCGATCGATCGCCCGCCAGCGTGAGCGTGATCGATTCCGAAGACATCGATCACAAGCAAATTGAGCGGGTCAGTGACGCACTGCGTGAAGTTCCTGGCCTTGCCGTGGTTCAAACCGGCACACCCGGCCAGCTCACTTCCGTTTTTATGCGCGGATTGCCGAGCCAGGACATGCAAGTCTTGCTCGACGGAATCCCGATCAACCAAGGGCTCGCTGGTCAGTTTGATTTCGCGAACCTCACCACGGACAACATTGACAGGATCGAAGTCGCTCGTGGACCGCAAAGCACGATCTATGGCCCGCGCGCGCTTGCCGGAGTCGTTCAGATTTTCACCAAGCAGGGTACCGGTACGCCAGGATTCACCGTGAGCGAGGAAGGCGGAACCTACGATACCTTTCGTGAAACACTGCAAAGCGACGGCAAGATCGACATCTTCGATTACTCAATCGGGGCCAGCAGGCTCGATACCGACAACGCGCGGCCAAACAATCAGTATCGAAACAGCAACGTCATCGCCGACCTTGGTCTGTCGCTAAACGAGCATCTCCGTGTCGGGAGCTTGTTCATCTATTCGCTCAGCGACACCGGAAACCCAAACTCCATCTTTAATCCGAAGCCGCTCGATAATTTTTTGACCGAGCGCTGGTGGATTGGGCCGCATCTCGATTGGAAGCCAGCCGATTGGTGGGAACAAAAATTGATTTTCGATTACGATCAAGAGCGCCAGGTGAACAATCCGAACCAGGACGGACCATTTGGCGTTGGTCCGACACGCGCGTTATTCAGGCAAACTCAGTTGGATTATCAAAACGATATCCGGCCAACTTCGTGGCTGACATTGACGAACGGATTCTTTTTCTACCGCGTGGAATCAGGACAGGAACGGCCATTTGTCTCCCAAGCATTCGGGCCACAGCCGACTTTTATTAGCGACAGCGTCAAAGAGATCGCGGGATTTCTGCAGGCGACCGTGGATATCGACAATCTGATTTTTGTCGCTGGTGGACGTCTCGATAATTTCAATCAATTCGGCGATGTTTGGACGTATCGGATCGCGAGCAGTTATAAGATCGACGAGACGGACACGACGCTGCACTCGAGCGTTGCGACCGGATTCAGTCCGCCGAGCAGTCAGGACAAAATCTTTCGATTCAACCCGTTTCCCGGCCAGCCTTTGCCGGTGTTGGAACCCGAAAGAGATTTCGGCTGGGATGTCGGATTCGAACAGCGACTTTGGGATCGACGCGTTATGATCGGCGCAACTTATTTCCACAACGATTTGTCGAACGTGATTGGTTTCAACGGATTGTTTGCAACGTTGAATCTCGGCGCGGCAGAGACGCAGGGCGTGGAAACCGAACTGCGTGCGACGCCGATCGCCGATCTCACTTTAACGGCGAGTTACACCTATCTCGAAGCGGAGAAAACGTCGTCGGCTGACGTTGGCGCACCTCAAGGCTCGCGACTGCCGCGGCGTCCACGAAACGAAGTTTACGTTTCAGGCTCTTATCTTTGGTGCAAAAAACTGCGCACGACGCTCGAAGCAAAATGGGTTAACGCGCGTGAAGAACTGAACCGAAACTTTATCGGGCCGAATTTCGACATCGAAGATTACAACTTCGTGAACTTCGCCGCTGAGTATGAAATCAATCCGCATATGTCGATCTTCGGCCGGGTCGATAATCTCACCGGCGAACATTACGCGGAAGTGTTCGGCTTTCCGAATCTTGGAACAGCGGCTTACGCCGGAATGAAGCTACGGTTCTGACGAGCACCACTTGTCATTCCGAGCGAAGTCGAGGAATCTCTTACTGTTTCCGGAAATAATTAGAGATGTCTCCCAGCCTTCACATAAAGCTACGGCGCGGCAGGCGACTGACGCTCGACATGACAAAAAGATGAGTCCGCTGCTTTATCTCCTCGTCGGTATCACGTTGTTGTGCGTGCTGGCGGTGCTTTTCGTCTTAATGCGCGAACGGGGCAAGGCCGGCCAACTTGATCAAGGCGCGCTGATGCTGCAACAGCAGCTAAACTCGCTTCAGGAACGATTGGACACCTTCGGACAGTCGGTGACCCAAAATCTCCAGCAATCAACCGCGTCCATGAATACGCGATTGGATAAGGCCGCAGGCGTGATTGGCGACTTGCGAGAGAAAGTTGGCCAGATCCATGAGGTCGGAAAAGCGGCGCAAGAATTGGTCAACATCATGCGCGCTCCAAAGCTGCGCGGCGGAATGGGCGAGCTATTTTTGGGCGATCTGCTCTCGCAGATCCTGCCGCACGAGCATTACACGATGCCATACCGGTTTAAGAGCGGCGACGCGGTTGACGCGGTCATCCGCATCGGTCCGAGACTAGTTCCAGCCGACGCGAAGTTCCCCTATGAAAACTTCAAGCGCGTGGTTGAAGCCGCGGGAGAAGCCGAACGCGTTGCCGCGCGCAAACAATTCCTGCGCGACGTCAAAAAGCATGTGGACGCGATTGCCACGAAATATATTTTGCCAGACGAAGGAACGTACGATTTCGCGCTAATGTACGTGCCGGCCGAGAACGTCTATTACGAGACGATCATCAAAGAGGACGTCGGAGAAGACCGCCAACTCTTCAGCTACGCGTTGGCTAAGCGCGTAATTCCTGTTTCTCCGAATAGCTTTTACGCTTACGTGCAGACAATTTTGCTGGGACTACGCGGCATGAAGGTCGAAGAGCGCGCTCAGGAAATCCTGGGCGAGCTTTCGCGGTTGCGCGGTGACTTCGCAAAAATTCAGGAGAATTTTCGTGTTCTCGGACGGCATCTAGCCAATGCCAGCGGGAGTTACTCCGAAACGGAGAGGACGATGACCAAGCTCGATGCCAAGCTCACGCAAATCGAGCAGCCGCCTCCGCAGAAAGAAATTACGCCGCCGCCTTCTTTGCCCGGGCTAGATTGATCCGCCTTCGCCGGGCCTGCCTTCGCCAACGTTAGGGGGTGGCAGGCGATTAAAGCACTTCGTCCCACTTCGATTTGTCTTTCAGCATCAGCTCGCGGAGCAATCGAATCGGGGGCATGCCGTGGTTGAGCAGCTCGTTGTGAAATTTTTGGGTTGAGAAATTCGCACCCTCCTGCGCCTTGTAATCATCGCGCAATTTCAAAATCTGCAGTTTTCCGAGCGTATAATTGAGGTAGCCGGGATCGAAAGTGCCGCGCATCGCTTCCGCGCGCGCCGGTTTCTCTTCATAGTAGCAGTTATCCTGGAAAAATTTGGTCGCCTCTTCCACAGTCATTTGCTGGGTGTGCATTTTGATCGAGACGCAGAGCCGGCATAATCGCAACATCGCTTCGTCTGCTTGGGCGAGTCGGTATTTTACGGCCCGTTTCTCATCGGCTTCGGTCGGGTTGGCGACAGTGCCGTAGCCTTCGTCGACCATCATTTTCTCGCAGTAATGGGCCCAGCCTTCAATGAAAGCGTAACTTCCGAAAATTTTTTCCACTTTGCTGACGGGCGACGCGTTCAAACGCAGAAACTGGACGTAATGCCCGGGATAAACCTCATGAATGGAAACAACATCGGTGGTGTAAAAGTTGAATGCGGTTAGCCATTCATCCTTTTGCTGGGGCGGCCAATCGTTCTCTGGCGGCGTCACATAATAGTAGGCTTCGGTCGCGCGCTTCTCGAATGCGCCCGGCGTGTCCATTGACGCAAAAGACGTCGCACGGCGATACTGCGGCGTCTCTTTCACGCGCGCTCGAACTTCGGATGGAATCGTGACCAACTTTCGCGTCACCACAAACTTTCGAATCTGCTCGAGGTTTTTACCGATATCGGCCAGCAGGCTTTCCGGGGTCGGATGCTCGCTTTGCATTTGTTTGAAAACTTCAACCGCCGATTTGTTCGAATCGATTCTCTTGGCGGCGTCGGCGAAAGCTTTTTGCTCTTTGCGCAATTGAGTCAGGCCGGTCTCGAGAACTTTCTCGGGCGGAAGATCGACAAGTTCGGTTTCCTTTAAGAGCCGTTGGAACTTTTCCTGGCCGAGTGCAAAATCGGCGGTGGCTTTCGGCAATTTGTCGCGTTCGAGCCAGGCGGCATAATCAGTCAGTGCCGCTGCTGCCTTGCGATTTGCTTCCAGGAATTCGGTCCGCACCCGTTCGTCTCTGAGTTCGACGACTGCTCCGACCAGGTTCTTCCGCAGAAAATCGGCCGAGCCTTTCGCGACCCGAATCGCGAGCTCGACGTACGGCTTTGGCAATACCGGCTCGAGATTGGTTCTCGCAGCGATGAGAATGTTTGGTACTTGCGACTCGATCGCGACAATGCTGTGCACGCGGTCTTCCAACGGCGCGAAGTTGCGCTTGATATAAATGTTCACGTCGGCCGCGCGGGCGTAGACAATTGGGTTGCGCTCGTAGATCGCCATCGCTTCACGCTGGAAGATTTCGTTGCGAATGGCGGCCTGTAGAATTCGCAGGTCGATCGATTGCCGCTGGCTGAGTTTGTTGAGCTCGAATTTCTGAAGCCGGTCATCGAACCGTTTTAATCGGGAAAGTTCGGCATCGAGCGCGAGCCGGCTGTAATCCGTGATCTTGCCATCGTATTCATGCAGGCCGATGGCCGTGCCAAAAAGCGGCCGCGCGGCGAAATAGCCCTTAATGAACTCCTCCGCGATTGCCTCGTATTCTGAGTCGGGAGTTTGCACCGCGAACGCACTCGCCAATGGCAAATAGGTTGCGACTGCCACCAAAGCGCAGCCCAGAAATCTCCTTGGACGAATAATGAACACGGGGCGCCACTTTAGACGACGCTTTGGACGTTGCCAAAAATTTTGGATGAGCGAATGTCCGTCCGTTTGAGGCCCAATCCAAGATGAAGCGCCGTATCCTTTTCGGAGTATTCGGTCTGTTGCTCCTCGCTCTGCTTTTCGGCATCGGCTTTCACCCGTTGCGCGGCGCCGATCAAGACGACGACAGCGGTTATTCACAAATCGCCATCTTCGCGAAGGCAGTCCAGTTGATCCGCCAGGATTACGTCGATGGAAACAAAACGAGTTACCACGACCTGATTACGGCCGCGCTCAAGGGGATGCTGGGTTCACTCGATCCGCATAGCCAGTTTATGGACCCGAGCGATTTCCGCGACATGCAAGAAGACACGCGCAGCCGCTTCAACGGACTGGGCATTGAAGTCGCAATCAAGAATGGTTTACCAACGGTAGTGACGCCAATGGAGGACACGCCCGCGGCGCGGGCCGGAATTCTTTCCGGCGATCAGATTTTGAAAATCAATGGAGCGTCGACTGACAGAATGGATCTGCAGGACGTGATCAATCATTTGCGCGGCGCACCCGGGCAGAAGATTTCGCTGACCTTAATTCGGCCATCGACCAAGGAAGTCAAAGATTACGCGCTCGAGCGCGCCGAGATCAAAGTGCAAAGCGTCAAAGGTGCGCGGCTGCTCGATCCCGATCTGACCGGCCCATTCAAAATTGCCTACGTGAGGTTAATTCAATTCAACGAGCCGACCGCGGATGAATTGTCGAGAGCCCTTGATGGATTGCAAAAGCAGGGGATGGAGGGCCTGATTCTCGATCTGCGCAATAATCCCGGCGGTTTGCTGAACAGCGCGGTGGACGTGTGTGCGCAATTTCTACCGCCGAGCACGAAAGTCGTTTCAACGCAGGGTCGCGTTGCATCGCAACAGCGCGAGTACACAACGTCCGGCGCAGCCAAGGAGCGGCCGCATTTTCCAATGGCGGTTTTGGTGAATGAAGGCAGCGCCAGCGGCGCCGAGATCGTTAGTGGCGCGCTCAAGGATTTGCATCGCGCGATTGTCGTGGGCGAAACAACTTTCGGAAAAGGCTCTGTCCAAAATGTGATGCAATTGCCCGATGGATCGGCCTTACGATTTACGACCGCGAAATATTACACCCCGAGTAAGCAAGTCATTCACGGCAACGGTGTGACGCCAAACATTCGAGTTCCGATGAGCGTCGAGCAGGAAAGGCAGCTTTTCACGGCGCGAAGCAGCGGCGACACAATTAAGCCGGACGAAGACAAGAATTTCATTAAAAGCACGGATCCACAGATGCTGCGCGCGATCGACGCGCTCAAAGGCGTGATGATTTACGCACAGCAAAACACGCCCAAGGGCGAGGCGATCAAGAAATAGCGACGCGCATTCTTTAGGTCGTCATTCCGAGCGGAGCGAGGAATCTCACAATCGAAGCGAGCATCACGCTAGCTGAATTGTGTGATCAACGAGTCTGTGGGAGATCCTTCGCTTTCGCTTAGGATGACCGCGCGTTGTATGATGCCGGTAGTGAAGACAATACTCGCGCTCGAGACTTCGTGCGATGAAACGGCGGTCGCCGTTCTTCGCGACCGCAAATTACTGGGTAGCGAGGTCGCATCGCAAATTGCCGAGCACGAGAAATTCGGCGGCGTCGTGCCAGAAGTTGCATCACGCACCCATCTCGTGCACGCACCCCGGTTACTCGAGCGCGTCGCGCGCGAAGCAGAGATCGACATCTCACGGATCGACGCCTTTGCCGCGACCAGCGGTCCCGGTCTGGCCAGCTCATTAATGATCGGTGCGTCAATCGCAAAGGGCCTCGCGATCGGTTTCGCCAAACCGTATCTCGCGATCAATCATCTCGAGGGCCATCTGCTCTCACCATTTTTTGGTGAAACCGAAATCAGGACGAACGTTTCGCTGATCGTTAGCGGCGGGCATACCATGTCGATCTTGGTTCGCCGCGTGGGCGATTATCAGATCATTGGCCGCACCGTTGACGATGCCGCCGGCGAAGCGTTCGACAAAATCGCGAAGTTGTTAGGCCTGGGTTATCCGGGCGGACCTGAAATCGAAAAACATGCGATAAAGGGTGATCCCAAACGTTTCGATTTGCCACGCAGCATGCCGGACTCGGAAAATTTCAGTTTCAGCGGTTTGAAGACCGCGGTCCGGTATCTCTTGCCAAAATTGAAAGGCGATTATCTGGCCGACGTTTGCGCCTCTGTTCAGGAAGCGATTGTCGATGTTCTTGTTCGCAAGACGATCGCCGCCGCAAGAAAGCACGATGTCGATCTTGTCACGGTCAGCGGCGGCGTCAGTTGCAATCGAGTACTGCGAAAGCGGTTAGACGAAGCGTGCAAACGTCACCGGCTTGAATTCAAAACCGCCGAACCATGGTTGTGCACCGATAACGCGGCGATGATCGCCTTTGCCGCGATGCTCAAGCTCGACCATGGCGCCAGCTCGAACGTAACCGAAGAGATCGATCCAAATCTCGCGTTGCAGTAAACTTTTCGACAGCCGCCTCCTGCAAACTTGACTGCTTAAAGCAGTCAAGTTTAAGCGGCGCATCAGTATTCGCGTTCGAGGAGATAGTTTGCAAGCGCGTGCAGAGCATCGCCCTTTGTGCCGAAAGTCGACAGTGCGGCGTGCGCTTGTTTAGTGAGTCGTTTCGCTTCGGCGCGCGATTTGTCTAAACCGATAATTGCCGGATAAGTCGCTTTTTGCGCTGCGGCATCTTTGCCGGCGCTCTTACCGAGCTTCTCGCTCGTCTGCGTTACATCGAGAATGTCGTCGATCACTTGAAATGCCAGGCCGAGCGCGCGTCCAAATTTTGTCATGGCAGCGAGCTCCTTCGCCGTTGCATTCGCGCTCATCGCGCCGAGTCGGACCGACGTCGTTAGAATCGCGGCGGTTTTATTTTCGTGAATGTAACGCAGACCCGACATGTCGATCTTTTGTCCTTCGCCTTCGAGATCGGCGACTTGTCCCGCGATCAGCTTTTGGCTGCCGGCAGCGACCGCGAGTTCGCGCAATAAGATCGACATGTCATAGCGAGAAGTGGGCTTCGCGCGCGAAACAATTTCGAACGCGATCGTGAGTAGCGCATCACCGGCGAGAACGGCGATACCGTCGCCGAAGACTTTGTGACAGGTCGGCCGGCCGCGGCGGAAATCGTCGTTATCCATGCTCGGCAGATCATCGTGGACGAGCGAATAGGTGTGGATGCATTCCATCGCGCAGGCGAGCGGGAGCGCATTGTCGATCTTGCCTCCGCACGCCTCAGCCGTCGCGATGCAAAGAATCGGCCGCAACCGTTTCCCGCCGGCGAACAAACTGTAACGCATCGCCTTGTGAATCGTGGCCGGCTTGACGTTCTCTTTTGGAAGATATCGATCCAGCGCCCGATCGATCGTCGCCTGACGTGATTTAAGATACGATTTCAAATTCATTGCGCTGCCAGATAGCACTGTAAAAGTCGATTTGGTCGATGCGCTAGATATTTTCTGCGGTCTCGGCAGTGGCGATTGGTTTGGTGTGCATGGCCAGGAATGCACCGATGAGGAGGATGGCGGCGCTGATGAGTTGGGCCGAGGTGAGGCGTTCGTGGAAAATCCAAGCGGAGAGCGCGAGCGCGCCGAGCGGACAGAGGAGCTGAAGTGTTTGCGCCAAGGCGACGCCGATCTCCTGAATGGCGACGTAATATAAAACATGCGCGAGAGTGATACAGGTAACTGCCGAGATAATGAGAATGAGGTTCACGTGGGCGGTGACCTGGAGCGGCGTTCCGATTTTTCCGAACAGGAGCGTGAGCGGAAGGAGCAGTAATGAAGTGATGAGGCTGATTATTCCAAAACTGCGGATGGAACCGAGCCTAGCGGACGGACGTTTAACGAGCACACCGTAAAGCGCCCAGCAGAAGATGGCCACGAATGCGATGAGCAGACCCTGCCAGGCAATATGTCGATCTTCACCGTTCGATTGAAACCAGATCACGCCGAACGCGCCAAGCAATCCAAGCAGCGTTCCGAGTTGAAATTGCCATTGGCGAATCAGGTAGCGTTCCTCGGGAAAAAAGGCGAGCGCGAGCAGCGCGGTAAAAATTACCGATGTCCGCGCGAAGATGGCGTAGACGCCCGGCCCCATGTAAAACAGAGCGACGACCTGAGTGATTTGGTGGACAACATTTGGCAGACATGGAATCAAGCAAAGGCCGACGGCGCGAATGTCGATCTTCGGTCCGCGCCGAAATTGAAATAGAACAAACGGGACGATGGCGAGACAGGCGACGGCGTAACGGTAAAAATTTTGCGACCAGGGATCGTAGAAGCGATTCAAGTAGAATAGGAAAAGCGATGGCAGCGACCAGATTGCCACGGTCGCGAAGACCGCGGCGTATCCTCGGGAAAGGTGCCGGGTGTTTCGCTCCATGCGGCTGATTGTG
>Ga0209648_10005264_pt1 | contig 11052 bp, 6 predicted proteins | sample GraSoi2013_115cm_FD_185830 | JGI IMG/M metagenome (GOLD analysis project Ga0209648, IMG submission 185830) | Grasslands soil microbial communities from the Angelo Coastal Reserve, California, USA - Sample 9_17_2013_115cm (SPAdes) (version 2) | ecosystem: Environmental > Terrestrial > Soil >...
AAGTTCGATATTTTGGTAGTCGGAAGCGGACTGGCCGGTGCTTCGGCGGCGGCTTCCCTGGCGGAACTTGGATACAACGTAAAATGCTTCTGTTTTCAAGACAGTCCACGGCGTGCGCATAGCATCGCTGCCCAGGGTGGAATCAACGCCGCCAAGAATTACCAGAACGATGGCGACAGCGTGTTCCGGCTGTTCTACGACACGATCAAAGGCGGCGATTTTCGTTCCCGGGAAGCGAACGTCTATCGTCTGGCTGAAGTAAGCGTAGAAATCATCGACCAATGCGTGGCTCAGGGAGTGCCGTTCGCTCGGGAGTACGGTGGGCTGCTCGCCAATCGATCCTTCGGAGGCGCCCAGGTTTCCCGCACCTTTTATGCCCGCGGCCAGACTGGCCAGCAGCTGCTGCTGGGCGCCTACCAGGCGCTGGCCCGCCAAATCGCGCTTGGTGGGGTGCAAATGTTTCCGCGCAAGGAGTTGTTGGACATTGTCGTGGTGCAAGGCCATGCCAAAGGGATTATTGTCCGCGATCTCGTCTCCGGTGAAATCACCGCCTACGCCGGTGACACGGTGGTCCTCGCCACCGGCGGTTACGGAAACGTTTTTTATCTTTCGACTAATGCGCGGGGCTGCAATGTCTCCGCAACCTATCGGGCGTACAAGCGCGGCGCCTTTTTTGCCAATCCCTGTTACACCCAGATTCATCCTACCTGCATTCCGGTTGCCGGCTCTTATCAATCCAAACTAACGCTTATGTCGGAGTCGCTTCGGAATGACGGTCGAGTTTGGGTACCGAAGCAAAAAGGAGACAAGCGATCGCCAGATCAGATTCCCGAAAACGACCGAGACTATTATCTGGAAAGAAAATATCCGAGTTATGGCAATTTAGCTCCGCGCGATATCGCGTCTCGCAGCGCGAAGGAGGTCTGCGACGAGGGACGCGGGGTTGGGCCGGCGGGCCTGGGAGTGTATCTCGATTTTTCCGACGCAATCAAGCGCTTGGGCCAGGGGACGATTAGCGAACGCTACGGCAACCTGTTTGACATGTACCACAACATCACCGGAGAAAACGCCTACCAGGTACCGATGCGGATTTATCCGGCTGTCCATTACACCATGGGCGGACTTTGGGTTGATTACAATCTCATGAGTAATTTGCCCGGGCTGCATGTCTTGGGCGAAGCCAACTTTTCGGATCATGGCGCCAACCGTTTGGGCGCAAGCGCCTTGATGCAGGGTTTGGCTGACGGCTATTTTGTGATCCCTTACACAATTGGCAATTATCTGGCGACGCAGATGAACAAAAAAATTTCTCTCGATCGGCCAGAATTTGCTGCGGCCCAGAAGGAGGTCCAAAAACGAATCGAGCGGCTCTTATCGATCAAAGGAAAGAGAACAGTGAGTTCGTTTCATCGTGAACTCGGCCTGTTGGTTTGGGAGCAGTGCGGCATGGCGCGTAGCGAAGCGAGCCTGAAGGAAGCATTACAGAAGATTCCCCTTCTCCGCGAAGAATTCTGGCAGAACGTCAACGTACTTGGCGAAGGCGCTGAATTTAACCAGGCGTTGGAACAGGCAGGACGCGTCGCCGATTTCTTAGAGTTCGCCGAACTGATGTGTGAAGACGCCTTAGAACGCAATGAATCGTGCGGCGGACACTTCCGCACGGAGTACCAGACCGAAGAAGGCGAAGCACTGCGAAACGATAACGAATTTTGTCATGTAGCCGCCTGGCAATACAACGGTTCAGACTCGAAACCGACCCGGAACATCGAGCCTCTGCAGTTCGAGGAAGTCAAACTCGCGCAACGGAGCTACAAATGAACTTTAAGCTGAAAGTCTGGCGCCAACCGCGAGCCGCTGCCGCGGGCAAGTTCGTCGATTACCAAGCGAGAGAAATCCCGGCAGAATCCTCTTTTCTCGAAATGCTGGATATCATCAACGAGGGTCTGAACGATCGGAACGAAGATCCGATCGCTTTTGACTCTGACTGCCGGGAAGGCATCTGTGGGATGTGCTCGCTGGTCATCGATGGCATACCTCACGGGCCGGGCAGAGCGAAAACCACCTGCCAGCTTTACATGCGCCAGTTTCAAGATGGCGACACCATCTGGATCGAACCCTTTCGAGCTGCCGCTTTTCCGGTTATCAGGGATCTGGCGGTTGATCGAAGCAAGCTGGATCGAATTATTGAGGTGGGCGGCTACATCTCGACCCGCACTGGCTCGGCGCCAGAGGCGAACTCGATTCCGATCAGCAAGCAGGTAGCCGATCTAGCAATGGAAGCGGCGGCATGCATCGGCTGCGGGGCCTGCGTAGCGGCTTGTCCAAATTCTTCCGCGATGCTTTTTGTCGCCGCCAAAGTTTCTCATCTTGGGTTACTTCCTCAAGGCCAACCCGAGCGCTCGAGTCGCGCAATCAAAATGGTTCGAACCATGGACAGCCTCGGTTTTGGAAACTGTACGAACCACTACGAGTGTGAAGCCGTCTGCCCGGCCGAGATCAGCGCAACTTTTATTTCCCGGCTCAATCGGGATTACGGAGCAGCCTCCGCCAGAGACGCGATCGCGGTTGGATAGAGCGTTTGAGACTGCGACGGTCAAGCTTGGAAAACCTCACGCCAAGACGCCAAGAAGAAGAGGAAAAGGACCGGCTAACGACCAAAGCGCCTTAGCAAGAGCGTGACAGTAAACGGGAAAACTCCGCCGAGCCGGTGAGTCTGTTATGTCTGGCAGGCACCATCATCACTCTATTGCTGTCAGGGCTTTCGATGAAGGTGTCAACAATACTCCGGCGGCCATAAACGCCTGATGACGGCTATTGCCTCGTAGAACGACGGAATGCTGCAACGATTATCAATTTTGTGTATTTCACAGTCAGTACGCGGTGGGCTTTTGGTCGTTTTTCGTTTCGATGAGTGCGACACAAAGTTGACGAATTACTAAATTTGTGCTCGCACGAGCGCGCAAAATTCGTACGGCTAGATCCGTATGAAAAAACTATTCTTAATCGTAACGTGCTCTGCCGCGACGCTCAACGGTGCGTGGGCAGCTGGACCATTTGGTCATATGACGCCGATGCACTACGGTCCGAATGATATTCGAACGATCGTCGTTTCGAAAACAGATCAAGATGCCGTAACGGGTGCTCTTCAAGGAGCGCTTGTTATGACCGGTCCTTTCCACTCGACAACCCGAGAAACGGCGATGACTGGTCCTTTCCACTCAACAACCCGAGAAACCGCTATGACCGGCCCTTTCCATTCGATAAGCGCACTGGTCGCCTAAGATGCTAACGATAAAGGACTTGGCCAGTCTCTAGCACTGGCCAGGTTCTCGTCAAGGCTCCAGGTAACTCGAATGATCACTGATGATCTTCCAGCCCTCCGGGAATTTTCGGAAGATCATGGTATCAGTGGAGTAGGAATCTTTGCCGTTAGCGTGAATCGTGAACCAGCTTAGCGCCAAAAAGAAATTTTCCCCTAATCTTTGAATCTTCACTCGTTGCAGAGTCGAAACGCCCATCTCGTCTCGGTTCGGGAAACCACGCTGATAGGTGGCAAGCACTTCAGCCCACCCAAGAACTTGCTCTCCATCATTGACCACGAGCAAATCCGGTGATTTCCAGAAGCAATCCATGTAGCGCTCGATGTCGTGGGCGTTCCAATATTTCACCTGATCAAGAATGACTTTGTAGACCTGCTCCTCATCACTTGGAGTGGCCGGTGAATTCGACGGCGACGGACTGGGCTTGACCGAGTCATAAATCCAAGTGGACTGTGGTTCCTCAGCGAATCCCTGAAATGAAACAAGTAACAGTAGCGCAATAAGCCATCTGGATGCCTTCCTTTTCATCGTCGAAGAGTGTTTCTTCTAAGCAGGAATTTTACCTGCATGCCAGATTTTAATTGCGTCAATCAAAGGTCGAATATGCGTGCGTTCTCCCACCCTTTGTCGTAACCTTCTCCAATGCTGAAGGTTCCGCCAAAGGCTGCTGAACTTTCGCTCGGCGTGCAAGCGATTTTCTCAAACGATATTACAGCGTAACCGCGCTCTAGTTTCGATCGGTATTTCCCTGATCTTATCTCGCGCTCAATCTCATTCTGGAAAGCCGACGCGAATCGGGATCACTGTATTTCTTTTCCTGCAATTATTATTTTGGATTCCGCCGTTGAGGAAAGGAGCCAATGCCTTCAGTTATCAAAGAGCGCACACCGAATTCGATCTATTCGGTACCAGACGTAGCCAAACGACTTGTGCTCCTTGTCTCGTGCTTATATCGTTGCAAAGCCTCCTCTGCATCGGAAATGTCGGACAGAGTCGATGGTAAGAGCCGAAGGCTGTCGCGTAAGGCATACATGGTGTGTAGTCCTTGCTCGATGTAGCGGCAAGCCAACTCGGTATCGCCAATGTGGCCCAATGCGTTACCAAGCCTGGCCATGCAATCCCCGAAAATTTCGCGCTCGTACGGGTAGTCGCGCGCACGAACGTTCTCCCGCACGTAGGATAATGCACTGGAAAACATTTGTTCAGCTTCCTTCCAATTCGCAGTCGCACTAGCAAGATCGCCTTGCGCGTAACAGCAGAAATATTGACGAAGCCGATTACTGCATTTGTCCGAATCGATTGCTGCCAGCTTTTCCGTGAGTGGTGTCAGGATCTCCAAGTTAACCTTTCTTGCTGATTTAAGATCTCCGGTTTTCCGATAGCATAGAGAAAGGCTGAAAGCGTAACTATCGGCGCAATCCTCGGCATAGAAGCTGGCTCTCTTTTCGCCGATGAGTCTTCGAGCGATGTCGACAGATTCTTCTAGCAGTGTTCTCGCTTCTTCGTATTCGTTCCGATTCACCAAAAGGATCCCATAGTTCCCCAATTCGCGGAGCAGATTCTGCTCGAGATCTGCGTTGTTGGGGTCTATCGCGCACAAACTTCGCAATATTGATAACGACTCGCCTGGGAGCGCCACCTCGGCACTTTGAGAGTCTGCAAACGCAAGCGTGCTGCCCGAATAGGCAACGGCCTTCTCCAGGCGCTGTTGCAGGTCGATGTCACCCGGAGCTTCTGCTGCGGCCTTGCGCCGAATGGCTAAAGCTTTCCTGATCGGCTCTGCCATAAGGTCAAGGCGGGCCGAATGGCAATAGAAGGCACCCAAACGCTCAAGACTGCTCGCATAAGAATTTACAGCATTTCGATCGGACGGCTTGGCTTGATAGGCCCGTTCCCCATGTTGGACCGCATCTGCAAGTAGTTCTAGAGCATCGTTGGGTACGGCGGAATTTTCAATCAGGCTAACCCGTAGAACCAATGCATCGCAAAGAACAGTCCCCAGATTCCGTTGACAATCGGACGTCAACCTCCGAGCTCCAACCTCTCGTAATTTTGTGAACACCAATTCCAGATTTTCCACCGCTGCGGCCATCTTTCCATCACTGAAGAGAGCTCGAGATTTTTCCAGCAGCGCCTTCGCTAGCGTGAGCTGGTCATCGGCATCAGAAACGTAACATGTTAACAGTTCTCTTATCCGGAGCACAGCTGTCTCGCTCCGATGAATCGCGCCCTGAAAGTCTCCAAGTTCTTCAAGGGCTCGCGCAAGAATCAATTGAGTTTGCACTTCAGCCCGTATTTGAGCTGTGCTCTTCGCGGGATCCGCTTCACCCCGACTGGTAGCGTCAATCTGATCGAACACTGCAGCAACTCGGTTTAATAGTTCAAGACGCCGTTCAATCGGTGCCGACATGCTCTGCAGAGTCGAGGCCAAGTCGTTGATCATGGCCCGCGCCGAAGAGGCCGCCAACTCCCTCTGCTGCAGTGCATAGTCACGCTCTCTGCGTGCCACTTGATCCGAAGCTAGGATGAACCCTAGAGCCATGGCTCCAACGACCAACACTACTGAAGCGCAAAAGGTTGCGGTCGGATGCCTGCGGACCAAAGTGCGAATACGATACCACCAACTCTGTGGTCGAGCTAGAACCGGACGGTGGTCCAACAGATTTTGGATATCGTCAATAAGGTATTCGACACTCTTGTAACGTTTGGCCGGCCACTTCTGCAGCGCTTTTGAGATGATCGATTGGAGATCACTTCTTACCAAGCGCCGAAGACGCCGATCTCCCAAACTACTTTGTCCCCTTTGCGGCCGCTCACGTAGCTCCGCCGGCTCCTCCTCACGGATCCGACGCAAGACCTCAAACGATGCTACGGGTCCGCTTTCCTTTGCCCGATCAAAGGGATGCATCCCGGTGACCAGCTCGTACAGAATGATCCCGAGGGCGAACACGTCTGAGGCTGTAGTCACCGGCTCACCCCGAACTTGTTCTGGGCTGCAATAGCGAGGAGTGCAGGGCCCAACTCCGCGCGTTTGCTCCATCGATTCTTCTTCCTCGACCAGAAGCTTCGCGATGCCAAAATCGAGCAAACGAGGGGTTCCATCGGCCATCACCAAAATATTAGAGGGCTTTAGATCGCGATGCACCACGAGATTCCGGTGAGCGTAAGCGACAGCAGAGCAAACCTTGCAGAACAGCTCCAGAATTTCCTTGAGACCGAGTCGTCGATTACGGCAGTGATCGTCAATCCGTTCCCCTTCAACATAGTCGAGGGCAAAATACGGAAGACCGTTCTCGAGTGTCCCACTCTCCAAAAATCGGGCAATAAAAGAATGGTTCAGCTGGACTAAAATTCGGCGTTCCCGGCGAAAGCGTCCGGCAAAAAGCTTTGCGTTGATTCTGGCACGAATGACTTTGATGGCGGCGCGCTGCCGCAGCTGCCGATCCTCCTCGTCGACGGTTCTTTCAGCGAGATAAACTGTGCCCATCCCACCGGAGCTAATCTCGTGAAGAACGAGCCATGTGCCGATGGTGGTGCCGGGTTGAATACCAGTCTCTCCCGAATCACCGCCAGCAGTTGATCGACCATTGAATCGCCAGGCGGGGGTCTCAAGGAAGCGGTCGCTGGGATCATCTTGCTCTAACAGAGACGCTATCTCGCGGCCCATCTCCGGATTGTCACGACACCTTTCCTCCAACCATGAACCGCGGATCGCCGGATCCATTTCAGCAGCTTCAGCGAATAACGCCTTTATCCTGGACCAGTTTCCAGACATCTCCTTAGCTGGGATCAAACCTACATGCGGAAAATTGAAGCCACAGATCTCAAAGAGATGCGAGCACAGACTTACAAAGAATAATAGCCTTCACGCGAGCTTGCTTCTAGTCCGTTTAGCCGGCGCTTGAGCCAGGCTTTGGCCACACGCCAATCTCTTTTAACCGTACGTGCGGATACACCTAAAGCCTCTGCCGTCTCTTCGACGGTCATACCCGCAAAAAAACGGAGCTCAACGATCCGACCCTGATCCACATCCAGATCTGTCAATTCTCTCAGGGCGAGATCGAGGCTAATGAGATCAATGGGTCGACCACGTGGATCGGGTACGTCGACCTCGGCAGATTCAATGGAAACTCGCAGCGCTCCACCGCCTCGTTTCTGAGCAGCTCGAGCCCGTGCGCGATCGACGAGAATTTGTCGCATCAATCGAGCCGTAACGCCAAAAAAATGCGAGCGACTCTTCCAATCGAGTTGCCTTGCACCTACGAGGCGCAGGTACGCCTCGTGGACTAGCTCAGTCGGCTGCAAGGATTTGTTATCCCAGTCTTTGCCCAATGCTTGATCCGCCAGATGGCGAAGTTGATCGTAGACCCGCTCGGCAAGATGATCGAAAGCGGAGGCGTCGCCATTTCTCCACTGTTGCAGTACCTGGGTAATCTCGGCTTCCGGTGGTCGGCCACGACTAGCCTGTTTCCCGCTTGGAGAGGCAGTTCCAGACGAAGTTGACAGTGACAGCTCCTTCCTTCCCATCCTCGCAACAATTTGTTTTCGACCCCGATCGTAGGGACCCAGAAGCACCAGAGCTTCGAGTACCGCCAAGCGAACCGGAGACTACGATAAAGGACCTACTAACTCAAGCATTCAGTTTTCGAGGCTTCGCTGCAAATCCTCTTTGGCTCTACAATCGATACGGCTCAAAGAACTTACGATACGAAGCTCCTCCTGAGGGCTCGCCGCCCGCGAGCAAGATTTCCATTCAGAGCTCGAGACTGTACTGAAGCGATCCTAGCTTTGGCGTTCCTGATGATAATAGTCGACGCAACTGTTAGTTGGTCCAAAGCAGCGATCGTTTCGTCGGCGCCCACTCCGTACATTCCAGCACGCAATCTAGTTGCCCGTTGCGTCAATCTCAAGGCTGGGTTTCAGTCGGATGATTGTCCTGCGTACCATACTGCAATGTCGAGGCTTGGGTCGATGTCGGGACCGGCGCTGGTGTTGGCTAGCAGCGTGGCGGTTGGAGTGCTTACCCTCGGAAGATGGCGTTGAATTTCCAGGCTACCTTGCGACGTCACGGTAACCGAAGCCGTCACGATTTGCTGACTGACCCTATTTCACGATGAACTGGCCGGGTCGTAGCCCGGATGGTCCGAACCAAATCCCTGACTACGAGTAGGTTCACCTCGGTTGCCATGCTCAGGGTTCGGATCAAACTCGAAACTCACAATTGCGATTCTTCGTCCGCCGATAGCAGCGTGACAATCCTTAATTAGCCGTTACAAGGGAACGGTTGAAGGCAACGCCCCAACCGAGCTTATACGTGATTGTCTGAACCGGATTACCTGCTCATTCGGACACAGAAATCGTCAGAGACTCTGGTTCGTAGCTCAGGCGAATTGAGAGCCCCCCAGTCGAATTTCCCCCTTGGAACGGAGCGGAAGCGTCGATTCCTGTAGCCACCAGTTTGTTCGGAGATCCGATTTCATACACCCAAGTGTCTTGCAGTCGAAGACGATGTGTTCGTCCGGACAAGTCCGGCATTGCTGGGTTATGATAACTTCCTTCCGTGCTGACAAATCCGACCAGCTGGTCATCGATCCAGAGGAGCCCGTCCGCAGTTTGGTCATGCATGCGGACCTGGATGGTACCGTTGCGTGCCTTCTTTTCGTTTATAGCTCGTTCATACGCAGCAAGAATGGGTGGCCATCGCTCAGCCGGAATTTGGGCGGACTGCGCAACCGTAAGAGCGCGGTCGTAGCCGGTGCCATACATCAGAGCAAAACGCTTTCCGAGATGGATGAAATAAGTGAGTACTGCGTCCAAAGTTGCCCGCCCGGATATGGAATGGCTCAACTGTTCTGTAGCCCATGCGTCGGCTAATGCCTCATTTCTGGTGTGCAAGGCGAGGTGTCCGTACTCGTGAATCCGAAAAAAGAGAGAGGCACCAGGATGAGCACGATCGATCTCAAGCGCCCGCCTCGGGCACAGATAAATAGCACCCTGCGGGTCGAAGAGGGTTGGTTGAAACGAAATACCAATCCCTCCCTTCGTCTTACCGCAATCTTCGCGTACCGGGACATTCTGCAGTGAGGGCGGCGGCGTCCATTGAGCCCTTCCGCTTTGGCTCACTCCGATAAGGAAACCAGCAAACCCGAGTGCCAAGATATTCTGCATCAGCTTGCTCATTTCGTTGACGGCCGGTTACATCGTTCCACGGCACGGCAAATCCGTAGCTGCTTGGCCCAAACCATTTCTATACACAAGCTAGCGAAGGAGCAGGGATTTCCCATTTCAGTCATCAAAGGCCGAACCTAGATCCGTGACTGAGCTGTTTCCCATAAGTTCCAGCATAAACTCCGTACCAATGGGAACATAAAGATAAAGCCCATCCCGATATATTGCTTTCTTTATCTTTGTGTTGTCCTGTCCCGGTTCATTCTCTTCGCCGGGGAGCCCTTCTTTCTTGGTTTCGTCTAACAATGTTCCCTGCACGGCGACCTGACGGTCGCTCAGGTAGAAGGTCCAACGGCCACGCCCTAGGATCCGACCTCGTTCTGGGTCGCAAAACCCTTGCCCGTTCACTTTCGAACCTGCTGGAATCAATACCTGACCAGAGGTCCCGACTACATCCTCATAAACATTCCCGAGAATCATTACCTTCTCGTCGAGGTTATTGACTGCGCGGCTCAGCTTGCAACGAACAGTAATCTCATTTTCGGACTGATCTCTGCTAGGACCGCAGTAGACAGAGAAGAAGCTCATCTGGCCTGGCCAGGGGGTCGGGGCTGGTGACACCTCCCGTGGCGCTTTCTCAATAATCTTTGGTGGACCCGCGTGTTTTGGCTCAAGCGAGCGTGCGTGTTCCGCCTCTGCATTTACTAACAAGATGAGGAAGACGTAGGTCAACATGTGTAAGCGGGTTTCCGATTGACGGAAGTTATCCTCTTACAAATGGAACCGTGTGATGATCAAGCCCGACAAGCGCCACTATTGTAATTTTCATTCCTCACTCGGTTCATACATCGCATCCAGGGCTTTTGCGATATCACTGATCCGTTCCCGCATGCCCGGTAACAGGCCTCGACCTTCATGCGCGATTAAAATACAGACCTTGTGTTCCAGAAACACACTGATTGGAATGTCGGCAAGTAGCGTAACCGCAGCAACATTTGAACCGCTCAAGCTATTGGCAAATTCCCGACTCGCTCGGAGCAAACCGGGGGCGGCGAAGGCGGCATCCAACTTGAACCCTTCGGGCAGATCCCCTCCGATGACTGTTCCGTCTTCCAGCAGGATCAAAGCGCTTTTCACTTTGGGAAAAGCACGCAGCAGCTTTGCTACAAGGCGCGCGTCAAGAAAATCGTCCGTAAGAAAGATTTCCTGAAGACGCTCCAATCCCAAACGTCGGAGGGGCGTATCCGAAATCTGTGTAACCCACTCGGAGCTGGTTTTCGAAGCAGTCCATCTTACTACTTCGGGGCTGGCCCGGATTTCTGGGCCCGGCGAGCTCAATTCGGATTCGCTATCGGCGGGACGCGTACCGACCTTGGGAAGGTTCTTGAACGGATCAGAGCGTGACTCCGATGATGGCGAGACTGGCGTGCCAGCGGACGGCCAAGTCACTTGAATTGCAGGAGGATTGGGCGGTGTTGATAGAGGTTTTTCCCGAATCAATGGAAATTGGCTCAGTTCGTCGGATAACTGAGGCTGGTCCGCGGTTTCGGCTCGAGCTGGATTA
>Ga0209648_10005265_pt1 | contig 11051 bp, 9 predicted proteins | sample GraSoi2013_115cm_FD_185830 | JGI IMG/M metagenome (GOLD analysis project Ga0209648, IMG submission 185830) | Grasslands soil microbial communities from the Angelo Coastal Reserve, California, USA - Sample 9_17_2013_115cm (SPAdes) (version 2) | ecosystem: Environmental > Terrestrial > Soil >...
TCGAAAGGAGGAGCCCTCAAAACGTTGAACACACAACGAGCCGCTCGGTACTGGAGTAAGACGAATCCTTTGAGGAACTTATGCGGTGGACGATTGCACAGGTGGCTGACGCTTTGGGTACTCGGCCGGGGACGGGACTCAACTCCCTGGCCTGGGTGGCCGGCGTGTCGATTGATTCTCGCGCGATTCGTGCCGGAGAACTGTTCATCGCCATCCACGGACCGCGTCACGATGGACACGACTATGTGGCCGGTGCGTTGGAACGCGGAGCAATTGCGGCGGTGGTGGCCGAGGCGCAGCTTCCGCGATACACGGGCCCAGTCAGAGATCGGTGCATTGCGGTGGCCGACACCTTCGAGGCGCTCAAGCAACTGGCGCGCGCGGTGCGCGAATCCTGGGGCGGGAAAATTGCCGCCGTCACAGGTTCTGTCGGCAAGACCACCACGAAGGAGATGCTGGCGGCCTTGCTGGGCGCGAAGCTGCGGGTCCTGAAGTCGGAAGGAAACTTAAATAACGAGTACGGGCTGCCGTTAACGCTTTTTCGCCTGCAGGAAATCCATCAGGCGGCGGTGCTGGAAATGGGAATGTCGCGCCGCGGCGAACTTGCGCGGCTGGCGGCGATTGCCCGGCCGGACGTTGGAGTTGTGACGCGCGTTTCGCCAGCGCACCTGGAATTTTTTGCGTCGGTGGATGAAATTGCGCTTGCGAAACGCGAGCTTATCGAAGGATTGAATGGACGCGAGTCGACCGCCGTGCTCAACGCGGACGATCCGCGCGTCGCCGCGTTCGGAGCTTCCGCACCCGGCCGTGTGTTGACGTATGGCGTCGAAAAGCCGGCTTTTTTCATGGCTCAGGAAATCGAAGACCGTGGAGCGCTGGGATCGGCGTTTGATTATGTAAGCCCGGAGGGGCGCGTGCGGCTGGAGCTGAATCTTCCCGGGCGTCACGCGATTGCCAATGCGCTGGCGGCGCTGGCGGCGGCAAGTGTCTGGGGTATCGGCGCGGCGGAGGCACAGAGCGTGTTTCGCTCACTGCGCGCGCCGGCGATGCGCGGAGAACTGTTGCGATTTTCGAATGGGGCGGCACTCATCAACGACAGCTACAACTCGAGCCCCGCGGCGCTGCAAGCCATGACGGAATTGCTGGCGGCGACGCCGAATTTCCGCCGGCGCATCCTCGCCGCAGGGGAGATGCGCGAGCTCGGGGGGGCTTCAGCGGAACTGCATCGCCAGGCCGGGCAATTTGCAGCGAATACTGCGAAGCTGGATTGGGTCATCGGCGTGGCTGGTGATGCGGCACAGATCGTGGAAGGAGCCGTGGCCGCGGGGCTCCCGCGCGAACGTGCAAAGTTTTTCGTGACGCCGCAGGAAGCCGCCGAATTTCTGGCGGGCATGGTTGTGTCCGGCGACCTGCTACTGGTGAAAGGCTCGCGGGGCGTGAAGATGGAGCAGATTGTGGAAACGCTGATTGCGCGGCATGCGGCGCCCGGTGAATTCACGGGTCAGGAGGCGCGTCACTGAGATGCTCTACTATCTCCTTTACCACACGCTGCAGCGCTACTTCAGCCCGCTGAATGTTTTTCGTTACATCACCGTGCGAACCGTGTATGCGAGCCTCACGGCTATGTTTCTGGCGCTGGTCTTTGGTCCCTGGCTCATCCAGCGTCTCCGCGAATTGCAGATCGGCCAATTCATTCGCGAAGAGGGCCCTCAGGAGCACAAGAAAAAAGCGGGCACGCCGACCATGGGCGGGGTGCTGATCGTTCTTTCGACCGCCGTTCCAGTTCTGCTCTGGGCGGACCTAAGGAATCCTTTCATTTTGCTGTCGCTGTTCGCACTCGTCGCTTTTGCTGTCATTGGGTTTATTGATGATTACGCGAAAGTCTCGAAGCAGCACAATCTCGGTCTGACCGCAGAGAAGAAGATTTATTTCCAGGTTTTCATCAGCCTTATTGTCGGGGTAGTGCTTCTTGTTCAGGCTACGCATAGTGCTTACTCGACCGAGTTCGTGTTCCCTTTCTTGAAGCGATTCCGGCCCGATCTCGTGATTCACTCGCTGCTTGGTTCATCCCATTTTTCCGGGCACCTCTGGCCGCTTGCGTTTGTGCCATTTCTTGTGGCGACGGCCATCGTCATTGTCGGCTCTTCGAACGCGGTGAACCTCACGGACGGACTGGATGGCCTGGCCATCGGCTGCACGGTAATTGCCGCCGGGGCTCTTACCGTATTAACCTACGTCAGCAGCAATTTTCGCTGGGCCACCTATCTCGAGATTCAGTACATTCCGCACGTCGGCGAGCTCACGGTATTTTGCGGCGCGCTCGTCGGAGCATCCCTCGGATTTCTTTGGTACAACGCGCATCCTGCGGAAATCTTCATGGGCGACGTCGGCTCGTTGTCGCTGGGCGGAACCCTGGGCACAATTGCCGTCATCATCAAGCAGGAAATCCTGCTCTTTTTTGTTGGCGGCGTTTTTGTGTTGGAGGCCGTTTCGGTGATTTTGCAGGTGGGCTCATTTAAGCTGCGTGGCAAGCGCATCTTCCGCATGGCGCCCATTCATCACCATTTCGAATTGCTCGGTTGGAGCGAGTCGAAGGTGATCGTGCGGTTTTGGATCGCCGCGCTGGTTTTTGCGCTGTTTGCGCTAACGACACTGAAGTTGAGGTAGGAAATGATTTACTCCGGTCCGGGAAGAGATTGAATTTTGAATCGCGCCGCGGGGGGCTGTGCCTTTACAACCGAAACGGCGCCACGTGCGAGATCGAAGAATACTCGAATGCCTAATCCGTTTGAGCTGCGGGGCAAGCGCGTTCTGGTTGTGGGACTGGCCAGGACAGGTGTGGCCACCGCGCTTTTTTGCGCCGCGCGGGGCGCACACGTGACGGCGACGGATGCGCGTACCGAAAACGAAATCGGCGAGGCGATCGCGCCTCTCCGCACGGCAAGCATAAGCCTGGAGCTGGGCGGCCACCGGGAAAATACATTTCTCGAAGAGGACCTGATTATTCCCAGTCCCGGCGTCCCGGCCGACGCTCCTTTGCTGCAGGCCGCGCGCGCCAAGGGTGTCACCATCTGGAGCGAGGTGGAGCTGGCGGGCCGATATCTGCACGGGCGCTTGATCGGGGTCACCGGTTCGAACGGGAAGACGACGACAACTTCGATGATCGAGCACATTTTGAAGAACGCCGGTTTTTCAACGATTCTCGCCGGAAATATCGGCATTCCCCTGATCGGGCGCGTGGAGCAGAGCAGCGACAACACCATCACCGTCGCGGAGCTAAGCAGTTTTCAGCTCGAGCTGATTGATACATTTCGCCCCAACATCAGCGTGTTCTTGAATCTCACGTCCGACCATTTGGACCGGCATCACACCCTCGAGGAGTATCGCCGCGCCAAAGCGCGCGTCTTTGAGAATCAGACGGAAGCAGACTTCGCGGTGCTGAACGCCGATGATCCGGCGACCACGCCACTGGCGCCGGCGAAGCCGCGCGTTTACTGGTTCAGCCGCAAGCAGCGCGTGGCCCAAGGCGCATTCGTGCGGGAAAACGAAATTGTCTTTCGCCATGATGGCGAAGAAAAGGTGGTGTTGAATCTCCAGGAGATCCCCCTGGCGGGTGCTCACAACCTCGAAAACGTTCTTGCGGCCGTGGCGGCGACGCGTCTTGCCGGAGCTGAACCTTCAGCCATCGCGAATGGAGTGCGCTCTTTCGCGGGCGTCGAGCATCGTCTCGAGTTTGTCGCCGAAGTCCGGGGCGTGCGCTATTACAACGATTCGAAAGCGACCAACGTTGACGCCACGCTCAAGGCGCTGGATGCTTTTCCCGGACGAATCCTGATCGTTCTGGGCGGGAAAGACAAAGGCAGCGATTACACCGTGCTGCAAAGAACGTTGCGTGAGAAGTCCATTCTTGCGCTGCTGATCGGTGCGGCGGCGGAAAAAATCGAAAAACAGATTACCGGCAGCGTAGCTATCGAGCGCGCCGGGACGATCGAAAGCGCTGTGGAAATTGCCTCGCGCGCGGCCTGCCCCGGTGACGTGGTGCTCCTGGCCCCAGCATGCGCCAGCTTCGATCAGTTTCAGAACTACGAACACCGCGGCCGCGTTTTCAAGGAACTGGTGTATCAATTGGAACGGCAGGCGGCGAGTACAAGTTCCGGAAGAGGGTAAGAAAACGTGCCGAGACGCTTGGAAAATGACCCCTGGCTCTTTGGAGCAACGCTGACGTTGTGTCTGCTTGGCGCAGTGATGATTTTCAGCGCCTCCGCAGTCACGGCCGAACAGCAGTACGGTCACTCGTACATATTTCTTGTCCGCCAGGCTGCATGGCTCTTGATCGGCCTCCTGGGTATGTTTGCGCTTATGAAGACGGACTATCGGCGTCTACGCGAGCCCGCGGTCATCTATCCCGTAGTTTGCGTCGTTCTGTTCCTGCTCGTCGGCACGTTCTTCGTTGACAAATCGCATGCCACGCATCGCTGGATCAAGTTTGGCCCGGTGGGCATCCAGCCATCGGAACTGGCGAAGCTTGCCACCATCCTTTATCTGGCCTGGTTTCTGGATCAGAAGCGTCGCCACAAGGCCAGCATGGAATTTCGCAAGGAAGATTTCTGGCGGACCATTTTCCCGGCGGCTGGTCCGATTTTTGTCTATGTCGCATTGATCCTGCTGCAACCTGACCTTGGGACGTCTCTCGATATTCTCGTTGTGGCCAGCGCCATTCTGTTCGTTGCCGGTCTCTCTTGGAAATGGCTCGCGATGGGGATTGCCGGCACGATTCCCTTGGTTTATCTGCTCATCACCCAAGTGGCCTACCGGCAAGCTCGATTGATGGCGTTTCTGAACCCGGATACCGATCCCCAGGGCGCTGGATTCCAGCTGCTTCAATCGCTCATCGCTGTCGGCTCCGGTGGCTTCACGGGCGTTGGCCTGATGGAGAGCAAACAAAAGCTCTTCTATCTGCCGGAGGCGCATACGGATTTTATTTATGCGGTGATCTGCGAGGAACTGGGATTTATCGGGGCGATGATCGTGATCGCTCTCTTTGTCGTCTATGGGTGGCGAGGGATGCGTGCTGCGTTCGGTGCACCGGACGAGTTCGGGCGGCTGCTGGCGCTGGGAATCACCGCCATGGTCTTGTGCCAGGCGCTGATTAATTTCGCCGTGGTGCTCGGGATGGTGCCGACGAAAGGTATTCCGCTGCCGTTCATCAGTTATGGCGGATCAAGTCTGCTGGTGATGCTGCTGGCCACCGGTGTCCTGCTGAATATTTCGCAACGGGCAGCGGAGTCGTCGTGGTCGTGAAGAATCGTCTTCGCAGGTGCCCAGCATGCTGGGCATCTGATTGCCAGTGGCGTGAGACGTGAAACTCTTGATTGCAGGCGGCGGCACGGGCGGACACGTTTTTCCGGCACTGGCGATTGCGCAGGAATGGCTTGCAAGAGGAAACGAAAGAGAAGTCGTGCTGGTAGGAACCCAACGCGGGATTGAAATGAAGCTCGTGCCGCAGGCCGGGCTGCCGCTGGAAACGCTGCGAGTAGCCGGCTTGAAGGGCAAGGGCGGCGCCACGCTGCTCCGGAATTTGGCGATGCTCGCTCCGGCAATGCTCGATGCGCGGCGCGTATTGCGCAAGCACAAACCTGTTGCCGCGTTTGGCGTCGGCGGATACGCAGCCGGACCCATGTTGCTGGCCACCTGGCTGAAGCGCCTGCCCAATATTATCTTTGAGCCGAATGCCGAGCCGGGTTTCACCAACAAGGTGCTTGCGCGAATTTCCACTCGCATTGCGACTGGCTATGAAGTTTCTGCGTGCGAGTGGGGAAAAAAGGCCATCGTTACGGGTTGCCCGGTGCGCATGCAGTTCTTTTCCATCGCGCCGCGCAAACCAGTGAGGCCGTTTAGACTGCTCATTACCGGCGGCAGCCAGGGAGCGTTGCCGATCAACCGTGCATTTGTCGACGCCATGGACCGTCTCGCAGCGCGTAAAAACGAAATGGCCATCGTGCATCAGACCGGCGAACGCGATTATAATGCTGTACGCACCGCCTATGCGCGGCGCGAAATCAACGCGGAGGTAGTCCCCTTCCTCACCAACATGGCGGAACGCTTTGCCTGGGCAGATGTCATAGTTTGCCGGGCGGGCGCCATGACTGCGGCAGAAATCGCCGCTGCGGGCCGCGCCGCCATCTTTATCCCCTTCGGAAGGGCGACCGACAGCCACCAATTGCGCAACGCGCAGGAAATGTCGCGCGCTGGCGCCGGCCGTCTGATTTCCGAGGCGGAACTCACGGCCGAAAGATTGATCGGCGAAATTTTCTCTCTCCTCGACCAACCCCAGGAGATCGAAAACCTATCAACCGCTGCGCGCGGACTTGCCCGCCCTTATGCGGCGCGTGACATCGTGAACCTCATTGAAGAGGCCGCGAACGTGCAAGGAAATCGCCAGAGGGGAAACGCATGATGGTTTCTTTTCGCAATTTTCAACGGATTCACCTGGTAGGTATCGGCGGCATCGGCATGAGCGGTATCGCCGAGGTGCTCTTGACGCTCGGCTATTCGGTGTCCGGCTCGGACACCAAGCCCTCCACGATTACCGAGCGTCTCCAGAATCTCGGCGCCACAGTCTACCAAGGTCACAAGGCTTCCAATGCCGATGGTGCGCATGTGGTCGTGACTTCCTCCGCCGTCAAAGCAGATAACCCCGAAGTCATCGAAGCGCACAAGATGAAAATTCCCGTCATTCCGCGCGCGGAGATGCTTGCCGAGTTGATGCGCTTGAAATACGGCATCGCCGTGGCCGGTGCGCACGGCAAGACCACTACGACCTCGATTGCCGCTTCCGTGCTGGCGGCGGCGCATCTTGATCCCACGTTTGTCATCGGCGGGAAGGTCAACCAGGCGGGCACGACCGCGCGGCTCGGCAAAGGCGAATATTTTGTGGTGGAAGCGGACGAGAGCGATCGCAGCTTCCTCATGCTCGCGCCGGTGGTCGCTGTAGTAACCACGATTGATCGCGAGCACCTCGACCAGTACACATCGCTCGAGGATATTCAGGGCGCCTTCATCCAGTTTGTGAATCGCGTGCCATTTTACGGTGCGGCGATCCTCTGCATCGATGAGCCCAACGTCCAGGCCATCATTCCCAGCGTGAAACGTCCCATCATTACGTATGGAACTTCCAGCCAAGCCGATTTGGTAATCAGCGATGTGAACCTGGAGGGTTTTGGCAGCGAGTTCCGGCTAACCTATAAAGGCGAAGATCTCGGCTTGTTCCGCCTGACGCATCCCCCGGGCATGCACAATGTCCGCAATGCGGCGGCGGCGGCGGCAATCGCGCTGTACTTGAGTGTTCCGATAGACCTGATCCGCGAAGGCCTCCTCAAGTTTGCCGGTGTGAGCCGCCGTTTTGACATCAAGGGCATAGTGAATGACGTCACCGTGGTCGATGATTACGGCCATCATCCCGTCGAGATTCGCGCCACGCTTGAAGCGGCCCGCGGCTGCAAGTTCAATCGCTTGCTGGTGCTTTTTCAGCCCCATCGTTACACCCGCACCCAGCACCTCTGGGACGAATTCTGCCGCGCGTTCAATCAGGCGGATATCCTCGTGCTTCTCGATATCTATGCGGCCAGCGAAGCGCCCATCCCGGGTGTGACCAGCGAAGCGCTTGCGAGCGCCATACGCGAGGCGGGTCACAAGAACGTCCACTATTTTCACTCGATGCAGGACGGCATCGAGTACCTGCTGAAACAAGCGCGTCCGGGGGATGCCGTCCTCACCATCGGCGCGGGCAACGTCAGCCGGGCGAGCAATGAATTTATGGTTCTGCTGGGAACGGAGCATCCGACGCCTCATGCGCATTAGTGATCCCAGGATCGTTGTCAAACTCGCGGAAATCCACGTGGATCTGCAGCATGGCGCCACGCTTGCCGGCCTTACTTCGCTGGGCATCGGCGGGACGACGGACTTGCTCCGCATCAAGAAACACGAAAGTCTCCCGGACCTCCTGAATCTGCTCGACGCAAATCACGTTCCGCACAAGTTCCTCGGCGGCGGCTCGAACCTGCTTGTTGGTGATGGGGAGCTGCCGTGGGTAATTATGCAACTCGTCCGTCCGGAGCCCGATGTCGTTCTTGACGGCAACTTTGCGCACATCGACGCCGCGGCAGACCTTGGCCGCATGATCACCTTCTGCGCGAAAAACGACCTTGGCGGCATGGAAGGGCTCATCGGCGTTCCCGGCACCGTTGGGGGCGCGCTGCGCATGAACGCCGGGGCCTATGGCATGCAGATCGGTAACTACGTCCGCGAAGTGAAGCTCTACCGGGCGGCCAGCCGGAAGATCGAAATCCTCCGCGGCCATCAAATTTCCTTCGAATATCGGCACACTTCTTTTGCCCCGGATGATATGATGCTCTCGGTGATTCTGGAATTACCCTCCAAACCGTTCAAAGAAATTCTCCAAGGGATTCGTATCTGCAACGAAAAACGGCGCTCCAGCCAGCCGCTCGGCCAGAAAAGCGCCGGCTGCATTTTCAAAAATCCTCCCGGCGCCTCTGCCGGACGCATGATCGATGAACTCGGGCTGAAAGGCCTTTCCGTGGGCGACGCCCGGGTCAGCGACCGCCACGCCAATTTCTTCGTGAATGCCGGCCATGCCTCCGCCAAAGACATGCTCGCCCTGATCGCCGATGTGCGCGAACGCGTGCAGAAATCTTACGGGGTAAGTCTGGAGAACGAGGTGGTCGTTTGGAGCGCTTGAAAGCCATGCAGCGGAATGCGTCTGCGGCGAGAGAAGCCGATGCCTACCGGCCGGAGCTGATCGCCGACGATGAACCGCGCTACCTGCGCCGCCAGAAGCCAGTCGAAATCCGTCGCAAAAAATTCAGCGGGCGCGGCTGGCCGTTCTATCGGCGGATGATGGTTTTGAGTTTTGCCGGCGTTGCCGGCGTGACCGTGGCCGTCTACGGAATGCGTTTTCTTTTGTATTCGCCCAGCATGCTGCTGTTGAAACCCGATCAGATCGAAGTGAACGGCAATCGCATCGTCACCCGCGAAGCAGTGCTCCAGCAGTTTGTCCACGATCGTAGCCGGAGTGTTTTGCGCGTCCCTCTGGATGCCCGCCAGAGCCAACTGGAACAGATTCCCTGGGTCGAATCCGCCAGCGTCCAGCGCATCTTGCCGAATCGCCTTCGCATCGAGCTGACGGAGCGCACTCCCGTCGCCTTTGCTCGGAATGGCAACGAACTCGCGCTGATCGATGCGCATGGCGTCATCCTCGACCGCCCGCGAGGCGAACAGTTTCATTTTCCCATCGTCAGTGGTGTCTCCGAGGATTTGCCCCGGGAGCAGCGGGAAAAGCGCATGCAGACCTACGAGGAGTTCATGAAGGATGTCGATCTCGTGCGCGGCGGCTCTTCCGATCACGTGAGTGAGGTTGACCTATCAAACCTGAAAGATTTGCGCGTGGTGATGACAGGTCTGGCCAGCGCCAACGATACGCAAGCCGTTACCATTCACTTCGGGGCGAGCGAGTTCACCGGCAAATACAAAATGCTGGTTGATAATTTTTTGCAGTGGCAGGCGAATGCCGGCCGCGTGCAGTCGATTGATTTGCAATATTCGCGGCAGGTGGTCGTGAATCCCGACACCAGTGCGGGCACGACCGCAGCGAGAACAAAATAGATTTATCGCAGGAGCGGCGGCTTGGCGAAGAAAGACAAGTACCTGGTTGGGCTGGACATCGGCAGCACCAAAACCTCTGTTCTGATCGCCGAAGTCGAAGGCGAACTCGTAAAGTTCTTGGCGCTCGGCGCGGCCGAGTCCAAAGGCCTGCGCAAGGGCCTGATCGTTAATCTTGACTCCACGGTAAGTTCCATCCGTCGCGCGGTTGAGGAAGCCGAAAGCGTTGCGAACGTGCCGGTCGAAGAGGCGCTCATTGGCGTCGCTGGAGCCCACGTGCGCGGCGTCAACAGCCGCGGCGGCATCACTCTGGGACATCGGCCGCGAGACATCGAGCGCGAAGATGTCCGCCGTGCCGTGGACGCCGCTCGCAACATCACGCTTCCGGAAGACCGCGAAGTCCTGCACGTCCTCCCGCATGAATTCAGGGTGGACGCGCAGAACGGAATACGCGACGCCATCGGCATGGTCGGCCAGCGTCTCGAAGTCAACGTCCATCTGGTGACTTCCTCTGTCGCTGCGACCCAGAATCTTGTCACCGCCGCGAACAAGGCGGGCATCCTCATCAGCGATACGGTCCTCGAGCCGCTCGCTTCCGCTGAATCTTGCCTGACGCAGGACGAACGTGATCTGGGCTGCTGCCTGCTGGACATCGGCGGCGGCACCACGGAATTAATTGTCTTCGGCGGGGGCGTTGTGCGCCACACCAGCGCGGTCGCGATTGGTGGTGACCACTTCACGAATGATCTCGCCGTCGGTTTGCGCACGCCCATCCCCGAAGCGGAAAGAATCAAGCGCCGCCACGGCTGCGCCGCCTCCGCTCTCATGAAGGAAAATGGTTCGATCGAAATTGCCAGCGTCGGCGACCGTCCGCCACGCACCATCTTCGCGCACATGTTGACGGACATCATCGAGCCCCGCGCCATGGAATTGCTCACTCTCCTCCGCGATGATCTGCAGCGCGCCGGGCTGGACGGCCAGATTCCTGCCGGATTTGTTTTGGCGGGCGGCGGGGCGCGCCTGCGCGGGCTCGATGAGCTAGCCGAGCAGTCGTTCCATCTGCCGGTGCGCATCGCGGAACCAAAAGGCTTGGCTGATCTGCCGGAACAGGTGGCCCAGCCGGAATATGCAACCGTAGTGGGACTGGTATTGTGCGGCGCGAAGGCGCGGCGCTCTGCGCCCCAGCGCGCGGGAAATCTGGTATCCAAATTGAAAGCCATGTTCGCCGGCGCCTCTTGACCCTGCCCGAGAGCCGCAAGCGAAACTGGAGAAGATTGGGGAAGATATGACCACAAAAGAAGCAGGAATCCGCATGAGCTTCAGCGAGGAGCTGCAACCGGCGAAGATCAAAGTCATCGGGGTAGGCGGGGGCG